>ERZ1034901.150-NODE-150-length-55779-cov-13.459712_pt1 | contig 55779 bp, 41 predicted proteins | sample MGYA00520628_ERZ1034901 | MGnify/ENA primary metagenome ERZ1034901 (study PRJEB33766, sample SAMN09781783) | gut metagenome | biome: gut microbiome | host: Homo sapiens | place: Madagascar | study: EMG produced TPA metagenomics assembly of the PRJNA485056 data...
TCGGTAACTGCACCAACACCCGCGCTTGCGAGGCTGAGTGCCCGAAGAACGAGTCAATCGCCAACATCGCTCGCCTCAACCGCGAGTTCATCAAGGCAAAGCTCGCTGACTAATTCAGTCAACAACAAATAAGCTAAGCGGATGCGAAGCACTCTCAGAAGTGCAGCGCATCCGCTTTTTTTGTATTCCTAAACGTCCCGTCCCGCCCTCTTTTATGTCTTAATAGGGGAAATTAGAGGAAAATTTCCCCTAATTTATTGTATGCTCGGCACGAGCATTGTCTAACAGGTGCAACTCCTTAACAATCCCTAATAGCGGGAATTACATAGCCAATAGCAAGAGTGTCCATTGTGAGGTGGAGTCTGAAAGAAGCTGGCGGCAAACATCTGACCTAACGGACAGAAACTTCATATAAGGCATTTGACCATGGATGAGATTGCAAGACAAATCAAAGTCCTATAGCTATTCGGAATAGTTGGTGTAAATGAAGTGGGTATAAGATGAAAAGAGTAAGCCCTTATCCGTGGAGGTCTCACGGTCGCATGGGTGAAGATGAATCATTCGATGTACCATGACGGAGTAAAGCTTGCCGTGAGAAGTCAGCAGAGGTCATAGTACCCAAGGCACGTGTGCTTATAGGGAAGGACTGAATCGTGCAGTGCAATAGTAAATGAATGTTACCTTGTGAGACACCTCGTCAGATGTCCGAAAGGAACTCTCTATCCAAGACGATAGGACGGAATCCGACAATAGGATAAATGTGAAAATAGGAGGCAAATGCCTTCTATGATTAGCATTTACCTCCTCCCCGATTTTTTATGTGTGTTATTTTGCAGATACTGTAGTATTTGAAGCTACAGTGGCTTGGACATCATACCCTGCGGGCATTACGGCTTTTGAACCAGGTATGAAAATACATGGCCAAAGTAAAATACCTGTGACAACAGCGAGCGGAGTACGGTTCTTACCATTTATTCGGACATCAGTATTTGTAAAGAATACGGGTTCTCCTGATGGCAAATTCATGCTGCTGATGTTTATTACAAGTCTTCCTTTGGTTCCTGCCAATGAACTTTTGCATGCTTCAGTTACTTTTCCTTTTACTAAGTATCCACGCGGTATTACGCACTTGCCATCTACCATAATATCTTGTGTAACCCTAAAGTCAACGGTTTGTCCCTCGTCAACATCTGCAGCTTTGACTTGGTTTACTGATTGTAATGGTACAATGGTACCTGCCTTGATTACTTTTTCTTGTTGTGCAAAAGTAAATTGTGTGCAGAGCAATGAAGCAACGACAAATGAGAAAATCTTTTTCATCGTTTAATAACAATTTTAATGTAGCTGTCCGACTCCAGTTCAGCTTAGATATTGTTTATGGCATGCGTATATACAATAAAAAGCGTGGAGCCAGTCTGCCGCTCGTTCCACATTCTGAAGGCCTTCGCATTGCCCTGTTCGTCGAAACGAGCAACGACGGAAGCCCCACGTGGATGCGTAAGTATATGATACCCCTTAATGCCTCATGCGCAAAATAAGCGCATGAGGTCATTAAGGGTATGTATATAATACACCCCTTTGGGGCGTTCCCGTTGCTTTGTCTTTGACGAACAGATGAAGTTGCGAAGTTCTCAGAATGTCAAAACCAAAGCGTCAGTAACGCCTTTATGTATATATGTCTCCTGTTTGACGGGTCTGCATAAGTCCTGCCAATGGATTGACAAATGCAAATTTAGCGTTTTTCTCTTTATACCGCAAATTTTATTGTTCGATAATTTGCTAATATTTATTATTTGAATTATCTTTGCCACATGAGTATTGAATTTGACAAGGAATATCTGCATGACTTGTTTTTCAAAGGCAAGACAAGTGACAAGAAGCACCGCTTTCAGCCGGAAGTAGTACGAAGTTATCAGAAGGCTGTTGTTGCACTTGTCAATGCCAAGTGTATAGAGGATTTGTTTGTTTTTAGATCATTAAACTATGAAGTTCTTGTTGGTGACAAAAAAGGCATATCTTCTGTAAGGTGTGGCAAACAGTATCGTTTGGAATTCATAGTCAAAGATAATACGGATGACATATCAATAAAAGTATGTCGTCTGTTAGATATAAGTAATCATTACAAGTGAATAATATTTGGTATGGAAAATACAAAGACATATAGTATGGATGATTTGGTGCCCTCTTCCCCTGTCCATCCTGGAGAGATAGTGAAGGATGAGCTTGAGGCACGCGGAATTTCTCAGCGTAAATTCGCTTCGATTATAGGCTGTTCTTACACTGTGTTTAATGAGATTCTTAATTGCAAGCGTCCTATAACCACTGATTATGCTTTGCGCATAGAGGCAGCTCTTGGTATCAAGGCTTATATGCTTGTGAATATGCAGAGTGAATATAACCTTCAGACTGCCAGACAAGACTCTCATTTATCTATAATCTTGAGCAAGATACGGTCGGCAGCTGCAATTTTATGATATGTAGAAAAAAATCCAAGGCGGATGCGAAGCACTCTAAGAAGTGCGGCGCATCCGCTTTTTTTTGTATATAATATGTACGTGTGTTCCTATTTATGCGTATAATCGTTGCTTTTGCAACATAGTTGCATTGCTTATTCCTTATCTTTGCAACTGACTTTTTTTTTAGCTTAATAATAAACACTTAATGAAATATGCTTAGACGAATCACTTATTACTTATTATCTGTAGTCTTCGTGGCGGGAATGGTCGCTTGCGGAGGCAAGTCCCATGACCATCTCGATCACGACCATGACCATGAGCATGCCGAGGAAACCGAGCATCACGACCACGATTCCGAAGAGGAAGGTCATGAGGCTAAAGGCGCCCATACCGACGAGATAATCCTCTCGCCTGAGAAGGCTCGTGCAGCAGGAGTGAAGGTGGAGGAAGTGAAGCCGGGCATATTCCATGGCGTCATCCACACCAGTGGCAAGGTGATGTCGGCATCATGCGACGAGACAGCCGTTGTTGCCACCATCAGCGGACGCGTGCAGTATAAGAACCACGTGAGTGAAGGACTGAAGGTTGCTGCCGGAACCACGCTCTTCTCCATCACTTCCGCAGGTATGCAGATGGCTGACGGCGACCCCGTACAGCGTGCACGTATCGACTACGAGCGTGCCGAGCGCGACTATACACGTGCGAAAACACTCATCAAGGACAAGATAATAAGCGAGAAAGACCTCGCCGTTGCCAAGGCGGAATATGAGGCTGCCAAGCTCACCTACACCAGCATGCAGCGCACACGCAGCGCCGGCGGCGTGGCTGTAACAGCTCCTCGCGGCGGCTACATCAAGCAATGTATGGTCAATGGCGGCGACTACGTGGAAGCTGGTCAGCCACTTGCCGTAATCACCCAGAACAAGCACCTCTATCTGCGTGCCGAAATACCGGAACGCCACTTCAACGAGCTTAACAAGATACGTTGCGCAAAGTTCCGCACCAGCTACAGCAACCGTCTCTACGACATCACCGATATGGGCGGACACATCCAGTCTTACGGCCGTTCGGCAGAGGTCAACAATTCGTATATCCCCGTAATCTTCGAGTTCAACAACACCGGTGACGTCGTGCAGGGCTCGTACGCCGAGATTTTTCTCATCACGCAGGACCGTCCCAACGTCATCACGCTGCCCCTCACCGCCCTCACCGAGGAGCAGGGCGTCCATTTTGTCTACATCCAGATTGACGCCGAAGGCTATCGCAAGCAGGAAGTGACGCTCGGTGAGAGCGACGGCGAGCGTGTGGAGATACTTACGGGAGTGAAAAAGGGCGACCGCGTCGTTACCAAGGGCGCAGTCCAGGTAAGACTGGCATCGGCTGCCAACGCCATCCCAGCGCATAACCATAATCATTAATAGCTATGCTGAATAAGATAATACGCTTCTCGCTTGAGAACAGAATACTTGTGCTGGTGGCGTCCGTGCTGCTTGTCATCGCCGGACTCTATTCCACCAGCAAGACAGATGTTGACGTGTTCCCTGACCTCAATGCGCCCACCGTGGTAATCATGACTGAGGCTGGCGGCATGGCAACAGAGGAAGTGGAGCAACTCGTCACCTTCCCCATTGAGACCGCCGTCAACGGCAGTACCGGCGTACGTCGTGTCCGCTCGCAGTCCACCAACGGCTTCTCCGTAGTATGGGTGGAATTCGATTGGGGCACCGACATCTATCTTGCCCGTCAGATAGTAAGCGAAAAGCTTGCTGCCGTGGGCGAACAGATGCCTGCAGGAGTAAGCGCTCCGGTGCTCGGTCCGCAGTCGTCCATCCTTGGTGAGGTGCTCATCGTGAGCCTCACCAGCAAGCACACCTCGCAGCAAGACCTGCGTACGTACGCCGACTGGGTGATACGTCCGCGTCTGCTCTCCACCGGTGGCGTGGCTCAGGTCAGCGTCCACGGTGGCGACATCAAGGAATATCAGATACTCGTAAGCCCGGGCAAGATGAAGCATTTCGGTGTTTCGCTCTCAGACGTCATGGCTTCCACACGCAACATGAACGTCAATACCAACGGTGGCGTACGCTATGAGTACGGCAATGAGTATATCATCCGCGGCATCACCTCCACCAACGACGTCGAGAAGCTCGGCACGTGCATCGTAAAGAAGAACGGTGAGAGCGTCATAACCCTCGCCGACGTAGCCGATATAAAGGTGGGCAATCAGTCGCCCAAGCTCGGCGTCGGCAGCGAAAGAGCCCGTCCTGCCGTGCTTCTCACCGTGACAAAGCAGCCAAACACCAGCACCATCGATCTCACCAAGCACCTCGACCTCGCCCTCGAAGACCTTCACAAGACCCTTCCCGAGGACGTGCATATATCAACGGACATCTTCCGTCAGTCCGATTTCATCGAGAGCAGCATCGACAACGTACAGAAGTCGCTCATCGAAGGCGCCGTCTTCGTCGTCATCATCCTCATGCTCTTCCTCGCCAACGTGCGCACCACGGTCATCTCGCTTGTCACCATCCCCATATCGTTCCTCGTGGCGATGATAGTGCTCAATGCCCTTGGCATCAGCATCAACACCATGACCCTCGGCGGTCTTGCCATTGCCATCGGTTCGCTCGTCGACGACGCCATTGTGGACGTGGAGAACGTCTACAAGCACATACGCCAGAACCGCGCATTGCCCGAGTCTGAGCGCGTGCCCATCATCGAGCTTGTCTTCAATGCTTCGCGTGAAGTGCGCATGCCGATTCTCAATTCCACGTTGATAATCGTAGTGAGCTTCGCTCCGCTGTTCTTCCTCAGCGGCATGGAAGGTCGCATGCTCATCCCCCTCGGCATCGCCTTCGTGACAGCTCTCTTCGCCTCCACCCTCGTAGCCCTCACGCTCACCCCCGTGCTCTGCAGCTATCTGCTCGGCAAGAGCAATGGCGAGATGCCGAAGGAAGCCTTCGTGGCAGTCTGGCTGAAGAAGTATTATGAGCGTGCTCTGCTCTGGGTGCTCGCCAATACACGTAAGGTCATCATCGGCACGGCTGCATTGTTCGCTGTAGCCATCGGCGTATTCTTCTGCTTAGGCAGCAGCTTCCTGCCCAAGTTCAACGAAGGATCGTTCACCATCAACATCTCCTCTCTCCCCGGCATTTCGCTCGAAGAGAGCGATTCCATCGGCGCCCGTGCCGAGCGACTGCTCCTTCAGGTGCCCGAAATAAAGACCGTGGCACGCAAGACCGGACGCGCCGAGCTTGACGAACATGCCCTTGGCGTCAACGTCAGCGAGATAGAAGCTCCGTTTGAGTTGAAAGACCGCAGTCATGAGGAAGTGCTCAATGACGTGCGCAAGCGTCTCTCCGTGCTTGCCGGAGCTAACATCGAGATAGGCCAGCCCATCTCACACCGCATTGACGCCATGCTCTCCGGCACGCAGGCAAGCATCGCCATCAAGCTCTTCGGCACCGACCTCAACCGCATGTTCACCATCGGCAATCAGATAAAGAGCGCCTGCCAGGACATCGAAGGCATCGCCGACCTCAATGTGGAGCAGCAGATAGAGCGTCCCGAGCTCAAGATTGTTCCGCGTCGTGAGCTGCTTGTCCGCAACGGCATCACGCTCCCCGAGTTCAACGAGTTCCTCGCCGTAAATCTTGCCGGCGAAACCGTGTCGCAGGTGTATGAGGCAGGACGCGCATTCAATCTTGTGGTGAAAGCCGACAAGTACGACGACATAAAAGACCTCATCATCGACACGCAGGACGGACGCAAGGTGCCGCTCAGCGACGTGGCAGACATCATCTCCAGCGCAGGTCCCAACACCATCAACCGTGAGAACGTACAGCGCAAGATAGTCATCTCTGCCAACACCAGCGGACGGGCATTGAGCGACGTCGTGGCAGACATCAAGAAAGCCGTAGGCGAAGAAGTGCAGCTGCCCGAGGGCTACCACGTGGAGTACGGCGGACAGTTTGAAAGTCAGGAAAGCGCCAGCCGCGTGCTCTATCTCACCTGCATCCTCGCCATCGTCGTCATCTTCTTTCTCCTCTTCATGCAGTTCCGCAACGCTATGGAGGCTGGCGTAATCCTCCTCAATCTGCCCTTGGCGCTCATCGGTGGCATCTTCGCCATCGTGCTGACCACCGGAGAAGTGAGCATCCCTGCCGTCATCGGCTTCATCTCGCTCTTCGGCATCGCTACGCGCAACGGCATGCTGCTCATAACCGAGTATAAGCGTCTGCGCACGGAGGAAGGCAAGACCGTCCGTGACGCCATAGTGGAGGGTTCGCTCTCGCGTCTCAACCCCATCCTCATGACCGCACTCACCTCCGCCCTTGCCCTCGTGCCGCTGGCACTCGGCGGCGACCTGCCCGGCAACGAGATTCAGTCGCCGATGGCAAAGGTGATACTCGGCGGACTCATCAGCTCAACATTACTCAACGCATTCATCGTACCTATCATATATGAAAAGATATCTAATCGCAACAATAGTGGCGTTCAGCGCGTATAGCGCAGCCCTTGCCGACACCGTCGGCGACGTGCTCAAGCAGGTGGCAGCCAACAACCTCACCCTGCAGTCGCTTGCCCACGACTGCCAAGCCGATGTGCTTGAGATAAAGGCTGGCAACGCCCTCGCAGGACCGTCCGTGGAGTACAGCCCGTTCTTCACAAAGGCTTACTCGGGCGTGGCTGAGAGCGAGCTTGTGGTAAGCCAGGAGATTGATTTCCCCACGAAGTATGCCGCCCGTAACAAGCAGGCTCAGATGCAGCAGACCGTGGGCGACCAGCTCCTTGCCAAGCAGCGCCGCGACATCCTGCTCCAGGCTCAGCTGGTCTGCATCGACCTTATCCGCCTCAATCAGACCCTCACCATGCTGCGTGAGCGCCTTGCCAACAGCGAGACGCTCCTCCAGATGTATGAGAAGCGCATGGAGGCAGGCGACGCCAACGCTCTTGAGCTTAACAAGGTGAAGCTCGACTGCATGGAGGTGCGCACCCTCGTCAGCGAGACGCAGGGCGAGCGCACTGCCCTCGTGCAGCAGCTCCGCCAGCTCAACGGTGGCAAGCCGCTGGACGTGACAGACACGGAGTTGCCCGACTATCCGCAGATAACGAACTTCGAGGAGTATCGCACGCTTGCCCTTGCTGCCGACGCTGACGTGGCAGTGGCTCAGACCGCCCTCCGCGCCGCCGACATGAATCTGAAGGTGCAGAAGAACGAGTGGCTTCCCAGCATCTCCTTCGGTTATCGTCGCAACACGGAGCAGGGCGAAGGCATCAACGGCTTCCAGGTGGGCGTCAGCTTTCCGCTCTACAGCAACAGCTCCAACGTCAAGGCAGCCCGTCAGCGCCGTCAGAGTGCAGAGCTGCAGGTGACGCAGGCTCAGCACGAGGCAGAGTCGTCGCTGCGCACCAGCTACGAGCAGTTGCAGGGCCTCCAGCAGGTCATCAGTCATAGCGACGTGAAGCTCATGCAGGAGTCGCTCTCCCTCTTCGCAAAGGCTCTGCAGCAGGGCGAGATTACCGCTCTCGTGTATTACGAGGAGATAAACGGCATCTACGAGAAGCTGCAGCGCCACATCGACCTCCATTCGCAGAGCGTGAAGCTGCTGGCAGAGCTGCATAAGAACGAGCTGTAAAGCAAGGCAAACTGTAATAGATGCGGGCATTTCAGCCCGCATCCATTACAGTTTGTTTTTTAGCAATTTATGTTCCTAATCCCAAAAGTTAGTATGAATTTTGGGATTGTAATCCCAAAAGTTAGTATAAGTTTTGGGATTAGGCTATTTTTTCCTTATCTTTGCCTCTATAAACAATACGTACGCTAATGATAGAACGAGAGTTACATAAAAAGATAGAGTCGCGTATGTTTGCAGGAAAGGCAATCATCGTTATAGGAGCGCGACAGGTAGGCAAAAGCACGCTTTTCAGAATGATTCTTGAGAAGCAGGACTGCAAGGCTTTGCAGTTGAATTGTGATGAACCGGAAGTAAAGGATATGCTTACCAATATCAACACCCCGGAATTACGTCTTCTCATTGCCGACAACAAGATAGTGGTCATTGACGAGGCACAGCGAGTGGAAAATATAGGTATGACCTTAAAGCGAATCACCGATAATTTTCCCACGGTGCAGTTGCTTGTTACCGGTTCGTCGTCATTTGAGTTGCAAGATCGTCTCAACGAGCCTCTTACCGGTCGCAAGTTTGAGTATCATCTCTATCCTATATCAACGTCAGAGATACTGAACAGTCAGGGCCTGTTGGGTGTGAAGCAAACCCTTGAACAACGCCTCATCTTTGGATCGTATCCCGACATCATAAATCATGCTGACGATGCAAAAGAGTTGCTTACCAATCTTGCAGGCAGCTATCTCTATAAGGATTTGCTTTCGCTTGAGAGCGTGCGCCGCCCGGTTCTGCTCGGCAAGTTGCTCACGGCTCTTGCCTTGCAGGTGTGCAGTGAAGTGTCGTATAACGAACTTGCACAGACCGTAGGCACCGACAACAAGACCGTGGAGAAATACATTGATTTGCTCGAGAAGTGTTATATTATCTTTAGATTAAACGGGTTCAATCGCAATCTGCGCACAGAATTGAAGAAGGGGAAAAAGATATACTTTTACGATAATGGCATACGCAACGCCATTCTTCAGAACTTTTCGCCGTTGTCGTTGCGTCAAGACACAGGGGCTTTGTGGGAGAACTTCATCATAAGCGAGCGAATTAAAGCCAACCATTATTCTGGTCGTTATGCCAACAGTTATTTCTGGCGCACCACCCAGCAGCAGGAGATTGACTATATAGAAGAGTGCGATGGACAGTTTACGGTCTTTGAGATGAAATGGAATCCGCGCCGCGCCAACACCCAGTTTCCCTCTTCATTCCTTACGGCTTATGACGTGAAGCAGACGGCTGTTGTTACTCCCGACAACTGGATGGAGTGGGTGGTTTGATGCGCTCGGCATGTACAATATTTGCATTTCTAACGCTCAATACTCCTCGTTCAGCGCACAACAAAATCTTTGGTGCGAAATTCTTTAGTTTTGAGTGCTTATAGACAACACGCTTAAACACAGCGTGTTATGCGGCTTTCTGACGAAGCTCTATGAAATCCGACCCGCAAACAAGCCGTTTTCTTCTGTCATAGAGCCACTTTTACACTCCAATACCGCCACTTTTATCATGCAACAAAGCCTCTTTTACACTCTAATAGTGGCACTATTGGACTGTAAAAGAGGCTTTATTGTTAAGCATGGGTGCTGTTCAGGCAGCAGAACACCGTAAAAACAGCAATCTAAATCTCTATAATCAATTTTTATTTTGTAACAGGATTTTACTCTTTAGACGATATTTGCATGTCTTCATGTCTCTCTTCCAGCAACCTTTCCAGTTGCCCTGCATAATACAATGGAATGTTATAGAGAGTGAACGGACAGCCGTTGCTTCGTGTTATTACGTCCGATGTCATCGGTCCGTTCCATATTCTAAGGGCTATACGTTCCTTCGAATCCTCCATAAACTGATGTAAGGAGCGTAGCTTCGAGTTGTTGCCGGTCTTCACTTCTATCGGCAGCAGATGCGACTTATGTCGGATTACGAAGTCTACCTCAGCCTGAGAGTTGCGTGCGTCGCGCACCCAGAACATCCGTTTCTCGCCGAACGTAGTCGTCGCTCCAAGCAGTTCCTGCGCTACGATATGTTCGGCGATGTCGCCGTTCCACAGTTCGTCGCTGTCAGTGGAGAAGAGCAGTTCCTCCTGCATTCCTGCCACATAATTCACCAGCCCCGTGTCAAGCCACAATAGCTTGGGGCTTTTCTTCAGATCGGGCAGTATCGGCAAGGATGTAGACGTAAGAGGATAAACCAGTTCCAGAATCAGAGTCTTCTCAAGCGTACGGAAGGCATTGCTGACATCAGCCGACTTGAATGATGAGTTGGTGAACTTTGCGAACTGTATGCGGTGGGCGGCGGATGTCCAGCCGTAGTTGAGAATATAGCGTATGGAGTCCTGCTCCTTCGGCTTACTGGCATACTTCTCCACATCGTCGCGATATCCCGAAAGCAAGGCGTTGAATATGCCTCCGAGTCTTACCATGTCGCGATGCTGAGCATAGTTAGCCACCACCTCCGGCAGTCCTCCTATTATCATGTATTTCTTGAAGAGTTCCAGCGCATAGCTGTGCAGCGACTGCGGCACGTCCACCGCCTCCACCTTCTCAGCAAGCATCTCTTCTCCTATGGCAGAAAGAAACTCCACGAACGTGCAGGGGTGTAGAGCCATGTATTCCACTCTTCCTACGGGAAACGAGATATGTCTGTCCATAAGGCTTTCCAATAGTGAACCTGCGGCGATGACATAAATGTCGGGACGTTTCTCGTAGAAAAAGCGCAGCGTCTGCACAGCCTTAGGCTCGTTCTGTATCTCGTCGATGAATATCAGTGTGCGTCTGTTGTCCTGGCGTACATTGGCTTTGAAGAAAATGCCGGACAGCAAGTCATCGAAAGAGTAGTCGGCAGCAAACAATGCAGCGTTCTCTTTTTCCTCAAGATTAAGGTAAATATAGTTGCTGAATTCCTCGGCAAACATTCTTACAAGCGTGGTCTTGCCCACCTGACGTGCGCCACGCAAGACCAAAGGCTTTCGTTCGTCCTTCTTCGCCCATTCGCGAAGATAATTGAGTGCTATTCGTTTGAACATATCTAAATGGTTATATATCAGTGACAAAGATACATAATAATATTCAAATCCAAACCAAAAATGAGTGAAATCTTTATCAAATCCAAACCAACTTTGCTTGAAAACCTGATCAAATCCAAACCAACATTTCCAAAAACATGATCAAATCCAAACCAACTGCTTGTTTTCTTATTTGCTCCAATTAACCCTATTTATTGGCTTAACTGCATATCTTTAAACAAAAAAGTTCAAAAATTTGTTGCTACATATTTTTTTTATTAATTTTGCAACGAATACATATAATTAGCATCAATATACTATAACTTGCGTGCAAAGAAGCACGACAGACCACTTAAACCATAGTGACCTAAAAACGATTTAAATTAAAACAAGTCTATTTTTTATTCACTTTATCAATATCAACTAACTATCAATTAAAAGAAAAGGATTATGAAAAAGATTCTATCCCTTCTTGCATTGTTAGTGATGACGCTTACCGCGTTCGCAAAGGACTATACGGGACATCGTACCGTAACTTACGGTTACAATACCCCCACAGAGTCTGACGACGCAGTTGTGTCTATTACTGACAATGGTGACGGCACGTACAACGTGACGTTCAATGATGTCATCAATGTTTCTGGAAGTTACAGAGACAATTATGGCACTTACACCTTCAGCAATGTTGCAGGAACAACAACTGACGGTCTTACAACAATTGACCTTACAGGTTTGACTGTAGCAATTGCCAATTGCGATCTTGGACTGACATCTGGTGAGGATGCCACTTTGTTAGCCAAGTTTAATGATGAGAAGGCTTATGCCAAGTTCTCTGCAAAGATTGGTGGATACTATAAGTCTCTTATCTCTGCTGAGTTTGGTGTTGACGACTTCGGTTCTACCGGTGGCGGCGGCACAGTTGAGACAACAGAGGGTCCGCTCGTAGAGGCAGGTCTTACTCCTAACGGCGCAAGAATCGAGGCTAAGCCTTTCACCATCAACTGGGACACACACAAGGTTGTGGCAAAGCTGGATATGACTACTTGTCAGGGCGTTAATGAGAATGCCTTGTCATTCTCTAACAATGCTGCTAACCTTGCAGAGTGGAACACTTCTAACGGAGCTTCTCTCCATTTCTATTACACAAAGGATGCTTATGTATGGAATGGTACTGCTAATGTGCAATTAACCAACACATTCACTATCCAGTTCCGTAACAGCGATGATCTCAGTACCACTCCGACAAAGTACGTTCAGGTAAATGATCCTTCTAACGTTCGCGTTGAGCTTCGTCAGGATGGCGTTTATATCGACGGCACATTGGCATTCGAGGCAAGCGACTATGCTAAGCTTCTCACTTACAACGACCTCGTATTCGGATCGACACATGGCGATAACCGTAGCAACGCTACATATAAGTATGTAGAGGTGGTAGGTCTTGACTGGACAGAGCCTGCTACTGTTGTGGCTTCTAAGGAATACACAGACAAGCTCTTCATGACTATGGCAGGTGGCCAGCCTTCAGAGCTTGGCACCAGCACTGTTACCGTAAAGGAGATGTCTGATGGCACATACAACATGTCTCTCGTTATCGGCGAAAACACTGTTGAAGCTGAGAACGTAGTGAAGGGCACTGACGAAAAGGACCGTACCACATACGCTTGCACTTTCAACATGGGCGAGCAGGAATATCAGGTAAACGCTGTTGTCTATACCAACGACAACAACGAGGAGAAGATTTATCTTACTGCCACCACCACTGGCGCTACGTTCACTGTAGGTTCTGATCCTGACTATGTGGCTCCGGCTGAGCCTGAAGACGTAACACTCTGGGAGAAATATCAGGCTGATGGCAATGGCTTCTCTAAGACAGCTACTATCGACTGGGACAAGCAGAAGATCGTTGCTTCTATCGACTTCTCTAACGGTGGTGACGACAAGGATATCCTTGCTATGACTACTGGCGAGAGCTTCGCTGCATTCCAGACAAGCACATACCGCACAATGCACTGGTACTGCAATCAGTCTGTAAAGCAGATGTCTGGCTTCTTCGCAAAGAGCGGTGCTGGTAACAACAACACTGGTCGCTTTGACGTTGCCGACTGCCTCGCTAAGTTCGAAATCTCTAAGGCTGAGGGTCTGAAGGTTAACGGTGTGGTTAAGATGACTCCTGAGGCTCTTGAAGAGCTCTTCGCAAGCAACACTGTTCTTATCGGTAGCGGCGAGTCTCCTAAGTTCAGCCAGGCATTCTACAACTACATTAAGGTGGTTTCTCTCGACTGGACAGAACCGACAACTCCGGAAACTCCGGAGGCAGTTGTATACAAGAACACTCTCAAGGTGGTTCGCAATAACGAGACTCAGACTTACGAAGAGGCTGAGGTTAAGGTTCTCGCTAAGGAAGAGGGCAAGTACGAGGTTACAATCCCCGCATTCTCCGATATGGACGGCGTTCCTGGTCAGGTAGGCCCTGTCACATTCGAGGCTACTGGCACAGAGTCAGAAGGCAACACAGTTCTCACAGCTGAGAACCAGGAGTTCACACTTACTAACGTAGGTTGGAATAACGATGTGGTTGTTGTTTCTATGAACGGTACAATCGCTGATGGCCAGCTCACTGGTACATTCAACGTTGCATTCAAGAACAACGCTTCTTACACATTCAACCTCTACTACGGCGTAGAGCCTCCAGTAGAAATTACAGAGGTTTCTAACAAGGACTACACCAGCAACCTCCGCATCTACGATTCTGAGTCAGAGAGTGAGGAGAATCTCTTCCAGGCTGACGAGGCTACTGTAAACGTAGTTAAGTACAGCGACGAGTCATACAAGATCACTCTCAAGCAGATCACTCTCAACGAGCAGACCGCTGACCTCGTGTTCACCGGTACTGAGCAGCGTGCCACTCCGTACGAGGAAGGCGGCACTGTAGAGACAGTGGAGACTCTGATTGTTGCTAAGCCTGATGCTGCTACAGAGGCGTTCCTCGGTGGCGAGGGTGAGGAAATCGGGGCTACCTTCCAGATCGTTAACGTTTCTGAGAACGAAATCAAGATGGCTCTCAACATCTCTGGCAATACATTCATGTATGACGGTGAGTTCAACTATGATCAGCCTGAGGAGCCGAAGGAGGATTATGCTATCAACTTCGAGAAGGACGCTAAGCAGACTCACGCCAGCCGCTACTCTACATCTGTATCGCTCACTGTTAACGGTCAGGCACAGACCATCGAGTTCGGCAAGACAATGAACGGCTACGAGGATCTTACAGCACAGAGCTTCACCGTAACTCCGGGTGCTGAGGTAACTCCGGCTATCGGTTATGTTGGCGAGTGGATGCACGGTTACGTATACGTAGACCTCAACAACGACAAGCAGTTCTCATTCAACGCTGACAGCGACGACCAGACTGGCACTGAGGTTGTATCTTACAGCTTCTACAGCGCTTCTAATGGTTCAACCGGTCTCAACTCTAAGGGCGAGACAGTAAGCAACAACTGCAACGTTAACCCGCTGCCTTCGTTCACAGCTCCTGCAGAGGAGGGTACATACCGCATCCGCTTCAAGGTAGACTGGAACAGCGTAGACGCTGGTGGTTGCGTTGTTTCTGGCAACAATATCCTCAACAACGGTGGTGGCATCTACGACGCTACTCTCGTGGTTAAGGACGTTACCAACGGCATCGACAGCATCAACGCTGAGGCTGCTAACGCAGAGCTCTTCACTGTTGACGGCGTTAAGATCAGCAAGCTGCAGAAGGGTCTGAACATCGTTCGCACTGCTGACGGCAAGGTGAAGAAGGTTGTCATCAAGTAAATGAAACGGTTTGGTAGGTGTGACCCTTTGACGGCACATCCACAGAACATAACATAAAGGGAAATCCCGGTTCCGAAACAATAAGGAGCCGGGATTTTTTTATTACACCAAGTCAGATACAAATTCTGACTATTTGTCAATGATTTGTGACTGATTGTCTGAATAATCTGACTGTTTGTCTATTTGTTTGATATTTAGCTTTACTGTTTAATAGCAAAACCTCACGGTTGGGACGTTGGCATGCAAGTTGCATTAGAGATAGTGCAAACCGAAGGCGGAAGCCCGAGGGGAGCAAAGAAAAGATAAAACAACTAAAATATAATTGGAGGTTTTTGATATGTTACCAGTAATGAGAAATACTTGGATGCCTGAAGTTTTCAATGACTTTTTTGATACCGACTTCATGCCGCGTACAAATGCCACCGCACCAGCCATCAACGTTAAAGAGACTGATCACGACTACACTGTAGAGCTTGCAGCCGCAGGAATGAAGAAGGGCGACTTCAACATTAATGTCGACGCCGATGGCAACCTTCACATCAAGATGGAGCATAAGGATGAGAAGAAGGACGAGAACAAGAAAGAACATTATCTCCGTCGCGAGTTCTCATACTCAAAGTTCGAGCAGACTCTTCTGCTTCCTGACGATGTAGACAAGGAGAAGATTGCAGCCAACGTCAGCGACGGTGTGCTCACCATCGACCTTCCGAAGATTGAGAAGAAGGAAGAGAAGGCTTCACGTCAGATTGAGGTGAAATAATCGCAACGCGAAAACAGACCCTGCTTCGGTCAGGAAATGTATAGACACAAATAACCGTGGTCGGTTATGAATGTATAGACATAGATAGGTGAATGAGTTAGGATAGTATAATCAGATAAGGTTGAATAATAATAGGTAGGGTTTGTTTTTACAACGACAAACGCAATAGACCACAAGAACGTGCAGTTTTTGTGGTCTTTTTTTTGTAATTTTGCAGCCATACACAAATTTTACATCATTTAGCGATATGAAGAATTCAATCGACAATCTCTATCAGCTTGACGGTAGAGTGCCCATCGGGAAAGCTCTCCCGTTCGGTCTGCAGCACGTGCTGGCGATGTTCGTCAGCAACATTACGCCAATTATGATTCTTGCGGGAGCCGTGGGACTGGACAGCGCAGTCAGTGCCGCCCTTATTCAGAACTGTATGGTGATAGCCGGTATCGGTACGCTTGTGCAGCTTTATCCCGTCTGGCGTATCGGCTCGCGCCTTCCCATCGTCATGGGCATCTCCTTCACGTTCCTTTCGCTCGCCATCAGCCTTGCCGGCGCTTACGGTATGGGCACGCTTATCGGCGCTGTCATCATCGGCGGTCTTGTGGAAGGCTTCCTCGGACTCTTCGTCAAGTACTGGATAAAGCTTATTCCTCACGTAGTTTCAGCCACAGTGGTGACCGCCATCGGTTTCTCGCTGCTTCCCATTGGTGCCAATTCATTTGCCGGTGGAGTGGGTGCAGCCGACTTCGGCAGCCTTAACAACTGGATTGTGGGTAGCGTTACGCTCCTTGCCTGCCTCCTTTGCCAGGTTTTCGCAAAGGGATTTCTCCGTTCTCTCTCCGTTCTCGTAGGTCTTGTGGTGGGCTATGTGTTGGCTTGCTGCCTGGGAATGGTCGACTTCAATGGCATTGCAGGTCAGTCAATCATCGCCTTGCCTCGCCTCCTTCCCTTCACACCGGAGTTTAATATCGGTGCCATCCTTTCCGTAGTGGCTGTCTATCTCGTCTCTGCAACTGAGACCATCGGCGACACTTCCGCCCTTTGCAACAGTGCCTTGCACCGCGATCCTGAGACAAAAGAGATGGGATCAGCCATTTGTTGTGACGGTTTCGTAAGTTCGGTGTCGGGCATTTTCGGTTGTACGCCAATCACATCGTTCAGCCAGAACGTAGGTCTTGCAGCTATTTCGGGCGTCGTAAACCGCTTTACCATCGCCGTCGGAGCCGTTGTTATGATTCTCGGTGGCGTGTTCCCGGCAGTAGGACATGCCCTCACCACCATTCCGCAGGCGGTTCTCGGCGGTTGCACCATCATGATGTTCGGTAGCATTCTCTTCGCCGGATTCGGCATGATGGCACGTGCAGGCTTCTCTCAGCGCAACATGGTTATAGTAAGTCTGTCGCTCAGCATTGGTCTTGGTTTCACACAGGCCACCGGCATGTTCGCCATCTTCCCTGAGATTATCCGCACAGTCTTCGCCGAAAACTGCGTAGCAGTGGTGTTCCTCCTCGCCGTAATACTCAATCTGGTATTGCCCAAGAAGGATTTGGTGGAATAAGAAAAGCATAATAGATAGAATAATAAAAGCTTAAGAGGGTGTGCATTCCATGTATTCTTTGCAGGAAATAAAAGCAAAGTAACACGGAATGCACACCCTCTTGTATTGTTACGCTTACATTATAGCGTCGATTTCGTCTTTGGTCAATCCCGTTGCATTGATTATCTGCTCAACCGGTATACCAATCTTCTTCAGATTTTTGGCTATGTCCATAGCCTTGTTATGCTCGCCTTCCGCACGTCCTTCGGCTCGTCCTTCTGCCCGTCCTTGTTCAAGTCCCTCTGCACGGGCGTTTCCGAGCACGTCGTTTTGGATCATTACGGCGTTTACATGCTCGTCGTATGCGTAGCGTTCGGCGTCGCTCATAGAGTAGTATTGGAGTTTCTCGCGTGCTTCGCGCAGACCCGGGGCTGTGGTCTTTTCGTTGATCACTCCTTCCTTGAGATAACGCATCCATTCTTCAAGCGGCGACTTTGCCACTTCGTTGAAGTTGTTCACACGCACAAGATAGTATGTGGGGAATATCTCTGCCGGGTATTTAGGCTTGATGACACCCTCCTCTTTAGTGCTGATGACAAGGTGGTCCTTGGTATGGACACCCACGAAATTGTTCTGCCCGATATACAAATAATCGGAGCCACGACCAAGGTCGAAGTAGAGAATGCTGATGGAATACACCTTCTTCACTTCCTGATAAGTATTGCCGAGCTTTATGTGTTCGGTTATTGCTTTAGCCACACCGTAGAGGATACGTTCGAGATAATATAGCTCGCTCGTATTCTGCACCTCCACAATGATTATCTCTCCCTTCGAGTTTTTGGCTTTGATATCCACGCGGTTGAACTTGTCGTCGGCAGATACCTGATTGCTTTCGCTTTCGAGAATCTCCATTATCTCCACCTTTTCGTTGAGGAAGACGGTAAGAAAACCCTCCAGCACGTCGAAGTTGGCCTTCTGACGCAACAGTCGCTTAATGGCCCAGTCAAATCGTATGCATCTATCTTTCAATGAATTCATATCGCTAAATGTTGAGTTAAGACTTTACTTTGCAAACTTACACAAAATACTTGAATGTCAGATATGTTTTTCTTAAATTTATCTTTTATTTGTTACGTATATCGAATTAATTATGTAAATTTGCTATATTAATAAAACTAAAACCTTACAACCTTATGGCAACATCCGAAATATTCATGCTCTTGGCACTTGTGTCTACGGGAATATTCCTCCTTCAGTTTGTCATTTCCATCTTTTTCGGAGGATTAGACATCGACGTTGACGGCGACACAAACGTCGACTTCGACCTTGGCAGTCTGTTCTCCTTCAAGGGTCTTATCCACTTTCTTATCGGCTTCGGATGGACAAAGGTGCTGTTCGTCGGCGACGCATGGTATACGTACGCATTGGCTGTGGTGGTAGGAATGGTGTTTATGCTGGTGCTGTTCTATACCTACATGCTTGCTTTCCGCTTGCAGAACCTGCGCAAGCCCGAACCGCCCGTGAGCATAGTGGGTAGGGCAGGGCGCATCTACATCAATCAGGGCGACGGACGCTATACTGTATTCGTAAATCGTGACGGAGCCGAACGCGAACTTGACGTGGTGTCTGAGTCGGGACGTACGGACTATAAGACCGACGAGGTGGTTACGGTAAAGGAATACAGGGACAACAAGTACTTCATAGGTTGACACAATAAGATAATACATAATTCTTAAATACATTATTTCTATAACATGGAAACAAACGTTCTTATTCTTGCCGCGGTGCTCGTAGTGGTGGTACTGCTTGGCATAATTGGCGTGTTATCGCGCTATCGTAAGTGTAAATCTGACGAGGTGCTCGTCGTTTACGGTAAGACCGGCGGCACAAAATCCGCCAAACTCTATCATGGTGGCGCTGCTTTCGTGTGGCCTATCATCCAGGGCTACGACTTCCTTTCGATGAAGCCGATGCAGATAGACTGTAAGCTTACGGGCGCCATCTCTGCCCAGAACATCCGTGTGGACGTTCCGACGACCATCACCGTAGCCATCAGCACCGACCCGGAGGTTATGCAGAATGCCGCAGAGCGTATGCTCGGACTCTCAATGGACGACAAGCAGAATCTCATCACCGACGTGGTATACGGTCAGATGCGTCTTGTAATCGCCGATATGACCATTGAGGAACTCAATTCTGACCGCGACAAGTTCCTTGCAAAGGTGAAGGACAATATCGATACGGAGCTGCGCAAGTTCGGTCTGTATCTGATGAACATCAACATCAGCGACATCCGCGACGCCGCCAACTATATCGTAAACCTGGGTAAGGAGGCAGAATCGAAGGCGCAGAACGAGGCTCAAGCCAACATCGAGGAGCAGGAGAAGTTAGGTGCAATCAAGATTGCCAACCAGATAAAGGAGCGCGAGACACGCGTGGCTGAAACACGCAAGGACCAGGAAGTGGCTATCGCCGCTACGCGTAAGGAGCAGGAAATCAGCGTGGCTCAGACCGATAAGGAGCGCGTTTCGCAGGTGGCTCAGGCCAATGCCGAGAAGGAATCGCAGGTGGCTCGTGCCGAAGCGGAGAAGAACATCAATGTGGAGCAGGCAAATACTGCCAAGGAAAGCCGCATAGCAGAGCTTAATTCCGATATGGAGATAAAGCAGGCTGAGGCCAAGAAGAAGGCTGCCATAGGACGCAATGAGGCTCAGAAGGAAATAGCTCTCTCCAACGCTCAGCTTTCGGTAACGCAGGCCAATGCCGACAAGGAGGCCGGTGAGGCCTCAGCTCGCTCAGAGGCAGCCGTACAGACGGCACGTGAGAAGGCCCAGAAGGAGGTGGAGGAAGCCAAGGCAATGAAGGTGGAATCTTCTCTTAAGGCGGAGAAGATTGTGCCTGCAGAGGTTGCAAAGCAGGAGGCCATACTTCAGGCTGACGCCGTGGCAGAGAAGGTTATACGTGAAGCAGAGGCTAAGGCAAAGGCCACTCTTGCCCAGGCAGAGGCTGAAGCAAAGGCCATCCGCATGAAGCTTGAGGCTGAGGCAGAGGGTAAGAAGATGTCGCTCCTTGCTGAGGCTGACGGTTTCCAGGCCATGGTGAAGGCTGCCGAATCTAATCCTGCCATCGCTATCCAGTATAAGATGGTGGACCAGTGGAAGGAGATTGCAGGCGAGCAGGTCAAGGCATTCGAGAAGATGCAGCTCGGCAACGTCACCGTTTTCGACGGTGGCGACGGCGCAACAAGCAACTTCCTCAACTCGTTGGTGAAGACAGTAGCGCCGAGTCTCGGCGTTCTCGACCAGCTTCCTATCGGCGAAACCGTCAAGAAAATCATCCATCCAGAGACGAAGGAAGACGACAAGACGGAGAAGAAATAACATTGCTTGCGTAAGCAAGACATAATAAAAACGGCAATTACACGAAGTCAAGGCTTCACGTAATTGCCGTTTTTCTGTTTATCTACTTATATTGTAGTTCTTAGTAGAGCGTCTTGGGAGAGATGCGGAATGAGAAGGTGTAGTCCTTATATTCCACACGATGACCCTTGCGGGCGCGTCCCCAATCGCTCCATGAGTCTACACCGCCGACACCAGCCTGCACGAGGTCGACGAAGAGGTTGGTGTACTGCGACTTTGGCAGCGACTGTGAGTGGCGCTGATTCTTCTCCTTGCCCTCGTCCAGTGTGTAAAGGTCGTAGTGGAGAGCAGAAGCAGAGAAGAGCGCGTCGCTCTCGATGCGCAATCCGAAGCCGTTGTTGTCCTTGATGTTCCACCATCTGAGGTCGCTCATCGTACCCGTTTCCTGCGGACGAACGTACGGATAGAACAGCTGGTCAGCTGTGGCTTTATAGATGCCGACCTTCTGCGAGAGCTTGCGGTCAGAATAGTTCTCCACCGGTCCGCGACCGTACCATTCTGCCTGGTCCATAGCGTAAGGCAGGTTCATAACCATACCGAAGCGCATCATCTCAGGCATTTCAGCTCCCGGTGTGGTCTTCAGCGACTGTGTTACGTTGAGCGTGCCGTTCTCTGTAGCGCGGTAAGCGATGGTCAGATCAGCCTTCACCTCCGGCAGGTTGTAAGTGGCAGTAACGGTCTTCGCCTTCTTGTCCACCTGCAGCGATGTGAGCTTCATCTGCGGATCGCGCCATGCAGCGAACTTCTCCTGGACGTTAGCGCCCATGTCGTTGTCCGTCACGGCACGCCAGAAGTTAGGCTTCAGCGAACCGCCGTTGCCGAGCAATGACTTTCCTCCCACCTCATACTTGGTGATGAAGCCCGTGGCACGGTCGAACGCTAATGTGAAGTTCTCGGCAGCGAGAGTCACATTGGCTTCCTTCTTCTTGTCCGTCAGCTTCACAGCCTTTGTCTCTGCGGCTGTTACAGCAAGGTCAGTGCCCTTGAATTCACGGATGGGCAGCTGCTGATAAGCCACGATGTCGCCAGCCTTCTGCAGTCCCTCGTCCTTCTTAAGGCGATACTCCACGTTGAGCATGAGGTCCTTGGCGTCACTATAGTCCTTGAGGTTATAGGGCAGAACCACGTCTGCTGAGGTCTGCGGCTTGATGTTCGAGAGATCGGCGATGGTGCCGTTCTGACGCTCCACGCCGTCGGCTACGATTGCCCAAGAGAGCGATACGTTGTCAAGCGCACGGAAGAAGTTCTCGTTATACACGCTCACCTTCTTCTCGCCGGTGAGGTCCTTCGGAGAAGTCCAGATGTTCTGATAGACGTAGCCCACCTCGTAAGCCTCAGGATTCGGCTTGCGGTCCGGCGAGATAAATCCGTTGCAGTTGAAGTTGTTGTCCGACGGGTCGTATGAGTTGAAGTCGCCGCCGTAGCTGTAAATCATGTTGCCGTCCTTGTCCTTGCCTCTCAGTCCCTGGTCGACGAAGTCCCAGATAAAGCCACCCTGATATGTAGGATACTTGCGTATGATGTCCCAATAGTCCTTCATGACTCCGCAAGAGTTGCCCATAGCGTGAGCATACTCGCAGTGAATCATCGGCTTGGTGTATTTCGGGTCCTTGGCATACTTTTCTGCAGCCTCGGGCGTAATATACATCTCGGCGTAGATGTCGGTGTTGTCGCCGAGGATGGCACGCTCCCAATGTACGGGACGGGTGGGGTCGAACTCGTTAATCCACTTCTTCACGTCTGAGAAGTTCTTCGAGTCGGCAGTCTCGTTACCCATCGACCAGTAGATTACTGACGGATGGTTATACTGGTTGTGCACGTTGTGCACGTTTCGTTCCATTATCGGTGTGGCGAAGAGGGGAGTGGTGGTGATGGCGTCCTTGTCGTAGAAGAAGCCGTGACTTTCCTGATTTGCCTCTGCGCAGACGTACAGACCATACTCGTCGCAAAGGTCATAGAAGTAAGGATCGTCCGGATAGTGACATGTGCGGACGGCGTTGACGTTGAACTGCTTCATGAGCTTAACGTCCTCCACCATGCGCTCACGTGAGATGACGTATCCTCCGTCGGGATCGATTTCGTGACGGTTAGCGCCCTTGATGAGCACCGGCTGACCGTTGACGAGAATCTGACGGTTCTTTATCTCCACCTTGCGGAAGCCCGTGCGTACGGGTACGGACTCTACGTCCTTGCCGTTCTGCTGCACGGTCACCACCACCTTGTAGAGGTTCGGAGTTTCGGCAGTCCACTTCAGCGGGTTCTCCACGTCAAACTTGACGGTGGCATTTATCTCTGCAACCTTCTTGCCCGCCTTCTTCTTCACCTTTGTGGTGTTGAGAATCTTGCGGCTTACGATGTCGCCGTTGGGAGCGATGAGGTCAATGACGAAGTTGGCGTTGCCCTTACCCTTTACGTTTACGGCGAGCGATCCGTTCTTATACTGTGCGTCGAGATCCGGCGTTACGCGTACGTCGTCAATGTGTGCAGCCTGCGAACGCGAGTAGAGGAAGCAGTCGCGAGCCACGCCTGAGAGACGCCAGAAGTCCTGGTCCTCCGAGTACGATCCGTCGCACCAGCGGAATGTCTGGAAAGCGAAGAGGTTGTCGCCCTTCTTGAGGTATGGAGTGATGTCAAATTCGGCTGCCGACTTCGAGTCCTCTGCATAACCTACGAACTTGCCGTTCACCCAGAGATAGATGTTGGATGTTACGCTTCCGAAGTGGGCAATCACCTGACGACCGTCCCAAGACTCGGGAATGTTGATGGTGCGGCGGTATGATCCAACGTGGTTGTCCTTTACTGGCACTTCAGGCGGATTGTCCTTGAAGTGTCCGCGCCATGCGAATCCTATGTTCACGTATTCCGCATCGCCGTATCCGTTGACCTCCCAGATGCCGGGCACCTTCATTGTGTTCCACTTCGAGTCGTCGTATCCTTCCTTGAAGAAGTCGGTAGGACGCTGGTCGGCATTAGCCACCCAGTTGAATCTCCAGTCGCCCTCGATGGAGAGATAGTTTGCGGAAGCCTTGCGGTCTGCCTTGAGAGCAGCGTCGCGAGTTTCGTAAGCGAAGAATGAAGTGCGGATAGGGAAACGGTTTACGTTGTTCACATACGTGTCGTGCCACTCTGTGAAAGTGGGTTGCACGGCTGTTTTGGCTGTCTGCGCCGCGTAGATAAAGCATGGTGACATGCCCGCCACGGCGAGAGTAAGTAACAGTTGTTTCATTTCAGAATATGTTGTTAGTTGAATATTCGGCTTGAAGTTTATTAGCGATATATCTTGCAAAGATACGCAAAATAGTCGGAATGATGGTCCGATGCATAGTTAAGAATTGTATTAAAGCATTTCCTTCTTGCCTAAAACATGTTCTTCATGTCTTCTTGTCAAAAACGTCTTAATGTCCACTATGCAAATATCGTACAAATGGTAAAAACTTGTTACAAAATAAAAATTGATTCTAGAGTTCAGATTTGCTGTTTTTACGGTGTTCTGCTGTCTGAACGGCACTCACGCTTAACAATAGCGCCACTTTTATCATGCAATAGCGCCACTTTTACACTCTAATAGTGGCACTATTGCATGATAAAAGTGGCGCTATTGGAGGGTAAAAGTGGCGCTATTGCAGCAAAAAACGGCTTGTTTGCGAGTCGGATTTCATAGAGATTCGTCATGAAACCGTATAACACGCTGTGTTTAAGCACGTTGTCTCTAAGTGCTCAAAACTCAAGAATTTCGCACCAAAGATTTTGTTGCGCGCTGAACTCATAGTATTGAGCGTTAGAAATGCAAATATTGTCTTCGGAACCGCACCACGTCCTTAAGCTCGTTATATCGGTCGAGCTTTATCTGCTGATTGATGACGTATCCCTTGATGAGGTATTGCTTGAGGACTGTTGTGGCCCAACGACGGAATGCCGTAGCATTTTTGCTGTTCACTCTATATCCCACGGAAATAATCATATCAAGATTGTAGTATGGAATCTCACGAACTATCTGTCGTTCACCTTCAATTCGAACCTGTGCATTTTTTGCACAGGTTGAAAATTCTTCCAGCTCTTCTGACTTATATATATTGCGAATATGACGAACTATTGAAGTTCTATCTACTCCAAACAGCTCAGCCATCTGGCTCTGTGTCAGCCACACTGTCTCATTCTCCAGCTTCACATTCAGCTGGACGCTTCCGTCTTGCGAACGGTATATTTCTATTGAATTGTTCATATTGTCGATATGGTTAATTGTCTTTATTGCTTTATGTTAGTATATTCTGCGCTCTGCCCAGTCGCCGCGGTCCAGATTGCGGTAACCTATGGCTTCGGCTATGTGTTGCGACTGTACGTTTTCGGCTCCGGCGAGGTCGGCGATGGTGCGTGCCACTTTCAGGATGCGGTTATAGGCGCGGGCGGAGAGCGAGAACTTCTCCATGGCTGTGCGCAGGAGAGCGATGGACTGTTCGTCTGGTTCGGCAAATTGATGAATCATGCGCTCGGTCATCTGCGCGTTGCAGTGGATGCCGCGATATTCCTTGAAGCGTGCCGTCTGGATGTCGCGTGCCTTGATGACACGCTCACGGATGGCTGCGCTTGGTTCGCCCGGCTTTGACTTCGAGATGTCCTTGAACGGTACGGGCGTTATCTCGCACTGGATGTCAATGCGGTCGAGCAGCGGTCCTGATATCTTGTTCATGTAGCGCTGAATCTGCCCCGTGGAACAGCAGCAGTTGTGCGTCGGGTCGTTGAAGTAGCCGCACGGGCATGGATTCATGGAGGCGATGAACATGAACGAGCAGGGGAACTCTACGGTGTACTTGGATCGTGAGATGGTTATCTTGTGGTCTTCGAGCGGCTGGCGCAACACTTCGAGCGTCTTCTTGTTGAACTCGGGCAGTTCGTCAGCGAAGAGCACGCCGTTGTGAGCCAGCGATATTTCGCCGGGCTGCGGATTGATACCGCCGCCGACCAACGCCACTTCGCTGATGGTGTGGTGCGGAGCGCGGAACGGGCGCTGCGATATGAGCGATGTGCCGCGCTGCAGCTTGCCCGCCACGCTGTGTATCTGTGTGGTTTCGAGGCTTTCGGCGAGCGACAACGGGGGAAGGATGGAAGGCAGACGCTTCGCCATCATCGACTTGCCTGAACCCGGAGGTCCCACCATGATGAGGTTGTGTCCGCCCGCTGCTGCCACTTCCAGCGCGCGTCTGACACTCTCCTGACCACGCACGTCGGCAAAGTCGAGGTCGAAACTGTACTGCTGCTCGTAGAATTCTCGCCGTGTGTCGACGAAGGTCGGCTCGTATTCTGCTGCACCCGTTATAAGCTTGATGACGTCCATGATGTTGTTCATGCCATACACCTCCAGATTGTTTACCACAGCCGCCTCGCGCTCGTTCTGCTTCGGCACAATCAGTCCCTTCAGTTTCTCAGCCCTCGCCTTTATGGCTATCGGCAAAGCTCCCTTAATAGGTTGCAGCGTACCGTCCAGTCCCAGCTCGCCCACCATCATATATTGGTCGAGCGAGTTGCTGACAATGGCTCCGCTTGCCGCCAGTATGGCAATGGCAAGCGGCAGGTCGAAGGAGCTTCCCTCCTTCCGAAGGTCAGCAGGAGCAAGGTTTATGGTGATGTCGCCGTGCGGAAACTTATATCCGTTGAACTGTAGAGCGGATGCTATGCGGTCGCGACCCTCGCGTACGGCGGTGTCGCCCAGTCCGGTAAGGTGATACATGACGCCCGGCACGATGTTGACCTCCACTCTTACAGTGGTGACGTCAAGGCCGTTTACAGCAGCAGAATAAGTCTTTACGAGCATAATGATTGGAAGGTTTAGTGGGTTAGTATATAAAGACAAAAGTAGCGGTTTTGGATGGATTGAACAAATAAAATGACAGAATATATAACCATAATAAATGAATAGCTGAATAAAAATCGCTATCTTTGCAAAAGACATATTATATATTTATCTATGAGTCCAAAATTTAAAGAGCAAAATGGATATGTGTTCAAGATCTATTCAAATGAGGAAGCCCGAATACATATTCATATAATAAAAGCTGAAAAGGAGGCTAAATATTGGCTTGAGCCAGATATAGAACTTGCTGAGAATTTTGGCTTTAATAGTAAAGAACTTAGTTTTATAGAGAAAATACTTACAGAATATGGAGACGACTTTAAGGTCAAGTTCACAAGACACATCGGTATGCGTCTTGATGATAAATGACAAGGGACTTATGATTTCTGTGCAGGGGCAGGATTATTTTCTGTCTTACAACCGTATTCCATGGATGCGTAATGCGAGTATTGCAGATGCATTGAATGTCCAGATGAGCGGAAGAAATGCTATAGAATGGCCTAATCTTGATGTGGATTTAGAGATTGAGAGTCTGAAACATCCCGAACGTTATCCTCTTTTAATCAAACGTAATGAATTGGACAGAATATAATATTGCAATGGAAGAAGATTTCGATATACGACAGGAGCAGGCTGCGAAAGGCGAGAAAGACTTCGAGAACGCCCTGCGTCCGCTGCGCTTCGGCGACTTCAGCGGACAGCAGAAGGTGGTGGAGAATCTTGAGGTGTTCGTGGAAGCTGCCAAGTATCGCGGCGAACCGCTTGACCACACGCTCCTGCACGGCCCTCCAGGACTGGGCAAGACCACGCTCAGTAACATCATTGCCAACGAGCTTGGCGTAGGATTTAAGATTACGAGCGGACCCGTGCTTGACAAGCCCGGCGACCTTGCCGGCATCCTTACGTCGCTCGAGCCGCGTGACGTGCTCTTCATTGACGAGATTCACCGCCTATCGCCCGTGGTGGAGGAATACCTCTACTCGGCGATGGAGGACTATCGCATTGACATCATGATTGACAAAGGACCGTCTGCACGCTCCATTCAGATTGACCTCAATCCCTTCACACTCGTCGGTGCAACCACGCGAAGCGGTCTGCTTACGGCTCCTTTGCGTGCACGTTTCGGCATCAATCTGCACCTTGAGTATTACGGACCGGAGACCTTGCAGCGCATCATCAAGCGCTCTTCTGCCATCATGAAGGTGCCCATCGACGACGATGCTGCCATTGAGATAGCCCGTCGCTCGCGCGGAACGCCCCGTATTGCCAACGCATTGCTGCGCCGCGTGCGCGACTTTGCCCAGGTGAAGGGCAACGGACGCATCGATCGTGACATCGCAAGGCTCTCGCTTTCGGCGCTCAACATCGACCAGTACGGACTGGACGAGATAGACAACAAGATCCTGCTCACCATCATCGACAAGTTTCGTGGCGGTCCCGTGGGCATCTCAACCATCGCTACAGCCATCGGCGAGGACACCGGCACCGTGGAGGAAGTCTACGAGCCTTTCCTCATCATGGAGGGATTCATCAAGCGCACGCAGCGTGGACGTATGGTCACGCCGCTTGCATATCAGCATCTCGGACGACCGATGACGGGCTGCAACGCCGCCGAACCGACGCTGTTCGACTAAATCTTACACCTCATTATCACTACACCCTTATGGAACAACTCCTGCATTATATCTGGAAACATCGCATACTGCCTCTCCACGAGCTCCGCACTACGGACGGACGACTCGTGGAGATAATCGATCCCGGTCTGCATAACCATCACTCTGGTCCCGACTTCTTCAATGCCAAGATTAGGCTTGATGGTACGTTGTGGGTGGGCAATGTGGAGATACACGAGCGCTCTGCCGACTGGTTTTTGCACGGACACGACCAGGATCCGGCTTACAACAATGTGGTGCTGCATATAGCTTCTACGATAGACATGGACGTAATGACCGCCGACGGCAGCCGTCCGCCGCAGATGGAGCTGCAGGTTCCGCCACATGTGATGCAGAATTATCAGCGCCTTCTGGCTGACGACCGCTATCCGCCGTGCCGCGACACCGTCATGCAGCTGCCCTCGCTTGCCGTCCATTCATGGATGAGTGCGCTCGGAGCCGAACGCCTCAGCAGCAAGTGCGACGCCATTGATCAGCGTGTAAAGGCTGCCGGCGGGTCGTGGGAGCAGGCGTTCTTCGCCACTATAGCCCGCGGATTCGGTTTCGGAGTTAATAGCGAAGCTTTCGAGCTGTGGGCGTCCGGCTTGCCGTTCATGCAGGTGGCGCACCATCGTGACGATCCGTTTCAGGTGGAAGCCCTTTTCCTTGGCTATGCAGGACTGCTTGACGATGACGCCATGAACGACAAGCAGCGTGCTTTGGCACTTGCCGACCCTTACTTCGTCCGTCTGCAACGCGAATGGAAATACCTTGCACATAAGTTTCATCTCGTCTCCATGACCCGCCATACGTGGCGCTTCATGCGTCTGCGTCCGCAGAATTTCCCTTACATCCGCCTTTCCCAGCTCGCCACGCTCTATTGTTCGCGGCGTGCCGACCTGAGCAACATAGTGGCTTGTACAACGCTTGACGACGTTCGCAAGGCGTTGCAGACCGAAGCCGGCGACTACTGGCGCACGCATTACACCTTCGGAAAGGAAAGTGCCGAGTCAGCCAAGCGTCTCTCGTCATCCTCCATAGACGTCATAATCATCAATGCCGTGGTGTCAATGCTCCACGCCTACGGACGCCATCGTCAGGACGAACGGCTCATAGCGCGTGCCGCAGAGTTTCTCGAGGCTCTGCCCCCAGAGGACAACACTCACATCCGTCTATGGCGGGAGTGCGGCATTTCTGCCGACAACGCAGCCGACACGCAGTCGCTCATACAGCTCCACAACCGCTATTGCGAGCGCAAGGACTGCCTCAGATGCAGGTTCGGATATTATAGCATGAAGAGGATATGAGAGTTAGGAATTAGGAGTTAGGAATTAGAAGTTGTGGCCATTTTGACAATAAAGTAACGAAATAGTAGAAAAAAGTGGATAGATATAGGCATAAATAAAATAAAAAAGCTACTTTTGCATTATTACTAACAATCTAAACCACGACTATTATGAAAATCAAGTATCTCAAAGTGTCGGTGATGTTACTCGCCGCTACGTTACTCACCAGCTCGTGTGTAGGTTCGTTCTCGCTTTTCAATAGACTGGCGAAATGGAATACCCGTGCCACTGGTTCGAAGTTCCTCAACGAAATCATCTTTATCATCATCTCGCCCGCCTATGCAGTATGCTGCGTGGCAGACGCCCTTGTGCTCAATACCATAGAGTTCTGGTCGGGTAGCAATCCGATGGCACAGAACATCGGCAAGACTCAGAACGTCACCGGTAAGGACGGACTCATCTATGCTGTCACAACATTGAAGGACGGTTACGAGGTGAAGAGTCCGAAGGGAGAAGTGGTGAAGTTCCTCTATGATCAGGAAACGGATTCGTGGTCGCAGGTGCAGAACGGCAAGAAGACCGAGATATTCCGCTTCAACGATGACGGCACCATCCAGGCCAACCTCCAGGACGGACGCCACATCACAGTTACTCCCGATGAGGCAGGTCTCTTCGAGGTGAACATGGCACAGTATGGCGCCTCTTTCTATGCAATGCGATAATTTCTTAGTTTGCCAACTATATTCGTTAATATATAATTAGGGTGTATCATGATTGAAGTAGCTTCAGTCTTGATACACCCTAATTTTTTTCTTATTAGTCCAATCTTTTATCAGCTCAGTTTCTCTATTTCTTCTTTAGAAAGTCCGGTGTAAATGGCTATCTTGTCAACAGACTCTCCCATTCCGAGCATCGTTTTAGCGAGGCGTTGTCTTTCTTCGTTAACACCTTGCGCTTTTCCTTGTTCTATTCCTTGTTCTATTCCTTGTTTTATTCCTTGTTCCAGTCCAAGTCTCATTCCTTCATCGCGTGCATTACCGAGCACGTCGTTTTGTATCATCACGGCGTTGATATGCTCGTCATAGGCATAGCGTTCTGCGTCCGTCATCGAGTAGTATAGTAGTTTCTTTCTTGCTTCCTGCAGTCCGGGTGCGGTGGTGTCGTCTTTTATGATGCCATTCTTCAGATACGCCACCCATTCCTCGAGTGGTGTAACAGCCACCTTGTTGAACTCATTTACGCGTACGAGGATATACTCCGGGAAGATTTCCGAAGGACTTTTTCTCACGATGGTTCCTTTCTCCTTACTGCTCACCATCAGCTGGTCGTGTGTATGTACGCCGATAAACTTGTTTTGTCCGACGTACAGATAGTCAGCACCCTTTCCGAGGTCGAAATATAGAATGCTGATGGAGTAGACCTTCTTCACCTCCTTGTATGTATCTCCGAGATTTATATGCTCCGTGATGGCCTTTGCCACCCCGTAGAGTATTCGCTCTAAATAATAAAGCTCGCTCGTGTTCTGTACCTCCACGATTATAATCTCGCCCTTCGAGTTCTTCGCTTTGATATCCACGCGGTTGAACTTGTCGTCCTCAGCCTTCTGGTTGCCTTCGCTTTCGAGAATCTCCAGTATCTCCACCTTCTCGTTCAGGAACACGGTAAGAAATCCTTCGAGTACGTCGAAGTTGGCCTTTTGTCGTAGTAGGCGTTTGATAGCCCAGTCAAAGCGTATGTATTTATCATTCAGTGTACCCATATCTCATATATATGTTATGTTCAGAGTTTCTTCTGCAAACTTACATAAAATAGTTTAGAAAACATCCATATAATTCGTATTTTTTGTGTAAGTTTGCATTCAGAAATACAACATAAGCCGTTAAAGCCTAATTGTTTAGCTAACACTATTACAAATCATTGAATAATTATTCTTATCATTTTTATTTATGACAAAAAAACATCTACACATGCTGCACTCTTCCGTTGTTGCCCTCGCCGTTGCGATGACAGCAGCAAATGCGCATGCAGCAATGTCCGTAAGCAAGCCGGGAATGGCTCCGCTGGACGCTAACGCCGCACGGACTGCCACGGCAAACTTCCTCAGTCCGTTGAAGGCTGCGGCACGCGCCGCATCGCGCGACCTATGGGGCTATATGTATTATGCCAATGCTTGGCCTACGGCAAGTCAGGAGTACGGATTCATGGCATTTGATGCCGCCACCGCTTCCAACTTCCGTGACTTGCGTACAGAAGAGGAACGCAACATGCTTCCTAACGGAGGTTCTTCTCTCTATAACGGTAAGTATAATCTTATCAACTATAAGAAGAACGGCAATTCGCTCGTAATCACTCACTATTGCCTCGACACCGAGAGCAATTGGCACTCCGAGTTCGCCCCCGAGCAGGTGACGTCAATGTCGCTCCTTGCCACGGAGACCGCCACAAGCCAGCTGACGGGAAAGGTGTACGGACAGTTCTACACCAACGACATGAGCAGCTTCGAGTTCGGCGTAATCGATTATGACAAGATGGAGCGCACCGCCATTGCGCCGTCCACACACAAGTATGTGGCTATGGGTGTCAGCTCAGAAGAGCGCGTATATGCCGTTGCCACAGACGGATTCCTTTACGAGATAGACACCAAGACGGGCGAGGAGACCAAGATTGGTCCCACCGGAGTCTACGTAGCGCCTTCGTCAGAGAAGAGTTTCGGACAGAGTGGCGAGATTGATCAGGACGACGACACCTTCTATTGGGCTTCGTTCGACGCCAATAAGCACGGTGCTCTCTACACCGTCGACCTCAAGACCGGACTTGCCACACTCGTGGCAGACTTCCCCCACAACGAGCTGTTCTACGGCCTGGCTGTTCCAGAAGCCACTCCAGACGCAGCTGCACCTGCCGCTCCTACCATCTCTGTAAGCTTTAACGGCGCTTCCACGACCGGACAGATATCCATCGTGGCTCCTTCCAAGACATACGGCGGATCTGCACTTACGGGCAATGTGGACTACGTGGTTCACGCCGGCACACAGCAGGTTCTCAACGGAACGATGAAGGCAGGATCGACATCCTCGTATGACATCACCGTGCCGGAGGGCATGAACTACATCACCGTGACGCTCTCTAACGCCGCAGGCAAGAGCAAGAAGGCTTCCACGTCCGTATTCGTGGGCTACGACCAGCCCAAGCAGGTGTCGTTCGCACGTCTCAAGATTGACGAATCGACGGGCAAGTCCACAGTTACTTGGGGAGCACCCAGCGGAACACTCAACGGAGGCTATCTCGGAGCACTCAAGTATGACGTCGTTCGCTATCCTGACGGCACGACTGTAGCAAGCGGAACAAGCGCCACGACATTCTCTGAGACCTTTACAGACCGTCAGCTGCGCAATTACTATTACGGCATTACGCCCGTCAACGGTACGAAGCGCGGTGAGGAACGCCGCACGGCAGCCGTGCGTTTCGGCGACAACATCGAGCCTCCTTACCACGAATCGTTTGACACGGAGAACGACTTCGACCTCTATACCGTACTCGATGCCAACAGCGACAAATACACTTGGTCATGGCACGAGAAGAATATGTGCGCACAGTACGAGTCGACCGACGCAAAGAAGACAGCCGACGACTGGCTCTTCACTCCTCCCGTACAGCTACGTGCCAACCATTCTTACACCGTTCGCTTCAAGGCACGCAACTCAATGTCGCTCTATGCAGAGTACGTTGAGGCCAAGTGGGGCAACGCTGCAACTGTGGCTGGAATGACCAACGTGGTGGCTCCTGAGACAAAGCTCACAGACAGCAACAACGCAAAGACGCTGGAGACAACGTTCAACGTGTCAAAGGACCAGATATTCTATCTCGGCATCCACGCCATCAGCAAGGCTGGAACCGGCAAGATCTTCGTTGACGATATAGAGATACTTGACAACGGCGTGCTCAACGGACCTGCTGCCGTGGAGGATTTCACCGTCACTCCCGATCCGAGCGCAGCGCTCCGCGCCACCGTTTCGTTCCGTCTTCCTGAGAAGAACGTGGCTGGCAACACCGTCGGCGCCATCACCAAGACCATCGTAACACGCGACGGACAGACCGTTAAGGAGTTCGGTGCTGGCAAGGCTGGTCAGACTCTAACGTGCGAGGATGCATCGCCCGTAGCCGGATTCAACAACTACACCGTTACTGCATACACATCCGCAGGAGCCGGTACACCTAAGATTGTTTCGCAGTACGTCGGTCTTGACGTTCCCGCTGTGCCCACCGGACTGAAGGTTAATGACAAGCAAAGCTCCGTAAACCTCACATGGGACAAGGCTTCGTCACGCGGCACTAACGGCGGCGCAGTCATCACGGACGACGTAACGTTCAACGTTTATCGTGCCCGCTCCAACGGTGGCGTGACCAACCTGCAGCTCCTCCATTCGCCGAAGGACAATACTTACAGCGACAACATCTCCACAACGGAGGGCGCTCAGCAGCTCCGTCTCTATGCTGTCTCTGCAAAGAACGACAAGGGCGAGAGCACACCGCTTCTCTCACCGGCTGTCATCACCGGCGCTGCTTACCAGCTCCCGTTCCGTTCAGGCTTCACCACAGAGGAAGGAGCACCGCTCTGGTGGTCGCTTACCGCTGACGAAGAGAACGGCTTGGGATTCCTCCAGAACACGCAGACATCTTCTGACGGCGACAACAACTGCCTCACCTTCACGTCATACAAGAACGGAGGCACAGCCGACATCAGCTCGGGCAAGATTGCTCTCGGTGGCGTTGCAAAGCCCATCGTGACGTTCAATCACAGTGGAACAGCCGACAAGGACATCGTTCTCGACGTATATGCTTCCACACCCGACGGCACACAGACGCTCATCGGCACCGTTGACTACAACAATGTGTCTGGCAAGGCAGACGATTGGCACCGCACATCATTCAGCATTCCTGCTGCAATGGCGTCAGAGCCTTACGTCATCATCACCTTCAAGGCCACCGCTTCCCTCTACGGCATTCTCAAGTTGGACGACGTTTGCGTGCGCAATACTTACACCAACAACCTCTCCGTGGCTCTCTCTGCACCGTCCGAAATCCATCGCGGCGTGAAGACTCCGGTTAGCGTGACCGTCACCAACAGCGGCGAAAAGGCAGCTTCAGGTTACACCGTCACCCTGACTTCAGGCAACAAGGAGCTGTTCTCGCAGAAGGTAAGCGAGGCATTGCAGCCTCTTGCTGAGAAGACGTTCAAGGCAGACTTCGTCAGTCCGGTGACAAGCCGTTCTGAGAAGATGAATCTTAAGGCAACAGTAACGTACGACGCTGACGAATATAAGGCTGACAATACGGCTTACGCTGAGGCCAAGGTCATCGATTCCAACGTGCCGATGCCTGCATCGTTCAGCTCGTCAAAGGACGCTGCTGCCAACAAGCTCACCATGACATGGAGCACACCGAAGGCTGTCAACAAGCGCATGACCGAGGATTTCGAGGATTATGACAGCTGGACAGTAAATCAGTTCGGCGACTGGACCACTTACACCGGCAAGAAGGGTAACACCACTGGCGGCTGGTGGTCGTCTTACGGCATGCCGTTCCCGCATGAGGGCGAGAACTATACGTACATCGTATTCAATCCCGAGGCCATCCAGCCGGGCATCACTTCGCAGAACTCGTCCATCGCTCCCCGCAGTGGCGAGAAGTGCCTGATGTCTATGTATAGCTGTGACGGCAGAACAAACTACGATACTGACGACAGGCTGATTTCTCCGATGCTCTCAGGTGAGGCACAGACCATACTCTTCTGGGCCAACAACGGACAGCCCGACATGACCAACGTGCGCTATCCGCAGACCATAGAGGTGCTCTATTCGGACAAGACTGCCGACCATGCCGACTTCAAGAAGGTGTCTACGTTCACGCAGTCAGGCGGCAAGTGGAACTCGTTCACAGCCGAACTCCCCGACGGTGCCAACTACTTCGCCATCCGCTGCACCACGAAGGAGGCTGACGCATTCTGTATGCTCCTTGACGACGTCTATTATTATGCCGGATACGGCAAGCTGAAGGGATATAATGTATATCGTAACGACGAGTTGGTGGCTACGCTTCCTGCCGATGCCACATCCACAACCGTTACCTACGACCCGAATGCTGATGCCACACGTTACAGCGTTTCTGCCGTATATGCAGGTGGTGAGTCTACTGCAGCATACGACGACGCTTGCCAGACCGACATCCATAACGTCACCATCGATGCCCAGCATCCTGCCGATGTCTACACAGTGGACGGACGTCTTGTTCGCAAGAACGCCACATCACTCGCACAGCTCCCGAAGGGCATCTACGTAGTGAACGGCAAGAAGGTTGTAAAGAAATAGCCTTAACTAACTCATTATAAGAAAACGCCTGCAAAGCCAAATGGGTTTTGCAGGCGTTTTCTTGTTCTATCTGATTATCATTCTTGTCAGGTTTTCCTCGCTGAAAGTCTCCCTTGCCACAGCCTGAATCTCCTCTGCCGTGAGCGTGTCGATGCGTTCGCAGAGCGCCGTCACGTCCTTCAGCCAGCCGTAATGTAGGTATGTCTTGGCAAAGTCGAGCGCGAAAGCCTCCCTCGAATCACACGCTATGCCAATCTGTCCGCGTATCTGCTTCTTTGCAGCTCTCAGCACAGCGTTGCTCAGCGGCTTCTCCATCACCTTGTCAAGCTCGCGGCGGACAAGGCGCAGACAGCGGCTGACGTTCTTCGGATCGCAACCGAAGTAGACCGCCCACAGTCCGGTGTCCGAATAGCTCTGCGTCATGCTCTCCACCGTATAGACCAAAGCGTTTCTCTCTCGCAGCGATACGTTGAGCCTTGCCGTCATTCCCGGTCCACCGAGGATGTTGTTAAGGAAGTAGAGTGCTATGCGGCGCTTGTCCCTGATGCCGTACGAACGGGTGCCGAGCATCACGTGAGCGAGGTGCGTGTCCATGTGCTTCTCCAAGGTTTGCGCCACGTAGGGTGGGAGAGTGGCGCCCTCGGCAGCCTCCTTTATGCGGCGTTCCACGATGGGCAAAACCGGTGCTGTGCCCGTCGGCAATGGGCAGGCACGCTCCAACATCTTCACCAGCCGACCGAAGTCTACGTCGCCATATGCGAAGAACACGCAGTTCTCCGGGCGATAATAACGTTCGGTGAAGCGCTTTGCGTCCGCCGTAGTGTAAGTTCGCAGCTGGTCAGCCGACCCTAAAATGTTGTGTCCGAGGGGATGTCCTTTGTATATGGCGTTCTCGAAGAGGTCATAGACGAGTTCGGAAGGCGAGTCGTTATAGCTCTCAATCTCATCGATTATCACCTCCACCTCCTTGTCAATCTCCGCTTGAGGATACGTACTGTTAAAGACGATGTCGGTAAGCAGGTCCACGGCACGGTTGATGTCGTCCTTAAGCACGGCGGCATGATAGACCGTCTCCTCCTTGTTGGTGAAGGCATTGAGATCGCCGCCCACACTCTCCAGATAGCCGAGAATCTTCATCGAGCCTCGTCGCTCGGTGCCCTTGAAGGTCATGTGTTCGCAGAAGTGCGCCATTCCCTCCTCCCGTCCCGCCATTTCGTCTCGCGTTCCGGCTGCCACGGCATACCCGCAGTATACCACGGGTGAGCTGCTTGGAAGATGTATTACACGCAGACCACACGGCAGCGTGTGTGTATTGTATTTCGTCATGCTGCAAAGTTACACTTTTCGGTAGATACCCGAGCAAGACTAATGCAGTTTTATCAACTTTCAACTCTCAATTCTCAACTTGATTGTTGTTTGATGTTACGTATTTACCCATTTTTGGTCAATAAGTCATATTTAAGATATATTGTCTTATTAATGTCTAAAAACAGGAAACTTTAGTGTTCTAAAAAGTTTCGCAACCGCATTTTTTATATAACTTTGCGCCATCGACAACATGTAATTATTATTAAAATAGTATTAAGATGATGACACTAATAAGAAAGGCGGCCATTGCAGCCATCGCCCTATTGCTCATGCCGCTGACGGCAAGTGCAGACGGCAACTTCGTGCTTTTCAAGTACGGCAACTTCGACACATGGGTAACACGTCAGATACATGAGTCGGCTGTGATAGGCGGAAACAAGAAGACGCTCTACGAGATAGGCCCCTCACGCGCCCTTACCGGCAACAATCCGTACACCAATCTCGGCGGTTCGCCGTGGGGAACCAGCAACGTCATGGCTAAGGTGATGGGCGTTGTGAAGACCAACAACTCCGTTTATCGCGACCATCACGGCTCGGGACATTGCGCCAAGATGATGACGCACATCGAGACTTGCCGCGTCCTCGGCATGATGAACATCAAGGTGTTGGCGGCTGGAAGCATATTCCTCGGCGACATGAAAGAGCCTATCACCGGAACGAAGGACGGTCCCAAGGCGCTCAACTTCGGCATTCCCTTCACGCATCGTCCCAAGGCGCTGCGCTATGACTATCGTGTTCAGGTGCCCGGAAACGCCAACCGCGTGAAGCAGACCGGCTTCTCCAAGCCAACTACGGTGGCAGGAAAGGACTGCTGCATAACCGTGCTCTTCCTCCAGAAGCGCCACGAGGACGCCCATGGCAACATCACAGCCAAGCGCGTCGGAACGCTTGTCGTGAAGTATAGCAAGACCACGGGCAAGTGGATAGACGGTGCCACGTACGAAATACATTACGGCAACATCACGCACAAGCCTTTCTACGACGCCTCCACCATGGGACTGCGTTCCGTCGATTACGCCCGAAACTCCAAGGGCAAGAGCGTTCTCGTGAGAGAAACGGGTTGGGCTGATGCTGGCGAGACGCCCTCACACCTCGTATTGCAGTTCTCTTCAAGCCACGGCGGAGCCTATGTCGGCACCGTGGGCAACACCTTCTGGGTGGACAACGTAGGACTGGTGTATTAACTAAACTATTCTTTAGACAATGAAGCCAATCATACCCCTGCTTCTCTCCCTGCTTTTCCCAACGGGAATGTCGGCGCAGCAGAAAGACATACACGTCGACACTACGGCTATGGCAATGCCCATGACGCTTGCCGCAGCCGACACAGCCGTGCATGCGCAGCCAGCTGCTGACCAGCTGCCGCAGAAGAAGCGCAGTCTGATGACTCGATTTCTCGACTATTTCAACGACGCCAACAAGGAGAAGAAGAACCGTCGGTTCGACTTCAGTATTATCGGCGGACCGCATTACAGCACGGACACCAAGCTCGGCTTGGGTCTGGTGGCTGCCGGACTCTATCGTTCCAACCCGCAGGACACGCTCCAGCCGCCAAGCAACGTGTCGCTCTTCGGCGACGTGTCTACCGTCGGATTCTATATGCTCGGCATCCGTGGCACGCATATCTTCCCCGGCGACAAGCAGCGCATCGACTACACCACTTACTTCTATTCCTTCCCGACCGACTTCTGGGGAATGGGATATGCCAACGGCGACAACGATGCCAACTGCAGCGACATGAAACGATGGCAGGCGCAGATGAAGGCGAGTTGGCTGTTCCAGACCGCCGACCGGCTGTTCATAGGTCCGACGCTCTCCATCGACTACATCGAAGGCAGAAACATAGAGCGCCCCGAGCTGTTAGAAGGTCAGCGCACGAAGACGTTTAATCTCGGCGTGGGCGTGACGCTCCTCTACGATACGCGTGACAATCTCACGGCTCCCCATTCGGGAGTTTATCTCTCGCTTATGGAGTTGGCTCGTCCGCATTTCCTTGGCAATCATTATGCCTTCTCCACCACCGACCTCCGTGCAAGCGGATACATACCCGTGTGGAAGGGAGCGACGCTTGCCGCCGACTGCCGCGCCACCATCAACATCGGCAATCCCTCGTGGGGCATGATGGCTCTCCTCGGCAACAGCTATTCCATGCGAGGCTATTACGAGGGACGTTATCGCGACAAGAACAAGATAGAGGCAACTATCGAACTCCGTCAGCACGTATGGCGACGCAACGGCGTCGTGGCGTGGGCTGGAGCAGGTACGGTGTTCCCCAAGTTTGCCGACCTGAGAATGAAGCATGTCCTGCCCAACTTCGGTGTGGGCTATCGTTGGGAATTCAAGAAGAACGTGAATGTCCGACTCGACTACGGATTCGGAAAGCACGGACAGAAAGGATTCATATTCAATATCAACGAGGCTTTTTAGGGCTTTCAACTTTCAAATAGTATGACCAACTCTCACAATAACAGGCTCACGACCTTTCTCCGTCGTCTGCTTTCGCCCCGCTTTCTTTATTTCTATGCGGTGCTCTCCCTTGCCGTGCCCAACGTGGCGCTGTGCTTCACGGAGCGCATGCCGTTCATGGCTTGCCTTGCCAACGTGCTGTTGCCGTTGGGTGTTTACGGCGGGCTGATGGCGCTGTCGCGTAAGACGGGCTGCCAGGTGTGGCGCGTCTTTCTGCTTATCTTCTTCGCCGCTTTCCAGCTGGTGCTTATTTATCTTTACGGACGTGGAGTGATTGCCGTGGACATGTTCCTTAATCTTGTGACTTCCAATCCCGGCGAGATGCTCGAACTGCTTGACAATCTGGTGCCTGCCGTGGCTGGCGTTGTGGTGCTTTACGTGCCTCTCCTCATCCTTGCCTCCTTCTCATGGGCGCGTCATCTCAAGGCAGAGACGGCGTTCTGCCGTTCCATGCGCCGTGCTGCGCTGTGGTGTATGGCGGCTGGAGCCGTGGTGGCAGGACTCTCTTACGTGATGTATCCGAAGGGTGAAGACCGTCCTTTCACATATCGTGCAGAAGACCACATGTTCCCCGTCAACGTGTTTTATAATCTCGGACTTGCCGTGGAGCAGAGCAGTCTGTCTGCCAACTATAAGGAACGTGTGGCTGACTTCCGCTTCGACGCCAAGTCAGACCATCCCGCCGACTCAGCCGAAGTGTACGTCCTCGTCATCGGCGAGACCGCACGTGCCGCCAACTTCCAGCTCTATGGCTATCACAGACCCACCAATCCGCTTCTCTCACGCATGGACGGACTGACGGTTTTCTCGCATACCATGTCACAGTCGAACACCACTCACAAGAGTGTTCCGATGCTTCTCTCTGCCGCTTCCGCTGCAGATCATGATAGATTGTACGACGAGAAGAGCATCATAACGGCGTTCCGTGAGGCTGGATTTCACACCACGTTCGTCTCCAATCAGTTGCCCAACCATTCTTACATCGACTTCTTCGGCAGCGAAGCGGACGACTGCATCTTCATTCGTGAGGACGAGACGGAGGCAAAGGAAGGTTCAGAGGATGTGGTGAAAGCCACGAGCGACGAGCAACTCCTGCCTTACGTGAAGCGTATTCTGGCTAAGAAGCGCACCAAGGAACTCATTGTGCTTCATACATACGGTTCGCACTTCAACTATCGCGACCGTTATCCGCAGAGCGAAGCCCGCTTCCTTCCCGACACTCCGACGGAGGCAAAGGCAAAGAACCGCCGCTCTCTCATAAACGCTTATGACAACACCATACTGCAGACCGACCGCCTTCTGGCTTCCATCATCGGTATGTTGCGTGATCGTGGTTGCGCAGCAGCTATGATTTACACCTCTGACCACGGCGAGAACATCTTCGACGACCAGCGCCTACGCTTCCTCCATGCCTCGCCCGTGCCCTCAGCTTACGACCTCAACGTGCCGCTTCTCGTATGGACATCGGAGCAGTACAGTCGTGACCACAGCGCCATAACAGCCGCCCTCCACGCCAATCGTGACAAGGACGTGGAGACCAGCGTAAGCCTTTTCCCCACGTTGATGTCGATGGCTGGCATATCATCGCCGCGCACCGTCGCTCTGACGCCGCGATCCCTGACAGATGCCAACTATAAAGCCCCGCGCCACCGCCTCTATCTCGACGACCATAACCGCGCCGTGACCCTGCGCCAGGCAGGAATGGATGAGTTTGACTTTGAGAAGATGAAGGAATGGGGGATGGGGGACAGAGGCCGCCGTCCGCTATGCAAATATTGTCCCAAGAGTAAAAACCTGTTACAAAATAAAAATTGATTCTAGAGTTCCGGTTTGCTGTTTTTACGGTGTTTTGCTGTGCAAACGGCACCAATGCTTAACAATAGAGCCACTTTTATCATACAATAGTGCCACTATTAGAGTGTAAAAGTGGCGCTATTGTATGATAAAAGTGCCACTATTGCAGTGTAAAAGTGGCACTATTGCATCCCATTGATGCTTGTTTGGCTCCGTTATTTATTGCACACTTCTTTCCTTAACCGCATAATCGGCTATATATCAGCATGCTATCGCTGCACGCTCAAAACTCGAAAATTTCGCACCAAGGATTTCTTAGTGCGCTGAACGAGGAGTATTGAGCATTAGAAATGCAAATATTGTGTCAAGCTGAATGCTTGTACGAATTAGGCAGGGCTTTGCCCGCATCAAAAAATGAAGGCTCGCACCAGTTGGTACGAGCCTTCATTTCAGTTGATGCTATTCAGCAATAGTATGGCTATTAGATGACAATCAGGCTGATAATAGTCTTGACAAAATTATGAGTTAGCTCAACAATCTCTTGAACTTCACTTTCAGAAACCTCATAAGCACAGTTGTAATCCGCCTTTTGTCTTAACTGAAACATGCGGGCAAGGAAACTTCCATACGAGATGTCAACTACTCCAGTTTTTACAAAATGCAGACTGAATTGGGTATTGATGCCAGCATGAGTGTGGGCATTTACACCCTTAGCAATAAATAGTGCTTGTACGGCATGAAAACAGGCATAGTAATAGCGATTGGCAGCCAAATCCCAATGTTTAAGGTTTGCCATCTCATCAGCCTGCGTCAAAAACCGTTTGGCTTTCTCTGTTTGCAGACTAACCAAAATTTTTTGATTGTCTTTTTCCATATTACACTAATGTTATGCCGTCTCTATTGACATTCTCGTAGAACGGAGTGAAATTGTATGACTCCCATTCTTTTTTTGTATAGAGGATGGGATTGATTTCTGCACCAAGATCGCAACCTAACAATACGAAAGGATAGCTTACTCTGTCATAATCGGACTGATCAAGTTTTTCTTTGTCCAAAAGGATAAGGATATCCCAGTCTGAATCGTTGTGCGCATCTCCTCTCGCCCTTGATCCATACAATATAGCCTTGCTTCCAGTAGGGATAGCAGTCTTTGCTATATCTCTTATCTTTAAGATGGTTTTCTCGTCTGTTGACATATTCTAAAGCTTTTCTTATCGCAAAAATAAGCATTTATATTATGCCAAACAAGTTTTCAGACTTAAAACTTCTATATTATTCAGCCAGTTTCTTCGCTATCTCCTTTCCGAGCTGCTCGCATTGCTGGCGAGTCTCCTCGCTGAGGCTCTGCTTTATCTCTACGGTGTTGCCCACAAGCTCCAGCTTCAGCTTCTCCTCGTTGTATGCGAGAATCTTCTTAACGGTCTGACCTGCCCATGTGAACGAGCCGAAGACAGAGAGGAAGCGGTCCTTGAGGTTGCGTCCGGCAAGCTCGGAGAGCAATGATGCCATCGGCGGATAAATCTCGTTGTTGTATGTGGGGGCGCCGAGGGCTATGGCCTTGTAGCGGAAGATGTCGCGGATGATGAACGAGTGGTTCTCGCGCGAAACGTCGTGCATGACGATGTTCTTGACGCCAGCCTCACTTGCGGCTGCTGCAATCATCTCTGCCGCACGCTCCGTGTTGCCGTACATCGAGCCGTAGCAGACCACCAGACCCGGCTCTGCCTCGTAACGGCTCATGCTGTCATACATGCTTACCACGCGGTCGATGTGCTTATGCCATACGGGTCCGTGTGTGGAGCAGATATAGTCGAGCTTCACGCCGGCGAGCTTCTTCAGCGCCTGCTGCACCTGCACGCCGTACTTGCCAACGATGTTAGAGTAATAGCGGCGCATCTCGTCCCAGAATATGTCGCAGCACATGTCCTCGTCAATCACAGCACCTGAGAGAGCGCCGAAGCATCCGAAAGCGTCGCCGGCGAAGAGGGTGGCGGCTGTGGTGTCGAGCGTCACCATTGTCTCGGGCCAATGCACCATCGGTACCATCGTGAACGCCAGCTCGTGATGTCCCAGCGAGAGCGTGTCGCCCTGCTTCACCTCGAGGATGTCGCCCTTGTTGCCCACGCCATAATAGCCGCCGAGCATATCGAAGGTCTTCTTGTTGCCCACGATTACGGCCTCAGGATAATACTTCTTGATGAGAGCGATGCTGCCGCTGTGGTCAGGCTCCACGTGGTTCACGATGATATAGTCAATCTGACGGTCGCCGATGACGCGGCGGATGTTGTCAAGGAATTGCGGGAAGAAGTCCACCTCCACGGTGTCGACAAGCGCAATCTTGTCGTCAAGGATTATGTACGAGTTGTAGCTCACGCCGTAAGGCAGAGGCCAGAGACCCTCGAAGAGAGTCTTGTGGCGGTCGTTGACGCCAACGTAATGGATGGACGAAGTGATTTCTGTCTTCATTGTTGATATGTTTTGGGTTGTTTGAATAGTAGTGTCATTTATTTATTCTGCAGCTGCTGACCGAATTCCTTCGAGATATAGTTGAAGATATCCTTGCAGCAGTCAGCAGAGAAAGCCGTGGCTGTGGCGATGAGCTTGTCCCATACCTCCTCGGAAAGGCCCTGCTCCACGTCGTCGCGCGTCACGCCGTACTTTATCATGCCGTAGATGAATCCCGCATTGAAGTTGTCGCCGGCTCCGATGGTGCTCACCGTCTCGGTCTTGGGCATGGCATACTCCTTATGGAAGCCGTTGTTGGAGAATACGCTTACGGGATTTGGTCCGTCGGTATAGATGAATCGCTTGCAGTAGAACGATGTCTCGGCACGATATACGCGCTCAGCCGAGTCCTTCTTATAGAGCACCTCGAAGTCCTCCTTCGAGCCTCTTACGATGTCGGCATACTCAAGGTTGTCGATGAGGTTGGGCGTAACCTTCATCACGTCAGCCTGGTGAGCCTTGCGGAAGTTGACGTCATAATAGATGATGGCACCTCGCTGGCGTGCGTATTCGAGCAGTCCCGAAACCTGCGGACGCAGCGCCGGATTGACGGCATAGAACGATCCGAACACCACGATGTCGTCCTTCTGGATGTCAGGATAGGCAAAGTCCATGTGGTCATGCTTCTGGTCGCGATAGAATATATAGTCAGCATTGTTGTCCTTGTCGAGGAATGCGAGCGACACCGGCGACTTAGTTTCCTGAAATACGTTAATGGCAGATGTGTCGACGTTGTTGTCTCGGAGAAAATCACGGACGTATTCGCCCACTCTGTCATTGCCCGTCTCGCTGACGAACACGGTCTTGACGCCCGCCCTTCCGAGCGATACGATGCCGTTAAAGGTGGAGCCTCCCGGCACAGCCTCGATGGGCTTGCCGTTCTTGAAGATGATGTCGAGCATTGTCTCGCCGATACCTATTACTTTTCGCATGGTGGAATATATTGGTTATTGATATGATTCTCTATGTATGTATGAGGATGCAAATTTCTTAAAAATTATGGAAATAAGCAAGTTTTGCGCAATAATTTCACTAACTTTGCACATTCTTAGATAACCCCATTTTTAATGACTAAAACAAGTCAATCCACAATGAAAGATATATGTTGTATCGGTCATATCACTAAAGATAAGATCATCACTCCGCGCAAGACTGTCTACATGGCAGGAGGCACATCGTTTTATTTCTCTTATGCGTTCAATCATCTCCCGAAGGACGTCACTTTCCAGCTTGTCACAAAGCTCGGCGAAAGCGAGATGGAGTCGGCAGAGGCAATGCGCCGTGTAGGCATTGACGTGCTGACCTTCCCCAGCCGCCACACCGTCTACTTCGAAAACAAGTATGGTGAGAACCAGAACGAACGCACACAGCGTGTGCTTGAGCGTGCCGACCCCTTCACCATTGAGGAGATGAGCACCCTTGATGCCAAGGTGTTCCATCTCGGTTCGTTGCTCAGCGACGACTTCTCGCCGGAGGTGATAAAGTATCTCTCTTCCAAAGGACGCATCTCCATAGACGCTCAGGGATTTCTTCGTGAGGTGCGTGGTGAGCAGGTCTTTGCCATCGACTGGGCTGACAAGCTCCAGATTCTCGCTCATACCGACATCATAAAGGTGAACGAGCACGAGATGGAGGTGATAACCGGACTCACCGACCCGCGCAAGGCTGCCGAGAGACTGGCAGAGTGGGGCGTGAAGGAAGTGGTGGTGACGTTGGGAAGCTACGGCTCTCTGATTCTCGCCGAAGGAAAGTTCTACGAGATTCCCGCTTACGAACCGCACGACATAGTGGACGCCACGGGATGTGGCGATACATATTCAGCAGGTTATCTCTGGTGTCGTTCACAGGGCAAAGGATATGACGAGTCGGGACGATTCGCCGCTGCCATGTGCACACTGAAGCTCGAGCACACAGGTCCGTTTGACCGTACGATAGAGGATGTGCTTGAGATTGTAAACAAGTAAACATAGTAAAGCAATTGAAGACATTTGAAGAACTTGGCGTAAACGGCGACATCCGCCGCGCCATTGAAGAACTTGGATTTGAGCATCCAATGCCCGTCCAGGAAGAAGTAATACCCTATTTGCTCGGCGATGGCAACGAAGTCATCGCCCTCGCACAGACAGGAACAGGAAAGACCGCCGCTTTCGGCATTCCGCTCCTGCAACGTACAGACCCCACAAACCGCGCCACACAAGCCATCGTAATCTCGCCGACACGTGAATTGTGTCTGCAGATTGCCGACGACCTCAAGTCGTTCGCAAAGTATATCAAGGGCATCAACGTTGTGGCAGTATACGGAGGAACATCCATTATTGACCAGATGCACGCCCTGAAGCGTGGCGCACAGATTATCGTAGCCACACCGGGACGACTCATCGACCTCGTAGGACGTGGCGCTGCCAAGCTGGAAGCCGTGCGTAACGTGGTGCTTGACGAGGCTGACGAGATGCTTAACATGGGATTCTCCGACAGTATCAACGAGATTTTCGAGAATGTTCCGCAGGACCACAATACGCTGCTCTTCTCCGCTACGATGAGTAAGGATATAGAGAAGATTGCGCGTGGCTACCTGCATGACTACAAGGAAATAGTGGTTGGTTCGCGCAATGAGGGCGCAGAGAACGTCAACCACATCTATTATATGGTGAATGCCAAGGACAAATACCTGGCATTGAAGCGCATCGTCGACTATTATCCGCGCATCTACGGCATCATATTCTGCCGCACCAAGGCTGAAACGCAGGAGGTGGCGGACAAGCTCATCCGCGACGGATATAACGCAGAGCCGCTTCACGGCGACCTCTCGCAGCAGCAGCGCGACATCACCATGCAGAAGTTCCGCCAGCATATCACGCAATTGCTCGTCGCTACGGACGTTGCAGCGCGAGGACTGGACGTGGACGACCTTACGCATGTCATCAACTACGGCATGCCCGGCGACACGGAGAGCTATACTCACCGCTCAGGACGTACCGGTCGTGCAGGCAAGAAGGGCACGTCCATCTCCATCATACATACCAAGGAGAAGGGCAAGGTAAGAGCCATAGAGAAGGTTATAGGCAAGGAATTTGTGGACGGAACGCTGCCCACACCGCAGGAGATATGCTCCAAGCAGCTCTTCAAGGCCATTGACGAGATAGAGAAGGTGGACGTGGACGAGGACCAGATTGCTCCGTTCATGGAGGATATCAACCGTCACTTCGAGTACTTCGACAAGGAGGACATCCTCAAGAAGATTGTTTCGCTGGAGTTCGGCCGCTTCCTCAAGTATTACGCCAACGCCCCCGAGATTGTCAAGCCGTCCACATCGCGCGACCGCAAGGAGCGTGGTGAGGGTCGTGACGGCAAGAAGCGCGAGAAGCGCATGCCGGAGAAGGGCTATCGCCGCCTCTTCATCAATCTCGGAAAGGACGACGGATTCTATCCGGGCGAGGTGATGCAGTTCATCAACCGCAACGTTCACGGCCGTCAGGACGTAGGCCACATCGACCTGCTTGCCCGCATCTCGTACATCGAAGTGCCGGAGGAGGACGCACAGAAGGTTATGCGTGCTCTCAACGGAGCCTCATACCGTGGTCGTACGGTTCGCTGTAACGATGCCGACGACACGCCTTCTGACAACAACGGCGGACGTCAGCAGCGCCGTTCAGGTTCAGACCGTGGAGCAAGAGGTGACCGCCGCTCGTCACGTCGCGACGATGGCAGTCAGTATGAGAAGCGCTCAAAGCGTCGCAACGATGGTGAAGGACGAGGTCGTTCGCAGCGTGGAGCCGCCCGTTTCGAGAGCGGACGTCAGGACGACTGGCGCCAGTTCATCGACAATCCCGACATCAAGCTCGTAGGCGAAGAGCCCGACTTCTCAGAGGAAGGATGGGCACGCCGCAGACCAAAGAAGAAGTAAGAAAATATAAACGCTAATAATGGGCGCAGTCAATGCAGACTGCGCCCATTATGTTAATGTATTGATAATAAGTAGGTTGCTGATATCCTCTCACATTTTATGAGGGAATGTTGGCACTTTCATACACATTTTAAGGGGGAATAATCGTCATTCCGTACACATTTTATGAGGGAATGCGCCTTTTTTAACTGATTTTAGCTATAAGAATTGAGCTTTTACGTCCTGCTGCCTCCGCTTAATTGTTGATGCTGAGGACGCCGAGTGCGCCTGTAGAAGTGGCTCGGTATTTGATTAGTTTTTTGCCTCCCGTCTTGCAGATGCCGTTGTTGTTGAGGTCGTATTCGCGCTTGCAGTTGGCGCAAGTGGCAAATCCCTTGGAGTTGATGTTGAGCTTGTATGACACCATATTGGTCTTGGCGTAACATTCCGGGCACTGGCTGTCGTAGGCATACAGCGTGGCAGGAGACGAAAGATTGCCGTAACCTACTATCACACCCGTCTTGTTATATACGCCGATGGCGCGTGTACGTCGCAGGTCGTCAGCGTTCTCCTTTGCCTTTGTGGTCTTGTTGCTCTGGTTACTCTCAAAGTAAATGAACAGCGCTCCGCCTTCCGAACCCTCATGGATGCGGCAGAACACACCCGGTGACATCGGGTTGAGTGCGCTTTGAAGCGTCGGGTCCTGATGTACGGAATTGTCGAAGACGAAGTAGGCGCGTAGCGAGGAGAAGTCGAATGAGTCGGCTGAGCAGGCTACGAGAAGCGGTGCTGCCAGCAAGAAAGCCTTAAGCGACGTGACGATAAATGACGTGCGCGTCTTAAGGAATAATGAAATGATTCTGCTCGGTGTCATGTTTCGTTAATTGAGAGTTGTCTATTTGATAATTTATAGTTGAGAGTTGAGAATTCCCAACTCTCAACTATAACTGTTATTCGTACTGAATCATCTGCAGCACGTCGGCTATCTTCTCTATTCCTTCCTGCAGTGGCTTCTTCACCATCTGCTTGATGAAGGGATTGAGGTCAGCCTTTATCGTGAGCTTCATCTTTGATGTCGTGGTTGTGACGGGGAGAATCTGAATCCAGAAATTGAAGGGAATCGGACTCTGTTCCGTCTCAAACTTGATGCACTTCGGCTCGTCGCGGTCTACGATACGCAGACGTATGGCACCCACCGGCGGCACATTCACAGACATCGAGTCAGCGTCGAATGTGAGATCCTTGATTTTCTCCGCTTGCTGACGGGCTTCCTCCGGCATGCTGTCCTTCATCAGCTCCATGCGCTCCTTGAGCTTCTCAAGGTTGTTAAGGTCGCTGAGCTTCGAGTAGACGCTCTGCTGGGGATAGTTGATCTGGCGGATTGTACTTTCGAATGTACTCATTTCGTTATTTTCGTATGCTCTTGTTATTTCTTCCAGTTAGCCGGATCCTTGCGCCATTCAGCCAGAACCTCGAGGTCTTCCTTATTGATGTAGCCGGTCTCAGCGGCGATGGCTGTGGTGTGCTCATAGTCAGAGAGGGTGACGAGGCGAACGTTGGCAGCCTTGAATGCCTCCTCAGCAACGGGGAAACCGTAAGTATAGCTTGCCACCATACCCACTACCTCGAAGCCAGCCTTGCGCAGAGCGTCAACAGCCTTGAGCGATGAGCCGCCGGTAGAGATAAGGTCCTCCACCACTACAACCTTTGCTCCCTCGGGAATGGTGCCCTCAATCTGGTTGCCCATGCCGTGATCCTTCGGCTTCGGACGAACGTAGCAGTAGGGGAGAAGCAGCTCGTCAGCAACGAGAGCGCCCTGGGCGATGGCTCCAGTGGCAACACCAGCAACGGCTGTAGCCTCGGGAAACTCCTCATGGATGAGGTGTACAAGCTCCTGCTTTACGAAAGAACGGAGTTCGGGATAAGCCAATGTCTTGCGGTTGTCAGTATAAATCGGCGACTTCCATCCTGATGCCCATGTGAAAGGATCGTTGGGCTGAAGCTTGATGGCCTTTACCTCAAGAAGCTTTGAGGCGAACATTTTTTTCAGTGTACTCATTTTGTTTTCTGTTTTTATGTTATTCTTTAAGTATGCTTTCGGCTGTTAGGTGCGATGCCAGTGGCATTCGAGCCAATGCAAATGTAGACAAAATAATCGAAATATCATATATTATATTGTGCATTTATGCGTATGGCGAAGATTTTTACTAACTTTGCCTTGTCTATTCCCCACCTCTTATTATACATCATACTTACTATGAGCAACATTATACATCCACTTCATACCAATATACAGCCCCCGAAACAGTTCACATTCCCCTTCTGCTATACTCCTCATCCGCTGTGTGAGTTGGCGGCTGAGGCTGTGCAGCATTACATCCGTACGTCAGGTGTATGCGATGGAGAGGGTGGGGGAAAGATGTTCGGAGTGCTCGTGGTGAGGAATGAGGCTGCGGACGGACAGCCATTGGTGAGCGATGGGACAGCGGAAGTGGCGCCATACGCTTTCCTTGCTGCTTATTCCGGTCTGCTATCGGGTCGCAATGACTGGACTTTCTTCGTGCCTCCGGTCTTCGATGCGCAGCGTCCGGACGGACATTTCAAGCTCACCGAGGCTGAGATTACGGCTCTTAACCATGAGGTTGACGCCCTTGTGAACGCCCCGGAATACAAGGAAGCGCAGCAAAGGCTGGCGGATGCTAAAGCCCTTTACGCCAATAAGATGGCAGAACGCAAGGCTGATATTGTCGCAGCGAAGGCGCGACGTGACGAGCGAAGGGCAAGTGGACCGTTGTCGAAGGACGAGGAAGCTGCTATGATAAAGGAAAGCCAATACATGAAAGCCGAGCTGCGACGCTTCAAGAAGGAGTCGGAGCAGACGCTTGTGGCGATGACGGAGGAGGTGGAAAACCATCGTTCGCGAATAGAAGCGCTGCGCCATCGTCGCAGTGAGATGAGTGACGAACTGCAGAAATGGCTCTTCTCTCAATACCGCATGCTCAACGCTCGTGGCGAAATACGCGACATAACCGACATATTCCTTGAGAAAACCGGAACAATGCCACCCGCAGGAACCGGCGATTGCTGCGCTCCAAAACTCCTGCAATATGCTTACAGTCACGGACTTCAACCTCTATGTATGGCTGAATTCTGGTGGGGCGACTCGCCACGTCAGGAGATTCGACACCATCTGCATTACTATCCTGCCTGCCGTTCGAAGTGTCTGCCCGTCCTTACGCACATGCTTATAGGGCTGGACGTCGAACCAAATCCGCTACAACGTGCAAGAAACGTCGGCGAACCGCGCATCGTTTTCGAGGACGAAGCCATCATTGTGGTGGACAAGCCCTCTGGCATGCTCTCAGTTCCGGGCAAGGAAGTGATGGTGACAGATGAGCATTCGGCTGCTAACGTGGAGGAATATGTAAAGCGAATGCTGGCACGTCGCCATGCCGAAGGAAAGAGTATGACGGAAAAACCAGTCATGGTAAAAGCTGTTCACCGCCTTGATATGGACACAAGCGGTCTACTTGTCCTCGCCCTTAACGACGCTGTCTACACCGAAATGCAGCGCCAGTTTGCCTTCCGCGAGGTGAAGAAGCGCTACGAGGCATTGCTCGACGGCATTCCGGAACGCCTCCCTGACAGCCCGTTCCGCACCATGAGCGACGACGGATGCGACGGTCGCATCACCCTTCCGCTCTCTCCCGACCTCTCAGACCGACCCCGTCAGCAGGTGGATTATCAGACCGGCAAGCCTGCCGTCACCGACTTTCATGTCCTGAGAGTTTTACCCTCTGGCGTCACCCACGTCTTGCTCACTCCGCATACGGGTCGAACCCATCAGCTGCGCGTCCACTGCGCCCACCCCGAAGGTCTTGCTACGTCCATCCTCGGCGACCCCCTCTACGGTCGCAGCGCCACCCGTCAGCGCATGTATCTGCACGCTGCCAGCATAGAGTTTCGCCATCCCGTCAGCGGAGAAACCATACAGCTCAGCAGTCCGAGCAATTTCGAAACAGCTGTATCACAATCCGATAACAACGAAAAAAGCAGCATTTGATATATCTATTGTATATAAAAGCGCCTCTTTTATTTCGGTGTTCCGAAAAAAATCAATAATTTTGCAGAATCTTATGCTGTATAAATCAAACAAATGATCTTTCTTTGATTAGGATAGGAAGATGCTCCTATAGTTCAATGGATAGAACGGAGGTTTCCTAAACCTTTGATCCGGGTTCGATTCCCGGTGGGAGTACATAAAACAATTCAAAATCTTTTAACATTCACATTCAAGTAAACTCTATGAGAAAAGCGATTTCACTTGCCTTGCTGCTTATGGTAGCAATGTTCTGCAATGCGCAGATGGCAAACCCCGTGAAGTTTACCTCGCAGCTCAAGACAGGCAATACTGCTGAGGGCGAGATTATCTTCTCTGGTAAGATCGAAAAGGGATGGCATGTCTATTCTACCAATCTTGGTAGCGACGGCCCCGTCGAGGCGTCATTCCATGTCGATAAAAAAGACGGTATCGAGCTGGTCGGAAAACTTACACCGCGCGGTCGTGAGATTTCTGAGATGGACCCTATGTTCGGAATGAAGCTCCGCTACTTCGAGCACAGCGTCCAGTTTGTCCAGAAAGTGAAATTCACTAAGCCGATATACTCCATCAAGTGCTACCTCGAGTTTGGCGCTTGCAACGAGGAGATGTGTATGCCTCCCACAACCGTAGAGCTGCACAAGCAGGGCAAGGCTCCCGCTACTGACGCTGCTGCGGCTGCCGAAGAAGCTAAGGAAGAGGCTCAAGGGCTGACCGCCGACACTGTAAAGGCTGATACGGCAGTCGCTGCTGACAGCGCAGCTGCCCCCGCAGTTCTCGACAAGTCAGAAGCCCAGAAGCTCTGGACACCGGTTATCTCAGAGCTTGCCAAGTATGACAAGCCCGTGAGCAACTCACTCCTCTACATCTTCCTCGCCGGTATCGTAGGCGGATTCCTCGCACTCTTCACTCCGTGCGTATGGCCTATCATCCCGATGACAGTGAGCTTCTTCCTCAAGCGTAACAAGGAACGTAAGAAGGCCATCCGTGAGGCTATCACTTACGGTGTGAGCATCGTGGTTATCTACGTGGCTTTGGGTCTGATTGTGTCGATGTTGTTCGGAGCCAGCGCTCTTAACGCCCTCTCCACCAACGCCATCTTCAACATTCTCTTCTGCCTCTTGCTCGTAGTGTTCGCAGCTTCCTTCTTCGGAGCTTTCGAGATTACGCTGCCGGCATCTTGGACCAATAAGATTGACGCCAAGTCAGAACAGACAAGCGGCATCCTCAGCATCTTCCTCATGGCGTTCACCCTTTCGCTCGTGAGCTTCTCATGCACCGGTCCTATCATCGGCTTCCTCCTCGTTGCAGTATCGTCAGAAGGCAGCATCGTAGCTCCGACCATCGGTATGCTCGGCTTCGCCATCGCTCTGGCTGTGCCCTTCGCTCTCTTCGCAATGTTCCCCACACTGCTCAAGTCAGCACCTAAGTCAGGTGGTTGGATGAATGTTCTGAAGGTGGTTCTCGGCTTCATCGAGCTTGCTTTCGCGCTGAAGTTCCTCTCAGTGGCCGACCTCGCTTACGGCTGGCACATCCTCGACCGTGAGGCGTTCCTCGCACTCTGGATTGGCATCTTCTCTCTGCTGGGTCTCTACCTCCTCGGTATGTTCAACTTCCCGCACGATGATGAAGGCCGCCGCACCAACGTGCCGCAGTTCTTCCTCGCTCTCGCTTCGCTTTCATTCGCCTTCTATATGATTCCTGGTCTGTGGGGTGCACCTCTTAAGGCAGTCTCTGCTTTCGCACCGCCAATGAACACTCAGGACTTCAACCTCTACAAGAACGAGGTTCATCCGCGCTTCAAAGACTATGAGGCAGGTATGGCAGCAGCTCGTCTTGAGGGCAAGCCGGTTATGGTTGACTTCACTGGCTTCGGCTGTGTCAACTGCCGTAAGATGGAGGCAGCCGTATGGACAGACGCCAAGGTGGCTGACCTGCTCAACCAGAAGTACGTGCTCATCTCGCTCTACGTGGACGACAAGACTCCGCTGCCGCAGCAGATGGAGGTGACAGACACCGACGGTTCAAAGCGTACACTCCGCACCGTAGGCGACAAGTGGAGCTATCTCCAGCGCCACAAGTTCGGTTCTAACACCCAGCCGATGTACATTCTCCTCGACAACGAGGGCATGCCGCTCACCGGCAGCCGCTCATACGACGAGAACATCTCTGAATACATCGACTTCCTCAATGCCGGTCTTGACAAGTACGGCGAGTCGAAGTAAACTGTATGACATATCAAAACTAAGAATAACGCAGGGACTATCCCCGTATTGCAGCACGCAATGCAGGGAAGTCCCTGTTTTCGTATGCTCACCGGCAGGCGGGCAGACAAGATACAAGTAGACAAGGAGATTTGTTTATACTCGATATTGAAAAAGCGGGATAATTCTTGCTTGTCATTATTTTATTTAATAAATTTGCAGTCAAAACTAACCATAAAACAACATATACTGTAATGCTTGACAACAACATTCGTGAACAGATAATAAGCCTCATTAACCGTGAGGTAGTGCCGGCTGTCGGTTGTACAGAACCAATGTGCGTGTCGCTCTGCGTGGCACGTGCCACAGAACTCCTGGGATGCCGCCCGGAGAAGATAGAGGCACATCTGTCGGCAAACATCCTTAAGAACGCTATGGGCGTGGGAATCCCCGGTACGGGAATGATTGGTCTGCCCATCGCCATCGCACTTGGTGCCATCGTAGGCAAGTCAGAGTATGGTCTTGAGGTAATCAAGGACCTCACACCCGCCACTCTTGAGGAGGGAAAGGCATACGTGGCAGCCAACAACCACATAGACATCTGCCTGAAGCAGGGCATCACCGAGAAACTCTACGTGGAGATACACTGCAAGGCTGACGGCCATGAGGCTGTTGCCGTCATCGCCACCGACCACACACGCTTTGTGTATGAAGAGAAGGACGGTGAGGTATTGATGGACAATCGCAAGCCCGCTGGCGCCGTAGCTGCCAACAACGACATCCGTCTCAACATGCGCTTGGTGTATGATTTCGCCACCACCACTCCCTTGGACGAAATCCGATTTATCCTCAAGACCCGCGAATACAACTTCCGCATTGCAGAAGAATCGAAGAAAGCCAACTACGGACATTGCCTCGGCAAGACCATTGACCGTCCTCTCAGCCACGGCATCTTCGGCAATTCCATCTTCTCACACATCATCTCCAAGACTGCATCGGCTTGCGACGCACGTATGGGAGGTGCCATGATTCCGGTTATGAGCAATTCAGGCTCGGGCAATCAGGGCATCTGCGCCACCAATCCCGTGGCTGTATATGCTGACGAGAACGAGAATACTGAGGAAGAACAGATCCGCGCTCTCATCCTGAGTCACCTCACCGCCATCTATATCAAGCAGAACCTCGGCAAGCTCTCAGCCCTCTGCGGTTGCGTGGTAGCAAGTATAGGTTCAAGCTGCGGCATCACCTACCTCATGGGAGGCGACTATCAGCATATCTGCTCTGCTGTGAAGAACATGATAGCCAACATCACCGGCATGATCTGCGACGGTGCGAAGCCCAGCTGCGCCCTCAAGATTTCGTCAGGCGTTTCCACCGCTCTCCTCTCTGCCCTCCTTTCAATGGAAGGCAAGTGCGTGTCGTCCGTGGAAGGCATCATCGACGACGACGTAGACCGTTCCATCCGCAATCTCACCAGCATCGGTGCCGAAGCAATGAACCGCACCGACGAAATGGTGCTGGACATCATGACGCATAAGGGCTGCTAATAGGCTGCTTATATAGGCAGGGCTTTGACAAAAACCTTTCTCCACAATCCGCTTATGGGCGCAAATCCTATCGGATTTAAATAAAAGGCTTTACA
>ERZ1034901.151-NODE-151-length-55431-cov-7.274848_pt1 | contig 55431 bp, 81 predicted proteins | sample MGYA00520628_ERZ1034901 | MGnify/ENA primary metagenome ERZ1034901 (study PRJEB33766, sample SAMN09781783) | gut metagenome | biome: gut microbiome | host: Homo sapiens | place: Madagascar | study: EMG produced TPA metagenomics assembly of the PRJNA485056 data set...
AATCGCGCGCGCGTTTTTAAAAGATGCCCCTATCATTTTGTTGGATGAAGCAACTGCAAGTTTGGATGTCGAGAATGAAACACTTATTCAAACAGCATTATCACGTTTGATAGAGAACAAAACGGTAATGATTATTGCCCATCGCATGCGAACCGTTGCAGGCGCAGATAAAATCGTTGTGTTGGCGGATGGTGTTGTAGCAGAACAAGGGTCGCCGGATGAGTTGTATACACAAAAAGGCTTGTATGCGCATATGGTAGATTTACAAACCGAAAGCCAAAAATGGACATTGGGAAAAGCGTGAAAATAGCTGTCGTAGTAAAAACTGTATAACATAAAAAGAAAGTGAGCCAACGCATGGTGTCATGGGTTGACTCACTTTCTTTTTTAATAGGCGATGTAATTCAAAGGGGGCACTATTCCAAAAAGGTATCAAGGGCGAGGCCTTCGCTGGTGTTGTAGAGTTGAATAGCGCCGTTGGTGGCGGTGAGGTAAGTGGGAATAGAGAGGCTTGCCAGGCCTTCGGTGACTTCTTCATGGGGATGACCGTAGCGATTGTTACGACCGGCGCTGATGAGTGCCAAGGCGGGTGCTTGTGTGCGATAAAAGGTGTCATTCCAACTGTTTTTGCTCCCATGGTGCGGAACAACAATGATGCCGTTTGGCTCTTGCCAAGGCAGGGTATCGAGAACGTCCGCATTGCTATCGCCGGTAAAGAGATATGTGGTGGCGGTATCCTTCAAGTGGGCAATAACTTGATTGGCATTTTCACCATCCTCATCAGCATCACGGAGAACGCAATCGAGTGCAAGGTCTTTACCGGTGAAGGTTAAATCACGGTCGACACTGATGACTGTGGTATTGTCGAGATAAGGCGTTAAGGCTTGCCATTCCTCAGTGGTTTGAGCGTAGGGAGAAGCGATAAGTTGCTTGACGTGAAAATCGCGTAAGAGATGTGCACAGCCACCAATATGGTCAGCGTCGGAATGGCTGAGCACGACGGCTTCAATGGTGTTGACGCCATAATAACGTAGACATTGCGCAAGGGTATCCGCACCGGGGCCGGTATCGAAAACCAGCCAATTGCCGGCTGCACTTTGATAGGCACAGCCGGTGCCTTGCCCGACATCAAACACTGAAAGCCGCAAATCACTGGGCGCGGCAGGACGCAAACAAAGTAATGCAACAAGTGTGCAGGTGGCTGCAAGAGAAACCGGATGCAGCCGCGGTGTTGAAAACGGTACCAACACGAATAGCAGCAAAACAAGATAGTAAAGCATCACAAGCCGGAGTGGCGGTTGCCCAATATAAAAGTGAAGCGTGCCAACAAAGCTGTAAATAATATTCATCAGCGCCACAATTGCCGTGATAATCATTTTAACCGGCAAGAAAATAAGGGCGCCAAGTGCAGGAAAGAGTCCGGCAAGCAAAAGTGCCACCAAGGAAAGCGGCACAAGCAAGCTGAAAAACGGAACAACGAGAAGGTTCATAGCCGTGGAAAGTGGGGATACCATGTAAAAATAATAGGCCACCAGTGGAAGAGATACCAGTTCAGCCGAAAGGGAAAGGGTAATCCCGTCACACAGCCATGGCGGTAAACGAGTGAGATGGGGGGCCAAGACAGGTGGAATCAATATCAGACCCAACATGGCAAGAAAAGACAGCTGAAAGCCAATTTGCCAAAGATTATAGGGATTGGCCACAAGAAGCATCAATGCTGCCAAGGCAACAATTGTAAGCGGATCACGATAGCGCAAAAGCCGCAACGCCAAAAGTGTGAGCACGCCCATCAAACTGGCACGGATGGCCGGCGCGCTGGCGTCACTCAAAAGGGTATAGAGCGTAAGCAACGGAATCAATAAGAGCACCAAGCCCCAACTGTTTTGTCGGCGCAGGAGCTTAGCCAAGGCCATAATAAAGCCCAAAATAAAAGTAACATGCAGCCCACTAACGGAGAAAATATGGATAATACCGAATTGTTGGCTTGCCATGTAGAAATCATCACTAAGCGCAGACACATCCCCAAAGAGCGTGGCGGTAATCAACGCTTGTTCGCCTTTGCTCAAGTAATGGGCGAGGATATCTGTGTAAACGCCCTTGATGCGGTTGAGGGTTTGCGCCCACGATGGTGGAGCTTGGGTAAGAATGCCAACATCATCTGCCGTTAATATCGAATAAATGCCACGTTGGGAGAGTATGGCTGCCTCATCATAACCGCCGGGATTGGTTTGCGATGCCGGTGCAGAGAGCGTGCCATTAAATTGATAGACGCCACGCACATCATAAGCGGTGGTATCGCCCCAGGGACGTTTGATACGAATAGAAACGGAATCCGATAGCGTCTGCCCATTAAGCGCCGTAACCGAAGCATCAACGTAAGTGCGATTGACAGGAGCGCGAAAAATTTGCGCTTCGATTTGAACGTTCTCATTGTGGTAGGGCACAAGGCCTTGTTGGAGTGCGATGGTGTGATTCATTAGCATCAATCCACCGACACTTGCAAGAAGGCAGGCTACCACTACCCATGCTTGTCGCAATCGCAATGCATAGATAAAGGTTAACGCCAGACATAAAAAAACGCATCCACCCATAAGCAATGATGAAACATTGCTCAGCCAAAGACCGGCGATGAATGCTAGAATCATCGCGCCCAAGGGTCGTTGGACAGGGTAGATGCGCATAATGGTCTCCTTTTTTAGACAGTGACGTAAGTCGAGAGATGTTCAAAAGTCTTTTCACCAATACCACTCACTTCTTGAAGCTCTTCGATTGCCTTAAAACCACCGTGCTCTTCACGATAATCAATAATGGCCTTCGCGCGAACTTCGCCGATATTAGGTAAATTTTGCAGTTGCTCGGCAGTAGCGGTATTGATATTGACGAGAACGTCCGGTGTGGCTTGTGTGTTTTCGCTTACGGAAGAGGTACTTGCCGGTGTGGCAGATTCACCTACAGCCGGAACGGTGATTTTTTGCCCATCGGCAAGCTTTTGTGCTAAATTGAGCTGAGAAAGATCGGCATTTGCCGTGGCACCGGCGGCACGCACAGCATCATCCACACGGGCATCCGCAGGCAAGGTATAAACCCCGGCCGCTGTGACAGCACCTACAACATGCACCTTGACCTCTCCCGAAACGGCTGTAGCTTCAGTTTCTTTTTTCGTATCATCTTCGGCGGTCGTTGTTGGTGAAGCCTCATCTACCAAAGTGAGCCCGGCGTGATCCGCTTGCCAATTTTCGTACACCGTGCCACCAAAAAACGCACACACCGCAATCATAACAAGGACAATGCCCAATGACTTCCAATTCGTATGAAGTTCCAACCATTCGCGTAGCTTTGCCAACCACTCAGCCATTAACAGCACCGCCTTTCAAGAATTAACGTCATATATCGTTAGTATATCATTCCAAGCAGAAGCACGCCATGACTATTGAACAATTCGTCACGTAAATAAGTGATGGTAGCTGGAACGGTTGCCCGGTTATATTGATTCAGTAAGGCTCAGGCAGTGAGCCATATCAATAATGTAGCAGTGCTTATTGCTTATCGGCTGACCGTACACGCTTGAAGTGGAATAAAAAGAGAGCCTCGAGATTATGCTCGAGGCTCTCTGTATTTCGGATATCGAATATGGAGATAAAACGCCGTTGACGGTGTCCCCACTTTTGCTTGATTGCAGTGTGATAGATGAGGCGGGGACTTTTAGCGTTAGGACGATTTTATCACCGTCGGTATCGTTGTCATAGACTAGGACCTCTTTGACGAATTTATGGATGATTTCTTTTTGATGACGTCGCGGATGGCTGCGGATGTTGCGATAATGGGCGAGGTAGCAATCCAGGCTATCAATATCAATCTGTCCGAATGTCGCTTGGCGAGCTTTGACGGTTGATATTTGAGAATTTAGCAGCGCTTTCTTTGCCTCCAATGCGTCGATTTTATCTTTTAACGATAGCGCATCGATGCCGGCGATAATTGCGTCAATGAGCTTATTCAATCCCGCCTCGACGCTTGCGAGCTCCTTTTGCAAAGAATCGAGACTGCCAGTTGCTTTTTGTTGTGCATCGATTTCGTCCAAAAGCATTTTTTTGACCTTCGCCATGGCATCATCCGAGAGGATGCATTGCTCTATATAATCAATCACGATATCTTCGATATAATCTCTATTGATGTTACGCATCTGACAATCGGTATGTTTTCGCTTTCGGCCGTTGCATTCGTATGAGATGCGCAGCTTCTTATTCCGACCATCTTTTCGACGACATCCGACCATTGCTGAGCCGCAATTGCCGCACTTAATAAGACCTTGCAATAAATACACTTCAATCCCTCCTTCCGAACGCTTGGAAGCTTGGTCGCTCCGACGCTCTAACACCTCCTGCACATCGTTCCATGTTTGCGCATCAATAATGGCGGGGATTCCATTGGGGATGCGCATGATCTCATCATCCGGACGAGATTCATTGGTCCGCTTGCCGCCTTTTGGCTGCGGCTTCACTCGGTTATAAACGAAGGTGCCATTGTATTTTTCATTATGCAGCATGTTGTTGATTGTAGAACCGCAAAACGGCTTACCGCTGCGCGTTTTATAGCCGGCGTGGCTTAATGTATTACGGATGGCGGACTGGCTGTGACCGGATAGTGTGAGATCGAACATCATGCGTACGGCTTCGGCTTCGTATTCGTTGATGGCATAGGTGCCATCTTTGTTAACCATGAGACCATATGGTGGCTGGCCGCCGTTGTGTTTGCATTGAAGCGCGGTTTCGTGCTTGCCTTTTAAGACTTCGCGGGCGAGGTTTTTGGAGTAGTATTCGCTCATGCCTTCAAGTAAGGATTCCAAGATGACCGACTCCGGACTGTCGTCCAAACGTTCCAACACGGATTCGACATGAACACCGTTGTCTTTGAGCTGCTTTTTGTAAATTGCGCTGTCGTACCGGTTGCGCGAGAAGCGGTCAAGTTTGTGGACGATAACGGCTGACCAATCGCCGGAAGCGGAGTCTTTAACCATCTGTTGGAAGGCAGGACGGTCGTCGGTGGTTGCGGACCGTGCTTCGTCAACATAGGTATCGAGTAAAATATAGTCGTGTTGTTGGCAATATTGCCGGATGGCGCGAAGCTGCGCGTCGATGGATTCTTCACGTTGGTTATCGGAAGAAAATCGCGCATAGGCGACAACGTATGTTAGTGACATAAAAAATAACCTCCTTTTGGGGTATGCCAAAACAAGAGGTTGTGATATAATACGATTGCGTTAAGGTTATCACAACCTCTTATGAGAACTCACCGACAGCAATTGGTGGGTTCTTTTTTTGTTATCCACAATTAGAAAAATAAAAGGTACCACGAAAACAATTTGATAAAATAAGGGCATAAGAATTGACTTTCATGGCAGACGACCCTTTTATAGTCATGACAGAATGCCGGCTTTAGTCTTTTATGATAAAAATACAAAGTTTTATAATGGGAGTAAGTACATAGGCGAACATCCTAGCAATGTAACGATGAAAAACAACAAGGAATGTACCGTAAATGAAATAAAAGAGAAACTCGAATTTAGAAAATGGATCAAAAAAGAGAAGAAACGCACTAACGACGAATAATACACCGAAAAAAATAGAAAAATAAGATGATATTTTATAAATTTTTTGCTTCATATCACACAACCTCCAATCAGAACGCCTGGGCTTGCGCATTGCTCGGGCGTTTTTTAGTTAATGTCAAATTGGCATGATACTGCTTTGCCAAGGATACGGATGGTATCGAGAGCCGATCCTTCGTAACGCAGCGGCTTATACATCGGATTCTCTGGGTAGAGAGTGAGGATGCCGGCGTCTTGGTCGTAGGACACGCGCTTTAGTGTGGCTTCATCTTCAACCAGTACCGCGGCGATTTCGCCATTCTCGACCATATCCTGTTTGTGAATGAAAATGATGTCTCCGTCAAAAATACGTGCGCCGGTCATCGAGTCTCCTTTGGCTCTAATACAAAAGTCAGCGTTGATGTCGGCGCCAACTTCGACGAATCCTTGCCAGTCTTCTTCCGCATAGGTAGGCTCGCCACATGCGATGTTCCCGAGCATTGGAAGACGCTTATTTGCGACAGGCAGCGCGTTGGATGGCATGTTAGCAAGGCGACTGAAATCTTCTCGGCTTTGTGGCACGTTATATCCCATTAACCAAACCTCGCTAACATCGAGAGCCAATCCTAAAATGGTCAGTTTGTCTTGCTTTGGCTCAGTGATACCGCGAACATATTGGCTGATATCGTTCTTAGAGACAGGAATATTATATTTTTTACAAAAAGGCTGGCATGCCTCTACTATGTCGGCCTGGCGAATGCCTCGAGCAATCATAATTTCATGCAACCTATCAGATGTTGTTGCTTTACGTTCTGACATATGTACTCCTCCTTTCTGTTTGATACTGTAGGCTTATTATACATCAAATGATACAAAAGTACAATGAAACCGTACAAAGATAACAGAAAAATGTATTTTTGTATTGTCAGAACATAAAACATGTGGTACAGTGAAACTGTACTAATTCGGAACCACATTGTACGACGGAGGTGAAAGTATGGAAAAACTTGAATACGATTACTCAAAATTAAACGGCCGCATCGTGGAAAAGTGCGGAACTCAAAAGAACTTTGCTTCAAAAATGGGACTGACAGAGCGCAGCGTGTCGCTAAAGTTAAACAACAAGCGCCCATTTAATCAAGAGGATATAGACCGATCGTTAAGAGTCTTAAATATTCCTCCAGAAGAAATCAGCGTTTATTATTTTACCAAAAAAGTACAGTAAAACTGTACTAACAAGAACCAAACAAGGAGGCGAAGAGATGAAAGATGCAGTAATCGTAAATTTATCAATGAAAGAAAAGAAAGCACATCCGACTTTTATTTGCAATGCGGACGACGCAGAGTTGCTGATTGAATTATTAAATGCATCGGACGTGAAAGAAAAAATACGCTATCTGGACTGTAAGAAGGTGAGTCCAGATAGCGCAGAAGCGGCATTGCGTTATTTGTTGTAAGGAGAAAAGAATATGAGAAACATCGATGCAAAAAGAGAAAAAATCGAACAAAGCCTCAATCAAGGAGAACAACTTGCCTGCGCATTGTGCAAAATCAGAGAGCGCGACGGCGTTATGACACCACGCGGCGAGTGTGGATTGTGCAAAATAACCACACTGCAATGGTTATTTGCGGAAACAAAGGAGACGGTTTAATGCCAAAAGAACAAGGAGAATATAAGTTGAGAGCCTACGGGATGGACTATGCGTGCGAGGGCGTGCGCTTGCTTTGCCAATGCCTAAATACAGCGAACCGATTGGCTAGCGCTGTTGAAGGTACAGAAATCGAAGTTTATGGAGAACCGGTTGAACAACGCGAGGAACCAAAGGAAGAATTAAAGCAGCTTTTCACACCTTGGCATTACGTGTTTTCGGGATTTGGTGATGCGGAAGCGAAGGTAAAAGAGATTGCGGAACATCTCGAAGCGGCTCAAAGGGCTGCCGGTGAGTTAAATGCTATCACATTAAGCGGGTATAGGGCGTTTGCCGATGGTGAACGCGCATCGGATGCCAATAAAAAAACGGTCAGCATGGGCGTGCTGACCGATGAAAAAGAGATACGCAACGCACTTCTTTACGGAGAAGGTGTTCGTATCAATGTGAAGATTGATATTGTATCTGCGGTATCAAAAACGACCAAGTAGATGCATGTGATTATTCATAGCAGCTTCGCACATTTTACACCATGAAACAAAATCTGTTGCGGAAGCTACAAAGGTGTTGAGTCTTACAGAAGATGCTTCGTCTGCATCGTTGGCGGCTTGCATGTCAACGAAACCTGCATCTTTAAGAAAACTATGAATATCGGCATATCGGCTGCATGTACACCAAAGCATGAAATCCCTAGTAAATATCTCGTCTGGTAAATAACGGATTTCTTGGCTTATGGCATCGGTTTTCCTGCTAAGAAAATCTTCGATTTCTTGATTTTCTTCAAGGTATTTATTCATACAATCACCTCCTTTCAAGAGTGATTGTAGCACAAAGCAAATAGGAGACAAGGAAATGGCGGCGTTTTGGATTGGCTTCGTCATCACAGTGTTGTACGAAGCGATGCTGGCTTACAGCGTGTATATCATCTATTACTACGGCCGGCACTTGGCCATCTCATTGCGGGTTTATTGGCTCGGCGTTGGGCATTTTATATGGGACAGCGTGATGGTTGGCATGGGATTGTGGCTGATGGTATTAACAATAATCGGCCTGATTGACATTTTATTTTAAGGAGGAAGGGCAATGGCAAAGAAACAGCGGCAGTTTGATGTCGAAGTCCACGCGGAAGCGATACCGGATGATGATATGACGCAGATGATTATCCGCGCGTTGTTTGGCAAAGGGCCGGCGGAGGTTGCAAAAGACTTCCTCGACCGGCAGGCATCAAAGGAGGTGGTTTCATGAAAAAAGAAACGGATCGTGTAGGGCTAGCGGCCATCATGGCTGCGTTTGAAACGCTCACCGAAGAACATCGTGCGAAAAAGGCAGAAGAAGCATGAAGAATTTCGAGGCATACATTGACCGCATCTTTCCATTGATTGGAGATTGCGGACTTTACAAATTAAGGGAAGGGAAGGCGAGCATGGCACATGATGGATGCAGTCATAACTGCAAGGCGTGCCAAGCGGCATCTAAAAAGTGGTTGTTACAGGAGGCAGAGCAATGGAGAAAATGATTCGTCAAATGGCCAAGCGTCGGGATAACGTGTTTTTCAACGCCATCACGGTCGAGGTTATTATGGAACTGGTTGGTATTTTCGCGGACAATATGGTCCTCGCAGAGGTGGCGGTGGTAGCGATGGGCACCACCCTAGCGCTTTGGCATATTTTCTTAGCCAGCGACAAACGCATGAGAAAGAAGGTGATGAGATGAGACGCATTAAGATGCAACGCGTATTGGTAGTAGAAGACCACGAAGGGAGAGAAAAGCAGTACTTCTTTCCTGGCGAAACGGTTCGCATTGAAACGTGGAACGGTAGTTGGCACAAGGGAACCATTACCGGTGTGAACAATGACGCATTAATTTTATACGGGAGAAACGGCAAAGACTTCTATGTCAAATTCAGGGACATTGATCACATCAAAAAGGAGCGCTGGGTATGATTTCAAATATAAAAAATATCAACAGCAATGTAGCAGCGTTGTTGAAGGATATAGATACAGATGATGTTGTGAAACAAACAAGGCTAACTTGGAAGGACATTGTCGGATTGTGCCGAACAACAGAGAGCACTCGTCTAAAAAGACTAGAGAAATTTGCGACTTGCTTAGGTACGACGATAGCGGAGTTAACATTGAATGCCGGTGTTGAAACAAATTGGTATGAAGAAGCCAGAGCGGAATATATTGCGGAAAATTTAACCAATCTACGACTTGAGAACAATGCAGCGGTGATGGATATTGCAGAGGAAATTGATTTTGACCATGCCTATAACGCAGCAGCAAGGATTAGAAGTTATGAATCCGGTCAAGCATTTCCGACACTCGGGATGCTGCAAAAGTTGGCAGATTTGTACGAAGTTGAAGTGGCCGACCTTATGCTACCGAATGAACCGAGGTAAATAGAAGATGGATTGGGCAAAATGGAAGCGCGTGGCCATCGTTATGCACGACGATGGCAGGGTGCAAGTTGGAAAGGTAACGGATGATCCGCGCAATCTCATCGGAGATGCAGAGGCCATCCACCGGACCGATGAAGGATTCCTGTTATGGCGCCTGCACGGACGTGGAAAGAAGAACATTTATGGCACGGCAATCGTAGGTAAGAAAGTAACTGGCACATTATTGCTGTGTGTTGAAACAGAAGACCAATACGGTGAGCGCAGACTTGACGGCATGCGGCCAAGCGATGCCAAAAAGTGGCTCATGCGATTAAAAAAGATAAAAAAAGAGGCCCTTGCGTCCGGCAAATGACGCAGGGGCCAAGGCATGATATAACACACCATATAACTCAAGATAATTATATAACATGCCTATGAAATAATCAACAAAAGCGCAATACCATGCGCTTTGCGGAACTTGTAACTGGTATTAACAACTCGACGAGGGAGTGATAGTCATGGGCATGTTTATCCGAGAGAAAAAATACATTGTGGGAAGGAGCATATGGAAGTCGACATCTATCAGCTCGGAGATGCCCACAAGAAAAAAAGCAAATCAAGAAAAAGAGAACAGGTTACAGCACCTGCACAAAAGAATCTCAATGACAAAAGAGCGCGAAGATACATGCGCCAATTAGTGAAGACGAATTTCACAACAGGCGACCTGCACATATCATGCACCTACCGGAATAGCCACCTGCCGGACACATTGGAAGATGCGGAAAAGGAAGTGTCAAAGTTTATCCGACGAATTCAGTACCGCAGAAAGAAGCTCGGCATGGAACCGGCGAAGTATATCATCATCACAGAAGGATGTTGCAAAAAAGAAAAACCCGTGAGAATCCATCATCACATCATCCTAAGCAAGATGGACCGTGACCTTGTGGAAGATCTATGGAGAAAGCCAAGGCAAAAAGGACAGAAGGCAGGAGAACGCATTGGGTTTTGCAATGTGGACCGGTTACAGGTGGACGATGATGGTGGTGTGAATGCGCTCGTGAATTATTTGAGCAAAGACCCGCAAGGAAGGAAACGTTGGCGAGGAAGTCAGAACCTCATCAAGCCAACATTTTCGACTGCTGACAAAAAGTGGACAAAAAAGAAGCTGGCCATGGTTGCCGGCGTTGCAGACGAAGACCGCCGTTTTTGGGAGAAACAGTACCCGGGATGGCGAATGGTGACGTGTGAGTCTATATACAACGACATCACAGGGTGGAGTATCTACCTAGAATTAAGGAGGATGGAATGAGTAAAGGAACGAGAACGAAAACGATTAGAAAAATCGACCGTGGATATAAACCGTCAAACAATCCACCGGCGCCGGTGCCACCAATGAGACTGAAAAAAGGATGGTACCGCTTCACGATGAATGACGGTTCCGGAAAAAGAACGTTTAAGGGACGCGTGGTCGATAAAACGAAGTGCTTTTATGTGATAGAAACGGATCGTGGATATAAGACAACGGTGCATCGCTATGCAATTGGAATTGATGTTCAGGCGGTGTCGGTATGATTAAATTCGAAGATAAACAATGCTTCCTGTGTGGAAGTAGAGAGCGAGTCGAACTTCATCATATATTTGGTGCGGCAAATCGCAAACAATCGGACAAAGACGGCATGACCGTGTATCTTTGCGCGGATTGCCACCGAGAAGGACGCCATGCCGTGCATAAGGACGCGAAAACCGCGCAAGCCTTGCACGCCATTGGCGAGCTGATGTGGATTGCACAGCATCCAGGTGCGGATGTATGGGACTTTGTAGAAAAATACGGGCGCAACTACCTCAAAGATTGGAGAAAAGAATAATGGCATCGAAAACTACAAAGAAAATGAATACCACTATTTTTGTGCAACATGCGAGTGTGCGATTGAAAAAAGGTGGGAAGCGATAATGGATGGATATATTTTGAAGCGTAAAGCTATAGATGCTGTCTATGCTGGCATCAAGCTATACCATAATGAGCACCATCCGCAGAAGGTTGTATACGATTATATTCTTGACGTTGTTGGCGAAATCGAAACCGAAGATGTTGCACCTGTTGTGCACGCTTACTGGATGGGCATCGAAGGTGATGGATACGTCGAAGATGAAAACGGCGAAATGCAGATAGTTTACGATGTGTTCGAGTGTAGCCATTGCGGATGTGAACATCATGCGGACGGAGAACCAGAATGGACATATTGTCCGCAGTGTGGCGCAAAAATGCTTGGCGATACTGTAGATAAAGGAGTTGGAATAAATGAATGATAAAGTGCTTATCAGCATAGAAGAAGCGGAGCGCGCAGGGGATATTATTATTCCATTCACCGCGAATCTCATGCTTCACGAGATTGAAGACAAAGAAAAACGAACAAAGGCATATATTGTGATGCTTGAATTGGTCTCTATTGCCAAAATCACCGGAGAAAAGTTTGATATTAGCAAAATGTTTGTGGCGTTGGACGACCAAGATATCACCTTTGACGGATTCCGCGCGGTATTGATGGTGCTCGATGCAAATAACACGCTTAAATGGGGCGACGACAAAGAAGAGGACAGGGCATGCAGGCTTTTGATTAACCCGCGAAAATCACCGAACGAGGACGGCATCAAAGCGATGAAGGAAGTAATAGCGATTGTGAGAGCGGAATTATTAAAGGGGGATGCATGATGGAAGGAAGAATTGTGATAAGCGACGAAGAACAAAAGGAAAATATTCCGCCGTTTCTTCGCATGAAAACAAGAAACACCAGAGAAGGCATCTTGAACGCTGCCAAGCAATGTGTGTGTACAGACAGGGAAAACCAATATGGACAGCCGGAGAACAACTTCGGACTGATTGCGGGATTCTGGAACAACTATCTCCGCGCAATCATGAAGAATCCAGACATGAGAGACGTTCTCAGTCCGGATGATGTGGCTGCCATGATGATGCTTTTGAAAATCGCACGTATTGCGACAGGAGAACCAACAGAAGACAACTGGATTGATGCTGCCGGTTATGCAGCATGTGGTGGAGAAATTCAATGCAGGGAGGTACGAGGATGACCAACTTGGAAGCGTGGTTCAAAGAGATGATTCGGCTTCATGGACTAAACAGGATTGTCGAAGATGTTGTTAGCGACAATGAAGGATGCGTAGCGGCCGCGGCGTTCAAAGGTGAAGATTGCGGAATGAGACAGCACGACTGCCAAGAATGCATGAAAGATCTGCAAAAATGGCTGATGGTAGAAGTCGAGGATGAAACATGGAGAACGGATGAACCACCTATTGACCAAATGGTGCTCGTGACATTCCTGGATGATCAAGACAGAAGATATGTCCGAATGGCGGCGCTCGATGATACCGGCGAATATTGGGCGGATGATCTGCCATTCAGAGATCGGGCGATTGCATGGCGGCCGGTGCCGGACGCATATAATGGACCAGTCACGATTGAACCGTCGGAAGATGAAGCGGAGCTCGTGGAAAAGTGGGCTATTATTGGTATGGTTTGCGCGAGAGAACTGGCAAAAAGCTCTTTGCATACATTGGACGAAATGAAAAGGATATTTGAGGAGTGGCAGAAAAATGGGAAAGATGAATAAAGCAAAAAGCATGGCATTTCACATCTGCGAATCACGCGCCAAAGAACGCGCCGACGCACGAAAGAAATATATTGCTAATAAATGCGACGAAACCAAGAAGGCCTTTATTATGGCAGACAAGATGGCGAAGAAAGCGGAAGCGGACGTTAAAAGCATGTGTGGCAGCATGGAAGAATATAACAACTGGCTTTTAACAAAACAAAAAGGGAGTGGCAACCATGAATGAAACAATTGATATTTGCGTATTCGAACCAAACAAAAAACCGGAGATGGTAACAATCGACAACACCTTAGAAGCAATGCAGCGCATTGTTGGTGGATATATTCAAGTTGTAAAACCGTGGGGTGGAGATGTGGTGCTTGTATGCAACGAAGAAGGGAAAGTACTCAATTTGCCAATGAATAAACTTGTTGTTGATGGAACAGGAAGAGTGTTCGATGTTATTGTTGGCACGTTCTTCTTAGCATTGGCGCCACGGGGATGCGAGGATTTTCTAACGTTGCCAAGATTTTTTGCGGACAGATTAAAGAAATACATCTTGCCGGTGAGCTGTCATGTGGGAGGGAAGGAAGATGAATAAGTGCATTCTAATTGGCCGCCTTACGAGAGATCCAGAACTGCGTTATACACAATCCGGCACACCGGTATGCAGTGAAAGCTTGGCGGTGAGAAGACCAACCGCCAGAGATGGCGAAGAAGATGCAGACTTTATTAACATCACTATATGGGGAAAGGCTGCGGAGAACCTAGCGAAATATAAACGCAAGGGCGGGCAGATTGCCATCGAGGGGCGTTTGCAAGTGTCGAATTACACCGACAGAGAAGGTGCTAAACGCTGGAAGACAGAGGTTGTGGCGAATAGTATGGAATTCCTCGGGAGCAAAGACGAAGGGATGGACACACAACCGCAACAGCAAACCTACCAACAACCACAACAGCAAACAAACCAAATGACGCATGACTATGGGCAGGAAGTCATGTTCAACGATGAAGACCTGCCGTTCTGATGAGATTTAGGTATACAAGCCCGCCTTGCCGGCGCGATTGCCCAAACCGTGCGCTCGCGTGCCATGATTCCTGTGAAGCATACAAAGCATGGAAGAAATGGCATGATAATCGGCGGGATGAATTAAAGGCGGACAGAAAGAATGCAGAAGAAGCGGTGCGCCGACGTCGCTATTATTTCAAAAAATAGGAGGACCAATGAAAGAGTACAGAGAGTTTGTGGCAAACAGACACGGAAACGACGAAGATTTCGAGGAAGCGGCAATGGGTGTTGCAAGCGAAGCGGGAGAGATTGCGCAGTTGGTGAGAAAGAAAAGATTCGAATCACACTTTATTAACGACATCGACATGGCTATGGAAGCCGGTGACGTATTGCACTATGTCGAAATGATTGGCATTACGCTCGATGTATCCGACGATGAGTTGAAGATGCTGAATTGCATCAAATTGGCGGAACGCGATCATGGTAGGGAAGAAGACATGATGACCTGGCTTCGACTAGAAGAACGCATCCGCAACCATCCGCCGACGTTTGTGCGCGATATTTATGTGGAACTTATGGATATGTTCGAGCGTGGCGAGCCATGGCCGTGGGAGACCGGCATTTCCGGAACAAGAGAGAATGCGACATACATCATCAACTACTGCGAAGATTGCGATTTTTACCGCGTCAATTGGTGCAACCTGTGTGGCGGTGATACCACAAAAGGGTCGCGAGCATGCTATTGGTTCAAATCAAAGGAGGGCATTGATGACAGCCAAGGAGTTTTTGAAAGAACTGATATGGATTAACGAAGAAATAGAGGCGCTACAAATGCAGATGCTTGTCCTTCGCTCGGAAGCGGAAGGTGTAAAAGCAATGACCATTTCTGATATGCCAAAGGGTGGGAAGGCAAAAGACCCGTCGGACATTGTCGTGGAAATTGCGGACCTCCAATGCAAGTGTGCAGAGAAGATGAGCGAATTGGTGGAAAGAAAGAATCGTGCGACACGCATCATCATGGAAATGCACACCACGGAGCACAGAGTGGTGTTGATTAACCGGTATCTTTGCATGAGACGATGGGAGGACATCGCCGACAAGATGGGATATTCCATCCGTGGGATATTCAAGCTACACGGGCAGGCGTTGGTAGAATTTTCGAAGATTTACGAAAGAGTGCAGTAAAGTGCAGTAGGAAATGAGATACAATATAAACTGAGCAAAGTGAGAGAAACAACCACAAGTCTTTCCCTCCTTTTAACCACGCATTCTGCCGGCGTGGTTTTTTTATTGCACGAAAGAAGGTGAGCCGATGCAGCAAGCAACAGTCACATTAGAGAGCGCCGAGGCATTGGCGGAACTAAAAGAGATAGAAAAGAAATCGCAGCGCGCAATGGAGCGGACGATGAAGGACATTCGCTCGCGTGGGCCGGCGTGGATTGCAAAGGGAATCACCAAGGACTACAGCATCACAAGCGCACAGGTTAAGAGCTTGTCGAAGCTGCGTGTGACAGGAAACGGCATTGGCGATTTGACATTCACCTATACCGGGCGCATGTTATCGCCGACACATTTTAAGATGTCACCGACGGCACCAAAGCCGGGCGCATACACCATTAAGGCAAGCATTGTGCGTGGTCGGCGTTCTACTCTCGGGCGAGTGAAGAAGCTTACGAAGAAGCAGCGGGCAAATATTGGGAGAAACTTCACGCGCAAGGGAACGCGCAATAGTCCGAGCTCGCCACCGATGTTGGTGCAGTCAAGTGCGAAGGGTGGCGCGAGTTACCTGCCGTTCATTCGAACCAAGCAACCGGGTAACTTTGACAAGGCGGTCAAAGTAATCTCAGTACCGCAGATGATTCAAACGAAAGACGGAACCACCAAGGCGTCGGTCAAGAAAGAATTGAACGATGGGATTCAAAAACGTTTTGACAATCATTTGAAAAATATTTTTGATTAAACACCTCCATGGAAGGACAACGGGTCCTCCTACGGAGGAAAACAATCTGTGGCGCGTTGAGGCCCAAAATATATCTAGTTTTGAAAAAATTTTTTTAAGGCATTTCGTTGCGTGAAAAACAAGGTGGTGAGAAAGGATGGATGAAAATTTACAAAGCAAGCAAGTCATTGCGAAAATCTTCGGCGTATCCACTCGCCGCGTTGAACAGCTCAAGGAAGAAGGTGTTATCAAAGGTCAGGGAAAGCCGACAAAATACGACCTGCTTCCGACAATACAGGCATATATTAAATATTTATCAGACAAAGCCTATGCGCGCGAACAAAAGCAGACTGACGCGGAACTAGAGCAAGAGAAGCTTGCTGCGGAGGTTCGAATTAAACGTGCCAAGGCTGAGATGGAAGAAATAGAATTAAAGGAACTGCGAGCGGAGATGCATCGCGCAGAAGACGTGGAGGCAATAACGACCGACCACGTCTTTTTCGTAAAGTCGATGCTCATGGCGCTGCCGGGAAAGCTCGCAGTTGATTTATCCGGAACGCATACAGCACCGGAACAATCAGCGCGTGTAAAGCAGGAGACGGACTATATTTTGCAAAGGTTGGCAGAGTACCGCTACGATCCCGAAGAATACAAGAAGCGAGTGAGGGAGCGGAGGGGTTGGAGTGACAAAGAGGAAGAGGAATAAAAAACGCAATCAAGGGCGTTGATTGCGGGATGAAAGCGAATTAAAGGGTGCAAAATAGCACGTGATGTGCTAGAATAAGGGTAAGACAAGTAAGCAACCCGCTCCACCTTGTCCAAATGGATGTTAGCATGTCATGAGTGACACAAAAAAACCACCAGTTGCAGCTGGTGGTTTTTTATTAGGCTGATTGTCATTTGTTGCGCCGTCTGTCCAGCCATTTGCAGATGCGGTCGATGAAGACGCCTGCTACGACAGAAGCAAGTATGGATGTTAACAATTCGCTCATGAGTGTTCCCTCCCTTCCGTTGTCGGAATGGGAAATGACAACAGTATATATTATACATACTTTGCTATGCATGTACCACCTGAGAGGGTGGTTTTTTGATGCTCAAATATAATAAAAAATCCCACAACCAACTGTGGTGTTGATTGCGGGATTGGGATTATAATGGTTGAAATTCGATTTTGACGCGCATGCCCAAGCCGTTGGCGAGGCGTTGCAGCGTTTTGAGAGATGGATTGGCATTGCCACTCTCCAACTTGCTGATGTCAGATTGAGCAATGCCTGTTTTTTCGGAAAGTTGTTTTTGTGTTAAGCCAGTGGTTTTGCGTGCATCAATCATGGCTTGCATGAGGGTGAATTCAGGCTCTAGTGCGTCGTATTCAGCTTTGAATTCGGGGTCTTGCAATTGTTCATCAAGAAATTCTGCAAAGGTGGTCATTGTTGATTCTCCTTTCTAGCGAGATACTCTGAGCGATATTGTTTGGCACGTTCAATTTCTTTTAAGGGTGTCTTCTGCGTCTTTTTCATAAAGCCGTTTGTGAGAATGACCTTGCGGCCGATGACGAAGAAATATAACACTCTGGAAGTATCAGAGCCTATTTTGGCTCGCAGTTCAAAGATGCCATCACCCAAAGGTTTCGAATAAGGCTCTCGAAGGGCGGTGCCATTGGTGGCTAAAAGTTCGATGGTGCGCATCATTTTGGCACGCATTTTCTTATCTAAACTCAGCAGGAACTCTTTGGCCGGTTCAGAGCCATCGGTTTTATCATAAAAGATAATTTCAAAATCATGCATTATTACAACGCCTTCCATATAGGATATATACTATATTAACAGTTTATAGGATTTATCCTATATTGTCAAGTTTTCATTGTGTTACCAGCGCCTTTTACTTGTCGCTTATCGCCTTTTGGCGTGACAGTCAATGAGGAATAAAAACCCACCAGTTGCCGCTGGTGGCTTTTTTGATGCTCAAATATAATAGAAAATCCCACAACCAACGATGGTGTTGATTGCGAGATTAGGATTAGCTGTTGTAAATCTCTCTTCTATGGCCGACTGTGAGAGCGAGGATGACGAGTTTATCGTCTTGGATGTCGCAGATAAGGCGATAGTCGCCGATGCGATAACGCCACTGGCCTTTTCTATTGGCGGTAAGTGCTTTGCCGTGTTGGCGCGGGTCTTCACAGTCTGAAAGATTTTTATCAATCCATGCTGCAAGCATTTTTTGTGTATAACGGTCTAATTTTTTGAAATCTTTATCAAAACGCGAGGTTGTTTCTACAGTGTAAGTCATAAGTCTAACTCCTTACGGAGTTCAGAGAACGGTTTGCTTTGTTTGCCACTTTCGAGGTATTCCTTATAGGCTTGTTCCCCAACGGCAATATCATACTCGTCTTCAACTTTTTCAAAAAGCGCACGTTTGAAGGCTTCACCTAGGGACATGGAATGTAATTTGGCATAGCTTTCAGCAATGGCACGTTCTTCTTGGTTCATTCTAATGGAAAAGCTCATGACACTCTCTCCTTTCTGTAATACATTGTACTACAGAAACAAAGAAAAGTAAATAGGGGGTTGACTTATTGCAGTTACAATAATATACTTAATGTAACGGCAATAAGTGAGGTGATAATGATGACCGCCAAAAAAATGGGCAGACCGCCAATTGGGAATCCTAGGAATAAAACAATTCAAATGAGAATGACTCAAGATGAATTAGATAAGATTCAGCAATGCGCTGATATTCTGAAAGAAAGTCGAACAAATACTATACTGAAAGGGATTGACCTTTTGATGGAAAGCCTTGAAAAAGAAAAATGAGATAACCGCACTCCGTGGAAAGATTAGCGATTATCTCAAAGCATGAAAGGAATCCTTTCATGAAATATTATATCATATTGGATTCCTTTCCTTCAAGAAAGGAAAGATAGCATGAATACCATTTGCATTGTAGAACAACCACTTGAAATTAAAGAGTGGAAAGGTCAACGAGTAATCACATTCAAAGATGTTGACCGAGTACATCAAAGACCGGATGGGACTGCACGGAAAAGATTCAACGACAACAGAAAGCACTTTATTTCTAATGTTGATTACTTCCTTGTAAAAAGAGAAGATGTTGTAAGAAATGGCTCAACAAAGGCGTTTTCTTTAATGTCCGAAAAACGGACATTGGACGAATTTCGTCCATTGGAAATCCCGCCTAAGGGATTAACGCTGCTCACCGAATCCGGCTATCTTATGCTTGCAAAGTCCTTAACCGATGACCTTGCATGGGATGTGCAGCGTGCGTTGGTGAATAACTACTTCCGTGGGCGTCAGCCGATGCAACAGCAGTTGCCGATGGATGCACCAATGCCGGTGCGTAAGACATTCCGTGGGGTGCCGGTGATGACGACGAAGGATGTGGCACAGGTGATGCACTGTCGTCAAACAGATGCACGCTATTGGGCGACTCAGTGCAATCCGTGCGGCAGGGTGTTGGAAGAAGATGATTTGGACGTTTTTAAGCGAGAAAACGGCATTCGAAGCACGGCGAGCAAGATGGTGGTTTTGTACCGCTATCAAGTGGAGGACATTTTGGACATGGCAGGAGCCAGTGAGGATATGTTAAGCGCTGTAAACGTTTATTTTGGTCAAGCCTTTCATTTAGAACGTGAAGATATGCGATGTGCCGTGATGCAAGCGGATTTACTGTATAAAATCGCTAAAAACATCAAAGACCCTGTCGTGAAAGAGATGAACTTCAAGGCGGTGACGGCGTTGTTGATTGATGTCGGACTTTGGAATAACAAAGAAAGCGGCTTCAACGGTGTGACGGCCAATTGGGACATCAACACAAGAGAAGGATGGAATAAATTAACTACCCTTCAAGAAGCAAAAAAATGCTGGTTATAATTAAATTATTACGGTGCGAATAGCACCCGACCCGGACAAGTCGTTAAAAGGTCTTTTTCTTATGCAATAAAAAGGTGGTGAGGCGGTGGGAAAGCGAAAAAAGACACGCGCCGTTGAGCAAACCTTTTCCAAAGCCTTTGCAAATTACATGCCACCTGCAGATTTGACTGTGTCTGAATGGGCCGAGCAAAACAGAGTGCTTTCGCGTGAAAATAGCGCGGAAGCGGGTCCGTGGCGCAACCAAAGAACACCATATCTTGTTGATATCATGGATGCCTTTACTGATCCGAAGATTGACAAGTTGACGCTTGTGGCATCGTCGCAGGTCGGGAAGTCCGAGATGGAATTGAACATCATCGGGTATATCATCGACCAAGACCCGGGGAGTATCTTGTACATCCATCCGAATATTGATGACGCAAAGAAATTCTCACGCCTTCGCGTGGCGCCGATGATTCGCGATAGCAAAACACTCAAACGAAAGGTCGCTGATGTAAAGGGACGCGATGCCGGAAACACCATGCTGCAGAAGTCGTTCCCCGGTGGCATGTTGACCATGGTCGGTTCCAACAGTCCGAGTGGTCTTGCGTCAACGCCTGCGAAGTACGTCATCGGCGACGAACGCGACCGTTGGGCGTTATCAGCCGGAACAGAAGGGGACCCGTGGGCGTTGGCCGAAGCACGTACCACGACTTTTTATAACAAGAAAATGGTGGACGTATCAACGCCAACAGTCAAAGGAGAAAGTCCCATTGAGCGGTCATTTTTAGATGGCACGCAGGAAAGATGGTGCCATCAATGCCCGAACTGCGGAGAATACAGTGACATTGTGTTTGACGATGTGGTGTTTGAATTCGACACCATAGGAAGCGGAGATAAAACGGACTACAAAATAACAAAAATCGCATGGCGATGCCCACAGTGTGGCTTGGAGTTTACCGAGGCGCAAATGCGCGAACAGCCGGCGAAATGGATTGCGGACCATCCGGAGGCCTACGATGAAGGCCATCGCTCTTTTTGGCAGAACGCCTTTGCAAGTCCATGGCAACCGTGGAAGAAGGTTATTCGCGCATTTTTGAAAGCGCGAAAAGACCCGCAGCGGTTGCAGGTTGTGTACAATACCATGCTCGGACAACTGTGGGAAGACCGTGGCGATATGGCCGATGAAGATGAAATGCTCGCCAAGCGTGAAGACTACGGTACCAGAGCGGACGGCACACCCATTGAACTGCCGGAGGGTGTATTGATGCTCACATGCGGTGTCGACACGCAGGACGACCGTTTAGAAGGAGAAATTGTCGGATGGGGAAAATTCTTTGAATCGTGGGGCATCAAGAAGTTTGTTATCCAAGGCGACCCGTCGGACGAGCGGACGTGGATGCGATTAGACACGCACATTGACCACGTTTATAAATTTGAAAACGGCCGTGGATTGCGACCAACCATGACCTTTGTCGATTCCGGCGGGAACAAAACGCAAGAAGTTTATAAGCAATGTCGTGCGCGATTGCATAAACGTGTCTTTGCTATCAAAGGGAAGGGTGGCGAGAACGTGCCATATACAAGACCGCCGTCAAAGGCGAACATCGTTGTAAACGGCACGGCGATAGCGCAAACCTTTCTCTACACACTCGGCGTTGATGCCGGCAAGGCTGCAATATTGGAAGGTGCCATCCGTGTCACGGAACCGGGGCCGAAATATTGCCACTTCCCACGCGGGGACGACCGAGGGTACGACATCCGGTACTTCAACGGCCTACTTTCTGAGCGTCGTGTTACCAAAAAAGAACGAGGCAGATTGAAAAGAATGTGGATGGTATTGCCAGGACACGAACGAAACGAACCGCTGGACTGCCGAAATTATGCTATGGCAGCAGTCTACGCCATTGACCCGGATTGGGAGGCGTTGGAGCAAAAATTGCACGAAAGTGTAGAGCAAACGCCAAAAACAGAGAGAAAAAGCAAAAAAAGCCGCGTGAACAAGCGGTCAACATACGATTCCGAGTGGTAGGAGGTGCAAAATGCCAACGAAAGAGACTATCAAAATACGACTGGAAGCGCGACAAAAAGCATTGTCGGCGGCCTATGAAGCTTATCAACAGTTGCTATCCGGACAAGTGAAATCGTACACCATCGGATCAAGAACACTTACACATCACAATCTCGGAGAACTAGAGGAAACTATTTCAAAATTAGAAAAAGAAGTGGACGAATTGGAAAACATGAAAGCCGGCGGACGACGCAGAAGAGCGGTCGGTGTCGTGCCACGCGACCTCTAAAAGGAGGTGATTACGATTAAAACGAAACAAATTAAGGCGAAACGCATGCAGGTCGTTAACAAAGGATATGGCGACACGGGTGCAAGCTTCAAAAAGAAGGCCCTCAAAGGTTTTATTGCGAACTCCGGGCATCCGAAGGATGACATTGATGCACATAACGCCACCTTAAGACAACGCAGTCGCATGTTATTCATGGGTGCGCCAATTGCAACGGCGGCACTCAAACGACAACGCACCAATGTTGTCGGAAGTGGCTTACAGTTGAAGAGTACCATCGACCGTGATGTGTTAGGTATGAGCCAAGAAGACGCGGAAGCATGGCAGCGGCAAGTTGAGGCGGAGTTTGCCATTTGGGCAGAGAACAAAAACGCATGCGACGCAATCGGTGTCAATGACTTCTATGGATTGCAACAGCTCGTCATGTTGGCGTGGCCAATGTCAGGCGATGTATTTGCACTAGTAAAGCACTACACGCCGACAGTACTGCAACCATATTCGTTAAGACTACAGCTCATTGAAGCGGACCGCGTTTGTACGCCGAGTACGGCAGCATTATTGGGTAGAAAAACTACAGGTTATGCAGATAACGGCAACCTTATCTATGACGGCGTGGAGGTCAATAAAAGCGGACGCATTACCGCTTATTATGTGGCCAACAAATACCCGTCGGAAATTGGCGGAGAGATGCTGCAACATGCACGCGTGGAGGCCTATGGACGTAAATCCGGATTGCCGAATATTATCCACGTGATGGATGCGGAACGTCCGGAGCAATACAGAGGTGTGCCATATCTTGCGCAAGTCATGGAGCCGTTGTTGCAGATGCGACGATACACAGAGAGCGAGCTGATGGCGGCATTGGTGCAATCGTTCTTCACGGCATTCGTGAAAACACAATCCGGAACTGACATGATGCCGTTCAATGAAATCACAAGCGACTCCGTAACGAGCGACCCAAACGACTACGAATTGGCACCGGGTGCCATCAATATCATGGAACCGGGGGAAGACGTGTCCTTTGGGACACCGTCACATCCTAACACCGGCTTTGACGTTTTTATGCGCGCTATGGCCGAACAGGTTGGTGCCGCGTTGGAAATTCCGGCAGACCTCTTAATGATGTCGTTTAACAGTTCATACAGCGCAAGTCGCGCGGCGTTATTGGAGGCTTGGAAGGCGTTTCGAATGCGTCGTCAGTGGCTCGTGAAGGATTTTTGCGAGCCGGTATACGAATTGTGGCTCACGGAAGCGGTGGCATTAGGACGCATCAAAGCGCCGGGGTTTTTGACGGACCCGCTGATTCGCCGTGCGTATTTGCGCGCCGAATGGATTGGCCCAAGCCAAGGGCAATTGGATCCGGTGAAGGAAGTCAATGCAGCTGTGGTTGCCATTGAAAATGGATTATCAACACGTGAAGCTGAGGCCATCAAAATAAACGGAAGCAAGTATGTAGCAAACGCAGACAAGCTGGCCATTGAAAACAGATTACTGCGGCATGCCTATGCCGAAGAAGGAGAGAACAATGAATAAACCGTATGAAATAATCATGAAAAGCGACGATTCGGCCGAGATTAACATGTACGGCGATATCGTCACTACCAGACCGGTGGACTGGTGGACCGGAGAACCGGTGCCGGGGGATTTTATCGTTGTCGATGAATTTTTAGAAGACATCGAAGAACTCAAAGACAAAACAAAAATCACCGTGCACATTAACAGTGGTGGTGGCGACCTCTATGCAGGTCTTGCCATTTACAACCGCTTAAAAGAATTGCCGGCGGAGATTATCACCATCAACGACGGCCTTGCGGCATCTGCAGCGTCCGTCGTATTCCAGGCGGGCGATACCAGAAAAGTCAACGCAAGCAGCACGGTGATGGTGCACCAAGCGGCCGGTGGACTGTATGGATATTATCAAGTTGCGGATTTGGAAAAGGTCATCAATCAATTGGAATCCTGCAACAAAGCGGCCATTAACGTGTACGCAGAAGCAGGCGGAGCAGACTGGGATACTCTTAAAGCACTGTTGGATGCAGAATCGTGGCTCGTTGGCCAAGAAGCGGTGAACGCAGGACTAGCAGATGAAGTTATCGACGAAGTGGGCGTGGTCATGAAATTATCCCACGACAAAAAGCGCCTTGATGTTAACGGCGTGCAATTATCAACCGGTGGCATGTACAGACTCCCTGCGGGGATTCCGGTGCAACCTGCCGCAAAATTACCGACACCGGTTTCGGCCGTTGCGGAAAAAAATATAAACGAAGGGAGCGATATTATGGACGTGAAGAACATCGAAGAACTTGAAGCAAAGTATCCGGAACTCGTCAATGAAGTGAAGGCGAAAGCATTTGCCGAAGGTAAAAAACAAGGTGAAATCGACGAAAACAAGCGATTGAAGGGCATCGAAAGCATTCAAGCGGCGGTTGTGAGCAAAGACCTTATTAACGAGGCGAAATATGGCGAAGAAAAAATGACTGCCGAACAACTTGCTTTTAAGGCCATGCAAGCGCAAGCGGAAGTCGGCATGACCGTATTGGCGGACATCAAAGCGGACGCAGAAGAAAGCGGCGTGGATGATGTTACAACCGCGCCTGTTGCCGGCGAACAAACGGAAGCGGACAAGCAAGCAGAAAAAATGAATGCAGCAATTGCGAACTATAAGAAAAGAAATGGAGTGAAGTAATCATGGCGAGACCTATGTATCAAGACCTTAATCCGGTTGGATATGACAAATTGCTTTATAACGTTGACCAAGTGCCGGATGCTGTGACCGTAAAAATTGCAGCGTCCCAAGGTCAACTCGAAAGAGGTACTGTGTTGGTTGGCACAGCCGGGGCAGAGGTATCACATTGCAGTAAAGTCTTAGCAGACACTGATGTCGTATATATTTTGGCAGAAGATATTGATGCAACAGAAGCAACCAATGCAACGGCGTACCGTACCGGTCACTTTTGCAGAGATGGTATTAATACAAAGTCCTATCAATTGACAGCAGCGGATGAAGAACACATGCGCAAAGAAGGCATCATCCTATCTGATGCGCTTGAAGGTTAAAAGGAGGTAATAACATGGCATTCAATTATTACGATACTGTTACTTTAGTAAATGCAACAGAACAATTAGAACCGGCAAAGAGCTTTTTAAGGGACAGATACTTTCCAACAAACGAAGCGACAGACGTTTTTGCAACCGCAGAAGTATTGATGGAGTACAAGGATGGGACTTCCATGATTGCGCCATTTGTAGCGCCACGCAAGGGCGGTGTTACTGTTCATCGTAAAGGCTACGAAGCAAAGCGCATGCAACCGCCACGCATTGCACCACGTCGCATGTTAACCATCGATGACCTCAATAAGAAGGGATTTGGCGAGGCGTTGATGTCCGGATTAACACCAGAAGAACGTCAAGATGTAATTTTGTTGCAAGACATCGCAGAGCTTTCAGATATGATTACACGCAGAGAAGAACAAATGGCTGCGGAAGTCATGCAAACCAATGCGTGCATCATGAAGCATATTGCTGATGACAAAGCAGATGGCGACGAAATGGAAATTAAATTCTTTACAGAAAGCCAAAATCCGGCGAAATATACTCCAACAGGAAATTGGACGAAGGACTATGAAGGCATTGTTGCAGACCTTAGCATCATGGCGCGCACATTAACATCAAAAGGCCTTCCGGCAACAGAATTAATTGTTGGCGCAGATGTAGCCGACGCTTTGCTGTCTAATACAGCGCTTCAAAAAATGCTCGATATTCGCAACTTCGAAATCGGTCGCGTAGATCCGAAAGAGCTGCCAACCGGTGCAGCGCTTATTGCAACCTTGAATATCAAGGGAAGAATTATTGATGTTATTTGTTACGAAGAACAATATACCGACTTTGCAGATGGAAAACAAAAAGCATACATTGATCCAAAGAACATCATTATGACCGCACCAGGTGCCGGCGTTACCGCTTACGGCGCGGTGTCACAAGTAGAAGCAGATGGCGAGGTGCACACCTACGCAGCGCAACGCGTACCTAAATTTATTTCCGACCAGCTGACAGACACCAGAACCGTCACTGTAACCTCTCATCCATTGGTAATGCCACGTGCCAAGAATGCATTTGTAGTAGCCAAAGTATTGGCGTAAAGGAGGATAATGCTGTGATTAAAATCGTGTCAGGAACATATGGGTATCAAGACAAAAATGGCATCGTCAAAGCAAAAACACCAGATGATGCACCTTTTTCCCTTGAAAAATCCCAAGAAAAACGCCTTGTAGACTTAGGCGTTGCGGTCTATGTTGACCAAGAACCGGACCAAGTAGAAGATGATAATATGCCGGCGTTCGATGAAAATACGAATGCCAATGAACTCCGTAAAATTGCGAAGTCGATGGACATTGCCTTCCCGGTTGGTACCACTAAAAAAGAAATGGTTGAAATTTTGAGAGAACACATGGAAGATTCTGTGGTCGATGATGATTTGGAGATGCCAGACATCGACGTGGTACTCGAATGAGCTGCTTCAAAGACTGTGTCAATAAAGACCGACGCAATGTTTTCTTGAACATTAACTTCTTCGCGGAAACCGTGCGCGTCGAAGGCGTGGAAATTCCGGTGGTTATTGATAACGACGAACTGAAAAAGAGACAAGGCGGGCAGGAGCTCGCCATTGCCGAAAGTGCAACGTTATTCTATGCCATGGTGGAAGACTTGCCGCCTCGACGCGCTAATGGTGAAAGTTTAAATGTCAACGGGCGCGTTTGCACCGTGGACGATTGGAAGGAAGAAAACGGCATCGCCATCATTGTCCTGCAAGAACCAATCACAGCATAAGGAGGAAACGGCATGTCGGTTGTAAAAATTATTGACGACGTTACAGAGTGGGCACAGTCTGTAATCTGTAACAAGGTGAAACTCAAAGAACCGCCACCAAATGATGCAGCAGCGGTTGACCAAGGATATCAATATAAAACAGTAACGCCACAAGCGTTCTCTCTCTTTGTGCCGGCGAAGGATAAACTACCGCCGGGAATTGTTTCGCCGGTGCCGTCTTTATGTGTCCGAGTTGTCGAAGGACAAGACACTCTGGACGGACGCGGCGGAAGCATCGTTTTGCAGTTCGTCTTCTCGACGTGGGATGTTGGCACGCACGGGCTAGACCTTTTTGACCGCCAAAAGGATGGCAACTATAAAAGATGGTCCGGACAAGAGGCTGCCGACTATTTTCGTGCCAATGCAGACGGATGGCGCGATGCTTGGAATTTTGTAGATACTGCGCTCAGAGAACTGGAAAGCCATACGGATATTGCCGGTTATGAATTGGACCGCCAGTCGCCGATTGAATACGGACCACTGGCGGACCAAGACGGCATTCCGGATTATTTTCCGTTTTGGTTTTGCTGGGTGCAATTTACGTTGAAATACACATTGATTCGGAATATCGAAAAAGTGGAAGAATATCTTTAGAGGAGTGATTTTATGGCCGTCTATAAACACGGCGCCTATGGGGAGCTGGCGAAAACTGTCTCTCAACCTACTAGGCAAACGAGCACCATTGCAGTTTATGTGGGAACCGCACCGGTCAATCTTGTACGCGGTTACGATAAAAGCGTTAACAAGCCGGTGCTATTGAATGAATTGACACGCGCACGACGACAGGTGGGATATTCCAACGATTGGAATACATTTACGCTCTGCGAAGCCATCAAAGCACATTTTGATAATTCATTCGGCAATGCCGGCCCGATTGTGGTTATTAACGTGTTGAATCCGGAAACACACAAAAAATCAAGCCCGGTCACGAAGTCCCTTACATTCATCAATAAACGCGCCACCATTGACGGGGAATACATCATCCTCGACACATTGGTTCTTGCCGACAAGGTAGAAGGTGTGGACTTCACTATTGAATATGATTATGACGCAAAACAAACCGTATTGACTGACATCTCCGCAGATGGCATTAGCGGGTCAGTCAATGCGACATACTCGGAAATTGATACAGCATCAATTAAAGCAGATGCAATTATTGGTGACATTACTGCGGAGGGCGTGTATACAGGCCTTGGCTGTGTGCAACGCGTTTATCCGGAACTAAACCTCATTCCAAACCTTATCGTTGCACCCGGGTGGAGCGACCAAAAGGCAGTGTATGAGGCAATGATTAGCGCATCAAACAAAATCAACGGACACTGGGATGCCTATGTCCTCGCAGATATGCCGGTAGAATCTACTGATACCATTGCAAAGGCGATTGAATGGAAAAACGCCAACGGATACACTGTGGAACGTTCAAAGATTTTTTGGCCACAAGGTCAAGACACAACCGGTGCAGTCTATCACCTTTCAACAGCGTGTGCTTGGCAAATGCTTCGCACGGATGCCACCCATAATGGCATTCCAATGGAATCACCGTCAAATAAAGAAACTTTTGTTGCCAAGCAGTATTTTGGCCAAACGTCAAAAAATATTGGCTTCGACATTACCCAAGCCAACGAATTAAACGAAAATGGCATCACGACAGCCATTTATTGGGCGGCTCGTTGGGTATTGTGGGGACCGCATGGAGCAAAATATCAATTTGGCAAAGTGGCGGACAAGCGCGTTATTTTCGACAATTCTTTGCGCATGATGATGTATATGTCCAATAGCTTCCAAGAAGAGCATGCGCTTACCATTGACTCTCCAATGACACGTGCTATGGCAGACACTATTAAACACCGCGAGCAGGAAAAAGCGGATGCGTTGGTGGCGCAAGGTGAATTAATTGGCAAACCTGTGGTGTCTTTTGAAGAAGCGGAGAACTCTACCGCGGACCTTGTAGAAGGAAATTTTGTCTGGGGGTTCGAAGGGACTCCAACACCACCGTTTAAGTCCGGAACATTGCAGGTGGCATATTCTGATGCCGGATTTAGTTCATACTTTGGGGAGGTGTAGAACATGCCATTTGTACCAATTAGTGGACCAATTGTTAATGATACTGTTTATGCAGAAAATCAACTTGTGGCCAAAGACTGCGATATTAGCTTGCCGGAAATTGCGGCAACATTAGCAGAAGTAAGAGCGATGGGGAAAATGTCAGTGCCAATTTGGCAAATGCTCGAAGATATGGAAGCAGCAATTACCAAAATAGGCGTTGACAACGGCTTGGCTAAAATGCTTAAGCCTGAACCGATGACCATCGAAATCAGATTTGTATACATCAAAATTGATGCCGATAACAGTCAAACCAATATCGGCTGCAAGGTATTCTTACGTTGCGTACCGAAAGTCATCCCGAGCGCAGAAATCAAAGTCGGGGAATCCATCGAGTGCGAAGTGCCGTTGTCCGTATCACGATATGAAATGATTGTCGACGGTCAAGAACAATGGCTCATTGACCGTCTTGCAGGTATTTGTCGTGTAGACGGTAAAGACTACGCGCAGGATATTGAAAGCATGTTGTAATTGAATAGAGCCCCATTATGGGGCTTTTATTTTTTAGGAGGAACAGAAAATGAAGTTGTTATTGAAAAATCCTATTTTTATCAATGGCGTTGAAGTGAACGAATTAGATTATGATACCAACAAAATCACGCCGACATTATTCGCACAAGCGGAAGCGGCAAAAAAGCAAGCGGCAGGAATGAAGAACGTCGCTATAGTGCCGGCGGTGGAGTTTGATTTTGCGTTGCATACCTATTTAGGATTTGCGGCCATCATCGCGGCCATGCCACACGTTGACTTCTTAGATCTTGAACGATTGCATGGCGCAGACGTGGTAGATGTGATGAGAATCGGGAGAAATTTTATTTTGAAGTCGGAGGAATCGACGCCAAACGACTCCGACGCGCAATCAGAGAATATGCAAGAGAATTTAGTACAAGCGTGACGGACCTCTCAAAGCGCTCTGTCGTTGAATTCTTAACAGACTACAATGAGGCTGCGGAAGACGCCAAGAAAGAGCGAGAGCGACTCGATAAAGAAGCGAAAAAGATGCAAAGGAGGCGTTGAATGTGCCGGCTAAGCAGGTAGAAGCGGAGCTTAAAATATCAGGTGAATTGGATGCGAGTTTAAGACAAGCAATTAAAGATGCCGAAGCCAATATGGACCAATTAACTGAGGCTGCGCGTCAAGGCGAAGGTGCCATGGGCGCATTGTCCGACATGGTCAAGAAGCAAGGACAAACGCTGAACGCTGCGAAAACGCAATATGCATCTTATGTGCTAAGCGGTAATGAGGCGACAGAAGAAGCACAAGCATTGGCGCGAGGCATTGCCGACTTAACCGCTGATTTGAACAAAAACAAGTCGGCGTTGAAGGCGGCGGAACAGGCTGCAGACGAGTTGGCGGATGGATTAAACGATAGTGGCAATAAGGCTGATGATTCCGGTGGAAAACTGAGAAAAATGGGGGAAAACGGAAAAAAAGCGTTGGAAAACATCGATGCATTAAAAATAGGAACAAGGGCCTTGGCAAGTGCCGGTTTTTCTTTTATGGCATCAAAGATAATAGATGCAACTAAGGCTTTGTTTGATTTGGCTGAATCAACGCAAGAAGTCCGGCAATTTATGGCATCAACTGAGACAGCATTTAATCAGGCAGGATTAACGTCAGAACAGGCTGGAAATACACTGTCTGATTTCTATGCCATCGTTGGTGATGAAGACCAAGCGGCTGAGGCTGCAAACAATGTTGCACGTATGGCCACAAGTCAACAGGACTTGGATAAATGGACAAAAATATTAACAGGCACATGGGGCATATACGAGAAAGCACTACCAATAGAAAACTTAGCAGAAGCAGCGGATGAAACGGCGAAAACCGGCAAAGTTGTTGGTGGTCTTGCGGATGCACTGAACTGGTCATCGGAAGCGGCGGTCATGTTTGCCGATTACATGGACGAAGATGTCACAACAGCCGAAGATGCATTTAATGCAGCGCTGGAAGAATGTAGTACGGAACAAGAAAGACAAGCGTTGATTACCAATACATTGCTAGCGTTATATGGTGATGCTGCAGACGAATACGAACGCAATGCCGGTGGACTAATGGATGCACGTAGGGCAACAATAGAACTCATGAAAGCACAGGGAAATTTAGCTGAAATAGTTGAACCTGTTACAACAGCGTGGACGTTGTTTAAAACATCCATGCTTGAGGCCGTAGCGCCGGCACTTGAGATTATTGCGGAAAAAGCGAAAGATGTCTTGGAATGGATGCAACAACATCCTAATGTCATGAAGTCGGTTGCAGCGGCACTTCTTGTTTTGGCGGCAGGCTTTACTGCCGTTACATTTGCAATCACAGCGTTTGCAGCTGCGCAATTATTGGCGGCGGCAGGGATGATGCCGTTTATCTTGGTTGCAACTGGCATTGTTGCTGTAGTTGCGCTGGTTGCGGCTGGTGTTGTTTTATTAACTAATAAGCTAGGTGGACTTAACACCATGATGCAAAGCGTAAAGGAGTTCTTTGCTAATGCGTGGGAGACCATAAAAAATACAGTGGTTACGACAGCAACAATAGTGGCCATTGTAATACAAGCAAGATGGACTGCACTTGTTGGCATCGTGCAAAGCATATGGAACAACATAACAAGCGTGTTACAAGGTGTATGGAATGCCATCAGAACAAAGGCTTCCTCTTTTGCACAAGGTGTGGTTAATAAAATACGAAGTACATGGAGCACATTGACGAATATCTTAATGGCGCCATTCCGAGCTGTTTCCGGAATTATCGATAACGTATCGGGAAAAATTGGACGGCTACTGAGTAAAGTTCAGAGTGTTGGTAGTTCGGTATTGGCAAATTTGCCACATTTTGCATCCGGTGGCTTTACGAGCGGCGTATCAATTGCAGGGGAAGCCGGAACAGAGGCAGTTATTTCCTTTGATCCTAGGCATCGAGCGGAAAACCTTAGATATTGGTCGCAAGCAGGTGCAATGTTAGGCGCAGATGTGGACGACATGTCGTTATCACGCACACCGCGCACTGTAACTTCAAGAAGTGTTGGGAAGATTGAATTTAATCCAAATATCACAATCAATGGAAATGCAAGCAAGGATGATGTGATTGCGGCAATACGCGCTGTATATCCGGAGTTTATGGACCTTGTCGAAGAGGTGTTGGAAGACAGGAAGGTGGGCGCCTATGCGTGAGGTAACAATCGTTGATTATAAGGAGTATGTTACGAAAGAAGGCGATGCATTCGACATCATTGCCTTAATGGAGTACGACGAGGAAAAGATGGCCCACTATATCATCAAGGAAAATCCGGACTATTGCGACGTGTTAAAATTTGTTGCCGGCGTTGTGTTGCAAATTCCAATCCTCGAGACGACAAATATTCCGGATACGTTGCCGCCATGGAGGCGATAACATGCTGAAAATCGAATATAAAGGAAAAGACATCACGGAGGACATTTCGGTCAATCAATGTGTGCATGACATGTATGCAGAGAAGAAAGCCGATGCCCTCCTTTTGCGTGTAAATGATGTTTCCGGACTGTGGGACGAATGGCAACCACAACCGGGCGATGAACTAAAGGCAATATATGGTGCAATAACAACAGGGAAGATGTATATCTCCGAGTGCAAGCCAATCAACGGCCTCTACACACTAAAGGCAACGGCAGCACCGATTGGATACAACGCAAAGAATAACAAGGCGTGGCAACGTGTGCGATTGCTGCAAATTGGTCAAGAAATCGCAGCCAGACACGGACTTGCGTTCAAGTCATACAACGTTGTTGACCATACCTATAACTACATATTGCAGGCAAATATGGATGATTTCACATTCCTGTCAAAACGTTGCGTGCTTGAAGGATGTGCGCTCATTGTGCAGGATGGGACGTTAATCATGTATGACCAGCGTGCTATGGAGCAACAATTGTCCGAAAAAGTGCTTAATTTATCAACGGATGCAACCTTTGAATTTCGCGACCAATCGGCTTCCCGCTATGGGAAATGTGAATTAGAGTGTGGCGTTTATGCCGGTGCATTTAATGCAAATAATGGGAGCAATAATGTGCTCCGTACTGACGCGGATATCTATGCCGGAAGCCGGGCGGATGTGTCACGATTTGCAAAAAATTTGCTTCGTGATGCAAATAAAAACCTTCAATGCGGTTATATGTACGGCCGTATCATGACCGGTTATGCAGCCGGGAGTTGTGCACTGTTAAAGAACGCGAAGGCTCATGCATGGGATGGTCAGGTCTTTCTGACGCACGTTCGGAATGATTACGTGAACTGCAGAATGAAAATATTTTTTCGAAAACCGTTGGAGGGGTATTAATGGGGAATATTGGAAAAGGCGTCGTTACGCAATTGGCCGGCGGCTTGCCTGTAGTGCAACCATATGGCATCAAAGGAACAGTTACGCCACCACTCGTTAACGCGGTGGGTGCTATTGTTGGAGATGTTGTTGCTTACGTAGTGTTTGGCGATGGAACAGGCGTGGTTTTGGCAAAAATGTAGGAGGTGACGCAATGGCAAAGAAAATAACAGCGAAAGACAGGAAGGTAACTGATTATGCAAAATACTTTGCAAAATGGGGACCAAAAGGGTTTGGAACTGTGGATAAAAAAATTGCGCCATTTTGGGGACTGAAAACTAGCTTTGTATTAAAAAGTTGCTCGGTAGATACAAGTGGTGAAGAGCCTGTATGCACAGTGGCGCGTTCGGCCCAAAAAATAACGTTTAACACACGATATTTATCGGCAATGGGATTTGATCCAAAGGGGCAAATGTCAGAATGGTATCAATTAATTGGCGAAAAGTGGCCAATGTATATTGGCGGTCAACAATTCGGTTCGCCACTCTTGCAACTGGAAGATGTGCAGTGGAGCAAGTTCATGTTGGCGCCAGATGGGACAATTATTGGCGTTGATGCGGAAATACATCTCATAGAGTGGTATGAGGGGATAGAAATAGACCAAGGATGGGTAAAACCGGAAAGTAGCGATGAGACTGTAGAGTCTGGTGATATATTTAGCGGAAATGCATCGAACGAAGAAAAAATATGGAATTTTTGCCGTGCAAACGGATTCTCGGCGGCGGCAACAGCAGGGATAATGGGCAATATGTGGCAAGAATCAAGGCTGAATCCGGACCAGCACGAAATAGCAACAGGATGGTACGGCAAAGGATATGGCCTATGCCAATGGACCAATACAGGAAGTGGCATGGCCGCGAGAAAAGACAGACTTATTAATTGGTGTAACCAAAATAACTATAATTATCGCACACTCGAAGGCCAGCTTAATTATATGGTTTATGAACACAAGAACGTGCCACAGTACTGGAATAATCTGGGGACTAATTATATGAACCTTACCGACGTATGGACGGCAACAGATAGGTGGTTAACGTACTTCGAGGGATGTACAGTAAGGACGCAGGGCGTTAATTGGCCGGCACGACTATCACATGCCCAAGAATACTACAACAAATATAAGAATTATAAGGTGATACCGGGGACAACGGCAAAGCCTGCGAGCAGTGTTGGAAATGGATTGTATACAGGTCGCATGGCATGGATGTTTGCTGGGGGTGCCGGAACGTTTATGCAAGGTTTTGGCGGTGCCGGTGGTCATTTAGGTATAGATATATCTACGCGTGGTGGTACGGGCCCTGGGTCGAATTTGCTTGCAGTAGATGGTGGTGTAGTGGCTGCCATTAATCACTGGGACGGCAGAGCATGGTGGCAATACGGTAGTAATGAGCTGGCAACATATGGCAATGAAGTGTTGATAAAGCATAAGGATGGATTGTATTCAAGATATGCGCATATGCACAGAATTGATATAAAGGTTGGTCAAAAGATAAGCAAGGGTCAGCAAATAGGCGTAGAAGGTAACACAGGATGCAGCCGAGGAACGCATGTTCATTTTGAAATTTTATCTAGTATTCCAAATGGTCAAAGATATAATCCGATGAACTACTTACATCGAAATGGATAAGGAGACGATAGTGTGGCAACTAAATACATGGCGACATGGGGACCGAAAGGATTTCTAGCTGCACCTGATGTTATAACCTCACTTGAAGACTTAACGACAGCACACTCGTTGAAATCCGAATACCATGTAGATAATTCAGGACCGGAGCCAGTCAATGTCCGAGGAATGGAAAACCAGACAATAAAGTTGAAGGTTAGATATTTGTCGGCAACAGGGCGAGATCCAAAGAACCAAATGCGTCAATGGTATGATCTCTTAGGAATGACATATCCAATGTATATTGGCGGACGGCAGTTTGGACCGCCACTTTTGCAATTGAAACAGGTCGATTGGGATAACTTTTTGTTTGCAAATAATGGCCACATTATTGGCGTGGATGCTGTGGTTACGCTTGAAGGATATATTGGGGAAGCAATGGAAATTAGTGAGAAAACATTTAATGCATGGCAGGGAAAAACCGGTACAGAAGAAGCAATTGATGCTGCACCGTCAAAAATGGAGAAAAAATCTAAAAAGTAGGAGGTGGGGTCAATGCTAAAAAGCGGAAACGGAGAGCCATTGCAATGTGTGGAAAATCTAATGAAAACATTTCGCGGGGAAGTGCCTTATGAACGAATTAAGGGATTAGATGCGAGTAATATAGATAAACCATCGAGCTATATAGATGCTGAAATTGAAGCAGATGCGCATTGGATAATAGAAACGTATGAACCACGGGTTGAGGCGTCGGAGGTAATAGCAGTTGCCGTTGATGTAATAAACGGTGACTTCCATCTTGATGCAACGTTAAGAAAGAAAGGGGGATAAGAAATGGCGGATTATAATTTTATCGATGTAGATAGCGATGTGATATATAAAGATGTAATCGGCAGTCTTATGAATTATTGCCGAGAGCCATTATATCCAGGCGATGAAAGACGAATATTTGGCGAAGCAGAAGTATCGGTATTTGTAGCAATGTATAGCATATTTAACGACAAAGCGAAGCAGCGCATGTTGAAATATGCACGTGGAGAAGTGCTTGATGGAATTGGAGATAGCCAGGATGTTGTTCGTTTACAGCCGGCACAAGCAACAGCAATTTTTCGCTTCACATCATCCGAAGCACAGACGGAGGCTGTTGTTATCCCACAGGGAACGCGTATAACAACAGATGGAAGTGTTTATTTTGCAACAAAAAATGAAGCAAAAATAAGTAACGGAGATACCTTTGTTGATGTGTTAGCGGCATGCGAAGTGGGTGGCGCGCAATATAACGATTATGCACCGAGCACAATCGCAACGTTGGTTGACCTCATTCCGTACATTGAAAAAGTAGAAAATATCACTACAACAGAAAACGGTGATGATGGCGAGCCATACACTAAAGAAGGTGATGATAGATTCAGGGAACGCATTCGTTTGGCACCATCAAGGGTTTCAGTTGGGACAGAAACGAGCTATATATATCATGCTCTATCGGCAGATGCTGATATTATTGATATCGCAATTGATACACCGTCAGAATGCGTTGTAAATTTATATCCATTGCTAAAAGGTGGAAAATTACCAAATGAAGAAACATTAAAGGCGGTAGAAGCTGCATGCAATGATAGCAAGGCGCGTGCTATGACGGACAAGGTAACAGCAGTAGCACCGACGGTAAGACAATATAGTGTAAAAGTACATTATTACGTCACAATGGAAAACGAAGCGGATGCTATGGCTGTCATCGAAGGACCGGACGGCGCAGTGGCCAAATACAATGAATGGCAACAGGCAAAACTCGGGCGTGACATCAATCCGGATTATTTGCGCAAACTCATTCTTGCACCGGAAAGCGGCATTGGCGCAGAACGCGTTACAGTAACAGAACCGACGTATCAAGCAATTGACCCTAAAGAGGTAGCGCAGTTATCGGGGGAAGTGATTGTTACTCATGAGGTGATAACATGAGATTAAATAACATTGATTTCATAAAACTGTTGCCAGTGTGGATGCAAAAAGAACCGGATATCATCGGACTGGCTGCCGGTGTTGATACGGTGGTAAAACGTGCGGTATCAAGATTTGGTGCGTTATCAATTTGGGACAACATTGATGCATTGGACGAAGTAGAACTTGATGAATTGGCGTGGGAGATGAATCTCACATGGTATAAAAAAGATGCAAGCATCGATACAAAGCGTGACTTGGTGCGAAATGGATATCTTGTCTGGCGAACATTGGGAACAAAGTGGGCAGTTGAAACTGTAATCACGGCATACTTTGGAGAGGGGTATATTAAGGAATGGTTTGAATATGAAGGCACGCCAAATCATTTCTCTGTGTATTCAACCAATCCAAGTGTAACTAATGAACGTGTGCAGGAATTTTTGTTTATTTTGAATAAAGTAAAAAGGTACACGGCGCGATTGGATGCAATTTATATAACTCTTTCAGGCGAGATGCCACTCTCAGCAGGTATGAATGTCCATGAAACAAGTTTTGAAAGCTATGCGATTGGTAAGACCTTGTAGAAAGGAGAAATGCAATGGGTAAATTTATTGATAATGCCATCACAGATGCAGGACGTATTTTACTCGCAGATGTGCAAATTGGTGCCACATTTACGCCTACCAAGATTGTGATCGGTAGTGGAAAGATGCCACCTGGTACTACTGCACGTACCATTTCAGCGGTAGTAACACCAGTAATTGAATTAGCTATCAACAAAAAAGAAAGAGCTAATGACGGTACTGTGGTTATTGGTGGTATCTACTCCAATGAAACAATCAGAGAGGACTTTTACTTTAGAGAGTTGGCACTCTTTGCTAAGGCAGTTAAGGCAGACGGTAGTCCAACCCAAGAAGTGCTTTACAGCTATGGTAACGCCGGCGAATTGGCAGATTTAATGCCGGCATATACAAGTGGTAGCCCTGTAGAGCGACAAATTGACCTTGTAACATACATCGGTAACGACACTAAGGTAGACGTTACTGTTACAAGTGGCATGTACATCTCTAAAGTTGAAAAAGGTGCTGCCGGTGGTGTTGCTACGTTAGATAGTTTTGGCAAGGTGCCCGTTGGACAATTACCATCACTCGACTTTGTCCCTACGAGCGATAAGGGCAAGCCCAATGGCGTTGCAACACTAGATAACACCGGCAAAGTACCAGCGGAGCAAATGATTAATGCCTTTGATGCACTTGCTATGCAAAAGGGCAACAAGACCACAGACGAACTTGTCACTGGTCCGGATGGCAAGGATACGTGGACAAGCGTTATCACAGACGCAAGCGGTCACGAGGTGGCGCGCAAGGTGGACGTGGAGAGTCGCAACGGTAGTTTTGCCGTTTGGACGAGCACTATCACGATTGGTGATAAGGTTGTGACTGTGACAGATACCGAGACAGCAACAGGATGGAAAAGGGAGGTTAGGTAATGGGTGAAGGATTAAGGGTGCTGTCCCACCTTAAAGGGACAACAGACGAAAAAATAGATGCAATTGCAAGGGATGTTAACGTTGAACTTAATCAAGGCGTGAATAATCTTGATGCAAAGGCAGACAAGCTTGTTAAAGATGTCAAAGCAGAAACTGCTGAAATGCGCAAAATTATCGAAAGTGCAGAATTTGGCATTCCGGCGCCTAGCCTTGCTAGCATGACGGCGGTCAGCGATGAAGCAGGGGTTAACGTTACTGTAACCGCCACTGATGCAACGGTGGATTACAGTAGCAACAAAGCGGTATTAGCAACTACCAAAGGCGTTATGGTGCGTTATAAGGACGGTAGCTATCCAACAAATAAGACGGATGGCGAACTAGCGTTTATTGACGAGGATTTATTTACCATTGACGCAAACGGTAGTCGTGTGGCAAAGGTAAAGACCCATCTTGTTGTTGGGCTTACTAAAGACCACACGTATTACTTTAGTGCATTTCCTTATACGCAACAGGGCGCACATAACGAACGGTTGGGCACTGGGAATGTGGCTAAATGCAAGTGGGTTGGCAACTTGACTACACTAACAATCAATGTAGGTAGGGACGTTGAGATTTTCGACTTGGGCGAGGTTACAGCAACACTTGCTCCAACCACTAGTGGAACACCGCTAGTGCAGAAACGCACTGGCGACGGTACTATCGTTTTCGCTGGCGTTAAAGCAGGGGAATATATTCTATCTTTTAGCAGTGTTGCAAACCATAAAACACCTAGCGCTTTGTCGGTTACTTTGCAAGGTGGGACTCCAAAGACATTGCAGGTTAACTATACGCCAGCAGTTGGTGCTCTCAATGATTGCAGTTGGGAGACAATCTCGAAGATTGCACAACTTGGGCTAGGAAGTAAATATTTCAGCATCGGCGATAAAAAAACGACAAAAATCGCTCAATTAGATGGTTCGTTTTCAGAAACGGGCTATTATGCAGTTGACCCAACGTTTGTTAAGGATGCAAATGTTGTACTGGTTGGAATTAATACTTTCGAAAATGCAGAATCAGGAACAAGATATAATTTAACCTTTATACCTGAGATACCGAACATGTGGTGTCGTGGTATGGCAGGGAATATTTGGGCTAACGACGGTTTTGGCGATAAGCAATATGCTTCAAATTCGAACAATACAAGAAACCAAATAAACAAGATGTATGCAACAATATTCCCTGATGTAGCCGATTATATTGTTAAAACAAAACATAAAACTATACGTCGTGGGAATTCTAAAAAAATCTCAGAACTGACTGAGGACTTCATTTTCATTCCGTCAACAACTAATGTTGGATATAATGGCTTCTCGGAAGCTACAGACGATGCTTTCTTGCCATATTTTACGACAGTCGATGCGCAAAAAATTCTTATTAAAGAATCGTCCAGTAGTAGCAGTTTGCTGAGAACTACAGCGGACGCGGGTGTTAATGGTGACAACGCGGCGATATACTCAATACGATTGTTTAACGGTAAAATGGTCTTTACGGCATCGTCAAATTCGTATATATCGAACGGAACCGTAACGTTCTGTTTCTGCGTCTAAAAGAAGGTGATTAAATGTACAAAATCAAAAATGCACAATATGGCAATCTAATCGAGGAACAAATTAATCCAACATGGGTTAAGCAACAAGAACGTGTAGACCGTCCAATCCTTGCAGATAGTTACGCTGTGGCTGACGGCATTGTATTAAACGATGGTAACACTATGCTAGGCATTGCAGGGCGGAAGATGGAGAATTACACACCTTTAGTTGTGATTGAAGAAGTTAACGGCGAACCTTACTTGATGGCACAGCTTGAAGTGGTGCAAGCAGAACTTGAAAAAGCGAAAAAAGAGCAGGAAGCAACAAAATCCTTGATGCTAGATAGCATGCAAGGTACAGCGGATTTATATCTAACCGAACAAGAAAACAAGCAATTGCAACTTGATACAATGCAAGGCCTTGCAGACCTGTACACAATGCAAATGGGAGGTGGGCAATAATGGCTTATGTATTTGCAACATTAATCATCAATGGCAGAAAAACTATTGATGATGTACCAGCACATCTTAAAGCAGATGTGAAGAAAATCTTGAAAGAAAAGGGTTATGGCAATGAAGCGACTACTGATTAACGTGCTAGCAAGCGTTTCCATTGCTTTATTACTCAAACTTGCAACGAAAGGGGGTGAGAACATGAGAGCAGTATATGTAGCATTAATCGTTAACGGGCGTATGACCATTGACAACGTTGCAAAACCTTTGCAGGCGGTTGTCCTTGAAGATTTGAAAGCATTGGGTCTTGATGGTCAAGGCAAGCCATTGGAAGATGTAGCGTAACGGGTAGGGGGTGGGGCAACTCACCCCTTATTTTTAAGCCGAAAAGAAGGTGGACGAATGGAACACATCTTAATAGTAGCGCTAGACTATTTAATCCCCATCGTGCTAGGTGCGGTATTGGGCTATCTCACGAGTGCATTTACCGCGCTCAAGCCAATCAAAGACATGCTGAGAGCATTAGGGCGTTATCGCATTAAGGACGAAAGCCACAAGTGCTTTGACCAAGGGTACGTTACTCCCGTACAGTTGGACATGCTGACAGACCTACACACCGCCTATAATGCGCTCAAAGGCAACTCAGTAGGGGATGAGTACTACAAGCGCGTAAAAAACTTGAAAATCGAGGAAGGAGACGAGATAGAACATGAACGATAGAATGAAGAATCCATGGTTCTGGGTTGGGCTTGTATCAATCGCACTGACAGCAATCGGCGTTGACCCGACTATGTTTACGAGCTGGCAAGCGGTATGGGATGCCGTGCTTGCAGTGTTGGGCAATCCATTCCAACTTTGCACTATGGCATTAGCGGTGCTTGCGGTCTTTGTAGACCCAACTACAGCAGGATTGAGCGATAAACCCAAAGGAGGGCGATAAGATGTCTTACGAGTATTTGACGAATTACAACGCCAACGCCTACATGGTGGGGCGCATGAGTAACGGCGTGCAATATGGTGTTGATAAAATCATCATCCACCACTGGGGCGCTGAGGGACAGACCTTTGACGGCGTTTGTGCGTGGTTTGAAAATCCATCATGCCAAACATCAGCACACTATGTCGTGGAAGGTGGGCGTGTGGCTTGCCTTGTCAATCTCAGCGATACTGCCTACCATGCAGGGGATTGGGGCGCAAACCTGACCAGTATTGGCATTGAGTGCCGTCCTGAGATGTCGGACGCAGACATCGAGACGGTATGCGAATTGGTGGCATACCTGTATAAGGTGTTTGGAGAGTTACCTATTTATGGGCACAAAGATTTTAGTCCTACAGCATGCCCGGGCAAGTATTACAGCAAACTTGGCTATATCCACGACAGGGCGCTTGAATTGATGCAGGGCGACAGCAAACCTAGTGTGGATGCAAACGCACCGTCCGAGTGGGCAAAGGATGCGTGGGATAAGGCGCATGAGTTGGGCTTGCTCGATGGCACACGCCCACACGATGCGGTGACACGTGAGGAATTAGCGGCGGTGTTGGTGAGACTCAGCGAAAAATAGACACAAGAAAAGCCTAGCAGGGTGATTTACCTTACTAGGCTTATTTTTTATGTTCAGGTGCTATAAGTAAACAAAGAAGCCCGACATAAATATGCCGGGATTTTTATAGACGAATTGAAAAAATCAATAGAATTTTATTTTGGCATGACGTTTCATTCTAATATCGGAAATATCCACAGTGAAGCGCATTAAAAGTGGGGATACCATTGATGGAGATAAGGGGATTCGAACCCCTGACCTTCTGAATGCCATTCAGACGCGCTCCCAACTGCGCCATACCCCCGTGTTGTATGGATATATGATACTAAATAGTGCCCGTTTTTGCAAGGCGTTTTCGTGTTGCAGTGAGAGGGGCATCAAAAAGTTGCAGTATGGTATCAATCATCGTATTTGTGCTCGCAGAGACTGGTCGCGTAATTGTTTTTTGTATATAATAGTTATAATTATGGGCTTTATTTATTTAAATATAATAACCACAAGGAGTGAATGAAGCATGAAAAAGAGGGTTTTATCCCTGGTGTTGACTTTGTCAATGTTGCTTAGCATGGCACCGGCGGCAGCGTTTGCGGACATTATCAAAAAGGACGATGTGCCGGATGTAAATGCTACCAGCTATGCGATTATTGACGGTGATACCAATCAAGTTTTGTTTGGCAAGAAGTATGACGAGGCCATGGATCCGGGTGCGTTGGTGCAGATGATGACAGCAGTCATTATTATTGAATCCGGCAATCTTAACGATTCTGTGACCGTGCCGGAGATTCCGGATGCGGCCAATAAAGGCAATCGTTTATATTTGCGCAAGGGCGAAAAAATCAATCTGAGCAGTTTGCTTGAAGGGATTATTATTTACAATGCCAACGATGCAGCCATTGCCGCTGCAAAGCATATTGCCGGTTCCGAAGAAGCGTTCATTGATGAAATGAATGCCCGCGCAAAAGAGCTCGGGATGCGTGATACTACCTTTGCTTCTGTGTATGGCAAGGCTGATGGGCAAACCACCACTGCGCGTGATATGGCGATTTTAGCTGCTCATGCCTCAACCCTTCCGAAATATGTAGAGTTGGCTATTCAGCCAACATTGGATTGGGAAAGTGAAATGAACCAGGATACCGTGACCAACGTTAATGGGATGCAAGACGTTGAGGATAGTGCGGTGGGGATTAAATTGAACGATTCCGAACCAATCAACTTAACAGCCAGCCTGACCAAGAGCAATCGAACCATTGTTGGGGCAATGCTTGATTGCAAATCTGAAGACGGTGCTTATACTCAAATGCAAGAGTGCCTCAATGTGGGAATTGAAAACACGTCTGTGGTTAACTTGGTAACCAAGGGGACCACGGTGACAACCATGAACTTTAGCAAAAATAAATCTGTGCGTGCAGCGGCAAGCAAGGATTATGCAATTACAACCATTGAAGGGGACAGTAGTAATTATTCCTCCGTTGTGGTATTGGATAAGGTAGAATTGCCTATCAGCAAGGGCGATAAAATTGGTGAAATCAAGATTTACGAAGATGACAAGGTTATCGATGAAGTGCCTCTCAAAGCGCAGGATAGCGTAAAGGGTAGCATTAACTGGTGGTTGGTGCTTTGTGTACTGTTGATTATTGCTTATATTGGGAGTGCATGCTATCTCTTTAAGAATATGCACCATGTGGCAAAGCATGTACACAAGAAGGCACCACAGCCACGTGCGCCACAAGGCAAAGCACCACAGAGCCGTGTGACCCGTGCACCACAAAAGCGTCCGGCACCAAAGAACGGGCAGCATCCACAAACCAAAAAAGGTGCACATCCGCCGCAAAAGCCTCAAGCAAGCAGAAAGCCAACCAATATTGGGCTTAACGCGACCAATATGAAGAACCCATCCGTGGGATCTAATGCCGGTCGTCAAGGATTGGAACAACGCTTGAAAGAAAAGAATAACGGTGGCAGACGATGAGTCTTCCCAGTGGCGTACGTGTGTATTATGGCAATGACGCCCATCGTATGGACAACGACATAGAAAAATTAATTGAGAGGGTGCTCCCGGATGAGAGCACCCGCTCTTTTAATCTAGAGCGTCTTGATGGGAGTGAGGTTAGCGCATCGCAGGTGCTTGTTGTGGCACGCAGCTTGCCATTTATGGCAAAGCGACGAGTGGTGGTGGTACGTGAACCGGCTTTTTTTACAGCCGGGGCGCGCAAAAAAGGACTAATCACTGCTGAGGAAGAAGAGGATTTGCTGTCGTTTTGCAAGTCTCCCAATCCGGATGCATTACTGATTTTTCGTTATACGACCGAAGACGCCCCGGGAGCCTATCTGAAAAAAATCATTAATGCCACCGATGCAGTACATTGTGTGCAACCAAAGGGGCGAGAAGTGGCACCGTGGCTTCGGGCGGAAGCCAAAAAGATGGGAAAATCTTTTACGCCACAAGCGATGGCGATGATGGAGGAGCTTGCACCGCAGGATGGTACCTTGTTGCTCAGCAATGAGCTGGAAAAGCTGACGCTTTATCTTAAGGAAAGTGAGGACATCCTTATTACAGAAGAAGCGGTAGCGGCGATTGTGACTCCGACGCCGAGTCGCACCATCTTTAATCTATTGGATGCGGTGGTGGCCGGGAAAACACGTGATGCGTTGGCAGCTTATCGTGATTGCCTATATCTGGGAACAAAATCACCGCAGGTGTTGCGCCAATTGGTGGATACCGCCAAGCGTTTATTGGTGGTACAATCCATGCTTGCCGACGGCCAAGGCTTGGGTACCATTAAGGATACGCTGAAACGCCATGAGTTTTATGTTAAAAAGCTGATGGGGCAAGCGCAACGTGTGCCGACAGAAGCGGTAAGTGAGATGTTTACTTATCTTGTCGCATGTGATGTAAAAAGCAAAAGTACAGCAGGGCTGGAAATGGACGCCTTTGTAGAAGAAATTATCATCAATTGCTGTGCCAAGATGGCGATTCGTGCACGAAAAATCAGATAGTATAATCCGGAATATTTTGACGATTCTGCGTATTCGAGATTGACCTCCGGCTTTGTGTAACGTATACTTAACCTATAAGCAACAGTGATTTGTCATGAAAAGGAGGAGAATGATGATGAAAAAGAAAGTATTGCTTGCGATGGCGCTTACACTCATTTTAATGGTGTTTGCAGGCTGTGGCGCAGATATGCAAGACAGTGAATATCTCGGTACATGGAAAGCAACAACTGCTGAATACTCCGGTATGACAGTAAAGGTGGAGGACATTTACGGTGAAATGAGCTTTACATTTGATAAGAATGGTAAAGTAACCATCGTCACCGAAGAAGACGAAGCAACTGCTCCTTGGGAAGAAACCGAGGATGGTGTAGTCATTCGTTCGGGTGATGAAGACATTACCATGAAGAAGGTAAAGGATAATGTCCTTGTATGTAACTATGATGATGTAAATATGACCTTCGAACGAGTTGAAGGTGAATAATACTAGCGCCCACGCGAAAGCGTGGGCTTTTTTGATGCTTGCGTATGGGGGCATATTCTTTGATTTCCGAAAATGTGCTATACTTTGTTACAATCAATTACTCATTATAAAGGAGCAATAAGCATGAAATCTTTGTATTTTTCCGCAACCTTACGCGATAGCGCAGCACCGGTATGGCGTCGCTTTAGTGTACCGATGAACTATACCTTCACCCAACTTCACGATTGTTTGCAAATTATGTTCGGTTATTCAGATCGTGAACAGTATGAGTTTGTTATTGAAGATCCAAAAATGCGTATTACCGTGGACAGTGACCTTTACGAAAGCTATCTTTTCTTAAAGAGTGACGCCGGTAAGGCATACCTTGCTGAAAAGGCGGAAGAAGGCTTTAACGTAGACAATTCTGTGGAGGTGGTTTGGGCGGAAGATTTGCCGCTGGACCCAATGATCTTAAAGCATCGCCAATTCCATTATATTTATGATTTTAACGATGACTGGACTTATGACATTGAGCTGGTTGACATCGTAGAGGATGGGCCGGATGTTCCTGTCGTGCGTGAAGGCTTGGGCAATGCGCCGTTTGAAGCCTGCGGCGGTTTTGACGGCTATTATGAGCTTGTAGATATTCTCACCACACCGGAACACCCTGACAATGAATCCATTCGCGTATGGACCGAAGAAATGGGCTATCGTTTTTATGACCACGATGATGTGAACGACGCCCTTCAAGCGTATGGCGAAGCGCAAAATGATTAAACTGCTTGACGTTACCGCTTTAACGTGGTAAACTAATGAAGCGAAAGGAGTTAGAGTCACATGAGAACAATGAAAAACTATTCCAAATTAACCCCGGAAGGGACCAGAGACGTATTATTTGAAGCAAGTGAAGCACAAGCGCATATTGAAAAGAACCTCCGCACTTTCTTTTATTGCCGTGGGTTCCGCGAAGTGCGAACCCCGGGGATTGAATTTTTTGATGTTTTCGGCTCCAATGGGAAATATTTTCCGGCTGAAAGCATGTATAAGTTGAGCGATAGAAACGGGCATTTGATTGTCATGCGACCGGACTCCACCATCCCAATGGCGCGATTGGTAGCAACAAAGTACAAGAACAAGGTCATGCCGTTGCGCATTTGCTATGACCAAACGGTGTATCGTACCAGTCGAACCTTGGATGGGATTAGCCACGAAATGCGTCAAATGGGCGTGGAAGTGATTGGCGCACAAGGCGTACGCAGCGACATGGAAATACTCAAAATGGCATGCGATGTATTTTATAACATAGACCTTGGCGATGATTATCGTTTAGAGCTCGGGCATGTGGATATTTTTAAAACCTTGGTGGATCGCTTGGATATTGATGATTTAGAGCGAGAAGCGCTTTTTACCGCTGTTGAAGAAAAAAATTACTCTGCATTGAACGATGTGCTCGAACGACACAACGAAAAGCGCGAAGCGCATGTGCTTCGCCAACTGCCACGTCTTTTCGGCGGACGCGATACCTTAGAGCAAGCGCGTCAATTGATGGACGGCTTGGATGAGTCTATCACCGAAGCCATTAACCAGTTGGCGTGGATTTACGACCAATTTGAAGCTATGGAAATGGAAGAAAATATCATGATTGACCTTGGCTTGATTAATCAAGCTGATTACTATAGCGGGCTTATTTTCCGCGGCTACCTCGGTGGCGCCGGTAAAGCGGTGCTTTCCGGTGGGCGTTACGATAATCTGTTGGATGATTTCGGGATGCATGCAGCCGCTATTGGCTTTGGGGTGCAGGTAGATCAATTGGCAGAAGTGCTGCTAAAACGTTCCCCGTTGTTCTATTCTAAGCTGGATTTGGTGTATGCGGAAATTGAAGATATGCCCCGTGCATTCCAATGGATGAGCGCACGTCAGATGTGTGCCGAATGGTCATTGGCCAACTCCTTGGAAGAAGCAAAGGAGGAGGCGCGTGCGCGTGATATTCCAACGGTGATTTATTACCACGACGGACAGGCCGAATGGTTGGAGGTGTAAGTGATGTTAAAGATTGCATTAACAAAGGGTCGCTTGGAAAAATCCACAGTGGAGCTTTTTGAAAAAATGGGGCTCGATGTGAGCGCGTTTGATACCAAAGGCAGAAAGCTGATTTTGCCGGTGGGTGATGAGATTGAAGTGGTGCTTGCCAAAGCGCCGGACGTTATCACTTACGTGGAACACGGTGTTTGTGACATCGGCGTGGTTGGGAAGGATACCATTACCGAGCGTGGTGGCGCATTCTATGAGGTGCTTGATTTGGGCTTTGGGAAGTGCAAGTTTGCACTCGCTGCACCAAAAGACAGTGATTTTTACAGTGGCTATGACGTCAAGCGATTGGCGAGCAAATATCCGCAAGTGACGCGTGATTTTTTTGCACGCAAGGGCATGGACGTGGATATCATTAAGATTGAGGGTTCTGTGGAATTGGCGCCATTGCTGGGTCTTGTTGACGGGATTGTGGACCTTGTCGAAACCGGCAATACCCTCCGTGAAAACGGCTTGGTGGAAGTAGAAGACGTGATGCAGGTGAGCGCACGTCTCATTGTCAACGTAGCGAGCATGAAGCTAAAGAAAAATGAAATCAATGCGTTGATTGACAAGATTGAAGCTTTGAAGGAGGAAGTAAAGTGATTAGAACAATCATTGCCGATGGAAAGGTTGAATTTGACTACTTAAAGGCATTGAAGGCACGTCAGCAGGAAACCAATGCAGATGTGACCCGCGCCGTTTCAGATATTATTGATCATGTGCGCCGTGAAGGTGATGCGGCAGTGATGCGTTATTCTGCACAGTTTGACGGTGTTGAAGGTCCGGTAAAGGTGATTGAAGCCGATGAAATTGCTCAAGCAAAGGGCCGTATTGATGCCGATTTGTTGCAAGCGATGGAAAATGCGGCGGCAAATATTCGCCGTTTCCATGAGCAGCAGGTGCAAGAAAGTTATGTGGATTTTCGTGAAAACGGCGCATACATGGGACAACGTGTGCGCCCACTTCAACGAGTGGGGCTCTATGTCCCTGGGGGTACTGCTGCCTATCCATCCTCTGTGCTGATGAATGCGATTCCGGCAAAAATTGCCGGCGTGCCGGAGCTTGTGATGGTGACGCCACCCAATAAGAATGGACAACCACGTGATGTAATTTTGGCGGCGGCCGCGGTAGCCGGTGTGGACCGTATTTATATGTTAGGCGGTGCGCAAGCGGTGGCAGCCTTGGCGTATAGCACTGAAACCATTCCACAGGTGGATAAAATTGTCGGCCCGGGCAACATTTTTGTTGCCACGGCGAAGCGTTTGCTTTATGGCGTAGTAGATATTGATATGATTGCCGGGCCAAGTGAAATTTTGATTGTTGCTGACGGTGAAGCCAATCCACGCTTTATTGCTGCGGACCTCATGAGCCAATGTGAACACGATGTTCTTGCAGGCGGTGTATTACTTACCGATTCCGAAGCATTGGCCGAGGCTGTGAAGGCGGAAGTAGCACGTCAGGTGGAAGGCTTGAGCCGAGCCGATATTATAAAGAAGTCCTTGGCGGATTATGGCTTGATTGCAGTGTTCCCAACTATTGACGCATGTATTGACTATGCCAACGCAGTGGCACCGGAACACTTGGAAGTGGTGACGGCAGAACCGGAACGTGCCTTGGGGCGTATTACCAATGCCGGCTCGGTATTTTTAGGTGCATGGACACCGGAACCGGTGGGCGATTATTATGCGGGTGCAAACCATGTGCTTCCAACAAGCGGAACCGCTCGTTTCTTCTCCCCACTTGGGGTAGATAGTTTCTACAAGCGTATGGCATTTACTTCCTATAGTAAGTGTGCGTTGATGGATAGCTGCGATGATATCATTCGCTTTGCAGAATCCGAAGGCTTGACCGCTCACGCAAATGCAGTGAAAGTGAGGAAAAACAATGAGAATCAGTGATCGTTTTAAGGGGAGAGAAGCCTATAGCCCCGGTGGAAAACCATGTCCGGTGGTGTTAAATGCCAATGAAAGCTTTGTGCGCCCTTCTGCAGAATTGATGGAGGAATTTCAAGCAATCTTGGCAAATTGTGATTTTAACCGCTATCCGGATCCACGTGCAACAGCATTGTGCCAAGCATTTGCGGATTTGTTCAAGGTTGATTGGCAAAATGTGACGGCAGGTAACGGCAGCGATGAATTGATTGAGTTGCTTTTTGCTTGCTTGGTGGCACCACATGACCGTGTGGTCACTGTCAATCCGGATTTTTCCATGTATGGCAACGGCGCATATATGAATAGCGTGGAAGAAATCGTTTATCAACAAGAGGATTATTCTATTAATGTGGATACGCTCATCGCGCTTTGCAAAGAACGCGATGCCGCCATGCTTATTTTCTCCAATCCATGCAATCCAACCGGGGTAGAGCTTCCTCGCGAAGCGGTGCTGCGCATTTTGAATGAATTTGACGGCATTGTCGTGGTGGATGAAGCTTATATGGATTTTTCCAACCAAAGTGTGTTAGATCTTGCCGGAACCAAGGAAAACTTGATTGTATTGAAGACTTGCTCCAAAGCACTCGGCATGGCAGGGCTTCGTGTGGGCTTTGCTGTGACCACACCGGAAATGACAAGCTATCTTCAAATTGGGAAGCCTTTTTACAATGTGGGGCGTTTGACTCAGGAATTGGCAACTGCGGTTCTTCGTCGTGAAGATGAAATTCGCCAAGCCATTGATACCATCAACGATAGCACCAAGGCGTTGATGAACGGACTGGCAGCATTGGCGGAAAAATATGAGGCATTGGGCAAAATCCTGCCGTCTGCAACAAACTTTGCATATGTCGTAACCGATGCGGCTCCGGAAATCTTTGAAAAAATGCAGGCACATGGCGTGTTGATTCGAAAGCCACAAGCCAATGCACTTCGCATTAACAGTGGAACAAAAGAGGAAAATGCTGCTTGCCTGTCAGCGCTTGAAGCGAGCTTAAAGGAGCTGGAATAATGAGAAGCGTAACAACAGAACGACAAACCAAGGAAACAAGCATTAACCTTTTTTTGAATCTGGATGGTGGCGAAGTGCGAATTGCCAGTGGCATTGGCTTTTTTGACCATATGCTCACAGCACTTGCTACCCATGCCGGCTGGGGCTTGGTGCTCAATTGCGATGGCGATGTATGGGTAGACAGTCATCACAGCATTGAAGACATCGGGATTGTTTTGGGCAAAGCGTTGGCAGAGGTTATCGATAAGAACGGCATTAAGCGCTATGGCAGTGCCATTATTCCAATGGATGAAGCGCTTTGTCGTGCGGTGGTTGACGTAAGTGGCCGCCCATTCTTGGTTTACCGTGGTGGTGAGCAGGTGCAAGCACCGATGATCGGCGATTACGATACAGAAATGACAGAAGAATTTTTACGTGCCTTTGCAATGAATGCCGGCATCACCTTGCATGTGGAAGTGCTCTACGGGAAAAACGCACACCATATTGTAGAAGGCGTTTTTAAGGCGGTCGCGCATGCAATGGCGGATGCCTTGTCCCCGCGCGATGGTGGCGTGCTCTCTACCAAAGGGGTGTTATGATGATTGCTGTTATTGACTATGGTGCAGGGAATTTGTTTAGTGTGTGCAATGCCTTGCGTTATTTAGATTTACCTTATGTGGTCACAAAGGATGCGGCGGAAATTAAAGAAGCAAGCGGGATCATTCTCCCGGGTGTGGGCGCTTTTAGCGATGCCATGGCTAAGATTAACGCCACCGGCTTGGTTGCGCTCTTAAAGGAAGAGGCGGAAAAAAAGCCTTTTTTGGGTGTCTGCCTGGGACTTCAAATGCTCTTTGAAGAGGGCCATGAATTTGGCGTTACAAAAGGTCTGGGGCTTCTTCCGGGCGTGGTGCGCGAACTTCAAAGCGATGGGCAAAAGCTTCCGCATATTGGCTGGAACACCGCACATATCGTGCATGAATGTCCGCTAACCGAAGGAATTGCGGATGATAGCTATTTCTATTATGTTCACTCTTTTTGCGCTGAAACCGATGAACAATATATTGCACTTGCAACCACCTATGGCGAAACATTTCCGGGGATGGTATGGCGTGACCAAATTTTTGGTTGTCAATTCCATCCGGAAAAAAGCGGCGATGTAGGATTGCAGATTTTGAAGAATTTTGGGAGGCTGGTTGGATGATTATTTTACCGGCAATTGATATAAAAGACCGTACCCCGGTGCGTTTGTATCAAGGTGAATTTGATACGGTGCACAAGGTGGCGGAAAATGCGCTGCAAACGGCCAAACAGTTTGAACAAGCCGGTGCCGAATGGATTCACATGGTGGATTTGGACGGTGCTTGCGAAGGTCATCCTGTAAACGATGATATCTTTATTGAAGTGGCCGAGCAAACCAACCTCAAAGTGGAATTGGGGGGCGGTATTCGTACCCTAGAAGATATTGCTCGCTACATTGAAGGCGGCATTAGCCGCGTGATTTTAGGCTCGGTGGCGCTGCACAATCCGGCGCTTGTACGTGAAGCCGTGGCACGTTATGGTGATGCGATTGCTGTCGGTATTGATGCCAAGGATGGCATGGTACGTGGGAGCGGTTGGCTTGAAGCCAGCGATGTTCACTTTGTAGACCTTGCCAAAGCCATGGGTGAGGCAGGTGTACGCACCATTATTTATACCGATATTTCAAAAGACGGCACCTTGAGTGGACCGAGTGTGGCACATTATGAACAACTGATTGCTGCTTGCCCTGAAGTGAACATTATCGCCAGTGGCGGCATTCGTGACATTGATAACATCAAAGAATTGAAGGTGGCCGGCCTTTACGGTGCTATTTGCGGCAAATCGCTTTATGAAGGCACCCTTTCCTTGGAAGCGGCGCTCACACTGGCAAAGGAGGCATAACCATGCTGGCAAAACGAATCATTCCTTGTTTGGATGTGCGCGACGGCAAAGTAGTAAAAGGTGTGAACTTTGTCGGCATTAAGGAGGTTGGCGATCCGGTCGAGCTTGCTAAACAATACAGTGATGCCAACGCCGATGAGATTGTGTTTTTGGATATTACAGCGAGCCATGAAGGACGCAGTACCATGCTTGATGTGGTACGTCGTACGGCAGAAGTGGTGTTCGTGCCACTGACAGTAGGTGGCGGTATTCGAACTATTGACGATGTGCGCGATACCCTGCGTGCCGGCAGCGACAAGGTGGGGATTAACTCTGCGGCTGTGCGCACCCCGGAACTAATCAACGAAGCGGCGGCCATGTTTGGGCGTCAATGCATTGTTTGTGCAGTGGATGCCAAGCGTATGGACGATGGCTCTTGGCATGTGGTGATTAACGGTGGCCGTATTGATACCGGCAAGGAGCTTATTGCCTGGGTGAAGGAATTGGAAGAACGCGGTGCCGGGGAAATTCTCCTTACTTCCATGGATGCTGATGGCACCAAGGCCGGCTATGACCTTGAAATGACCAAGGCGGTCTGCGATGCGGTGCATATTCCGGTTATTGCCTCGGGTGGTGCCGGCTCTATTGATGATTTTGCGCAGGTGTTTGAAGAAACCGGCTGCGATGCAGCGTTGGCGGCGTCACTCTTCCATTACGGCGAACTCACTATTGATGAAGTAAAGGATGCCATGCGTGCGCGTGGCATTGCGGCCAGATAGGAGAAAAGCAATGGCTATAGATATTGACATTGAGAAATTTTTCAAAAAAGGCGACCTTATTCCCGCTATTGTGCAGGAAGTAGGCACCGGTGATGTACTCATGCTTGCCTATATGAATCGTGAAAGTATGGCAAAAACCATCGAAACAGGCTATACTTGGTTTTGGAGCCGTTCGCGCCAAGAGCTTTGGAATAAAGGTGCGACTTCAGGCCACGTGCAGCATGTGGTTAAAATGTTGGGCGATTGCGATGACGATACCTTGCTTGTAATCGTTGAGCAAACAGGTCCGGCATGTCATACCGGTCGCCACAGCTGCTTCTTTAATACAATTGTAGATACGGAGGCGCAATAAAATGGAAAGCATGGACTTGTTATATGACGTGGTAAAAAAACGTCAAACAGAACCACAAGAAAATTCATATACCTGCTATCTTTTTGAGCAGGGCTTAGACAAAATTTGCAAAAAAATCGGCGAAGAATCCGCAGAAACTATTATTGCTGCGAAAAACGGTGTTCAGGAAGAAACTGTTGGGGAAGTCTGCGACTTGATTTATCACCTCATGGTGATGCTTGTTGACCAAAGCATTCCGCTGTCTGCAGTGGATGAGGTGCTAAAAGCGCGCAGCGCAAAAATCGGCAATCTCAAAACCTTCCATCAAGTCGATCACGAAAGCTAAGGAGGGGGCAAAATATGAGTCGTCTACAACCAACCCGTTCACCGGTTGCGTTAGGCGGAATGCTTGCAGCCATTACGGTGGCTTTTGCAGCAATGAGTCAATTTATGCCACTATTTTTTGGACTGATAGCACCACTACCTATTGCGGTAGCGGTGCTTTTGGTGTCTGTACGTTTTGCTATTTTAGTCACAGTGGTGGCAAGTATTCTAATAGGGATTCTGTTGGGCGGGCCACTTGCCGGCATTAGCTTTGCTTGTCAAAGTGCGCTGATGGGGATTGTTGGTGGCGCACTGATAAAGCAACGACGCCCCTACGGCAGTGTGTTTATTTTTGTGACGCTGGCGCAAGCCGGCGGGATGGCGCTGTATTTGCTGATTCAGCTTGCGGTGATGGGCTTTGATATCACTGCTTTTATGCAAACCTTCTTTACTATGGAAGAGGATATGATTGCAAGTGCGGAAAGTCTTGGTGTTTTTAATACCATTGCTCAAACAAGCGGCATTACAGCATTGGAAGCAGAAGAAACCTTTAGACACACGACCCACCTCTTTATGCAAATGATACCGGGCATTTATACGGTGCTTTTCGCACTTATGACAGCCTTGCATCTTTGGATTTTGCAGTGGGTGTGCAAGCGTATGAACATTACGCCAAATTTGCAAAGTCCCGATATGAAGTCTGTTATTATGCCAACATGGGTGCTCGTACCGTTTTTGGGTGCGTGGATTGCGCTCTTGGCAAACCGCTATATTGACATTCACCTCTTGTGGATTGTGGCGGTAAATGTTATGGTTATAGGAGCGGCGTGTATGGTAGTAGAAGGATTTTCGTATACCATCGCCAAGCTCAGGTTCTCGGAAGCGACACCGCTCATGAAGCTGTTGTATATTATGCTGGCATTCTTCATGGGCATTTATTTATTCGTCGTATTGGCGGTATTTGGTGTCTTTGACTGTATCTCTGATTTTCGTCATTTGAGAACCACAAAGAAAGGAGCAAAATCAATATGAAAGTAATTTTAACCGAAGATGTCCCTAAAGTTGGGAAACGTGGCGAAGTCGTAGACGTAAAGAGCGGCTATGCGCATAACTTCCTTTTTAAGAATAACGTGGCAGTAGAAGCCACCAAGCCAAACCTCAAGCGCTTGGCTGAACAACAAGCCCAAGAAGCTGAAGATCGTGCATACGAAAAGGCGCAAGCTGAAGGCATCGAAGCACGCTTGAAGGACCAAAAAGTGGTCATTAAGGCAAAAGAAGGCGCCGGCGGCAAGCTCTTTGGCACCATCACCAACAAGGAAGTGGCAGAAGTCATCAAGAGTGATTTCAATGTTGACATTGACAAGCCCAAAATCGTTCTCGATGAAAAAATTAAAGAACTCGGTACCTTCAATGCTACCGT
>ERZ1034901.154-NODE-154-length-55095-cov-30.943986_pt1 | contig 55095 bp, 39 predicted proteins | sample MGYA00520628_ERZ1034901 | MGnify/ENA primary metagenome ERZ1034901 (study PRJEB33766, sample SAMN09781783) | gut metagenome | biome: gut microbiome | host: Homo sapiens | place: Madagascar | study: EMG produced TPA metagenomics assembly of the PRJNA485056 data...
GCGCAGGTAATCTGTTGTCTTGTACATTTCGTTTTCAGAAACTTTTGTGCTTCTACCAATAAGAGACGACAAAAGTTCTAAAGACTGCATGACAAGCGTATTACCATGTAAACCTGATGCCGAAAGGTACAGTGAAAGAGAACGGATTTTCAGTCCAAGTTGTATGGATAGAGCTGCCGTTTGGCACATACCAGTTAAACGAAGGTTCTATGTAGACACCCCACTTAGGAGCAAATTTATATTGCACTCCAATACTTGTGCCAATGCTCCATTGCAGCGAAGGCGTGACGTGCCAATCGTTCGTATATGGTGTAACGTTTCCTACAACATATCTTTCGCTTGTTTTACCATATATAGGTATATGTAGGGCACCACCCAACGAAGAATAAACTGACCATTTCTTGACATCAATCCATTTATACGACACCTGCAAAGGTATTCCCAAGTAATGCACCTGTTGGTCCCGATAAAGGTAATACGCACCTTCGCCTAACGTGAAGTCGGACTTCAGCAAAGAATACTGCAAGCCTGTCTCCAGATTCCAATTTTTCCCGAATGATTTTGTTACAGAAAGTCCAAAGGTAATTGGCTTGCTGTGGTGTTCATGCTCCTCTATTTTACCCTTGTTGTTCTTGGCTATTTCCATGAGAGCCTTTTCCTCCTCCGACATACCGTCATGCCCAGTCCGCTGCAAATATTGATAATATTCCTCCCAAGTTGTGAATGTTTTAGGATCAGAGGGGTGAGGCCCGTCAGTAATATCGTCATCTGTGCTACCCACAAACATTCTATAAGCATTCTGAGCAAAATCCGAGCCAAGAGAACCTGTTGCAAGCAACTGCCATTGGTGCTTTTTACCCGTTTGCCTGTTTGCGGCAAGGTGATGTCCTGTTCCTATGCAAGGCAGTTTGAATGTATCAGGTAAAATGCTATCATTATTTTCCACCGCCACTAACTTATGCGATACGGAATCCATAGGAGTATATGTACTATCCTTAGATAGAATTTCTACAGGTGGCATAATCGTTGATACACCGCATCTGTTGCGGCGTACTTCTGCAACAGAATTCGCAGAAACCACATTCACAGCATCGTGAGGATCTTTCTTTCCTGCTTGCCTGATTGGGTATCTCTTTTCACTGGCTATATTGGACTTTTGTACATTGTCCTTACCTGTGTTTATGAGCCAATATATGCCAAGAGGAGTGCATGCCAACACCAATATAACAAGCCCCATACCCCTCTTGTTGATAATCTTGCGCAACATGGCCTTAGCCCTTGATAGTTGAGAAGAAGAACTATGTGGTTCAATGCCCAATCTTTCGGCTATTTCTTGATGCGAGTAGCCTTCAATAACCGACATTCTAAACACTCGTCCATATCCTTTAGGCAACTGGTCTATCAACTCAAGCAAATCCTTCTCAGCCAATAGCGAATCGGAAGATACGGCACGACCATTATCCATTTCCTCTTCCATAGTACTCGAAAAAGGAACCAGTGGCATCTTTCGTTTCTGTGCCAGATGTTTCAAAGCCACATTTTTCGTAATTGTAGCCACCCATTCTCCGAACTTTGAAGCATCTCGGAGTTGGAAGATAGAATAATAAGCACGAATAAACGCCATTTGGACGAGGTCATTCACTACGTCCTCGTCCTCATTGGTTATGTTGACACATACATTTCTCATCATCGGAGCGTATGTTTCATATAATGTTTCCAGAGCTACATTGTCTCCTTCTTTTATTCGTCCTATCAGTTCTTCTATATCCATGTTTGGGGCAATGAGTATGCAATTTCTATATTAAGATACATCGTTACAGAAAAAGACTGCATGGCAATGGTGAAATTCTGCTGCCCCTGTCATGGGACACCAAGGCACGCGGCAAAAGCGAAACCGCGCCCGCACCTCAACCCACGAAGGAGGAGGCACGGGCGCGGTTTGCTGCGCTGGTGGCGGGGGTGGGCTAATAATCGCTGCTCCCCATCCACCATGGCATAGTCCAGTCGCCATCAAGCGCTTGGCGCGCCGACCACGCAATAGACCATGATATGACAGATACAAGAAATAGTACTATGAGTAAGTATACCAAAAATTCGCAGAGGTACACATTGTAAAGAATTGTAAAGACGACACAATCGGCTATCAAGGATAGCACGCACACCGCTCCAGCCCGGTTCATGCGTCGTTCAAGAGCTATGCGCTTAGGGTCAGTTTCGGGGCTCTCTGTTATTTTGATTTCGAGCCGCGCGTCTATTCGTTTTGGAAATTTGCTCATAATCGCAGATTATTAAGACACATGCCGCAAATATAGGCAAATATAATTGTATATAGTAAAAAAGATGGGGAAAACGACATAACATTCAGCCTGCACCTCACGCTCGACGGCAAGGAACACCTTGTGACGGCGGCTGCTGCGGCCAAGGAAGTACAGCGCGCTGTAGACCAGTCGCGCACGGCGTACAGTTCGTACACAAATATTTGCTCTCTTCCCGTCATCCCTCATGTAAAAGAGTGCGTGTGTTTTTACTGTCATCTTACACTTTTTGTACGTAACAAGTTGATACACAGATGTTTCAAGAGTGTAAGATGATTTCAAAGTATCTTACACACCCTTGCACACATCTTACACACCTTACCCCGCAGCCTCGTAGTCAACATGGACGTATGCAGTAGATAATACGGTACAGGGACGTAGAAAAATCAGTCGGAGCAACAGACTTTTCTGTTCCCCTATGCCGTGATATCGCCCTCCCGTGCTTGTATCGTGTGGCAGCATGAGGGTTGTGTAGGTTGCGTGTAGGTGAAATTGGTAACATCTTACACTAAATAAAGTGTTGATAGTCAATGAGTTGCAGTGTGTTAGTGTAAGATGTAAGATACTCGGCAAGTAAAGCTTTTGTAGTATGGTAAAGGTCCCGCTACCACTAAACGCAACTACAAAACGCAAGCACTAAACGCTAACACTAATGGGGGCGACGCGTCTCGCGTCGGGCATTATGGCAAAGGCTAATACACTAAAATAAAGGCTCTCAGACAGCACTAATTACATGCCTATCTGTGAGCCTAAACCTTGATGCCCGACGCGAGACGCGTCGCCCCCATTAGAGGTAGCGTTTAGAACTTGCGTTTAGTGTTAGCGTTTAGTGTTAGCGTTTAGTGTTAGCGTTTAGTAATAGCGTTTAGTGCTCGAGTTTGTGCTTGAGTTTAGTGGTAGCGTTTAGTGCTATGGATTACATTGGGCTTTCAGCCCGCACTTGCTAAATCCGAAAGTTGAGTTATTATGTTAAAGTCATAATGGTAAGAAGCTTAAGAAGCTTGGTAAACTAACCTGTTAACCCGTTAACTTGTCAACTTGTTTACTAATTCCGCCAACGCATAAAAAGTGTCTGTTTTTACCTTAATGTGTTCCATAAACACTGCATCGGCCAATAATTTTGGCGTAAAACTTTGCATGGCAAAGAGGTTTTTTGCACCTTTGCAGTTGCGCCGTGTAGTATGAAGTGCACGGACAGCATTTTTCCTAAACAACAAACATTATATCTTTATAATAACAACCTTTTTACTCAGTAATATTCGTATGGAACCTGCAAAAGGAAAATTAGGCGTGATGTGCGTCGGCCTTGGTGCGGTAACAACCACCTTTATGACCGGTGTGCTCATGGCCCGCAAAGGCCTGGCCAAGCCCATTGGCTCAATGACACAGTATGACAAAATCCGCGTAGGCCGCGGCAATGACAAGCAATACTTGCACTATGGCGAGATAGTGCCGTTGACCCAGCTCGACGACATTGTGTTTGGTGCATGGGACGTATATCCGGCCAATGCCTATGAGAGCGCCCTCAATGCCGAGGTGCTGCGCGACCGCGACATTGAGCCGGTGCGCGACGAGCTCAAGGCCATTGTGCCCATGAAGGCCGCCTTTGACCACAACTATGCCAAGCGCCTTGATGGCGACAATGTGAAGGATTGTGCCACACGTTGGGACATGGTTGAGGCCCTGCGCCAGGATATCCGCCAGTTCAAGGCCGAAAAGGGCGTTGACCGTGTGGTAGTGATTTGGGCCGCATCAACCGAAATATATGTGCCCATCGACGAACAAGTGCACGGCACACTTTCTGCCCTCGAGGCAGCCATGAAGGCTGATGACCGCGAGCACATTGCCCCCTCAATGTGCTATGCTTATGCAGCCTTGAAGGAGGGTGCCCCCTTCATAATGGGTGCCCCCAACACCACGGTGGACATTCCCGCCATGTGGGAGCTGGCCGAACAAACCAAGATGCCTATTGCCGGCAAGGACTTCAAAACGGGTCAGACCCTTGTCAAGTCGGGCTTTGCCCCCATCATCGGCACCCGTTGCCTGGGGTTGAGCGGTTGGTTCTCAACCAACATTCTTGGCAACCGCGACGGCCTTGTGCTCGACGAGCCTGCCAACTTCCACACCAAGGAGGTGTCGAAGCTTTCGACGCTCGAGAGCATACTCGAGGCCGACAAGCAGCCCGACCTTTACAGCAACTATTACCACAAGGTGCGCATCAACTATTATCCGCCCCGCAACGATAACAAAGAGGGTTGGGACAACATCGACATCTTTGGCTGGATGGGCTACCCCATGCAAATCAAGATTAACTTCCTTTGCCGCGACTCTATTCTGGCCGCTCCGCTGTTGCTCGACCTTGTGCTGCTCTCCGACCTCGCTGCCCGCAAGGGCCGCTATGGCACGCAGCGCTTCCTGAGCTTCTTCCTCAAGAGCCCGATGCACGACTACACGCAGGGCGAGGTGCCTATCAACCACCTCTTCCAGCAGTATGTGATGCTGAAAAATGCCATTCGTGAAATGGGTGGCTACGAGGCTGACGAGGAAATTGATTGATGCCAGCATCAGCGCCATGCAATGTGCTGTGTGTGCCGAACAGGCACGATTGATTGCAAGTGGGGCCTGATGGCCCGGCCGCGCGCATTGGCATGACAAAAAAATGTGGGGTTCCTCCCTTCCGCAGGGTAGGGGAGGGGCCCTTTATATTTCCAACACAACTTATGAAACGACTATTCTTACTCTTGACTTTGCTGCTCGGCTGCATTGGTGCCGCATTGGCCCAACGCAACATTTCGGGCGTGGTGATTGACAGTAAAACTGGTGAGAAACTGCCATTCGTCAATGTGATATACGTTGACGGCGGTGGCACGCAAACCGACTTCGACGGGCGTTTCACGCTTCCGTTCAAAGCCGGTCGTTTGCGTTTTTCGGTGCTCGGCTACGAAACCAAAACCGTATCGGTGAAGGAGGTGGCCGACTCGCTGGTGTTCCGTCTCAAGTCGCTGGACCGCTCGCTCGGCACGGCAGAGGTGACGGGCAAGAAAACCAAATACTCGCGCAAGAACAACCCTGCCGTTGAACTCATGCGCAAGGTGATAGCGGCTAAGAAGAGCAGCGACCTGCATCAGCACGACTATTACAGCATAGACAAATACAGCAAAATAACCTTTGCCCTGAACGATGTGACCGACAAGGTGTTTGAAGAAGGCAAATTCAAGAAACTGCCTTTCCTTAAAGACCACGTGGAGGTGTGTAACGAGACGGGCAAACTCATTCTGCCCCTGTCGGTGGACGAAACCGTCACGCGCCTTATCTACCGCAAGGAGCCCAAGAGCGAGAAGAACATCATTCTTGGCCAGCGCTCAAACGGTATCAACGACCTGCTCAACACGGGTGACATTGTCAACACCATGCTGAAGGACTGCTTTACCGATGTAGACATCTACAATGACGAGGTGCGCTTGCTGCAATACCCCTTTACCAGTCCGATATCGTCGCGAACGGCCATATCGTTTTACCGCTACTTTATAGTAGACACACTGATGGTAGACGGCAAGCAGCGCTGCATACAGGTGGACTTTACGCCTAACAATCCGCAGGACTTCGGGTTTTCGGGCAGCCTTTACATCATGGCCGATGGCACTTACCGCGTCTACAAGGCCGACATGGGCATACCCGTGCGCAGCGATGTGAACTTTGTGCAGAGCATGCGCATCATTCAAACCTTCGACCAGTTGCCCACCGGCGAGCAGGTGCTTGTAAAGGACAACATGCTTGTGCAGCTGCACATCACCAAGTCGGCCGGCAAATTCCAGGTAAAGCGCGACACCGAGTATAGCAACTTCGCCTTCGAACCCATTCCCGACAAGACCTTCAAGTTCAAGGGCGAGACGCTCACCTCGGCCAATGCACAGATGCAGGACGAGCATTTTTGGCAGGAGCACCGTGCCGACTCGCTCACCAAGAGCGAGAGCACAATGAAACAGCTCATCAAGAAGCTCGAAAGCGTGAAGGGCTTCAAACCCGTGCTGTGGGTGGCCAAGGCATTTATTGAGAACTTTGTAGAAACATCGGTGAACCCCGACAAGCCGTCGAAGGTAGACATCGGTCCGGTCAACACCATGATAACGCACAACTTTGTTGACGGGCTGCGCCTGCGTGCTTCGGCCCAAACCACGGCCAACTTTAACAAGCACCTGTTTCTCAAGGGCTACATAGCCTACGGCTTTAAGGACGAAAAGTGGAAAGGCATGGGCGAGGTAACCTATTCGTTCAACAAAAAGGCCTATTTGCCACGCGAGTTTCCGGTGAACAACCTCACCTTCAACTACTCGCGCGACGTGATGTCGCCTTCCGACAAATTTATGCCCACCGACAAGGATAACGTGTTCACCTCGTTCAAGTGGACCACGGTGGACCACATGATGTACTACGAAACCTACAAACTGCTGTGGGACCGCGAGTGGGAGAATGGTTTGCGTTTCGACGTGCAGTTGCGCACATCGAAGGACACGCCTACGGGCCACCTGTTCTACCAAAGCGTGCATGCCGACGGCATCAGCCGCGAGGCAGGTTTCAACCAACCCTATCTGCGCACCTACGACTTGAGCATGGGGCTGCGCTACCAGCCCGGCGTAAAATGGATCAACACCAAGCAGCGCCGCATAGCATCGAATAACGATGCGCCCATCTTTTCGCTCAGCCACACCGCCGGCCTCTACAACTTTGGCCGTGCCGACTATGCCTACAACCTGACCGAGGCGGGGGTGTACAAACGTTTGTGGCTGGCCTCGTGGGGCAAAATGGACTTTACGCTCAAGGGTGGTGTGCAGTGGAACAAAGTGCCGTTCCCGTTGCTCATCATGCCAGCTGCCAACCTGTCGTACATTATGGAGGATAACACCTTCAACCTCATCGACAACATGGAGTTCTTGAACGACCGCTACGTGTCGCTCATGTATTCGTGGGACTTGAACGGCAAGATATTCAACCGCATACCTCTGCTCAAAAAGTTGAAATGGCGCGAATATATTGGTTGCAATGTGCTGTGGGGCACACTCAGCAGCAAGAACAATCCGTTCCTCGATAAGAACGCCAACGACCAGCGCCTGCTCTACTTCCCCGGCAACTGGGGTGATGACGGGTTCAACTACCAGTCGCGCGTGATGGACCGCAAGGTGCCGTATGTTGAGGTGGTGGCTGGCATTCACAACATATTCAAGATATTCCACATTGAGTATGTGCACCGTCTTAACTATATACGTCCGGGCACTCAAAAGTGGGGCATACGCGGCATGTTCCGTCTGACATTCTGATGTAGCACGCTCTGCACATATATATACGCATACTACAAGCGCAAGCACCAAGGGCATAGCCCTGTTGATGTTTGCGCTTGTAGTGTGTATGGCCGTTGTGGGTAGAGCGTTCAAAATAGAGGGGAATATATATGTTATTGTTGTTTGGTGAAGCGTAAACATTCGAACGGCCTCAAGCACCAAACGCTACCACTAATGGGGGCGACGCGTCTCGCGTCGGGGATAGTGCAACTGTTATTTAGTAGAGCTTGTATTCTTTTCTTTCATTAACCCGACGCGAGACGAGGCTGCTGAAAAATGCCCCGACGCGAGACGCGTCGCCCCCATTAGAGTTAGCGTTTGGTGGTAGTATTTAGTGCTTGCGTTTCCTTGCAGCGCGTTTAGGCAACTTAAAATTCCCCAAAGCGGTATTGTATTTGTTGCTGATTTTGAATACCCCATACTGTGGGGCGCCTCAGTGTGCAAACAAGTCCTTGAGTACAGCCAACGATTTGAGTTCGGGAAAGTTTGGCACGTGCAGTCGGTAGTAAAGGTTGATATACTCGAGCAGGCGCGAGCGCTCGGCACCATTGAAATGGAAAAAGCGCATGGTGTCGTAGCGCATGCGCATGAGTTTCGGCACCAAGGCCGCATCGCGCGGCGCCAGGAAGTCGGCATGCGACGGCTGCTGTGCGGTAAAACACGAAGCCCGCAAGTCGAAGTAGTCGCCCTCGCGCGCGTCCTCCACATTTGGCATAAACCCGAGGAAGTGCGTCAGGCGCAGCAGAAACACCAAGTGAAAGTTGGCAAAGCCCGACTGGCACACGTCGAGCCACTGCACCGAGCGCAGCACGTAATTGAATATGGTGTGCGAGTCGGGCTCCTGCTTGATGGCATGGTGCAGCACTTCGGCCACAAACATGGCAATTGACAGTTTGTAGGGGTCGGTGGGCAGCGAGCACAATGGCCATGCCACCTGCACCGCCTTTGGCCGCTGCAGGTTAGCCTTTGGGCGATGCTCCCACTCCAGGTCGAGAATGGCCAGCGGTTGAAACAGCGTGTGGCGCACCGCGGCCCGCTTTGAGCGGCTGATGCGCACAATCATGCCCAAGTTGCCCTGATTTTCGGTCAGCAGGTCGGCAATGAGCTGCTCGTCGTTGTATTTTGTGATATGTAAAACTATGGCTCGCGATTTCATAATGACATTTGCGGCGTGCGTGCGCACGGTTGTTTTCGCGTGCGTACACAATATTATACTCAAGTTCCGGATTTGGCAAGGGCGGGCTGAAAGCCCAATGGAGCACATAGCCCAGGGCAAGCGAAGCGACACCCTGGGTATCGCGTGTTGGAGCAGTCGCGCCCTGTAAGGGCAAAAGCTTTAAGCCTTTATTTTGTTATTCTTACTTGATAGCTGAATTAGCGGTCTTAAAGTGGAACATCGTATGTATATCTTTCAATACCTGCGCCATGTCTTAAAGCTTTTGCCCTTTCAGGGCGCGACTGTTCCGACACGTGATACCCAGGGTGTCGCTTCGCTTGCCCTGGGCTGGGTGCTCCATTGGGCTTTCAGCCCGCACTTTCTAAATCCGAAAGTTAAGTTATATATACGCGTGCGCGCTATTATATATAGTAATATGGTTAAACGGGGAGGGCGTGCGGGTGTGGCCGATGTGCCAAGGGGCTGTTTGCGCAGCCTTAACCAGCAGTTGCGCTCCGTTGTGCAAAAGTACCGATTTGGCGTTTTATAGCCCCCGAAAGCGCGTAAAATTGGGCGCAAATGCACAAAAATGCACTTTTTTGAAAAAAAACAGGCGTAACATTTGGACGGAATAGTAGAAAGTGCTACCTTTGCACTCGCAAATGAGACAAACGGTCACGCCTCAAGCAGACGGGCCACTAATCACAACGCGATGGTCCCTTCGTCTATCGGTTAGGACGAGAGATTTTCATTCTCTAAAGAGGAGTTCGACTCTCCTAGGGACTACTAATAATAAGAAAATAAGAAATGGCAAACCACAAATCATCTGTAAAAAGAATTCGTCAGACGGCGTCTCGCAGACTGCATAACAGATATTACGCTAAGACTATGCGTAACGCAGTACGTAAGCTCCGCGCTACGACTGACAAAGCAGCTGCAACAGAACTTCTGCCGAAGGTTCAGAAGATGTTGGACAAGCTTGCTAAGAAGAACATTATTCACAAGAACAAGGCAGCTAACATCAAGAGTGGTGTGATGGCTCACATCAACAAGCTCGCCTAATACAAGTTTTTGGTTCATAAGGTAAAAGGTTTAATCCTCTGCAGAGTTCGCTTTGCAGAGGATTTTTGTTGTTGGTACACATGTGGCATACGATATACCAAACGTTTGGTATTGCTAAAGGGGGCAAACGGCCGTAACTTTGCACTCGTAAACTAATAAGTAGGTATTCAAAATTAGTTTATATAATCATGTTCCGAATTAGTCGATATGCCTTGGCGCATTCTTTCGTCCATAAACATAGGTTTCATCGGTCACGTAGCCCGCTACGCTCCCTCTTCGACCTATGTTTCTGAACGAAATACTGCACCAATTCATATCAACTAATTTTGAACACCTACTTAACAAATACATTTACATCTTATGAGCCAGATTTATCACTCACTTACTGAACTCGTGGGCAACACGCCGTTGCTCGAAGTGTCTAACATCGAAAAGGAGCTTGGCCTCAAGGCACGTCTGCTAGTCAAACTCGAGTATTACAACCCCGGTGGCAGCGTAAAGGACCGGGTGGCACTTGCCATGATTGAGGATGCCGAACAGACGGGCAAATTGCAGCCCGGCGGCGTGATTATCGAGCCTACCAGTGGCAATACCGGCATCGGACTGGCGTGGGTGGCATCGGTAAAGGGCTACCGCCTCATTCTCACCATGCCCGAAACCATGAGCCTGGAGCGCCGCAACCTGCTCAAGGCTCTCGGTGCCGAACTGGTGCTGACACCAGGCGCCGAGGGTATGAAGGGAGCCATCAAGCGTGCAAAGGAGTTGCAGCAGGAGCACCCGGGCAGCTTTATACCGCAGCAGTTTGAAAATCCTGCCAACCCCGCCGCCCACACCCGTACTACGGCCGAGGAAATATGGCGCGACACCGACGGCAAGGTCGACGCCTTTGTGGCCGGTGTAGGCACTGGCGGCACACTGAGCGGCACGGCACGCGGCCTGCGCAAGCACAATCCGGCCATCGCGGCCTACGCTGTTGAGCCCGCCACAAGCGCTGTGCTCGAGGGCAAGCCTTCGGGCCCGCACAAAATACAGGGCATAGGCGCAGGTTTTGTGCCAGGCAACTTTGACGCCTCGGTGGCTACGGCCATTGTGCCCGTCGAGGACAATGACGCCATTCGCGCCTCGCGCCTTTTGGCCAAAAAAGAGGGGCTGCTGGTAGGCATTTCGTCGGGCGCCGCCTTACACGCCGCCATCGAGTTGGCCAAGAACCCCGCCTACGAGGGCAAGACCATTGTGGCCTTGTTGCCCGACACGGGCGAGCGCTACCTGTCGACTGTGCTCTATGCCTTTGAGGAATATCCCGTATGATTATAATTGCTGACAATCAACCACTAACACGCGATGCGCTGACCACCTATCTGGCTGGTCAGCCTTTGCGATTTGCAGGTAATAAAGCCGAATTGGCAGAGGTTTTGCAAGCCGAGCCAGAGGCGTTGGTGGTGCTCGACTTCACACTGTTCGATTTTGCCACCCCCGAGCAGTTGCTCATCTATTTGCGTCGCTTTGCCCATGTGCATTGGTTGCTGTTGTCGGCCGAATTTGCCGAGGGGCTGCTGCGCTTGTTCGGGGCAGAGCCTCAGGTGAGTTTCATTACAAAGGACTGCACGCGTACTGATGTGGTGCAGGCTGTTTACCGCATTTCAAATGGCGGTCGCGAGGTGTGTCCGTCAGTGTCCGACGTGTTGCGTGCACGTGCCACGACGCAACAGAGCCTGCCGCGCCTCACGTCCACCGAAACGGCCATTCTCACTTTAATGGCCGAGGGGCTCACGGCCAAGGAGATAGCTGCGCGGCGCAACTCGTCGGTGCATACCATTGTGACGCACAAGAAGAACCTCTTTCGCAAACTCGGCGTGTCAACGGCCTACGAGGCAGTGCGCTACGCCCTGCGTGCCGGATTGGCCGACCCTGTGGAATACTATATTTAATGTGGCAATATGCTAATGGGCTGACGCCGTAGCGTTACTACTTGTAATACTGCGGCGTCAGCCCGTATGTTCTTGAGGCCACGCTGACGTCAGTCCGTGGCCGTCAGCCGTGCAGCGGCCTTATACCCTTATGCCCTTATGCCCTTGTGTTTACCGTGTTAGCGGCTAACAAGCCACGCTACGGCATCAGTCCGTTACCATATTCCCACATTGTCACATTCCCACATTGGCGTATTAGCTTATTTTTTCGTACCTTTGCCCGATAAAGGCAATATACGCTATGACCCCTCCCGAAAGTTACACCAATTTGTTACGGCAGACGGTGGAGGAATTGTCCGACACAAGCAAGATGCAAGGACTCTTCCATCAGCACCGTCATGGCGACCCCTTGCCCTCTTCGGCAGCGCTCGAGGAGATAATAGGGCTGTGCCGCGCTGTGCTCTTTCCAGGGTATTACGGAAAAAGCACACTCAACGCCGTCACTGTGCGCTACCATATAGGCATGGAAATTGAGCGCCTCTTTGCATTGTTGACCGCACAAGTGCAGGCCGGACTCTGTTTCGGTCAGCAGGACGACGACTGCCGATGTACGGGAGTAGATTTCCACACAAAGGCCGAGGCCATAGCTGCCACACTTATCAGCATGTTGCCACAGGTGCGCCGCACGCTCGCCACCGATGTAGAGGCCGCCTACCTGGGCGACCCCGCCGCGCAGAACAATGGTGAGGTGATAAGCTGCTATCCGGCCATACGCGCCCTGACGTGTTACCGCATAGCCCACGAACTCTATCGCCTCGATGTGCCGCTCATTCCGCGCATCATCAGCGAACTCGCACACAGCGAGACGGGCATCGACATTCACCCGGGGGCACAGATTGGCGAATACTTCACCATCGACCACGGCACAGGCGTTGTGATAGGCGCCACCTGCATCATTGGCAATCATGTCAAGCTCTATCAGGGCGTGACGCTCGGAGCCAAGAGTTTCCCGCTCGATGTCAATGGCAATCCTATCAAGAACAATCCGCGTCACCCCATACTCGAGGACGGCGTCATAGTCTACTCCAACGCTACCATCTTGGGCCGCATCACCATTGGCCGCGACGCCGTGATAGGTGCCAACAAGTGGGTGACACACGATGTGCCCGCTGGCCAAAAGGTGTGACACAGCCACCAAGCGTGGCAACGTGGTGTAACGCACAAGTGCTGCCACCACAACACTCCCCCCTTACGTCTGTTAAAACCATACGCATATAGGCTGGCAATGCAGCTGTCAAAACCGCATTTGCCGGCAAACTCCACAAACGATTATGCAAGAATTTGAACTCATAGCCAAAACCTTTCAAGGACTTGAAGAGGTGCTGGCACAAGAACTCACCGAACTTGGTGCTAACAATGTGCAGATAGGCCGCCGCATGGTGTCGTTCACCGGCGACAAGGCCATGATGTACCGCGCCAACTTTTGTTTGCGCACGGCCATACGTGTGCTCAAACCCATCAAGCACTTCAAGGCCAAAGGAGCCGACGACGTGTACGAGGCTGTGCGAAAGATTGACTGGAGCCAGTACCTCGACCTCAACACCACCTTTGCGGTAGACTCGGTAGTGTTCTCCGACGAGTTCCGTCACTCTAAGTTTGTGGCCTACAAGGTAAAGGACGCCATTGTCGACTATTTCCGCGACACAACCGGCGAGCGCCCCAACATACGCATCACCAACCCCGATGTCAAGCTCAACATACATATTGCCGAGGACGACTGCACCCTCTCGCTCGACTCGTCGGGCGACTCGCTCCACCTGCGCGGCTACCGCGTGGCCACAGTCGAGGCCCCCATCAACGAGGTGCTGGCCGCCGGCCTTATCAAGCTCACCGGCTGGCAGTACGATTGCGACTTTATCGACCCCTTCTGCGGTTCGGGCACATTCTTGGTAGAGGCAGCCCTCATGGCCCGCAACATCTACCCCGGCGTGTTCCGCAAGTCGTTCGGTTTTGAAAAGTGGAAAGACTTCGACGCCGAACTCCTGCAGGAAATTTACGACGACGACTCACAAGAGCGCACCTTCAGCCACCACATCTACGGCTACGACATCAATGTGCCGGCAGTAGAGAGCGCACTGAAAAATGTGCGCAGTGCCGGTGTGGCCGACATCGTCACCGTGCAGCAGCAGGACTTCCGCAAGTTCACTGCCCCCGCCCAAAAGTCTATCATCGTCACCAACCCGCCCTATGGCGAACGTCTTACCCCGCCCGACATCTTGGGCCTGTACCAGGCCATAGGCAAGGTGCTCAAAAACGAGTTTCAGGGTGGCGAGGCATGGATTATCTCGTCAAAGGCCGAACTGTTCGAAAACCTTGGCCTGCGTCCCAGCCTCAAGACACAGATATTCAACGGCAAGCTCGACTGCGACTTCCGCAAGTACCAGTTGTTCAGCGGCAAGCTCAGCGACTTCCGTGCCGAAGGTGGCAAGGTGAAGACCGACGTAGAGCGTCGTTTGATGAGCGACCAGCGCCGTTTCCGCACCAACCGCGACGAATTCAAAAAGCGCTTTGACGATGCAGAACGCCACGACGAGGACGACGACCTCGACCCCGCATACAAAATACTGCGCCGCAAGCACCGCGAATTTGAACAGCTGCACGCACCCCGCAAATCCAAGCGCGAGGGCGATGATGCCAAGAAGGGCGGTTTCAAAAAAGGCGGTTTCAAGAAAGACGGCTTTAAGAAGGGCGATTTCAAAAAGGGTGATTCCAAGAAAGGCGGCTTCGGTGGCAAAAAGCGCGAAGGCGGTTTCAAGAAAGGCCCGGGTTTCAAACCGAAAGGCGACTTCAAGCGCAAGGCCGGCTTTGACAGATAATACATATAAATAAAAGTCTATATACCGAAGATGCGGCCCGGGCACACTAATGCACAGGCCGCATCTTTGCAATATGTCATACACCATACAAATGAAAATCAAACACTTAATCGTGGCAGCCGTGACGCTGCTCATAGGCACCAATGCCATGGCACAGACAAAGAAAAGTTTCACCCTCGAGGATTTGATGTGGGGCGGCAACAACTACGCCAACATCATGCCCAAATATTACGGCACCGCCTTCTGGGGCGACCGTCTGCTCAAGCTCGACGTTGACGAGGTAAGCACCCTGGCCAGCGACAAGGGCAAGGCCGAAAAGCCCCGTGTGCTCTTTACCACCGACCAGCTCAATGCAGCCATCGACACCGCCAAGTATGGCAAGGTGTACAATCTGCTTTACGCCCAGTTCCCCTCGGGCAGCAAATCCGAGGTCTACCTGCAAACAAGCAAGCTCAACCTGCTCTACAACTGGCAGCAGCGCAAGGTGGTGTGGAGCACCGAGCGCACACCGGGCGCCTATGCCAACGACATGAGCCATTATAGCCGCAACGAGGCTTTCGTCAAGGACTGGAACCTCTATGTCAAGACCGCCGACGGCAAAACCCACCAAGTGAGCACCGACGGCTCACGTGAGCTGCAGTACGGCCTTAGCGTACACCGCGACGAGTTCGGCATACGCAAGGGCACCTTCTGGAGTCCCAAGGGCCACCTGCTCGCCTTTTACCGCATGGACCAAAGCATGGTGACGGACTATCCCCTTGTCGATATCAACCACCGCGTGGCCCAGCTCGCCCCCGAAAAGTACCCCATGGCCGGCATGACCAGCCACAAGGTAACCGTGGGCGTGTACAACCCCGCCACCGACAAAACAATCTACCTGCAGGCCGGCGACCCCACCGACCGCTATTTCACCAACATAGCGTGGAGCCCCGACGAGAGCACCATCTACATGTTTGAGTTGCCCCGCACACAGGACAAGGCCGAACTCGTGGCATACGACGCACACACCGGTGCACGCAAGGGCGTGCTCTACACCGAAAGCAATGCCCGCTACGTAGAGCCGTGCAACCCCATACAGTTCCTGCCGTGGGACGCCACAAAGTTTGTCATGCAAACCCGCCGCGACGGCTACAACCACCTCTACCTCTTCACTGCCGACGGCCGGCAGCTCAAGCAGCTCACCAAGGGCCAGTTTGAGGTAATCAGTGTGCTCGGCTTCAACACCAAGGCCAAGAGCATCATCTACCAAAGCAACCAGGACAACCCCATACAGTACAGCAATTATAGCGTGAATGTGGCCACGGGCAAGGTGGCCCGCCTCGACAATGGCCAGGGCACACACTACGCCACCCTGTCAGAGAACGGCCTCTACCTGTCCGACCGCTGGTCGTCGCCCACCACCTTCCGCCAGTACGACTTGCTCGGCACCACCCAGCCCGCAGCAGCCGTCAAGTTGCACGCCGATGCCGACCCTTGGAAAGCCTACAATGTGCCCGAAATCAGCGGTGGCAAGATCAAGGCTGCCGATGGCAAAACCGACCTCTACTACCGCCTTGTAAAGCCCGTCGGCTTCGACCCTGCCAAAAAGTACCCCACAGTAGTCTATGTGTATGGTGGCCCGCACGCCCACAATGTGGAGGCAGCGTGGCACTATCTGGCCCGCCCCTGGGAGATATACATGGCACAGCGCGGCTACGTCATCTTTGTGGTTGACAACCGCGGTTCCGAAAATCGTGGTTTCGAGTTTGAGAGCTGCACCCACCGCCACCTTGGCGACATCGAGATGCAGGACCAGCTCGAGGGCGTCAAGTTCCTCAAGTCGCTCCCCTACGTTGATGCCGACCGCATTGGCGTACACGGCTGGTCGTTTGGCGGTTTCATGACCACCAACCTCATGTGTTCTTACCCCGACGTGTTCAAGGTAGGTGTGGCCGGTGGCCCCGTTATCGACTGGAAGTTATACGAAGTGATGTACGGCGAGCGCTACATGGACACCCCGCAAGAGAACCCCGAGGGCTACGCCTCGTCGTCGCTCCTCAACAAGGCCAAGAACCTCAAGGGCCGTCTCCAGATAATTGTAGGCTACAACGACCCCACCTGCGTCATGCAGCACAGCCTGTCATTCCTCCGCGCCTGCGAGGACGCCGGCACCCAGCCCGACTACTTTGTCTATCCCGGCGACGGCCACAACATGATGGGCCACGACATGGTACACCTGCACGAGCGCATCACACGCTACTTCGATGACTATCTTAAAAAGTAAGACGCTCAAAGCCTTAAAGCTATGATGGCGTTTCACGAAAGATACATACATTAAGCACACACATCACACACACCAATCCGGCAGTGGACGAGCAAAAGCAGTCCGCTGCCGGATTTTTGGTACACCATAGGGCCGCAGAGGCCTCAAGCGGTATGGTTTGCGCCCGAAAATATGTTGCACAACATAAAGCGGCTATTTGCTATTTGCGCATGCACTTTTGTGCGGTAATGTGGCGGTAATATTGGTATTACCGCAAAAAACTTGGGCTACCTTAGGCAGTTTTGCGCAAAAACTGCAATTTTGCACCGAGTTTTGGCAGCCCCTCAGAGGGCTTGGCTACAACAGCAAATCACAGAAACGAAAGAACAGAACAACAATAACTAAACTAAACGCTATGACTAAGAAACTGGCCACACTGGTGGCAATGCTCGCATGCTGCGTATTTGGTGCGCTGGCACAAAGAGTGGCAACCACACCCGTAACTGATGTGCAGACGGGCGTTTATATGTTGCGCATGAAATCGGACCGCATTCCAGGTACAGATGGTGCTTGGGTGTATTATAAGGACTCTCATGCTTGGGGCGAGAGCGACAACACTGCATTGAAGGTAGTAACAGAGAACCCGTTAAGCGAGGACCACTACAACTACCTTTGGAGGGTGGTAAGGAAAGACAATGGAAAAATCACCATACAGAGTTTCACAGCTAATGCTTATTGGGCTAAGGCAAAAGGGGGAAAACCATTAATTGGTAACGACGACAACAAATGGGTGCCCAATGACTTCCCGATGAGTGAAACCGAAAACGCTTTTACCTTAGAGCAGAATGGTCATTCGGGCTACAAGTTGAAAACGTATAGTACTCGTACATATTATAGCGGTCTCTCGCAGAAATCGGAGGAAAAAGAAGTCTACGTAGTTGACAATGTAAACCTGAGCAACTCTGACAAGGCCAATGCTGCGCACAGTATTGGCTACCAACAAACGTCTGCTACACGCAGCGACATCACCTTTGAGTTTTACGAGGTCACCCAATTCCCCGAGAAAGTGTCTTTCACCTACAACTATCTCTACGATGGCGAAAGCAAAAAGACCGAGAAGTTTGACGTCTATACTTACAAACCTTATCCCGCGATAACGGTTCCCGACTTTATCAAGGCTAATGCGCCAGAGGGCGAGATAAAACCCGAGGATAATGGCACAACCATCAATATTGAGTGTACCCCCGACTTGCCCTTCACCCTCAGCACCGATGCCAACCGCGTGTACTATTATTTGGCAGCAGGTGCTGGCACCGAAGGACGCACCATGCTCTATGCTAATGGCAAGGAATTGAAATTGCGTGCTGAGGCACAGGCCGACAATCTCACCGCCATGCGCAACGATTTGTGGTATGTGACAGGCAACCCCTACGATGGTTTGCAGTTCCACAATGTGGGGAGCGGCACAACAGCCATGTCGTATTTGGCACTTTCTGATCAAACAGAACTTGGGGTGTCACCTGGCGCAGGCGGTGGGCATGATACTTGGAATGTCTACAAAATTTCCGACAACGCCTTTGGCCTTTACAGCTACAATAATTGGTGGATAGGCAGCGGCAATGTAGCGTGGAAACTCAACGGCTCCAAGGTCTCTTTCGAAAAGATTGATGCCAATGCCCCCAACACCAGCGATGCCTTTGCCTTCCAGACCATTGAAGCCACCTACGTCCTCCCCCTCCACGACTCCGAGGCCGACAATGCAGCCTTTGCCACCACATGCGCACCATTCAACTTTGCCATCGTGGGCGACGATGTGAAAGCCTATGCCGGCAAACTCAGTGCCGATGGCAAGGAACTCGACATGAAAGAAATCGAGGGCAATGTGCCCGCCAACCAAGGCGTCATACTCAAAGCCGCCATGGGCGTGGGCGAGGTAACCGTCAAGGTGGTCAACACCGCCGATGCCATCGACAACGACCTCAAAGGCACAAACGACGAGATGACCGACCTCAGCCAAGTGTATGTGTTCGGACGCGACAAAGTCACCCGTCACGTGGGCTTCTACACCGCAGCAGGTGATGCTCCGCTGCCCGCCAACCGCGCCTACCTCAACAAGCCCGCACAAGAGGCCGTCAATGCCGTGGCCATGAACTTTGGCGATGGCATGGTGACAAACATCAACACCGCCATTTCAGCACAGAGCGCCGACAACGCCCCCATCTACGACCTCAGCGGCCGCCGCGTGCAGCACACCGTCAAGGGTGGCCTCTACATCAAGGGCGGACGCAAATTCATGGCACAGTAATCGCACGCACACACTTAAACTAAACACAAAAACGACATAATGAAAAAGCAATATATACGTCCCGCCATGCAGATTTACCAGCTCGGGCTCGACGAAAGCATACTGATGAACGTGTCTGACGACTGCTCAACCTACGACCGCTGGAGCAATAAAAAGGAATGGGACAATGCCGGTTGGAGCGATGACGACGACACCGCTGCCGCCGAGGACTAAACACCCAACCGCACAAAACACACGGCGCACTGCAAGAAACCAAACCTGCAGTGCGCCTTTTTCGTGTCATAATAGCTACCTTTGCACATTATGAATGTAAAGATACACCCCTCGTGGGCCGCACAGCTGCAGAGCGAGTTCGATGCACCCTACTTCAAGCAGCTCACCGACTTTGTGCGCCACGAATATGCCCAAGGCACGTGCTATCCTCCCGGCAACGAGATATTCAACGCCTTCAATCTCTGCCCCTTCCCCCAGGTGAAGGTCGTCATCATTGGCCAAGACCCCTACCATGGTCCCGGACAGGCCGAAGGTCTGTGCTTCTCGGTCAAAGACGGTGTGCGCATGCCCCCGTCGTTGGTCAACATATTCAAGGAGATTGAGGCCGACACCGGCCGTCCCATGCCCGCCACAGGCAGTTTGCGCCGCTGGGCCAAGCAGGGCGTGCTGCTGCTCAACGCCACCCTCACCGTGCGCGAGCATCAGGCCGCCTCGCATGCCGGCCACGGCTGGGAGACATTTACCGATGCCGTCATACGCCAGCTCTCTGCCCAGCGCGAGCACCTCGTATTCATACTCTGGGGCAGCTATGCACAAAAGAAAGGCCAGGTAATCGACCGCTCGCGTCACCTTGTGCTGTGCTCTGCACACCCCTCGCCCCTGTCGGCCTACCACGGCTTTTTTGGCAATCACCACTTCACTCTGTGCAACGACTACCTTATCAAACATGGCATATCGCCTATTAACTGGTAACGCACATGAGTTGACAAGTTGAAAAGTTTAAGAGTTTACAAGTTGAAAAGTAAGTTTGCATAGCTTTTTCAGACTTCCCACCATTCAGCTTAACATAACAAGCAGTGTATGGCATACTTACTTGTTAACCCGTCAACCCGTTAACCTGTTAACCCGTCAACCAAACACACACAATTTATGGATCAACGTATACCACCAATCATACAAGTGGGCGACGTGTTGCTGTCGTCCGACATATTAACCGAATGCTTTTGCTGCGACCTCGACGCCTGCAAGGGCCAGTGCTGCGTTGAGGGCGACAGTGGTGCCCCGCTCACCCTCGACGAGGTGGGCCAGCTTGAGAGCGTGCTCGACGACGTATGGCCGCAGCTCAGCGCCAAGGCACAAGCCACCATCGATCATCAGGGCGTGGCCTACACCGACGGCGAGGGCGACCTCGTTACGAGCATTGTCAACGGCCGCGACTGTGTGTTCACCTGCTATGGTGCCGACGGCTGCTGTTATTGTGCCACCGACAAGGCTTATCGCGAGGGGCGCACCGCCTGGTGCAAACCCATATCGTGCGCCCTTTACCCCATACGCGAAAAGCGTTTCAGCAACGGCACGAGTGGCTTGCACTACCACCGCTGGAGTGTGTGCCACGCGGCCGTAAAGAAGGGTCGCGAGCTCAATCTGCGCATATACCAGTTTCTTAAGGACCCGCTTATTCGCCGTTTCGGACAGGCGTGGTATGACGAGCTGTGCGACGTGGCAGCGCAGTTGGGAATATGTTAATATGACAATGTGCTAATCTCAAGCACAAACAAGTCGCAAGCTCCAAACGCTACCACTAATGGGGGCGACGCGTCTCGCGTCGGGATTGAAGGCAAAGGCTCACAGACAGAAGTGCAAATACTGCTGTCTGTGAGCCTTTATTTAGTGTATGAACATTGCCTTATTTTCCCGACGCGGGACGCGTCGCCCCCATTAGAGCGCAATTCCCTGGCATAACAGTTCTTTCCTTGGCTTCAAATCCGCTTACCCTGTTAATCTGATAGAAAACGCTACCACTAATGGGGGCGACGCGTCTCGCGTCGGGAATAAAGGCAAAGGCTCACAGACAGAAGTGTAAATACTGCTGTCTGTGAGCCTTTATTAGTGTATGAACATTGCAATTTTCCCGACGCGGGACGCGTCGCCCCCATTAGAGGTAGCGTTTGGAGTTTGAGACTTGGAGCTTGGAGTTTACCCACATTACCCCATCAGCATATTATCGTGCACCGCTCGCAAACGTCAGCCTGTGATATGGCGTCAGACCGTGTTCGGCAATTCCCTCGCGGTGCTGCTTGGTAGGGTATCCCGCATTGCGGTCCCAGCCATAGTAAGGAAACTCCTTGTGCAATTCGTGCATATAGTCATCGCGGTACGTCTTGGCCAGGATAGAGGCCGCTGCAATGGCCAGATACTTGCCGTCACCCTTCACAATCGTTTGGTGCGGCACATCGTGGTACGGCTTAAAGCGGTTGCCGTCCACAATCACAAATTCAGGACGCAACGCCAGTTTGTCCAGCGCGCGGTGCATAGCCAGTATCGACGCGTTCAGAATGTTAATCTCGTCAATTTCCGCTGCCGTTGCCACCCCCACGGCCCAGGCCACTGCATCGCGCTCTATCACCTCGCGCAAGGCATAGCGGCGCTTGGCCGAGAGCTTTTTAGAGTCGTTCAGTTCATCGTTGGTGTAGTCAGGTGGCAGTATCACCGCTGCGGCATACACACTGCCTGCCAGACAGCCACGTCCGGCCTCGTCGCAGCCAGCTTCAATAAGTCCTTGCGTGTTGAATATGGGTAAAAGCATAGGGAGTAGGGGTTAGGGGGATTGGTTAACGGGTTGACAGGTTAACGGGTTGACAGGTAAGAGTGTCATACCTGTTAACTTGTTAACCGGTCAACCCGTTAACCAAAAAACTAAAACATCTTGCGCACACGGTCAATGCCCTGCACCAGAGCGTCCACCTCCTCGCGCGTGTTGTACAGCGCAAACGAGGCACGCGCCATGCCCTCCACGCCACAGCGCTGCATGAGCGGCTGCGCACAATGGTGACCAGTGCGAATAGCAATGCCCAGACGGTCGAGCAGTGTGCCAAGGTCGAGCGGGTGAATGTTTCCCACGTTAAAGGCCACCACCGCGTCCTTGCCGGGAGCGGTGCCAAACAAGTGCATGCCCTCAATGGCCTGCATCTGCTCCATGGCATACTGCGTCAGTGCACGCTCGTGGGCGTGAATGTGGTCCATGCCCAGGGCCGATACATAGTCGAGCGCCACAGCCAGCGCATGACTGCCCACATAGTCGGGCGTGCCAGCCTCAAATTTGAAAGGCAGACGCTCGTAGGTAGTATGCTCAAACGTAACGCGTGCTATCATCTCGCCGCCACCCTGGTAGGGCGGCATGCGGTCGAGCAAGTCCTCGCGGCCGTAAAGCACACCGATGCCCGTGGGGCCATACACCTTATGACCGCTGAACACCATGAAGTCGCAACCAATGTCCTGCACGTCCACCTTGAAGTGCGGCACACTCTGCGCCCCGTCCACCAATATGTGCGCCCCGTGCGCGTGGGCAATCTCCGCCATGCGCTTCACCGGGTTCACCGTGCCGAGCACGTTGCTCACATGAGCCACACACACCAGCCGTGTGCGCGGAGTGAACAGCTGCTCATAGGTATCGAGGTCGAGCACCCCCTCGTCGGTCATAGGCACCACCTTCAGCACAATGCCCTTGCGTTCGCGCAGCAGTTGCCAGGGCACAATGTCGCTGTGGTGTTCCATCACCGTTACAATCACCTCGTCGCCCTCGTGCAGAAAAGCCTCGCCATACGAGCTTGCCACCAGGTTGAGGCTCTCGGTAGTGCCGCGTGTAAACACCACCTCAGCCACATCGCGTGCGTTGATAAAGCGGCGCACTGTTTCGCGGGCCGCCTCGTGCAGGTCGGTAGCCTGCTGCGACAGAAAGTGCACCCCGCGGTGCACATTGGCGTTCACCGAATAGTATTCGTTGGCTATGGCCTCGACCACGCAGCGCGGCTTCTGTGTGGTAGCCGCGTTGTCAAGGTACACCAACGGCCGTTTGTACACCTCGCGGCCAAGTATGGGAAAATCCTTGCGGACTGTGTTGATGTCGTACATGTATCGAAATGTATTTAAGTTGCCTGAAACGTGCTGCAAAAAACGCAAGCACTAATGGGGGCGACGCGTCCCGCGTCGGGATAGGAAAATGTGGAAAATACGGACGCTATTAAATATAGCTGCATTTTTCCCGACGCGGGACGCGTCGCCCCCATTAGTGGTAGCGTTTGGCGCTTGAGGCCATTCGCATGTTTACTTTTCAAGATTGTTCGGCATGATGCTTACGCCCATTGGAATCAGTGTCGCCATAAAAGTAGACGTAAACGCCAACGAGTCCAAAAGCTAAACTTGATAGTATAGCAAAGAATAGGGGCATTGTCATAGTATGGGAAGTTATTCTTTATACATAAGCAGTAATGGCCAAAATGGTGATTTACTGAAGCTCCGGATTTAGCAAGGGCGGGCTGAAAGCCCAATGAATTCCATAGCCCAAGGCAGCGCCTTGGGTTGTCATCAAGAGGAAAAGTGACGCCCTGTAAGGGCAAAAGTATGATGAAGTTTTTCTACTTCTGCCCTTACAGGGCGTCACAACCTTGCTCAATTTTACCCAGGGCGTTGCCCTGGGCTGAGTAAATACTTGGGCCTTCAGCCCGCACTTGCTAAATCCGAAACTTCGGTGATTTATTTCTTGCCGCACCCCCGGCACCCGTGGCATTGACTGCCCAGTTCGCCGCGGAAACGCATCTCAACCAAGTGTGAGAGGCGGTCGTGCAAGTGTTCAATGTCCACATGGCGCAACACCTCGTTGACAAAGGCATGCTGCAACAACAAGCGCGCCTCCGCTTCGGGAATGCCGCGCTGACGCATGTAGAAGAGCGCCCCCTCGTCGAGTTTGCCAATCGTAGAGCCGTGGTTACACTTCACGTCGTCGGCATAAATCTCGAGCATGGGCTGGCTGTAGGCACGTGCTGTGGGCGAAGCGCACAAGTTGGCGTTAGTCTGCTCCGAGGCCGTTTGCTGAGCCCCCGGTGCCACATACACCTTGCCGGCAAAAGCCCCCGTGCTGTGGCCGCCAAGCACATACTTGTAGAGCATGTCGCTCGTACACTTTGGCGCCAGGTGTTCCACCACAATGTTGTTGTCGGCACGCTGTTCGCTGTCGGCAATCACCGCCCCGTACATTTCCGCCGTAGCCCCCTCGCCGCGCAAGCGCACATCGAGCCGGTTGCGGCTCTGTCCGCACGTCAGTGCAATGCCGTCGTAGCTAAAGCGGCTGTTAGCCTGCTGCTCCACGTAGATGGTCGAAAAGCGCGTGGTGCGGGCGTTAGTCTCCTCAATGCTGTAAACGTTGAGTTCGGCCCCCTCCTCGGCATACACCTCGGCCACCTGGGTGGTAAGGTAGCGTCCCTCGCCCTCGGCGTGGTCGCACAGCAGCACCGAGCCCTTGGCCCCCCGTTCGGCCACCACCACAATGCGGCGCACGCTCATCATGTCAGCCTTGGCCGATGCCACGTTCACCACCTGTATGGGCGCCTTCAGCCGGCAGCCCTCGGGCAGGTAAATCAGCATGCCGTCCTGTGCCAGCATGGTGTTGAGCAGTGTCACCCCGTCGTGCCCCGTCCTGAAGTCGCGGTCGGTGGCCGCGGCGCGGTTGTAGTAGCGCTCCACAATGTCGGCGTGGTGCTGTGCCGCCTCGTTCAGCGTACACACCATCACCCCCTCGGGCAGCAGCGCCCGCGAGCTTTGCGGTGCGGCACAAGGCACATCGTTCACCACGAAGAAGAGCGATGTGCTCAGGTTCGGCACATTGCACTTGAAGGTGGCGTAAGGGTCGGCCCCCGGTGCCAGGCGGCGCAGGTTAAGCCCGTAGTCGGGTGCAAAGGCCGCCTCGGCGTCGGTGTACTTGTAGCGCTCCACCTTGGTGGTGGGCAGTCCCTGCAAGTCGAGCTGAGCGGCCGCTGCCTCGCGGTGGCTGTTCATCACCGCGTTGCTGCCGTCGTCCACCATGTCGCGGTGGGTGCGGTAAATGCCAGTGTATTGTTTGTGACTCTCCATCATGCCTTATGCCTCCTCAGTCAAGCTGTTAACAATCCAGTCAAAGCCCTTGTCCTCAATTTCGTAGCCAAGGCTGGCCGTGCCGTCCTTCACGATGCGGCCCTTCACCAGCACGTGCACAAAGTCGGGCTTGAGGTAGTCGAGCATGCGCTGGTAGTGCGTAATGACCATGGCACTTGTCTGCGGGGTGCGCAGCATGTTGAAGCCCTCGGCCACAATGCGCAGTGCGTCCACGTCGAGGCCCGAGTCCGTCTCGTCGAGAATGGAGAAGGTGGGTTCGAGCACCGCCATTTGGAATATCTCGTTGCGCTTGCGTTCGCCGCCCGAAAAACCCTCGTTCACCCCTCGGCTCATAAAGTGTGCGTCGAGTCCCACGAGTTTGCGTTTTTCCTTGAGCAGTTTCAGAAATTCGCCGGCCGGTATGGGTTCTTGCCCGAAATACTTGCGTTTGGCGTTGAGGGCGGCACGCATGAAGTTGGTCATCGACACACCGGGAATTTCGGTGGGAGCCTGGAACGACATGAACACACCCTCGTGGGCACGGTCCTCGGGCGGCAGTGCCAGCAGGTCCTTGCCGTTGAAGGTAATCGATCCTTCGGTCACCTCGTATTTGGGGTTGCCCACCAGCACGTTGCTCAGTGTGCTTTTGCCCGAGCCGTTGGGGCCCATGAGCACGTGCACCTCACCGTCGCGAATGGTGAGGTTTACGCCGCGCAGAATTTCTTTGCCTTCAACCGAGGCATGGAGGTTTTTTATTTCAAGCATGATGTTGTTTTGTGTCGGTTTGGTAGTGGCCGCGGCCCGTTTGGCAGTCTGCGGCCCGATTAGGTAGCAAATGTAGCAATTTTTTTTCAGACAGCCGCAATTTCTGTCGCCCTTTTCGCGGGCGTGAGCGCGTCAGCGCGCACATCACCCCACACTCCCTAACTCTTCTTTGTAATCTTCTTCTTTGTAATCTTATTCTTATTGTTGACAATTGAGGTGACAATCAAGGTGACAATTTCGGAAGTCTGTCATCGTGCAACGTATTGATAATCAAATGTTTGAACAGGGTTTCAAAGTGACAATTAAGGTGACAATCAAAGTGACAATAATTTTCAGGCAATTTTGTGCGGTGAGAAAGGCAGAACCTGCCCCTAATATTAGCCATCTGCCACACCATGCCGCATGCACTGCAACGGGAGGTAGAAAAATCTGTCGTGCGAGGTAGAATTTTGGGCAGGAGAAACGAAAAAATCGGTCTCCCGTGAGCGTTTTCCGCTTGTGTGGCGCAGCTGTGTGCCGCACGCACGGAGGGAGTGAGGCGGGCACGGTGGCAGACGCGCTTTTTTTGTGGTGCCGTGCCGTGCAGATTACAATTAAAACGCTACCTTTGCAACATGAACACACTGGGCAAACGTACAAGCGAAGAACGCTTCAACACACTCACCCACCTGGGTGGCGTGGTGTTCACCCTGGCAGCCGCCTGGGTGATATTGCGCTTGGGGTGGGGCAGTGGCTGGAAAAACGCCTTTGGCACCACCTTCTTTACCTGTGGCATGCTGCTCATGTATGCCGCCAGCACCCTTTACCACTGGTGGCTGCCCGGCCACGGCAAGCGGCGGCTGCGTGTGCTCGACCACATCAGCATCTACGTGATGATAGCCGCCTCGTACACCCCCATCTGCATCGGTGTGGTGGGCGGTGCCTTGGGCTGGACCGTGTTCGGTTTGCTGTGGGCGGTGGCTGTGGGCGGCGCGGTGTACAAAATCACTGCCATGGGGCGCTGGCCGCGCTTGTCGTTGCTCATCTATCTGGTTATGGGCTGGACCTTTGTGTTTATTGCCGAGCCCGTGTGCACACGCATCTCAACGCCTGCCATGATAAGTCTTGGCGCTGAGGGACTTTTCTACACCTCGGGCACCTACTTTTTTGCCCACGACAGCCGTCCTTACTACCATGGTGTGTGGCACATATTTGTGCTCCTCGGCTCGGTGGCCCATTGGCTGGCCATACTCTTCATTTTGAGTTGAGGCGGCCGGGCTTGCCCCGTCAACCCCGTTTACTAATTTAACAAACATATTTTATGAAATCAGCAATATCAACCACCCAGGCCCCTGCGGCCATCGGTCCTTACAGCCAGGCCATCGAGGCCGGCGGCACAGTTTACGTATCAGGCCAACTGCCCATCGACCCCGCCACGGGAGCCTTTGCCGAAGGCGGCATAAAGGAGCTTACACGCCAGTCGCTCACCAACATCAAGCACATACTCGAACAGACCGGTCTTACTATGGACAATGTGGTGAAAACCAGCGTGTTCCTGGCCGACATGAACGACTTTGCCGAGATGAACGAAGTGTATGCCCAATTTTTTGAAGCACCCTTCCCCGCACGCTCGGCTGTGGCTGTCAAGACCCTGCCCAAAAATGCCCGCATCGAAATAGAGTGCATCGCCGTAAAGTGACACAGTATGGCACAGAAGATTGGTGTTTACCTCTCGTCGAAGGACAACCTGCCCGCCAGCTATGTTGAGGCCGCCCGCCAGGTGGGTCATCTCATAGGCAGCACGGGGCGCACGCTGGTGTATGGCGGTGCGCGCAAGGGACTGATGGAGGTGCTGGCGCAGAGCGTCAAGGCCAGTGGTGGCCGTGTGTACGGCATGGTGCCCGAAATCATCGAGCAGCGCGGCCTTGTGAGCGATGCGGTGGACGTGACCTTCAGGTGTGTTGACCTGAGCGACCGCAAGCAGATGATGAACCGCGAGAGCGATGTGCTTGTGGCCCTGCCGGGTGGCATAGGCACGCTCGACGAGGTGTTTACCGTCATGGCCAACACGGTGATAGGCATACGTCGCCAGCCGTTGGTGTTCTACAATGTGGACGGTTGTTGGGACGCTGTGCTCGCAGCGCTTGACAACCTGTTTGCACAAGGGCTTGTAAGTGGCCAGCCGGCCGACTATTACAGCGTGGCCACGAGCATTGACGAGCTGAGGGCACTGCTCTGAGGCAGTCAATGCGGTAATGGGCTGACGCCGTAGCGTTCCTTGGCAGCCGCTAACGCGGAGGTTTGGAGTGTTTAACGGCTGTTCGCCGTTGCGCTTACCGCGGTAACATAAGAACATAAGCCACATAAGAAACATAATTTGGGCGTCTGAGACTTCGCCTCAGACTTTAAGAAACATAAGGGCTGACGCCGTAGCGCTACAACTTGTAATACTACGGCGTCAGCCCTTATGTTCTTGAGCCACGCAGACATCAGTCCGTGGCTGTCAGCCGCGCAGCGGCCTTATGTTCTTATGTTCTTATGTTCTTTTGTTTCCCGCGTTAGCGGTTGCCAAGCAACGCTACGGCGCCAGCCCTTATGTTTCTTAAAGTCTGGGAACGCAGTTCCCGGACGTCCAAATTATGTTTCTTATGTAGCTTATGTTCTTATGTTACCGCGGTAAGCGCAACGGCGAACAGCCGTTAAACACTCTAAACTTCTGCGTTTGCGGCTGCCAAGTAACGCTACGGTGTCAGCACATTAGTCCATTGCGCATATCACCACATTACCAAACATTTAACACATTACCACATTCCCACATTGGCACATTCCCTATCACGTGCAATTTTTTTATCAAAAACGTGGCAGCAAATAAGTGTCAACACCAAAAAAAGTGCTAAATTTGCGCTGTACTATATAGTGACGACCTATGAACGACGAATTGAGAGTCATCATCAGCGGTGGAGGTACTGGAGGCCACATCTTTCCGGCCGTGTCCATCGCCAACGAAATAAAGGCCAAACGCCCCGATGCCAAGATACTTTTTGTAGGCGCTGAGGGACGTATGGAAATGCAGCGTGTGCCAGCAGCAGGCTACCCCATCAAGGGACTGCCCATAGCCGGCTTTAATCGCAAAAATTTGTTGAAGAACATACCTGTGCTGTTCAAGATACTGGAAAGCCGCCGCATGGCGCGCCGCATCTTGCGCGACTTCCGTCCGCAGGTGGCAGTAGGCGTGGGCGGCTATGCCAGTGGGCCCACACTCAATGTGGCCGAAAGCATGGGCATACCCACTTTGTTGCAAGAGCAGAATTCTTATGCCGGCGTGACCAACAAACTGCTTGCCAAAAAGGCACGCAAAATATGTGTGGCTTACGACGGCATGTCGCGTTTCTTCCCTGCCGACAAAATACTCTTTACGGGAAATCCCGTGCGCCAGAACCTGCTTGAGGGCACGGTGCAGAAGGACGATGCCGTGCGCAGTTTCGGCCTGGTGCCGGGCAAACGCACCATACTGGTGATTGGCGGTTCGCTCGGTGCACGCACCCTCAACGAAAGCATATTGGGCAATCTGCCCCTTGTCAAGCAGCAGAGCAATGTGCAGTTTGTGTGGCAAACGGGCAAGTACTACAGCAGCGCCATCAAGGAGGAGCTCGACCGCCGCGGCTGTCCTGACAACCTGAAGGTGATGGACTTTATAGCCGACATGAAACAGGCTTATGCCGCCGCCGACCTCGTGATTTCACGTGCCGGAGCCGGCAGTATATCAGAGTTCTGTCTGTTAGGCAAACCCGTGATACTGGTGCCATCGCCCAATGTGGCCGAGGACCATCAAACCAAAAACGCCCTGGCGCTTGTGCAGAAAAATGCTGCACTCTACGTGCCCGACGCCGAGGCACGCCGCACCCTGTTGCCACTGGCCATCAATACCGTGGCCGACCACGAAAAGCTTGAATCGCTGAGTCACAACATCATACAGCTGGCGCGTCCAAATGCCGCGTCCGACATAGCCGATGAGGTGATAAAACTGGCCGAGGGCAAATAAACCGAGGGGGCGTGGCGGCTGCCACACACATGGTACGTACGAACGCCTGACAATCAAGATTACCAGTCGAGCCATTTCCAATATCCCGGGCCGGGGCTTTGCGTCATTGCTAAGGCCGGCCCCGCTGTGGAATGCGCCCGACACACACATTCATATAGCAAACACCACAATGAAATCAGTATACTTCGTCGGTGCAGGTGGCATCGGCATGAGCGCCCTGGAGCGCTATTTTCTGTCACAAGGTTTGGTGGTGGCCGGTTACGACCGCACAGCTTGCGAACTGACTGAAGAACTCAGAGCCGAGGGCGCTGACATACACTACGAGGACAATCCCGACCTCATACCCGAGGCTTGTCGTGACAAGGCAGAGACACTGGTGGTTTACACACCCGCCATTCCTGCCACACACAAGGAACTGACCTACTTCCGCGAGAACGGATTTGACATACAGAAGCGTGCGCAGGTGCTCGGCACCCTCACACGCTCAATGAAGGGCCTCTGCGTGGCCGGCACGCATGGCAAGACTACCACCACCTCGATGACGGCACACCTGCTGCACGAGAGCCACGTGGGGTGCAACGCCTTTCTTGGCGGCATAACCAAGAACTATGGCACCAACTACTTGCTGAGCAAGACGTCACCCTATGTGGTGATAGAGGCCGACGAGTTTGACCGCTCGTTCCACCACTTGCGCCCGTATGCCACGGTTATTACGGCAACCGATGCCGACCACCTCGACATTTACGGCACCGAGGAGGCTTATCTTGAGAGTTTCCGCCACTACACTGAGCTTATCCAGCCGGGTGGCGCGCTCATTATTCACCGCGGACTCAAAATGCAGCCCAACCCGCAGGAGGGTGTGCGCGTGTACACTTACGACCGCACGGAGGGCGATTTCCATGCCGAGAACATACGCATTGGCGGCGGACACATCGTGTTCGACCTCGTGTCGCCCATTGAGAACATAGCCAACATTGAGCTTGGTGTGCCGGTGAGCATCAACATCGACAATGGCATTGCTGCCATGGCCCTGGCCCAGCTGGCCGGTGCCACTGCCGATGAAATACGCCGCGGCATGGCATCGTTTGCCGGTGTGGACCGCCGTTTTGACTTTGCACTGAAAAACGACAAGCACGTGCTGCTGTCGGACTATGCACACCACCCGGCCGAAATAAAGCAGAGCATTCTGAGCATACGCGAGGTGTTTGACGGACGCAAAATTGCGGCCATCTTCCAACCGCACCTTTACACGCGTACGCGCGATTTTTATAAGGACTTTGCCGACAGCCTCTCGCTGTTGGACGAGGTGATACTGACAGAGATTTATCCGGCACGCGAAAAGCCCATACCTGGCATTACGAGCCAGATTATTTACGACAATTTGCGTCCGGGCATAGAGAAGCATCTGATAGAGAAGAAGGACATTCCCGCCTTTGTCAAGTCGCACGACTTTGATGTGCTGATAGTGCTCGGTGCCGGTGATGCGGTGGATTATGTGCCGCAAATTAAGGAGATACTCGAACACAAGTAGTGGAGCGCGCAGGGCACAGCCTCTGTGTGTGGGCGCCGCCACAACTCTCAACAGCATATTGCGGTGAAGACGTTTATCAAACTCATACTCTTGGTGGGCATCATAGTCTATCTGTGTTTTGCCTTTGTCGATTTTAGCTCGCATGCCGACACCACAACGTGCCGGCAAGTGAACTTTACGGTGGCCGACAGCTCGCACGCGGGCTTTATCACGGCCGAGGAGGCCGACCGCCTGCTGCGCAACTCGGGGCTGTACCCCGTGGGGCGCCAAATGGACAAGGTGGACGGGGCTGCCATAGAGCAAGCACTCCGCCGCAACTCCTTTATTGACTCGGTGCAGTGCTACAAGTCGCCGGGCGGGGTGCTGAATGTGCTCATACAGCAACGCTTGCCGCTGCTGCGCGTGATGGCCGACAATGGCGATGATTACTACATCGACGAACACGGACATATCATGAACCCGCAGGGCTACTCGGCCGACCTGGTGGTGGCCACGGGCAGCATATCGCGCCCCTTTGCACAGAAACAACTGGTGCGACTGGGCAACTTCCTGCGCGACGACCCCTTTTGGAACAATCAGATAGAACAAATATATGTGACGCCGCAGCAACACCTTACGCTGGTGCCGCGTGTGGGCGGACACACTATTGACTTTGGCGATACGGACAGCATCAGCCTCAAATTTCGCAACCTTTACACCTTTTACACTAAGGTGCTGCCCCAGGTGGGGTGGAACAAGTATAGCGAGATATCGGTGGAACACGTGTCGCAGATAGTGGGGCGCAAACCCGTAAAGGGGTGAGCGCCAACTTACATTAGTATATAATAAAACGAACAACATAAATGGCAACAGAAGACAACTTTATAGTAGCTATCGAGCTTGGCTCGTCAAAGGTGACCGGTGTGGCAGGCCGCAAGCAGCCCGACGGCGCCATTCAAGTACTTGCCTTCGCCCAGGAGCCTTCGACCACTTTCATACGCAAGGGCCGCATCAACAATGTGAGCAAAATGACGCAGTGCATCATCAGCATGCGTGAGAAGCTGGAGCAGAAGATGCAGAAGAGCATCAGCCGCGTGTATGTGGGCATTGGCGGTATGGGCATGCACACCGTGGCCAACACGGTGGCACGCCACTTTGACTCGAAAGTGGAGATTACGCAGGAGATGGTAGATGCCATCAGCGACGAGAACCGCACTTCGGCCAGCGCCGACCGCGACATTCTTGAATCGGTGCCGCAGGAGTACCACCTGGGGGCGCAAACTACTATCGACCCTGTGGGCATACTCGCCGACAGCATTGAGGGACACTACCTTAACATCGTGGCCAACTCGTCGGTGCGCGAGGAGATACGCAACTGCTTCCGCACGGCGGGGGTGACCATTGCCGACCTGCCCATCACCGTGCAGGCGCTGGCCGACTCTATGCTTACCGAACCCGAAAAGCGCTCGGGCTGTGTGTTTGTGGACATGGGTGCCGAAACGACCTCGGTGGCGGTGTACAAGAATAACTTGCTGCGCCACTTGGCAGTTATACCGCTCGGCGGTGCCAACATCAACCGCGACATCATGTCGCTGCAGATTGAGGACGACGAGGCTGAGGAACTCAAACTGAAGTATGGCTCGGCTGTGCAGGAGAGCGACACTGACGCGCACAAGCCTATCACCCTGCGTGACGGACGTACCATTCCGTACGACGAATTTATGGGTCTGGTTGAGGCACGCGCGGAGGAGATTGTGCTGAACGTGAAGAACCAAATATCGTTGTCGAACTACGACGTGAGCCAGCTCATTGGTGGTTTGATTGTGACGGGTGGCGCTGCCAACATTCGCAATATTGACAAGGCTTTTACACGCGACACCAAGTTTGAAAAGATACGCTTTGTGCGCAGCATCCGCATTCCGCTCCGCACACCCGACTATCCCGGTCTTAACAACGATGGCGACTGCAATGCGGCGATAGCCCTTATTGACAAAGGCGAGATTAACTGCTGCGGCGGGACTTTGGGCCAGCCCGACTTGTTTGACGAACCGAAGGACACAGAACCCGAACCGAGCGCTGAGGAACTGGCTGCTGCCGAGGCCAAGAAAAAGGCTGAGGAGGCTGAAGCACAACGCAAGGCTGAGGAGGAAGCACGCATCAAGGCCGAAATAGAGGAGCGCGAACGTGAGCGCAAGGAACGTGAGGAGGCTAAGAAGAAACGCCGCAACAAGTGGAAGAACTCCTGGAAGCGCATGAGCAACTTCTTTGGCAACCTGGTGAAGGAGGACAGCGATGCGTAATACACCGTCGTGTGTGCACTGTGTATAACATAAGGGGGGCTAAAAAATCTGTTTTTAGAACCACCCATAACAACGACTGAAAGTCATGGCAGAAGATAATAACAACGATTTGTTGATAGATATGGGCGTGCCTACTACCACGCCTTCGATTATAAAGGTTATCGGTGTAGGCGGTGGCGGCGGTAATGCCGTTAACCACATGTACCGTGAGGGTATTCACGATGTGAACTTTGTGGTGTGTAACACCGACTCTAAGGCGCTGGCCGACTCGCCAGTGCCCGTGCGCCTGCAAATAGGCAAGGAGGGCCTTGGTGCCGGCAACCGTCCGGCAAGGGCCCGCGAGGCGGCCGAGGAGAGCGTGGAGCAAATTCACAACATGCTCAACGATGGCACTAAAATGGTGTTTATCACAGCCGGTATGGGCGGTGGTACGGGTACGGGTGCCGCACCTGTCATTGCACGCGAGGCTAAGTCGATGGGCATCTTGACGGTGGGCATCGTGACGATTCCTTTCCTGTTTGAAGGTAACAAGAAGATTGACCAGGCGCTTGACGGTGTGGAGGAGATTTCGAAGCATGTTGACGCGCTGCTGGTTATCAACAACGAACGCCTGCGCGAGATTTACCCCGAACTCAATGTGCTCTCGGCCTTTGAAAAGGCTGACAACACGCTGAGCATCGCGGCACGCTCAATAGCCGAGATTATTACGATGCACGGTATTATCAACCTCGACTTCCGCGATGTTTGCACCGTGCTCAAGGACGGTGGTGTGGCTATCATGTCGACGGGCTACGGCGAGGGCGAAAACCGTGTGAGCAAGGCTATTGAGGCAGCGCTGCACTCACCGCTGCTCAACAACAACGATATCTTTAACTCGAAGAAGGTGCTGCTCTCTATCTCGTTCTGCGCTGAAAAGGAGGGCGACACGCTCATGATGGACGAGATGAACGAGGTGCACGACTTTATGTCGAAGTTCCACGATGATGTGGAGACCAAGTGGGGCTTGAACACTGACCCGACGCTGGGCAAGCAGGTCAAGATAACCATACTGGCTACAGGCTTTGGCATAAGCAATGTGACGGGCATGAAGAGCAAACTCGATGCTGAGGCTGAGAGCCGCCGACAAATGGAGATTGAAAAGGACGAGGAGAATGAGGAACGCCGCTCTAACTTTTACGGTGGCGACAAGAAGGGTACGCTACGCCGCCGTCCGCGCTTCTTCTTGTTTGGGCTTGACGACCTTGACAATGAGGAGATTATCTCGCTTGTGGAACTTACACCGACTTACAAGCGCTCAAAGGAGGCGCTCTCGGACATCAAGGCTAAGTCGTACAGCAATGTGGCTATTGAGCCTGAGAGCCTGAACACTGCCGCACCTGCCGCCGCGCCGGGCTCGGTAATCTCTTTTTAATATAAATATTACGTCATAAGGCAATATATATGTAAGGTACAAGGTTATAATGCTGCGCATGAAGTGCGGCTTTATAACCTTGTTGCGCCCATGACGTTAAACACACCAGGAAAGTATGGAAGTGGAAGATGAATTGATACAGATAGCGAATGTGACTACACCGCGCATTATCAAGGTGATTGGTGTGGGCGGCGGCGGCGGTAATGCCGTGGGCCAGATGTATCGCGACAACATACCCGAGGTGCGCTATCTTGTGGCTAATACCGACAAGAAGGCACTCGACGACAATATTGTGCCTGACCACCTGCAGCTCGGACCGGGACTCGGGGCGGGGGGCGACCCCGAACGTGGGGCCGCGCTGGCCAACGAATGTATTGACCAGATAAACGCCGCGCTTGACGATGAGACCAAAATGGTGTTTGTAACGGCTGGTATGGGCGGTGGCACAGGTACGGGGGCTTCGCCCGTGATAGCACATGCGGCTCGCGAAAAGGGCATTCTGACGGTGGGCATTGTGACGATACCGTTTTTGTTTGAACGCGAAAAGCAGATTGACAAGGCGCTCGACGGCCTTGATAAGCTGTCGAAGGAGGTGGACGCCATGCTGGTGATTAACAACCAGCGCTTGTGTGACATCTACAGCGACTTGAGCATTATCAATGCCTTTAAGCGGGCTGACGAGACGCTGTCGACAGCGGTGAGCTCCATCACCGAGATTATTTCGATGCACGGCCGCGTGAACTTGGACTTCCAGGACGTGAACACGACGCTGCGCAATGGCGGCGTGGCGGTGATGTCGACGGGATATGCCGAGGGCGAGAACCGTGTGACGAGGGCTATCAATGATGCGCTCAACTCGCCGCTGCTTAACAACAATGATGTGTTTGACGCCAGTCATATACTGATAGCCATCACCACGAGCAGCGATGATGGTGCTACCTTGCGTACGGGCGAGGTGGACGAGATAAATGCCTTTATGGGACATTTTAACTCGGACATTGAAACGAAGTGGGGACTGGCCTTTGACCCGCAGTTGGGGCAGACTATCAAAATTACTATTATTGCCTCGGGCTTTGGGCTGTATGGCACGAAGAAACGCGAGCGGAACAACAAACTGGAGGTTGACGCTGACGATGCTGATAAGTTGGGGCGCCGCACGGTTTACTATGGCACATCGACACGGGTGCGCCGACGCGCTCGCTGCTACATATTTAACGATGATGACCTCAACAACGAGGCGCTGCTCAAACAGGTGGAGGAGGTGCCTACCTTCAAGCGCTCGGCTGAATGCTTGCAGAGCATCAGCGAACTCTCGCACAGGTAGGCCGCTGACACGGAGATAGATAGCATATATAACAAATATACAACGCAAAAATGGACATATTTGAAAAGGTAAGTAAGGACATTATTGCTGCGATGAAGGCTAAGGATAAAATGCGCCTTGAGGCCTTGCGCAACGTGAAGAAATTCTTTATCGAGGCTAAGACTGCCCCGGGAGCCAACGATACGCTTGACGACGCCACCGCGCTCAAAATTTTGTCGAAACTGGCTAAGCAGGGCCGCGACACGGCTGCGCTCTACCGCGAACAGAGCCGTCCGGACCTGGCCGAGGAGGAGGAAGCTCAGGCTGCGGTGATTGAGGAATATCTGCCCAAGGCGCTCAGCGCTGAGGAACTGGAGGCCGAAATTAAGTCTATCATTGCCGAAACTGGTGCCGCAAGCATGAAGGATATGGGCAAGGTGATGGGCGTGGCCAGCAAGAAACTGGCCGGACGTGCCGATGGCAAGGCTATTTCGACTCTCGTAAAGCAGCTCCTGGGCTGATGTGATGGGTTAGTTGATAAGTTGACGGGTTGACAGGTAAGTATGTTTTGCACTATTTGTGGTGTTATAAGCAACGTGTACAAACTTACCCGTCAACCCGTTAACTTGTCAACTTATCAACTTATCAACTTGTCACTCCGTTATTTATACTGACAATGAGGAACCTATTATTTGCCGTCATGTTGTTGCTCGCACTTGTGGGCAAGGCGCAGCCAACAAGCGATGTGGAGGCCCTGTTTGCAAAGTTCAAGGCTGCGGCACGTTTTGACTATGACTTTCCGCGTGAGAAGGTGTATTTGCACCTTGACAATTCGGCCTACCTTGAGGGCGACACCTTGTGGTACAAGGCATACGTGGTGCGCGCCTCGTCGCTGAAGCCTACTACGCTCAGCCGCGTGCTGTATGTTGAACTGAATGATGCCGACGGCCAACAGATGTGCAAACAACTGCTCAAACTCGACAGTATGGGCACGGCAGACGGTGCTATGAGTCTGGCCATGCCTGTGCATGCCGGCTACTACGAAATACGAGCTTACACGCGTGAAATGGTGAACTGGGGCGAGGCGGCTTGCTACTCGCGTGTGATACCGGTGTTTGCGGTGGGCACTAATCCTCAAAAGAAATCGGTTGCACCCGCACAGGCCGACATCACGCAACTCTACATTCCCAGTATTGAGCGTAACACCCACTTGAGTCTGGCTTGTCCGCGGCCTTATTCCATGACAAAGTCCGACGACCGCATGCTCACCTTTTACCCTGAGGGCGGAAACCGCATCAGCGGGGTGGGGCAGCGCCTGGCATTTAAGTTGACCGACGGACGCGGCAATCCGGTAGACGACACCATAAGTGTGTACCATGCCGACGGTTCGCTTGCCCTTACGGCCCAGCCTGAGTATGAGGGTATGGGCGACTTTGACCTGCCGGCCGGTTTTGACAACGGCTATGCCACGGTGGGCGGCCACCATCTCAACGTGCAGCGCAAAGTGAAGGGCAACGAACGAAAGCAACTGCCTTTGCCCGACGCGGTGCAGGGCTATGCGCTGACGGCTGATGTGACAGCTGAGGGGGTCGATGTGGTGGTGACGGCTTCCGACTCGTTGGCACGTCTTGACAACTTGCTCGGCCTGGCCGTGTTTAACCGTGAGAATGTGTGCTACTTTGACACCCTTACGATGGGCGTGGAGCCTGTGGAGCTGCTTGTGCCACAGCGGGCTTTGCGTGGCGGCGTGAACCGGCTCGAACTGTTTGGTGCCGATGGGCGCAGCCTTGCCAACCGTTTGTTTTGGGTGCCGCTCGACCATGCCGACACTTTGCGCATGGCCACGCTCGACGTGAGGCAGAATGCGGCCGAGTACGACCCGTTCTCGCCCGCTGTTGTCACCATCAAGGCCGTTGATGCCAACAAGCGGCCGGTGAGCGGTGCCATGATGTCGGTGGCTGTGCGCGATGAGCAGGGCAACATAACGCAAACGGCCGACGGGGGTATGGCTGCTAACTTGCTGCTTGCCTCGGAGGTGCGTGGCTATATCAACCGTCCCGACTTGTACTTTGTGCGCAATGATGCGGCACACAGGCGCATGCTCGACCTGCTGCTGCGGGTGCAGGGGTGGCAGGCTAACACTTTTGATGTGATGTGCGGTCGCGACACGTTCAAATTGCGGCAGCCTATTGAGGATAAACTGATTGTGCGTGGCACTGTCTATCGCGACAACAACAAGCGGCAACCTTATGCCGGCGTGTCGCTCGACCTGCGTGGCTACCGGTATGCTGGCAATGCCCTTACGGGCGAGGGCATAGAGGGTGTCACTGTGACAGATGCCCAGGGGTGTTTTGCTTTTGAATCGAATGTAGACTTTGTGGGCGAATACCTCACCCAGTTCAGTCTGCGCGAGAATAACAAGCGCCGTTGGAGCCGCCTGGCCATAGACCGCTGGTTTGAACCGCGTTTGCGGCCCTTGTTCGCCCCGCAGATGAACCTGCCACTCTATCAGCCCACGCAGGTGCCGGCGGGTGTGCCGCCTGTTGAGGACAGGCTCTTTGAATGGAAGGACACGCTGCAACGCGTGGTGGTGAACATCAGTGGTACGGCTGAAGTTGTGGCACGTGCACGCAAGTACAAGGGCTTTACGGGTAACCGCTATACTTATGGCGGCGGTGAGCGTAATGGCGTGTCGAAAACGCAGCACTACATCAATGTGCAAAAGACGTGGGAGCACATCAAGGACCTTGGTTATGACTCGAAGGTGGAGTTCGTAGACGTGCTGAGGCTGCTCGGCAGCGACCTGGAATACGACCGCTATGGTTTGGTGGACGACACCCGGCTGCTTGACGAGCTTGATAATGTGCAACGCGAAAAGGGGCAGAGCGCTGAAGACTTTTGGGCCTCGGCCGACCGTAAGGGCGATGCCAGCTATGCCGACAATTGGTTTAGCGGCTCGTATGAGAACAACGGCAGCCATGTCATATTTGTGTACATGAATAATTGCTTTGTTGATACGACCCGCAACATCGGTTCGGCCCTGATGCGCGTTGATTGTGAGAATACGAAGTCGGTGGCTTTTGTCGAGGACAACAAGCGCGAGAGTGCCATAACTGGCGACGAAGTGCGTGGCTCGTGGGCCCGCTATGCGGTATATATTTACGAAATGCCCGATGCCTATCGCACGAATAACAAGAAGGGCCGCGAGTACCGCCACATACAAGGCTTTAGCCCGGCCACAAAGTTCTATTCACCCAACTATCGCAAGTTCGATTTGCCTTCGGAGCGCGATGTGCGCCGCACATTGATGTGGGCACCGCGCGTATGCAGCGATGCACAGGGCGGTGCCAGTGTGGTGTTCTTTACAAATTCGCACAACGGCCAGACGCTTGACGTGAGTGTGCGTGGCATCACTGCCGATGGCAAATTCATCAGTTGGAATTGATGCACCAACTACATTGTAACGTTGCATTGTGCCATGTTGGCCGTGTGTGCCGCTATTGTGTAGGTGCAGCCGTCCTCTCCTCAATAAAGTGATGGCATATTACAATAAAGCCCAAGGCGCCAACCATTTGTCGGTACCCCTCTGCGTAGAGGTGGGTATGACAAATGGTTGGCGCCTTGTTTTAATGTGATGTGTATGGCCTTTCGGCAGTAGTCTGTGCTACTCGTCTTTGATGTGCTATTCGTCTTTGAGTTTCAAAACCTCTTGCTCGTCAAGTCCCGTCATCTTGCATATAAGGCTGACGGCCATGCCTTCTTTCAGCATGTTTTGTGCAATCTGCTTCTTCTCCTTAGTTTGTCCCTCGGCACGTCCCTCAATACGTCCCTCAGCACGTCCCTTGTCGTGTCCCTCTTTTATGGCGAATTTGAAGGTGGCATAATTGTCGCGCAGTATTTTGATACTTTCGTCGTATTTCTCGTGTTCCTCTTTGCTCAGTGCTGTAATGTCGGAGATTTCGGCCAACTTGCGGAACACAGCATTCTTGGCCATGAAGGGCATTCTTTCAAATACATTCATATTCTTCAATACATATTGTCGGCCCCCCCTGCGTGGAGGTGGGTATGACAAATGGTTGGCGCCTTGTTATAATGTGATGTGCATGGCCTTTCGGCAGTAGCCTGTGCTACTCGTCTTTGAGTTTCAAAATCTCTTGCTCGTCAAGTCCCGTCATCTTGCATATAAGGCTGACGGCCATGCCTTCTTTCAGCATGTTTTGTGCGATCTGCTTCTTCTCCTTAGTTTGCCCCTCAGCACGTCCCTCGGCACGTCCCTCAGCACGTCCCTCAATACGTCCCTCAGCACGTCCCTTGTCGTGTCCCTCTTTTATGGCGAATTTGAAGGTGGCATAATTGTCGCGCAGTATTTTGATACTTTCGTCGTATTTCTCGTGTTCCTCTTTGCTCAGTGCTGTAATGTCGGAGATTTCGGCCAACTTGCGGAACACAGCATTCTTGGCCATGAAGGGCATTCTTTCAAATACATTCATATTCTTCAATACATATATCCAACGTTCAAAGTCGTTATTACACTCGTGCTCCTTTTTCGTAAATAATGGGAGCGTTAAATAAACAATGCGCAGGTGGTCGGTAACAGCCTGTCCTGTGTCGCGGTCAGCCAATACGAGGTCTGTACGGAACTTGCGCTCTTTTAGGTGTGCATCCTCAAAGTTGAGGAAGCAGATGGTATAGACCGGCATCAGCTCGTAGTCCCATTCGCCCTTTTGCCCTTGTGTGATAATAGCACGTGAGGAGTAGTAGAGCGCGCGGTCGATGAAATGCTCCTGCATGCGGTTTTGCATTTCAATGATGAGGTGTCGTCCTTCATTGGTGGTGCAGTAGATGTCGAAAATAACTTTTCGTGCATCCTCGGTCAGGCCAATGTGCTCGTTGTTCTTAAATTCGAGCGAGGCTATGCAAAACTCACCTTCGAACAAGTCGTTAAGAAAGCTGATGAGCAAGTCCTTTGTTATTTCTTGTCCGAAAATGTGTTTGAAGCCCCAGTCTGTAAAAGGGTTAATATAGCGGGCCATAATGTGCGGTGTTAGGTTTGTTTCTGCAAATATACGTACAATTTTGCATATTGTGCAACTTGGTCCAGCCTTTAGTGCCCCCCCCCCCTTGTTAGTCCACCCCTCGGTGGTCTGTGGGACAGTAAGCCGTGCAAAAAGAAAGCCTCCGCCCGTGGTGGGGCAGAGGCTGTTATTATAAAGAGTCAGATTCCGCTGCTTGTGGGTAGGTGCTTTATGCGTAAGGCGCCCGTGCACCACCTACAAGGACAATGTGTAGCGGAATGCTACTTGTTGCGTTTATGTGTAGAAGTTCTTGTGGCGTTTTTAGCAGTCAGTTTAGTGTTGAGCACGCGGTAGTGTGCTTGCTGCTTTCGGCGTTCCTCGCCACGTGCTTTCCACTCCTTCATTGAGTAGTATCTGCCCGTAGCGGGGTCAAGATATTTCATTTCGGGCAGTCCGGCAGGTCTGTCATCGGCGGCCTGTCCTTCAGTGCCGATGCGTTCAACCTTTACCGAGGCCACGCCATGGCCCACCATGCCCAGTTCGCGTGCGGCGGCCATGGAGAGGTCCACCACGCGTCCGTGGCCGAAAGGTCCGCGGTCGGTAACCTTCACCACCACCTCTTTGCCATTGTTCTTGTTAGTCACTTTGAGCAGTGTGCCGAACGGCAGAGTGCGGTGTGCGCATGTGAGGCTGTCTTTATGGTAGCGCGAGCCGTCGCTGGTGCGGCGTCCGTGCAGTCTGTTGCTATAGTAAGATGCTTTGCCATGCTGCTGTGCAGCGGCGGTCGTGGGGAATGCGAATGTTACGAGAGTTGCTAAGATAAGAATTACTTGTTTGATAGTCATCTGATAAGTTTTGCCACGAGGATTGCCGCCGGCTCCAATAGTGGTCAGTTTAGCCATACGGCCTTTGAGCCTGTGATGCTTGCAGCGGAATCTGCAGATAAAAACGGCAAATGCACCAAGGGACTTTCGGCTTGCCCGGAGGGTTGCCAAATGTCCGCCTCGTGAGGTTTACGGGTGCAAAGGTACGAATTTTTGACGAGGTGCGCAAGTGTTCCGCCTTGATTATCACCACATTGACGTTCTGTGAGGCCCATTTTTAAGACTTGCTAAAAGCGTCCCCCTTGCGTGCTCCCAGCTTGCAGACCCCTTGTGTTTATGGGCAGAGTCAGCACTTGTTAGATGGTTAACAAGTGTTTAATAGTTTGCCGAAAGTAGTGCCCCGCAACCCCGAATGTTAAATATTAAATTTGCAAGCATCTCAGACGCTCATAAGGCTTCATTCTGACAGATTTAGGGGGCGTGCAGCTTACATATTGCACATAATTTATTACTTTTGCATTTCAAGACAAATCCTATAATCAGATACAACCACTTATGCAGCGCTTCATATCATTATTGCTCACGTTAGTGTGCGGCATCATTACCATAGCTGCGCAGAGCGATGACCTGCCCACCGCCAATCCCGTCATGACTTACACCGACGACGACGGGCAGGAGGTGAGCGAGACACAATACGACGGTTCTGCCCCGTTCAAAGCCACGTTCAAGGCTTGTCCCGAGCACACGGGCAACTACACTCCCCTTTACGAGTGGCGTTTCACGCGCAGCGGCGATACGGCCCCATTCCTTGTGCGTTACGACCAAGACACCGAATATGAGTTTTTGCAGTCAGGCACATTCAGCGTTGAGCTGCGCGTCAGTTTTGTGCAGGGCACCGACACCATAGCCTACGAGATGGACGAGCCTTTCAGCATAGCCATATCCGAGTCAAAGCTCGAAGTGCCGAACGCCTTCACTCCCAATGGCGATGGTGTCAACGACGTGTTCCGCGTCAAGGAGGGGTACAAGAGCATCGTGTCGTTCAAGGCCATGGTGTTCGACCGTTGGGGCAAGAAACTCTATGAGTGGACCGACCCTGCCGGTGGTTGGGACGGCCGCAGCGCCGGCCATGCAGTGCCCGATGGCGGATACTACCTCAACATTCAGGCACGTGGTGCCGACGGCAAGCACTACAACATCAAAAAGGTGATAAACGTGTTGCGCGGTTACACCGAGAGCGGCACGACGACAGAATAAACCTAAATGCACTGATGTCAGAAACTAAATCAGACAATAACATCGAAATATATGGCGCACGCGTACACAACTTGAAAAATGTGGACGTGACACTGCCGCGCCACAGCCTGTGCGTCATAACCGGCCTGAGCGGTTCGGGCAAGAGTTCGCTCGCGTTTGACACACTCTACGCCGAGGGCCAGCGCCGTTATATCGAGACATTCTCGGCCTACGCGCGCAACTTCCTCGACAACCTTGAGCGCCCCGACGTCGACAAAATCACCGGTCTCAGCCCCGTCATAAGCATAGAGCAGAAAACCACCAGCAAAAATCCGCGTTCCACCGTAGGCACGGTAACCGAGATATACGATTTTCTGCGCCTGCTTTATGCCCGTGCGGCCGAGGCCTACTCCTACGTCACGGGCGAGAAGATGGTAAAATACACCGAGGAGCGCATTGTCGACATGATACTCACTGCCTACGAAGGGCACAAAGTATACCTGCTCGCCCCCCTTGTGCGTAGTCGCAAGGGACATTACAAGGAGCTGTTTGAAACGGTGCGCCGCAAGGGCTTCCTTACCGTTCGCGTCGACGGTGAGCTGCGTGAGGCCACACCCGGCATGCGCCTCGACCGTTACAAAAACCACGACATCGAAGTGGTGGTAGACAAGCTCGCGGTAAAGGCCAAGGACGTTGAACGACTGCACAAAAGTGTGGCCCAGACCCTGCAGCAGGGTGGGGGCGTGATGATGGTGCTCGACGCTGCCGACAACCAAACACGCTTCTTCTCCAAACAGCTCATGGACCCCGCGTCGGGCATAGCCTACCGCGAGCCAGCCCCGCACAACTTTTCGTTCAACTCAGCCCAAGGCGCCTGCCCCAAGTGCAAGGGCTTGGGCTATGTGAGCGTGATGGACCACGACAAAGTAGTGCCCGACGACAAGTTGAGCATACGCGAGGGCGGCCTTGCCCCATTGGGCAAATACCGCAACGCACTCATATTTTGGGAGATACAGTCGGTGCTTTCCGACTACGATTGCGACCTTAAAACCCCCATATGCGACCTCCCGCCTGAGGCTCTCGACGAGGTGTTCAACGGCCGTGCCGACCGCCTGCGCATACCAGCACAGGTAGCCCACACCACCGACGACTACTACGTAGAGTTTGACGGCCTTGTCAAGTACATACAGCAAATGGCCGACTCCGACATGGGAGCCGCCTCGCAGCGTTGGGCCGAGCAGTTCTCAAAGACCACCGTCTGCCCCGAATGCCACGGCGCCCGCCTCAACAAGGAGGCCATGGCCTACCGCTTTGCCGGCAAAACCATAGCCGAACTCTCCAATATGGACATAGCCGAGCTATACGACTTCCTGTCCAACGTCGAGGTACAGTTAGACAGCAAACACCGGGCCATAGCACACGAAATACTCAAAGAGCTGATGTCGCGCCTCAAGTTCCTGCTCGACGTCGGACTCGACTACCTGTCGTTGTCGCGCTCCTCCATGACCCTCTCGGGCGGCGAGAGCCAGCGCATCAGGTTAGCCACACAGATAGGTTCGCAACTCGTCAACGTGCTTTACATACTCGACGAGCCCAGCATCGGCCTCCACCAGCGCGACAACGTGCGCCTTATCAACTCGCTCAAGGAGTTGCGCGACCTTGGCAACACCGTGGTGGTCGTTGAGCACGACAAGGACATGATGCTCGCCGCCGACTATGTGGTCGACATCGGGCCGCGCGCCGGCCGATTGGGCGGAGAAGTAGTGTTCGAGGGCACACCCGCCCAAATGCTCCAGACGCAGACCCTCACCTCGCAGTACCTCAACGGCCGTCGCGCCATCGAGGTGCCAGCTGTCCGCCGCAAGGGCAACGGCCATGTGCTGCGCCTGGTGGGAGCAAGGGGCAACAACTTGAAGGGCGTCACCGTCAACTTTCCGCTCGGCACCCTCATCGGCGTGACCGGTGTGTCGGGGTCGGGCAAGAGCACCCTCATCAACGACACCCTGCTGCCCATACTCTCGCAGCACTTCTACCGCTCATTGCGCGAGCCGTTGGCCTACGACCGCATCGAAGGCCTTGAACACGTGGACAAGGTGGTAGCAGTCGACCAAAGTCCCCTCGGGCGCACCCCGCGCTCCAACCCTGCCACCTACACAGGCGTGTTCTCCGACATACGCTCGCTCTACGTCAACCTGCCCGAGGCCAAAATACGCGGCTACAAGCCAGGCCGTTTCAGTTTCAACGTGCGTGGCGGGCGTTGCGAGGTGTGCAAGGGCAATGGCTACAAAACCATCGAAATGAACTTCCTGCCCGACGTGTACGTGCCTTGCGAGGCATGCCACGGCAAGCGCTACAACCACGAAACACTCGAGGTGCGCTTCAAGGGCAAAAGCATAGCCGATGTGCTCGACATGACCATCAACCAGGCCGTAGAGTTCTTTGAGAACGTGCCAAACATCTTGCACAAAATCAAAGTGCTGCAAGACGTCGGCCTGGGTTACATCAAGCTTGGGCAAAGCTCAACCACCCTGTCGGGCGGCGAAAGCCAGCGCGTAAAGTTGGCCACCGAACTCTCAAAGCGCGACACCGGACAAACCATCTACATACTCGACGAACCCACCACAGGCCTCCATTTCGAAGACATACGCGTGCTCATGGACGTGCTGCAGCGCCTTGTCAACCGTGGCAACACGGTGATAGTCATTGAGCACAACCTCGACGTCATCAAGGTGGCCGACTACCTTATCGACATGGGGCCCGAAGGCGGACGCGGCGGTGGCCAGCTGCTCTATGAGGGCACCCCCGAGGGCTTGGCCGAGAGTGGTGTGGGCTACACAGGCAAATTCCTCAAAGCCGAACTCACACCGCCACACACTGCACAACAAACCGACAATTTTATAAACTCAAACAACAAATAATCATCCATCTATGTTCGAAGGACAACCCAAAGGGCTCTATGCCCTTGCCCTTGCCAACACTGGCGAGCGTTTTGGCTACTACACCATGTTAGCCGTGTTCGTGCTCTTCCTCAAGGCCAACTTCGGTTGGGAGGCAGGCACCGCCGGAGCTGTCTACTCCAGCTTCCTGGCCCTTGTATATCTGTTGCCATTGTTTGGCGGTATGCTGGCCGACAAAATCGGTTATAGCCGTTGCGTCACCACCGGCATCATCGTCATGTTCCTTGGCTACGCCATGCTCTCCATACCAGCCGGAGCAGGCACATTGGCCGCAGCCATCATGTTCGGCGCCCTCATCATGATCAGCGTCGGCACCAGCCTCTTCAAGGGCAACCTGCAGGTAATGGTCGGCGACCTCTACAACTCGCCCGAGATGCAAGGCAAGCGCGACTCCGCCTTCTCCATCTTCTACATGGCCATCAACATCGGTGCCCTCTTTGCACCTACCGCTGCAGTCAAAATTATGGAGTACGCCCAGCACAGCCTTGGCGTGAGCGAGGCCGACTCCTACCACTACGCCTTTGGCGTGGCCTGCATCTCGCTCATCGTGTCAATAGGCATCTACTATGGTTTCCAGGGCACCTTCAAGCAGGTTATTTCAGCACCGGCCCCCAAGACCGCTGCCAGCAAGGACGCCACTGCCGAGTCAGAGCCCGAGCTTAGCAAGCAGGACACCAAGGACCGCATCGTGGCCCTCTGCCTCGTGTTTGCCGTAGTCATCTTCTTCTGGATGGCCTTCCACCAGAACGGTCTCACCCTCACCCTCTTTGCCGAGGAGTACACCGCCACCCACAGCAGCGGTCTTGAGAGCATGGCCTTCGATGTCACCAACCTCCTGTTGTGCATCGTTATCATCTACGCCCTCTTCTCACTCTTCCAGAGCAAAACGGGCAAGGGCAAGGGCATTTCGGGCATCGTCATATTGGCATGCCTTGCAGCCTTAGGCTACAAGTACACCGCCCTCACCCCCGACGGCATCAGCATTCAGGCCCCCATTTTCCAGCAGTTCAACCCCTGCTTCGTAGTAGGTCTCACCCCCGTGAGCATGGCCATCTTCGGCTGGCTCGCCAGCAAGGGCAAGGAACCCTCGGCACCCCGCAAAATCGGGCTCGGCATGCTCGTGGCCGGCATTGGCTATGTAGTCATGATATTGGCCTCAATCGGTGTGGGCGAAGGCGACCGTGTGTCACCCAACTGGCTTATCCTCACCTACCTCATTCTCACCTTCGGCGAGCTGTTGCTCTCGCCCATGGGCATTTCGTTCGTGTCAAAGGTAGCGCCTCCCAAGCTCAAGGGCACCATGATGGGCGGTTGGTTCGTAGCCACTGCTGCCGGCAACATGCTCGTGTCAATCCCCGGTTTCCTTTGGGGCAAAGTGCCTTTGGTGGCCGTGTGGGGCGTGTTGGTAGCCCTCTGCCTCATCTCGTTCATATTCATCTTCAGCGTAATGAAGAAACTCGAAAAGGTGTGCTGATGCGCGCCTTGACGTAGACATGGCTAAATTATAATGGCGGAAACAGAAAGCCTCGCTCTACACAGGGCAGCGCATCTGTTTCCGCCATTTCTTTGTGTACGGCCACCGCAACAGTGCGCCCGCTAAAAACACCGATTTTGTTCAATTCGCACGTCGTATTGAATAAAATAGTACGTTTTTTATTCAATACGATGCACAAACTGAACAAAATCGGCTATATTTGTGCTTCAAACAAAGCGCAAAACCATGCTAACCATCATCACCAACCAAAAGAAAGAGCGCGACGTGCTTGTTGCGCGGCCATATTTGTCGCGACGTACGCCATACGATACAGATGCGTTGTTGTCGTGTCCACAAATAAAGTTGATAACCGGGCCTCGTCGTACGGGCAAATCAACAGAAGCCATATTGATGCTTAAAAACAAGAATTTTGCCTATCTCAACTTCGATGACGGGCAGTTGCTTTCTGCCTGGGACGAGAACGCGGTGTGGCAAGCCTTGCAGCAAGTGTACCCTGCATTTGACTACCTGTTATTAGATGAGGTGCAAAATCTTGATGGCTGGGATTTATGGGTGTCAAAGTTATATCGCAATGGCATCAACTTGGTTGTAACGGGTAGTAATGCCAAACTGCTAAGCAGCGAGATGGCCACATTGCTGACAGGCCGTTACATACAGGTCAGCATGTTGCCTTTCAGCATCGACGAGTTCTTTGCCTGGCATCACTTAGAACTGAAGCAACTGGCGCTTGAGCAAACGGCCCAAGCCGAAGCCCTGCAAGCCGATTATTTGCGCAATGGAGGTTACCCCGAAACCGTCATATCGAGAAACATAGCACAGAGCTACCTCTCCACATTGTTTGACTCGATAGTGTGGAAGGACACAGCCAAGCGTCATAGAGTGCGCAATGTGTCCGATCTGAACGATTTGGCAATGTATATGCTTTCAAACTTTTGCAATCCTTTCAGTGCCACTGATTTGGCCTCCGACTTGGGCTTTTCAAGCGTAGCGACTACCAAAAAGTATATGGAGTATTTAAGGGAACCTTACCTCTTTTATTATCTGCCGCGATACAACAACAAACTCAAGTTAATGGCCAAGGCACCCCAAAAGGTGTATGTTGTCGATAATGGCTTTGTAACGGCCAAGGCGTTTAACTTGGGCGAAAATTTAGGCCGTCTGCTTGAAAACATGGTGTTTGTCGAACTCATACGTCGCGGCTACGACACCGAAAAGTCCTTATTCTACTACCGCTCGCGCAATGACAAGGAGGTCGATTTCGTCGTGCGCAGTGGCCATGTGGTCGAGAGGCTTGTGCAGGTGTGCTATGATATGACATCGGCCAAGGCCGCAAAGCGCGAAATAAACAGCCTCATAGAGTGTGCCGGCGAACTTAAATGCAACAACTTGTGTATAGTAACAATGGGTGAGGAATGTGTAATAGAGGAGCGTGGCCACACAATTAACGTGATACCATTCATCAAATTCTGATTTTCACACGCACTCCCTCCCCCAAAAAAGAAAAAGCCAGAAAACTGCATCTTGAGCAATAGATGCCGCTTTCTGGCTCCTGACTTCATCACTTTTTTGCGCCATTATATAGTGCGTATTGAAAATCAACGAGTTACGTAATTAAATTGGGTGACGCAGGGTGACGCAAGCAAAGAAGCGAACCTTGTTTTGCTCTTTTAAGGGCTGTTCGCCCTTGTACCGCTTACCGCGAAGACATAAGTACATAAGCTACATAAGTAACATAAGGCTGACGCCGTGTTTTTTTACATAAGCTGAGGCAAGGCTTTCCGCCCTGCTTGTAAGAAACATAAGGCTGGCGCCGTGTCGTTGGCTCTAATGTAGTTTGTCGTGATAACATAATGGAACACAATTAAAGCGTTCTCTTTATCAGGCGTCAGCCCTTATGTATCTTACAGGCTGGGCGGAAAGCCCTGTCTCAGCTTATGTAAAAAAACACGGCGTCAGCCTTATGTTACTTATGTAGCTTATGTTCTTATGTATCCCGCGGTAAGCGGCACAAGGGCGAACAGCCCTTAAAGCAAAGAACAAGGCTCGTTGCTCCCAATGTAGGATAAGACATATTCTACCTTGTCAGCTCGCTATAATTGATTTGGGTGACGCATTGACGAAGTCAGAACAGAATGATTAGAACCACCCATACGACTAAAGCAGCCCGACAGGTTTTTCAACTTGTCGGGCTGCTTCAGTTATATTTATTATTATGTTTATCCGCACCGGCTTGCACCGCAGTGTTTGCATATCAGGCAGCCTTCTTGGTAAACCAAAGTTTCGTGGCCGCAGTTCGGACATTTCTGCCCTTTGGCCTCAGTGCCGTCGATGACGTATTTTTTCAGCGCGCGGCTCACACCCACTTTCCAGGTGTTGATGTTCTCGCTCTCAAGCTGCAGTGAGTTGACAAGTTTAATCACGTTTTCAATAGGCATGCGGTAGCGCAATACGCCAGAGATAAGTTTGGCATAGTTCCAATACTCCTTGTTAAACTTCTCCGACAAGCCCTCGACCGTCATTTTATAGCCGCGCTTGTTTTGGAACTGGAAGTCATAACGCTTGGTGCCGTCAGGCAAGACAGTCTTGATTATGCGTCCCTTCGTTACCGTCTTAGGCAGCACAATGCCCTCTTCGTCGTCTTGCAGACCGGTGAATATCTCGTAGGGGTGTCCGTCAAGCAGCCCCACAAAAGCCACCCATTTCTCTTTGTTGTTTTGGAAGCGTACCACGTCGCATTCCAGCACGTCGGGCCGGCGTTCGGTCACTTCGGGCAGTTTCATGCCCTTAGTCAGCAAGTCCTCTTCTTGTTTCTTCTTCTTTTTGTCAGTCTTTTGCGTACTTACCAGCACCCCTGCACGTGAACCGTCGCGGTAGATTGTACAACCCTTGCAGCCACTCTTCCATGCTTCGACGTAGAGGCGGTTGACGAGTTCTTCGTCCACAGAGTTCGGCAAGTTCACTGTCACACTGATGCTGTGGTCTACCCACTTTTGTATGGCGCCCTGCATGCGCACCTTCATCAGCCAGTCTACATCGTTGGCAGTAGCTTTGTAGTAAGGCGAGCGTGCCACCAGTTCGTCAATCTCCTCTTGTGTATAACGCTTCTCTGTGTCAAGCCCCTGGGCCTTCATCCACGTAATAAACTTGGGGTGATATACAATATATTCCTCAAAAGAGTCCCCCGTCTCGTCCACAAAGTCAACGTGCACATTTGTGTCGTTAGGGTTCACCTTACGGCGACGTTTGTACACGGGCATGAACACAGGCTCAATGCCCGATGTAGTTTGCGTCATCAAGCTTGTGGTGCCTGTTGGTGCAATGGTCAGACAGGCAATGTTGCGGCGGCCGTACTTAACCATGTCGTCATACAGGGCAGCATCGTGCTCCTTAATGCGCAAGACGAAGGGGTTGTTCTCCTCGCGTTTGGCATCATATATGGGGAACGCGCCACGCTCTTTAGCCATGTTCACGCTCGAGGCGTATGCCGAAAGCGCTAAAGTCTGTTGCACTTTAACAGCCATTTCGGTAGCCTCTTCCGTACCATAGCGCAGGCCGAGGGCTGCCAACATGTCGCCTTCGGCTGTAATGCCCACTCCGGTGCGTCGGCCCTGGGCCGTTTTATGCTTAATCTTCTCCCAAAGGTGGCGTTCGGTATATTTCACCTCGTCACTCTGCGGGTCGTTTGCTACTTTGTTAAGAATGGCATCAATCTTCTCCTGCTCCAAGTCGATGATATCGTCCATAAAGCGTTGCGCCATGGCCACGTGCTTTTTGAACAGTTCGAAGTTGAATGTGGCTTGTGGCGTGAAGGGATTATCAACGTAGCTATAAAGGTTTATGGCCAGCAACCGACAGCTGTCATAGGGGCAAAGCGGAATTTCGCCACAAGGGTTTGTGCTCACCGTGCGGAAGCCCAGGTCGGCATAACAGTCGGGAATGCTTTCGCGCAGAATGGTGTCCCAAAACAGCACGCCGGGCTCGGCACTCTTCCAGGCGTTGTGTACAATTTTATGCCAAAGGGCCGTAGCGTCAATGTCCTTTTCAACCAACGGACTGTTGCTGCTGATGGGAAACTGCTGGTGGTAGGGGCGTCCCTCGGTGGCGCAACGCATAAATTCATCGTCAACCTTCACACTTACATTAGCCCCCGTAATTTTGCCTTCAGTCATTTTAGCGTCAATAAAGGCCTCAGCTTCGGGGTGTCGTATGGCAATAGACAGCATCAGTGCACCGCGTCGGCCGTCTTGTGCCACCTCGCGTGTAGAGTTGCTGTAACGCTCCATAAATGGCACAATGCCGGTCGAGGTTAATGCCGAGTTCTTAACAGGCGACCCTTTGGGGCGAATGCCCGACAAATCATGGCCCACACCGCCGCGCCGCTTCATCAGCTGCACTTGTTCCTCGTCCAGTTTCATGATGGAACCGTATGAGTCGGCATTGCCATCAATGCCAATGACAAAGCAGTTAGAGAGCGAAGCTATTTGGTGATGGTTACCAATCCCCGTCATGGGTGAGCCTGCAGGTACAAGGTAGCGAAAGTGGTCGAGTAGTGCAAAAACTTCCTCTTCGCTCACCGGGTTGTTATATTTCTTCTCGATTCGTGCAATTTCGGCTGCAATGCGGTGGTGCATGTCACGTGGCGAGCGTTCAAATATGTGCCCAAAGGAGTCCTTCATGGCATATTTGTTAACCCAAACACGTGCGGCCAGTTCGTCGCCGCCAAAGTATTCAAGCGAGGCCTTGAAAGCCTCGTCGTATGTATAAGTGTTCTCCATTTATATGGTTTAATATGTTTATGGGTGTTTCTAATAATTCTGAAATAGGGATTTGTGCACTATCGGAAGTGTATTTTTGAAAGTTCGTGAGGGAGCATAGCGGGCTATGTGACCGAACAAACTTTCAAAAAGACACTTTCAAGAGTGTGCAAATCACATTTCAGAATAGCAGAACTCTAAAAACAGAATTTTTAGAACCACCCGATATAGGTCAAAGTCAGATTTTCAAGCTGCTGATGGCAGCACCATCAAGTGTGCGTACAGCCAGCATGCCGTCAGCATACGTGGCAAAGGTAGGCAGGTTGCCCCCCTTGGGGAATGTGGGCGACCCCGTGTTCAGTATTACAGGCCCGCCAGTCTCCTCCGCCGGTTTAAGCACCTGTCGGTGTGTGTGTCCATACACAAACACATCGCAGGCCGGTGCCTTGGGCATGTGGTCCTCGTTGTAGATGTGCCCGTGTGTCAGAAAGAAACGCTTGCCCTCGTCCACCAACATCATGTAAGTGCTTTGAATGGGGAAGTTGAGCAACATTTGGTCCACCTCCGAGTCGCAGTTGCCGCGCACCGCCACAATGTTGGCGGCCCGTTTGTTCAGCTCGTCGGCAATAGCTTGCGGGTCAAGTCCGTCGCACAAGCCATTGCGTGGCCCATAGTTCAGAATGTCGCCCAGCAACACCAGCAAATCATAGTGATGTGCATCGTAGTAGTTGAGCACCATGCGTAGCGTTGTGATGGAGCCATGTATGTCTGATAAAAATAAAATGCGCATAATCAGTGATTTAATAGCAATATAGAAATCAGGTTGGTGCTCAAAATAACTTCGAACCCCAACTTAGCGGCAATCGCCGCCTCGCAAAGTTAAAAAGATTATTGCATACAACCTCACTAACTAACGATAAAAAATGTACATTTGTACCTCAATACAAGTACTGTCTTATGAAGTTTTCTACACCTGTCGATTTGCCCGAAAAGACGGTGCAAATCACCCCGCATTCGCGTGTCATGTTCATTGGTTCATGCTTTGCCGACCACATTGGCGGGCGCATGTCCGACTGCTTGCCACAGGAGCAGGTCTGCATCAATCCGCATGGCACACTATACAATCCCGTCAGCATACGCAATACCCTCGTTACCTATTTGCCCGACACCATTGCCCCGCCATATTCCCGAAAAGGCCTGTTCGAGACCTCCGACGGACAATGGCGTCATTGGGACTATTCCACCAAGTTCTCGGCTCCGACACAGCAGGCGCTCGAGGCCGAACTAACGCAAGGGTGGGAGTGTGCCAATGCCCTGTTTGCCCAACTCGATGTGTTGTTCATCACCCTTAGTACCGACCATGTGTATTGGATAACCGATGGCCCATACAAAGATTATTGTGCAGCAAACTGCCACAAGCAGCCGGCCAGCATGTTTAAGGAAGAAGTTCTGCCATGGCGCGACCTCGAGAGTTGGTGGCATTATTTCCTCTCACACTTGCTGCAAGTTATGCCCCATCTGCGTGTAGTGTTCACCATCAGCCCCTATCGTTATGCCAAATATGGCATGCATGGCAATGCGCTCAGCAAGGCCCAGTTGCTGTTGCTCACCGACCATTTGTGTCGTGAGTTTGAGCGTGCATACTATTTCCCGGCCTACGAAATTGTGACAGACGAGTTGCGCGACTACCGCTTTTATGCCCCCGACATGTTGCACCCCTCAGAGCAAGCCATCGATTATGTGTGGGAGCGTTTTACCGAGTGGGCTTTTACTCCCGCCATGCACGATTATGCCCGTGAGCGCACGGTCCTGTTGCGTGCCATGGCCCACCGGCCTATCAATCCCGATACCGAGGCACACCGCAAATTTCTGCAAAAGCTCGATATGCGCAAGCAGGCCTTCCGACAAAAGTGGGGAACCGATGCCTTAATTAGCTGAAGTTTGAAAACTTGAAGGACTTTTGTTCTTATGTCCTTATGTCCTCCGCGTTAGCAGCTCGCTATGGCGTCAGCCCTTATTTTCTACTTTGTTGTTACTTTCTTGTATTTTTGGTTGCTTGCCGTAGGATTTTCAGGGTTGGTCATTTGCAAATACCCTGCTGCAACAAGGGAGGTGATGTAACGTTCACGATTCTTGGTTTGATTGGATAAACCAAGGCGTTCCATGATCTCTGCGGTGGTTCGAG
>ERZ1034901.156-NODE-156-length-54435-cov-25.511493_pt1 | contig 54435 bp, 53 predicted proteins | sample MGYA00520628_ERZ1034901 | MGnify/ENA primary metagenome ERZ1034901 (study PRJEB33766, sample SAMN09781783) | gut metagenome | biome: gut microbiome | host: Homo sapiens | place: Madagascar | study: EMG produced TPA metagenomics assembly of the PRJNA485056 data...
ATGTAGAAAAATCTAGAGAATCAACAGATCTTCAGACACTTGATTCAGTTAGAGGTTGTGTTACTACAGCACTTTCAGTTGAAAGTGTTAATGCAGATTTAGGAACAGGATATAAGGGAACATTAAGCGGGGGAACTCTTACAGAAGATGCTTCATCAGGTGCAGCTACAACATTTAATGCTAAATTACAGACAGAGTTAAGTGATGATGGAGTGCTTTCTGCAAAATTGAAGTCAAAAGCATGTGGTTCAAGCCCAATAACAATTACAATTACTGCTGACGGAAAAGTAAAAGTAGAAGTTGTAGGCGTTGATAGTACAAAGACAAAGTCAAAGATTGATATGGTTGCAGAGTAATCTAATCAACATTACATATTTAACAAAAACCTAAGGACCTAATAATTATGCAATACGAAATATTACTGTACTTCATTATCTTTCTATACGGTACCGTATTCGGAAGTTTTTTGAACGTACTGATTTACAGATTACCTTTAAAAGAGAATATAGCTACAGAACATTCGCATTGTATGACATGTGGCGAGAAAATCCAGTGGTATGACCTCATACCACTGGTAAGCTACATAATATTAGGCGGGAAATGCAGACATTGTAAAGCAAAGATATCACCACAGTATCCAATCATTGAAGCGACCAATGGAATAATGTATGTGATAGTCTTCTTGGTACATGGATTTAATCCGGTAAGTATACTTATGTGTTTTGCGTTTTCGATATTTCTTGTTATTTCAGTCATAGACTGGAGAACTTTCGAAATACCATTTTCACTAAATGTGGCAATTGGTGTGCTGGGAGTTATAAGAATAATATTAGATCACAAGAACCTATTAGATTACCTAATAGGGTTTTGTGTTATAAGTGGATTTATGCTCGTCTGCTTATTTATTGGACGGGCAATTAAAGGTATTGACGTATTTGGCGGTGGAGACATTAAGCTGATGGCGTTTGCAGGATTATTCTTAGGATGGAAGTGTATAATCCTGGCATTTCTGATTGGCTGCATCTTAGGTGCAGTCATTCATTCCATCCGTATGAAGGTTACGGATGCAGAGCATGTGCTTGCATTTGGACCATATTTGTGTGCAGGGCTTACGATAGCCATGCTTTTCGGTACGAATATAATTAACTGTTATCTGTCATTAATGGGATTTTAATTGTTTAGATACCAATGATTGATACAGAAATTTATATATATATTAAACTAGATTGATTAGCTTATTATGTGGGGAGCTGGATAGGAGGATTTATGGCTGCAGCTAAAGCCAAAGGCAAATTAGTAAGTATCGTTATTAATAACGAGTATATTAAGATATGTGAAATCACTAAATCGGGAAAGAACAGTACTGTTCATAAGACTGTTACTATTCCTGCACCGGAAGGGTGCTATGAGGATGGTATTCTTATAGATATTGATACGCTTTCAAAAACAATTAAGGGAGTACTTGTTGAACACAGATTTAATTCTAACAGTGTTGCATTTTCTATCAGTTCTCCAAGACTTGCTACTAAGGAAGTCCTTATTCCTAATGTTAAAGCTAATAAAATAGAAAAAATTGTTCAGGCCAATGCAACTGAGTATTTTCCTGTTAATATGGATGAATATATTATCCAGCACACAGTTCTTCAGGAAATAGAAGATCAGGGACAGAAGAAGTTAAAGATTATGGTTGCAGCTGTTCCTTCAGAGGTTGTTGAATCATATTATGACCTTGCTAAGGCGTTGGGACTTAAAGTCGCATTTGTCGATTATGCAGGTAACAGTACATATCAGATTATGAAACAGCAGATTGGTGAAGAAGTCAGTCTTGTTATTCAGGTAGAAAATGATGGTACTGTAATCAATATATTCAAGGAAAATGTATTACAGTTACAGCGTATGGTTCCTTATGGTAAGTCAATGCTTGTAAATGCGGTTATGGATAAGTATGGACTTAAGTATGATGCTGCTACAACAAAGCTTCAGAATGAGACACTTCTCCATTCAAGATTTGATGGTGATGAGGTTACTGAGTCATTAAGATATATGGCAAGTAACATTAACCGAGTAATTGACTACTATGTTTCAAGAAACAGGGTTTCAATCCAGAAGGCTTACCTTATTGGACATTCAACAACAATCAAGGGATTTGCAACACTTCTTTCTAATGAGTTGAATATGCCAATCACTAAGGTTGAGGCACTTAAAGGTATCGTTCTTGATAAGAAGGCGTATGTAGAAGAAGCGACTCTTACAAGTTATGTAACTAACTTAGGTGCGGTAGTTGATCCTGTTGATTTCGTTCCTAGAAAGATGCAGGAAGCTGGTTCTAAGAAGGAAAATACTAAATCTATTATTATAGGATTTTTTGGCGCAATAGCTGTATCAGCGCTTCTTGTTATTATACCTCTTGTCCAGATTGTTGCACTTAATGCACAGATAGGTTCTCTTAACAAAGATATTAAGGGATTAAGTACGATTAATGATGTTGTTAATTCATACTACAATGTTAAAGATAAATATAATGATGTAGCTGCATTTGCAGCACTTACAGCAGACAGCGATGATTCATTACAGGATTTTGTTGATTATCTTGAAAAGAATGTACCAAGTGATGTAGTTATATCAGGTTTTACGATAAGCTCTGGTGCAGTATCAATTTCAGGAAAAGCAGGAAGTAAGGCATCTGTTGCTTTACTTATCCAGCAGCTGCAGAAGAATCCGGCTATTCTTAATGTTGATGTTCCTACAATCAGTGAGAGCAAAGATAGTCTTGGAATTTCACAGGCTACATTCTCGTTATCATGCACATTTGCAGGTGGAACTACTGATTCAACACAGGAAACTAAGGCATCAACTAAAACAGCTAAGTAGGAGGGGTGACAGATGGATAAAGATAAGTTAAAGGGAATGTTAAAAATCTCAGAAAGAGATAAGAAATTATTGATAGTAGTTATGGCAGTCCTTATTATGGCACTTGCTTACTTCTTTGGTTATTCTAATTTGTCATCACAGGTTGATACTTTATCGACAAAGAAGGCAAATCTCGAAGTTACTAAGAAGGATTTGAAAGAAAAGAATAATAATAAACAGAAGTATATTACAGATACAGATAAATTATCAAAGGCATATGCTGTACTTATGGATAAGTATGATTCCGGAAGTTCACAGCCAAACACAATTGAATTCTTTAATAAGACAGAAGATGTAACTGGAACATGGGTAAAGAGTTTAGCTTTATCGCCTAAGACATCTATATATAAGTTTGGGCAGATTGCTTCAAGTAATACTAATGGTAAAAGTACATATTCATCAAATTATGTTGGATATAAGACATCAATTAATATTACTTATGAAGGAAACTATGAACAATGGAAGCATTTTATTAAGTATATAAATACTTATGCAAGCAAATGTACTATTGATTCATTAGCTGCTTCGTATGGTGAAAGTACCGGTACGGTATCAGGAACTGCTGTTATTTCACTGTATTCAATTGAGGGTGGAGACAGAAAGTTCTCAGAGCCTAAATTTAACAGTAAGACAGGAACAGAAAATATTTTCTCATCAGGAAGTCTTACAACTAACTAATTAATGAACATAAAGGGAGAGGGATATGAGTTTATTCATTAGGAAAGGGAAATTGAATAATTCGGGATTTTCACTGGTGGAAGTTCTCGTTGCAATTGTTATTCTTGCAATCATATCTCTGCCGGTTTTAAGTACATTTTCTAATGCAGCCAGAATTAATGCAAAGGCAAGAAGAACAGAGAATGCCAATACAGCAATTAATAATATTGTTGAGGAGGCGAGAATTGTTTCTTTGGATAATCTTGCTGATGGAAATGGCAAATATAATTACCAGACACTTGGAACAAGCAATAATACATATCTTGTAGCAGATAAAGGGCAGCAGTATTTTACAGGTGTTGATGGTGAAAAGTATTTTATAAGAACAAAATTTAACAGCAATCCTTATAATTCTAATGCTAATGCTGCGGCTGGCAATAAAAAAACTAATAACGATATCAATTCGGCTGGTCTTTCTGTATATGCAGATATTACAGCAAGTAACAGTTATGTATACAGAGACGATTCAGCAGATACAGAAGCGATTAAATATTTTTCCGATTTGAATAAGACAGCAGTCAGCAGGACGGATATTTCTAAGACTATAGATGTTACTATATCTATTAAAGAGAAGAGTTCTAATCATTTCACACAGGATATTTCAGTTAATGTTACATATAAGTATATAAAAGAAGCGGGCAAGTATCCGGATTATACGGCTCGTTCAATGGATATGGTAACATGGGAATTTCCTGCACATGTTACCGGTTCAGGTACATCAGCAGTATATACAATATCTGGAAAAATTAAAGATAATGCAAAGAATATGTACATATTCTATACTCCATATCAGGGTGAAGCTGTGAGTGGTAAATCTTATACTGATTCAGTTACAGAAGCAGAAATGACATCTGGTTCGGTTGCAACAGAGAGAATTAATATTAACTATGATTATCCTTCAACATATTCCCTGACAAGCGCGGATCATGTGATTAAGGATGTTGATGTATATCTGTTCGAGATGGAGAAGGTAGTCGATACATCAACAGTTGTTGGAAGTCCTGTTTATAAGAAAATGGGAACGAATATTTCTAATGTTTATATTAATGGTGTTAAGGCTATTTCAAGTGTGAATGGTACAACTCCGGTGACTGTTTATTCTAATATAGAAAAATGGGGAGAAATTAACAGTGCTCTTACAAAGCACATTAACAATAAGGATGTATTATATCAGATGACTGTGGATGTATGGCTTTGGAGAGATGTCAAGGATGAGATTGATGATATTGTTGACAGTAATACTGAGCCGACAGCAGAGAAGATAACAACACTTACTACAACCAAGGAAGATTAGTCAGTAAAAGAGTGAGGATAGCATATGGGAAAAGTATTATTTAAAGGTAAAAAGAATAATTCTGGTTCTACTATTGTAATAGTACTGTTGATGACATCATTCGTACTGATATTATCTACACTTATTACAACAACAACAATGATAAATCTCAGAATGAAGATGGCTTCAAGTCAGTCTACAAAATCTTTTTATACAGCAGAACAAGCTGTTGATGAAGTCAGGGCTGCGCTTGGCGTTATTTCTGTTGAATGTTTTAATACTGCATATGAAGAAGAACTTACTAAGTTATATAGTACTAATTCTACAGGAACAACTATTAATAACAAAGAAGCTAATCAGCAGATGCGACAGAAGTATACTAAGGATTTACTTAATAAAATGCAGTTATTTGAAGGGGTACCTAGTTCAGATGCTAAAATAGCCTTTTATCTTGGACAACCAGCAGGCTCATTTACTATTGCTAATTGGAATGCGGATGATACTAAGGTTGATGAAAAGAAGATATATACTTCTTTTGTGGATACTCTTAATAATTATATTGAAGATAATACAAAGCTTTCTGTTGAGAAGGTAACTAAGATTACATTTGATGTATCAGGCGTTTCACCTCTCTATTCATATGCAATTGGATTTTATGACTGTGTAGTTAAATATCTTGATAACAGTGGAAATTATTCTTATATCACTTTCAATGGTGCAGTAGGTATGCCTGATATTGAGATTGATTTTAAGAATGATGATAAAGTTGGAACATTATGTTTCGCTGATTATTCTCTTGTAGGTAATGGTGGAATTATTTTACCGAAAAATGCTTCAGCAACTATCAGTGGAAGTGCATATGCAGGAACTGGAGCATCCGCTAAAGGAACAGCACTTACGATTAATGAGGGTGCCAGTCTTACAATGGGTGGTGGTTATTTTGTATGTGGTGGAAATATTGAAGCTGATAATAATTCAGGACTTTCGGTAAACAATACTTCTTTATGGGCAAAAAATATCAATGTTTCTGATGGAGTTACAATTAATTCAAATGCTGCATCATTTAATCTTCAGGATGACCTTACTGTGGATGGAGAAAATTCTGAAGTCAATATTAATGGTTCTTTCTTTGGATTTGGTTATGAGGAAGGAAATCTTGCAAAGCAGAGACCTAATTACAGTAGTGCTATTATTGTAAACGGACTTAATTCACATATTACATTTGGCACACTTGGACAGTTGTATGTTGCAGGTCGTGCTTATATTAAGTTTTCTGATGACCGCGCATATGCAACAGGTGAATCTTCAGCAGTTAATATTAATCAGGAAATATACATGATACCAGCCAAGCTTCTTACTAATGGTTCAAAGAACCCATCGGCTCTTAATGACAGTGCGGCAAGTGGAGTGAAATTTACATGTGATATTAATGAAAATAATTTTTTCGCATATGATTTGCTTGCCAGTGAAAAGTACGAGAGCAGGAATGCTTATTTTGATACAGATGGTAATCTTGTGGATGAGAGTACTCTTGAAACAGATAGTACAACACATCTTATCACTGATGCTAATATAAGAGCTAATTCAAAAACTTATTATTACTTTAAGTTCAAGGATGACTATGCCAGAAACCAGTATGCTAATCTTATATTGGATGAGACTGAATTTGAATCATATATCTCAGGAAAGAGTGATGATTACAAGGATAATGCCAGAAAATTAAGAAAGCAGATTATTGCAGCAAAGGATTCATTTAAAGGACTTACTAATTCAAGCATTACAGGTGTGTCTATTAATACACCGGGAGCATTTTCACAGATTACAAGTTCGTCAGGTTCTACATTGTCTGCAGCAGAGTTAAAGATTAAAGCTGCAAGTACAGACAGGGCTTTAAGATATGATGTACTTAACAAGATTCTTGCTAATCCGTTAAAGAGTGATGAGGAATCAGGATGGTATACAAGCAGGGCTGATTTACAGAATGATTTAAGTTCAAGGAATCCGGCTAAATATAGTTCAATTAACCTTAGTAATTACACATTAGGAGATGTATTTGGTAACATTATTAATGAAGAAGGCATTGAAGAATTATTAAGAAGTGGAGCAGGACCAACTTATTCTTATCCTAGATTTACTGATGGAAGCCATTATGCAGTGTATAAGCTTAACAGTGCTGATCCAACAGAAACATTAAAAATCAGCACAGTTGGTTTTGCAAGTGGTCTTGTAGTGTGTACGGGCAATGTGGATGTAGATGTGGATTTTAGTGGCGTTATCCTCGCTAAAGGAAAGGTTACTGTAGAAAGTGGCTGCACAGTAAGCAATGGATATACTGAGACATCATTTAAGACAGCAATGGAAGGCTGGATGGCTTCTGCAAATGAAGCAGACGGAACCTTGCGTAATGGATATGATATTGGTCACATTTTCAGATTCTATAATTCAAAGACAACTACTACAAGTGGTACTTTAACTGTTGACAAGATGACTTACAGGGATATGGTCAGAGTTGACAAGTGGAGAAAGTACGAAGAAGAAGAGGCCTATTCAACAGCAACAACAGAGTAATAATGAAATTCATATGGAGATGTGAGATGGGGAAGATAGTGTGTGAAAAGAAGAGACAATTAAATAACCATGGATTTTCTTTATTGGAACTTCTTGTTGTTATGGCAATAATTGCTGTTGTTACGGTTGTTACGATGATTGGTATTAATGTCTTATATAAAGGAAATGCCAAGAAGCTTAATAAGAACCTGTATTCGACAATCAGTGAGTTAAAGACTAATACAATGTCTAAGGCAGGTGACTGGCAGGTTGTTATTAAAAAGGATGGCGGAGATTATGTTATTTCAATGATGTGGAAAAAGGATTCTTCATCAGAATATGTTGAAAAAGATTCGTATAGATGTGGAGCAGGAAGGATTTCATTTACATATGAGAATGGAACACCGTCTGCGGCTAAAGCAGATTTTTCAACTGATGAAATGGTTATTGAGTATGCCAGAGATAACGGTCAAGTCAAGGCTGTTAAGGTGGGGTCTGATAATTATGTTAATAAGGATGATGCACAGTCAGGCACATTTATAATTAAGACATCCGGTACAGAGTATACTTCTGAATTGTGGTATGCAACCGGAAAGGTAATAACGACGAATTAAGCGTTTAGTAAACGGGAGTAGATTATGAAGCGAAACAATAAGGGTTTTTCATTAGTTGAATTATTGATTGCTATGGCAGTTTCCAGTATAGTGCTTACGGCACTTGTATTACTTGTTGCCCAGTCTGTCAAAAGCTACAGCAAACAGACATCACTGGCGCAGATACAAAGTGATGCTGATGTAGTACTGAACCAGATATCAAAAAGTATTCTGGAAGCGGATACGATATATATTGATAAGACTGATGCATATGTAAAATTCTATACCAAGACGGTTTCTGATACTTCAGACCCCACTAATCCTAAGCATATAAAATGGGGCTATTATTATGACAAAGCAGAAAAGAAACTGTATTATACCGATGATACACTTTCTAAAAAGAGTGAAGCGTGTGATTATGTTGAGGGGTTTGATGTGAAGCTTTCAAAATCTAATTTTACTTTGAAAGACGGTCATATTATAGAGGCACTTCCAACTAATCCAGAAATTCAGGTTTCAATAACTCTTGAACGAATGAAAAATGTGCGAACGGTTACAAGAGAGTATATGGCGCGAAATAAAATCGGCGACAATATTACATTGCAGAAAGCAACAGGTGGAGAGGTTACTTTGAAGGCAACAGGTTTGGTTGCGGGTGATAAGTCTGATCTGAGTAAGATTTCAGATACATATTTTTATTAAGATATCAGGAGGTAAGTAATGATGAAAAAAGAAAAATTCAGTTTTAAAAAGTATATTTTTCCAGCAATTGCCTCTGTGGTAGTCTTTGCTTTGATGGTACTTCTTATTGTTGTTACTCGTAAACCAGAGGATGCGGAGGCTGCATCATCGGTAACTATAGGTGGCAAGACATATTCTGCTGATGGAAATCATATGATTGTGCTTGAAATTGTACCTGATGAATCGTACGATGTTCTTGGTTCACTGGTTGCAGATAATCAGGGTGTTATAAAGTGGACTGATATTGTGAAAGACCAGCCTAAGGAAAAGAGTGAATTCACAACATATATGAAGAATTATGCAATTGATTATTTAAGATCAATTGATTCAACATTAGGTGGTAAGATTGCAAAGGCATATTTTAGAAACAAAAATACAAATGCTTTATATGGATTTTAAAACCAGAAGATTTAGACTATAATCTTGGTAATTTACAACTTGAATTCTATACTGTGGATTCGAGTGGAAATCCTGTTGAATTGATTAAAGATCCATCTACTAATAAACCTATAAGAGATATTTTTTCATATTCTATATTTGATAGTCCAAAGATGAATGGCGCCCTTGAAATTAGATATGTTAAGGCATCAGAGGTTACTAAAGCTGATATTGATTCAGCTGCAATGGTGTATTTTTCTATATTTAAGAATAATTATATTTTACAGATGTATAAGAAAATGAAGAGTACAACAGGAGTTTCTATAGATAACTGGACTAAAGGTACATATGATTTAAAGGCTGATGTAGCGCTTCATCTGTATATGGAAAATATAACTGCAAGCAAAGCTGTAGTATATTGTTCAACTGAAAAAGGTGCCATTACAACTAATATTGGCAAGATATGTATGCTTATGGATGCAATAGACGGAGATTATTTCGTCAGGGATTTTGCGTATAAATATATTGGAACTACTAATAGAATGTATGAAGGACAAAGGGGATGGATTGATGTATCAGATAATGCATTAAAGCTGTATCTGAGAGAAAGCACAGTTGATTCAAGTAAGACTAATTTCGAAATGGAATTTGGTGCTACAATGTTTAGCGACTGCCATAAGGGATATGCTCCAAATGGAGAATATACTGGTCCAAATGGAACTTATTCATATCCAAGATATAATGGTACAGAAGATAGTGTACAGCAGACTTTAAGGAGAGCATCATTATCAAGAAAAAATCCTAATGCGCTTGTTCAGGAATTAGAATCTAATATAGGAAATATTGATGATTATAAAGGTGGTACTTATAAGGGTACATATTATCAGGATGCAAGAAAGGCTTTAGGTGTTAAGGATGATGAGGCATTCAGATATTCTCAGGCTATCAGATACATTTTAGGTGATTTTGATACATCTAATATAAGCACGATTAAGGTGTTAGAGGTTGAGCCGGCTGGATATTACAGGTATAATGCAAATTCAATAGATGATCAGAAAAATATAAGAAAATGGTTCAGCTTATCAACTGAAACTAACAGTGATGGTAAGTTTACTGTACCATATAATATTGTGATTGATCATTGTTCAACTAACGCATTAATTGGTAAGAATGTTGATCTTGCTGCAGAGTATGACCTTATTATTATAGGAGCATATGGTAAAGATAAGTTCAATACATCAGATTCTGTAACCCCATTTAACAAAGAAATTCTTGGGAATGTGTTCAGCAAGGGTAGCTCATGGATTTCTGGGAAAGGCTCTGATGTAACAGGTGCTACACTTAATGGTAATGATATAACTGACAAAGTATATGATATGCTGTATGATTATGCATTAAGAGGAATGCCTGTTGTATTTGATAAGTGCTTGTATTTTGGAGATACTGATGTAACTGATGACGATACCAATATGTATAAGCTAAGAATGGACGATCTTATAACTAAGATATTAGCTGATAAGGGAACAAACGGAAATCTGACATATACAGATGTTTCAGAACCGGGAGAACAGAAGATTTCTATACGGTTAAAGTTTATAAAGAAGCCGGGAGAGATTATTGGTTCTACATATACTAATTATAATGGTAAATTATCTAATCCGGTTGTGTATTCAGTTGATGGTTTAGATGGTACAACCAAGGTTGATGATGTTGATGGTAATATCAAGGTTACATTCAGAGGAAGCGAAGCTTTATCAAGTGGCAATTACAGAATAAAGATATACATTGACAGAAATCAGGATGGCATATTTGCTGATGATGTCCAGAGTGATAAGAAGGAACTTCTGTATTATGATAATACTCAGGGCAGAGGTTCTAATGATGAATATTATGGAAAATTGTATTCAAGCAATGGAACGGGTATATTTGAAACAAGCATATTATTGCCAGCAGCCTCAAGAGGATATTTTGCATGGAAGGTTGAGATTGTTAAGATAGCAGGAACAGATTTTACTTCAGTTGATAAAGTAAAGTATTCTGCTAAATCTGTTAATGAAGGTGGATTTGCCATAAAGGGCAATGAAACAACTGTAAAGGTATTGCAGATAAATGCTGATGATGGAACTCTTAAGCTAGAAGGTGGTTTGTTTGATAAATATTTCAATAAGGCTTCAAATGTTACAGGTCTTAATCTGTCAGTTAATAGAATGAGCTTTGACCAGATTAACAATGTTTCGGATGTTGAAAAAGAATTTAGCAAGTATTCTATGATTGTTCTTGGAATGAATGACAGTTATGGTAAATATGCTAACTTAAATGATAGTGTAATTGATGCTTTACAGAAATATATTAATGCTGGAAATGCCGTGTTATTTACACATGATACAATGTCATATACTGATTCAAACCAGAAGTATGTTAAGACTTATAATAGTCTTACTCCATTTACAAAGGGATTTTTACCTTTAATTGGAATGAAGTATAGTGTTGATGGTGAGGGTAATGTTAATACTAATTTTACAGATGCATTGCATTATAAGCTTGTAGGTAAGAGCGCAGGACATTTCCCATATCTTCATTTAAGTAAAGGTAATTATGAGAATACAGATGGAAAAACTATTAATACTAATAAGATATCAAAGTTAAATGATGGACAGATAACAGAGTTCCCATATGCGATTGCTAATGATGTGGGTGTTGCTACAACACATAGCCAGTATTTTGCGTTAGACCTTGAGAATCATTATGCTAATAATACAGCGGTTTCAAGTCCTACAATATATAATCCGGACGGAAGCATGGCAAGCCAGCCGGTTGTATGGTATACGCTTAATTCAGGAAGCGAAGATAGTAAGGGCTATTATGATTACAATGGTCAGGATGCAATGAGTAACTACTACATTTATTCATTTGGAAATGTTACTTATTCTACAGCTGGTCATAGTGAGATTAGTGGAGAGGCTGAAACACAGTTATTTGTTAATACATTTACAAGATCACTGCTTTCAGGTAATAACAATCCTGAGGTTGAGTATACTGATTATGGCTCAAAATTTGACTCGAACACAACAGATTATAAGAATTATAATAAAACAGAATTTGATAAGCTTGCAAGAACAGAGTTAAGCTTTAAGTTCAGAATAATTGATGGAGATCTTATATCTAACAGTGATTATATTTCTGATGCATTTATGTATATTTATAATGATGATGGTACAAGAACAGATGCAATGTATGATAGCAGCAAGGATATATATCTTGGCAAGATTAATGAGGTAACATTAGCAGATGGTACTAAGACGATATCTTTAACAGGCACATCATCATCGGTTATAGTTGGAAAAGAGTATACGGTTGAGAATTTCTGGGATGTATTGACAGAACTCAATGATACTTTAACAACGAAGATTGATATATCGAATCTCAAGTCACGAATGAAGAGTGGGGAACTTAAGATTGGTATTCTTGCAACCGATAGTAATGATGGAAAAGGTTATGCGATATTGACTATTGATTGTAAGACATTATTTGATTTGGATTAATTATGACACCAGAGGCAGAGAATTGCTTCTGGTGTTTTTTTAATTCACACAAATACTTATAATATATTATATAAATGTATATTGACATATGCTTATTAAAATGTTAATATACTAACACATTGATAACGCAACGCGGCATACAGAGGTGATAAGCGTTTTAAGAGTGTTCAAAGGAGGCATATGGGGAAGGATAATGAGAGAGAGCTGGTTGATAAGACTAAGAATGATACAATAAGTAAGGATTTTTGGCGGGATAATGAACATTTTGCAGATCTTTTCAATGCTGTGCTATTTGGAGGAGAACAGGTTGTTAAGCCGGATAATCTGGAAGAGATGGACACTGATGTGTCTGGGGTTATTATGGCGGATGATTATAAGTTGTCTCTTGGAAGATTCAGGGATGTTGTTAAGAAGAATTTTGATGGAGTGGAATTAGTTGTATTAGGACTGGAAATACAGGAACACATTCACTATGGGATGCCGCTTAGAACAATGGTTTATGATTCGCTTGGGTATCTTAAGGAATTTGAAGGGGTCAGGAAGTGGAATAAGGATAATGGCGTTAGGGCAGTTGATGCAGATGAATTCTTATCTGGAATTAAGAAGGATGACAGATTTCATCCGATAATTAATATCATACTTTATTATGGAGAAAAGGAATGGGATGGACCTGTATCATTAAAAGATATGATGGTTGATATGCCAGAACGTTTTGCTAATTTATTTGCAGATTATGAGATTAATCTTGTGCAGATGCTTGATTCCGGGAGGCTTTTGTTTCATAATGAAGATGTAAGAATACTATTTGATGTGGTAAGCAATATTTATAAGAGCAATATAGATTACATATATTCGAAGTATGATGGAACAGAAGTAGACGGTGAATTATTCTGGATGATTGGGAAGATTACATCTAATGAGAATATGCTGGAAATCAGCAGAGAGAAGAAAGGAGAGTCGGTTGTTATGTGCGATGCGTGGAGAGAGTATGTAGAAGGAAAACAGCGGGAGACAACAATAGAAGATATAATATTTATGATAAGATATGGAATATCAAAGAAGGATTTATTAAAGAAGTATTCAGAAGAAGATTACAACGAAGCACTTTCTAAGATGGCTGCAAAGTAGAGATTAACCAACCGGATTATTAATATTAGTTATATGATTCGGTTGGATATTTTTTATAATATTTATATACGAATACTTGGATAATATAATATATGCAAGTATATATTATCACGATAGAAATATAATAGGAGGTCGTTTATTGTATAGTAGTGTATTGAGTGGTGTTTTACATGGAATTAAGGCACAGATAGTCCGTGTAGAGGTTGATGTTGGTAATGGAATTCCAAGCTTTGATATGAGCGGATTTTTGAGTAATGAGGTTAAGGAAGCAAGGGAGAGGGTAAGGGTAGCTATCCGTAATTCTGGCTACGAATTACCGCCACAAAGAATTGCTGTTAATATATCTCCTGCAGATATAAGAAAATGCGGAACGGGGTTTGATTTACCAATTGCATTGGCTATTTTATCAGCAAATGGGTATATAGATGAAGTTAATCTTGATAATATGATGATTTTAGGAGAAGTAAGCCTTGATGGAAGCATTAATGGGGTGAGAGGTGTACTTCCTTGTGTGTGTTCTGCAAAAGAAGCAGGAATTGATAAGGTGCTTTTACCAGAAGTTAATATTAATGAGGGGAATATTGTTAAGAAGATTAGTGTAATGACAGCAGCTAATCTTAAGCAGGCTGTGAAATATATTAATGAAGGTATTGCAAGTCATAGAAGTACAACTAATGATGAAAATAATTATAAAGCGGATATGAAAAATCCCGAAATGGACTATTCAGACATTAAGGGACAATTTGCTGCGAAGAGAGCAACTATGATAGCTGTGGCAGGAATGCATAATATTATGTATATGGGGCCTCCGGGAAGTGGTAAAACTATGATGGCGAAAAGAATTCCAACAATTATGCCAGAGATGACATTTGATGAAAAGCTGGCTGTTACTAACATATATAGTGTGGCAGGACAGTTAGGAGATAATGGCGGGCTTATGGAAGACAGACCTTTTCGTGCACCATATCACAATGTTACTAAAGGCGCGTTTTTTGGCGGAGGGATAGTGCCAAGACCAGGAGAGATTACTCTGGCAGGCAAAGGTGTATTATTTCTTGATGAGATGACAGAATTTAAACCTGATATACTTGAAGGACTGCGTCAGCCTCTTGAGGATAAGAATATAACAATCGTAAGAATGAACAGAGCTTATACATATCCTGCAGATTTTATGCTTGTTGGTGCAATGAATCCATGCAAATGTGGCTATTTTCCGGACAGAAACAGATGTAATTGTTCTGAACAGGATATTAAGAGATTTATGGGGAAGATAAGCATGCCGTTATGGGACAGATTTGATATGTGTATAAAGACAGAGGAGATAGGATACAGCGAACTGGGAAATAAAATACATCAAAATGATGGTGAAGAACTTAATTCATTTTCTATGAAAGAACATATAATGAAAGCCAGAACAACACAGCTGGAACGGTTTAAAGGAATGGATATAATGTATAATTCACAAATGAATGGAAGAAATATTAATAAATTCTGCAGGCTTGGAGATGAAGAATCGAAGCTTATAGAAAAAATTTTTTCCAAAAAGAAATTAACTGCAAGAGGCTATCATAAAATTTTAAAAACTGCCCGTACTATTGCAGACATAGAAGGCAATGAGTATATTACTACTTCTAATATTAGTGAAGCATTTTATTACAGGGGAATTCCAGAAATAACAGTACACTAGGGGGAACGTTGAAAGAAGATTATTATTGGTATTGGGTTAATAATATTGCTGGAATATCTAATATGAAACTGAGAACATTATTTAATACATTTGATACACCAGAACAGATATATAAGGCGTCAGATAAATTGCTTAACAGTGTGTCAGGAATAAAAGAAAAAGATGTGTCAGCAATTATAGAGTCCAGAAATAATGAATATATATACAGAGGTTATAATGATTTAGAAAGAATGAGAATTAAATTCACATATCCCGGAAAGAATGATTATCCTGAGCAATTAATGAATATATATGATTATCCATATATTCTTTATTATAAAGGAAGACTGCCTCAAGCGAATGTTCCTGCTATAGCTATAGTAGGTGCACGTAATTGTACAGAGTATGGGAGGACAATTGCAGATATGCTGGCAAAATGTTTTGCAGATATGGGAATTCAGGTTATCAGTGGGATGGCATTAGGAATAGATGCAGCGGCACAGAGAGGAGCTGTTAATAAAGGCGGATACAGTCTTGCGGTTCTTGGATGTGGAGTGGATGTGTGTTATCCAAGAAGTAATATAGATTTATATACACAATTGCAGAATGCAGGTGGGATAATGTCTGAATATCCGCCGGGTACGCCGCCAAGAGCCGGGCAGTTTCCTATGAGGAACAGAATTATAAGTGGCATTGCAGATGCGTTAATTGTGGTTGAGGCAAGACAGAAGAGTGGCTCGCTTATAACTGCGGATCAGGCATTGGAGCAGAACAGGGATGTTTATGTTGTCCCGGGAAGAATAGGTGATTCGTTATCAGAAGGATGTCTGAAACTTATAAAGGAAGGTGCGCAGATGATTACATCACCGATGGATGTATGTGCTACGGAGAGTATTAACAGATATCTTAATAAAAACATAAAACAATGTGATTTTCTGAATGATTTGAATGATGCTGGTATATTTGAAGGCAATTTAAAAAAATCAGGACTTGCAAGCCCTAAAAATATGGTGTATAGTCAAATCAATTTGTTTCCGGTAAGTCTGGAGACAATTGTTAATAATTCTAGGATAAGTCTGGTAGAGGCGGAGGGGATTCTGCTTGAGCTGGAGCTTGATGGGCTTATTGAAGAGGTTTCAAAGAATTATTATATAAGGAAGCATATTTGATTTGGAGGGCTATAGATGCATAAGTATTTGGTTATAGTGGAGTCACCTGCCAAGGTAAAGACTATCAGTAAATTCCTTGGAGCTAATTACAAGGTAATGGCATCACAGGGACATGTAAGGGATCTGCCTAAGAGCCAGATGGGAGTTGACATTGAACATGATTATGAACCTAAATATATTACGATAAGGGGAAAGGGAGATATTCTTGCTGCTTTAAGAAAAGAAGCGAAGAAAGCTGATAAAGTATATCTCGCAACCGATCCCGACCGCGAGGGAGAAGCTATTTCATGGCATCTTGCAGCGGCACTTAAATTAGAAGATAAAGATATATACAGAATTACATTTAACGAAATCACTAAGAATGCAGTTAAGGCATCATTGAAAGAAGCAAGAAAGATTGATATGAATCTTGTCGATGCGCAGCAGGCGAGAAGAGTATTAGACCGTGTTGTTGGTTATGGAATCAGTCCATTATTATGGGCTAAGATTAAAAGAGGCTTAAGTGCTGGAAGAGTTCAGTCTGTTGCTTTAAGAATGATATGTGACAGAGAGAATGAGATAGATGAATTTATTCCAGAAGAATACTGGTCTATGGAAGCTGTTCTTAATATTAAAGGGGAGAAAAAGCCTTTAATTGCAAAGTTCTATGGCGATGAGAATGGAAAAATTGAAATTAAGAATGGTGCACAGATGAAGGATATTCTTGATGAAGTAAAGAAGAGTGATTTTAGTATTGAAAGCATTAAGAGGGGAGAAAAGGTAAAGAAATCACCACTTCCATTTACTACAAGTACACTTCAGCAGGAAGCAGCTAAAACTCTTAATATGTCTACAAAGCGTACAATGAATATTGCACAGCAGTTATATGAAGGTGTTGATATTAAAGGAAGAGGAACAGTAGGTCTTATTACGTATTTAAGAACAGATTCTACAAGAGTTGCAGATGAGGCTAAGGTATCATCCAGAGAATATATAAGCCAGAATTATGGAGAAAAATATATTCCCGAAGAAGCTAATGCCAAGAAGGATGATAAGAAGATTCAGGATGCACATGAGGCTATCAGACCAACTGATCTTAACTTATCACCGGCAATAGTAAAGGAATCTTTACAGAGAGATCAGTTCAGGCTTTATCAGCTTATCTGGAAAAGATTTGTTGCAAGCCAGATGGCACCGGCTGTATATGAAACGACATCAGTAAAGATTATGGCAGGAAAGTACAGATTCAGCGTAGCAGCTTCTAAGGTTATGTTTGATGGTTTTATGTCTGTATATAAGAATGATGATGACAATGAAGAAAATAATACTCTTGCGAAAGGACTGGACGAGAATTCAGAACTTTCATTGGAAGATGTCAATGGAGTGCAGCATTTTACACAGCCACCTGCACATTTTACAGAAGCATCATTAGTAAAGGCGCTTGAGGAACAGGGAATAGGCAGACCAAGTACTTATGCTCCTACAATATCTACAATTATTGCAAGACATTATGTTATTAAAGAGAATAAGAATCTTTATATTTCAGAGCTTGGAAATGCGGTTAATAATATAATGATAACAGCTTTTCCTACTATTGTAGATGTTAAGTTTACAGCTAATATGGAGTCTCTTCTTGATGGCGTTGCAGAAGGAACCGTGGAATGGAAGGAAATTATAAGAAACTTTTATCCTGATCTTAAAGTTGCAATTGATGAAGCGGAGAAGGAACTTGAACATGTTAAGATAGAAGATGAAGTAACTGATGTTATTTGTGATAAATGTGGCAGAAATATGGTTATTAAGTATGGCCCTCATGGTAAGTTCTTAGGGTGTCCGGGATTTCCTGAATGTCATAATACCAAACCGTATCTTGAAAAGATTGGAGTTCCATGTCCTAAGTGTGGAAAAGATGTTATCATAAAGAAAACAAAGAAGGGAAGAACCTTCTATGGATGTGATGGCTACCCTGATTGTGATTTCGTATCATGGCAGAGACCGTCTGAGAAAAAATGTCCTAAGTGTGGCGGATATATGGTTGAGAAGGGCAATAAAATTGTATGTGCTGATGAGACATGCGGCTATGTAGAGAATAAGAATGACAAGGAACAATAACCGGGTGGTTATTATCAGAAGAAGGATGGGAGATTTACAATGAGTGTTCAGCTTCTTGATAAAACAAGAAAAATCAATAAGCTGCTCCACAATAATCATTCACACAGAGTTGATTTTAATGATATCTGTGATGTGCTTAGTGGAATATTAGAGTCTAATGTTCTGGTTATAAGTCAGAAAGGAAAGATTCTGGGAGCAGGATACTGGAATAATATTGATAGAATAGGCGAACTTATAACAGCGGATGTGGGTGGATTCGTTGACAAGATGTTTAATGAAAGACTGCTTGGAGTATTATCCACAAAGGAGAATGTTAATCTTCTTACACTGGGGTTTACCAGTGGCAGTGAAAGAAAATTTAATGCAATTATTGCACCAGTTGAGATTGCCGGAGAACGGCTGGGAACATTATTTATGTATAAATGTATCAGTGATTATGAAATTGATGATATTATTTTATGCGAATATGGAGCTACTGTTGTAGGACTTGAGATGATGAGTTCTGTATGCAATGAGAATGCAGAAGATGAAAGAAAAAAGAAAATTGTCAAGTCAGCGATTTCTACGCTTTCAGCCTCAGAACTTCAGGCAATAAAGGCTGTTTTTGAAGCTCTTGATGGAACAGAAGGTATTCTTGTAGCAAGCAGGATTGCGGATAATACCGGAATAACAAGATCAGTTATTGTTAATGCACTTAAAAAATTTGACAGTGCAGGTGTTATTTCTACGAAATCATCAGGCATGAAAGGAACAAAAATAAAAGTCCTTAACGAAATTGTGTTTGATGAGATAAAAAAGCTTGATGATTAGGATGTAAAATTGTATAATTGATTCAGCTTAAGGAGTAGGTGTGAAGTGATAAAAGGATGGATCCAATTTATTTGGGTCCTTTTTTTGTCAAAATACTTGTAATTTTGACATTATAATTTATAATGTATGTAGTGTTTTTATGTTTTGGTAATAGGCATATTTTGCGTTTTAACACTAAGAAAGGAATAATATATGAGTACAGGTGCTTTTGGTTATGTTAATCTGCTGAAATCAGCAGCAGATGCGAGCTGGACAAGAGAAGAAGTTTTAACTAATAATATTGCTAATGTTGATACACCTAATTATAAGAGACAGGATGTTGAGTTCAGTTCTTTCCTTGCGAATGCATTACAGAGGTCTGGAAAGAGCACCTCATCACTGACACAGAGGGTTAATAATGTTAATTATAATGATTTATCAATAAGAACTTATACTGATAACAGTACACTTTCATATAGAACAGATGGTAATAATGTTGATCTTTCTACAGAGAATGTTGAACTTGCGTCAGAGCAGATTAATTATAATGCGTTAATTGACAGCATGAATAATGAGTTTTCAAGATTTAAGTCTGTGTTAAAATAATTGATGGATTCAGGAGGAAAATCAGCTTATGTCAATGTTTACGGCTTTTAATGTAAGTGCTTCAGGAATGACGGCACAGCAGTTAAGAACAGATGTAATATCAGAGAATATAGCTAATGCAGATACAACAAGAACAAGTGATGGAACACCTTATGTTAGGAAAGCTGTTGTGTTCACTGAAAAAACAATGACAGGTACAGCACTTGGAAAGTCTGCATATGGTTCATATGGAACCGGAGCGTATTCCACATTTTCGGATGCGTTAAGACTTGCCAATGGTGGTGTTGTAGGTAACGGAGTTAAAGTTACATCTGTATATGAAGATACATCAACTGATATGGAAATGGTATATGATCCATCGCATCCAGATGCGGATGAGAATGGCTATGTTACATATCCGAATGTTAATACTGTTCAGGAAATGACTGACCTGATAGATGCGTCGCGTTCATACGAAGCTAATATATCAGCTTTCAACGCAAGCAAGTCAATGGCAACAAAGGGACTTTCAATAGGTTCTTCAACATAAAGCGGATAATAATAACATATTAACTGAAAGAGGAGAATGAATATGGATCTTACTAGTGCGATTGGAACTTTAGGCAGTGATTATATCAATAAAGTTACATCAGCAATGAAAGATAATGCAACACTTAAAACAACAGGTACAGCAGATTCAGATACTACATTTGATGCAATATATGATTCTGTATCCGGACTGCTTAACAGCACTAATTCGTATGTGCAGAGAGCACAGCAGGCAGAAATTGATTATGCTCTTGGTAACATGACTAATACTCATGAGTTAGGAGTTTATCAGCAGGAAGCTAATATTGCACTGCAATATACAGTTGCAATAAGAGATAAGGCATTGGAGGCCTATAACTCTATTATGAATATGTCAATGTAAATAGGGGTTTTTTATGTTAGATAGATTGAAACAGATTCCAGCGCGACTTCTTGAAATATGGAAGAACTGGACAAGAAATCAGAAAATTATAATTGTAAGTGCGGTGGTTGTATTTATAGCAGCTGTTATCGTTATAGCATATGTTTTATCAAGACCTACATATCAGGAGCTTACCAAATGCGAAGATTACAGTGAGATGAATACAGTTACCACGCTGCTTACAGATAATGGATATACATATCAGATAAATAATATGACTGTTAATGTTAAAAAGCAGGATTTAACTAATGCTAAAATGCTCATTGCATCTAATGACATTAAGCCTTCAGGATATTCGCTTGATGATGCACTTAACAGTAGTCTTACTACGACGGAAGCTGACAAGAATAAAAAATATGCAAAGTATCTGGAAACAAAATTTGCAACGGATATAGCATCTCTTGATGGAATTAAGAAAGCTTCTGTTACAGTTCATTTATCAGATGATACTAATTCTTTTTATTCAACGAAAAAAGATACCACTGTTGCTGTTACAGTTGATACAAGTAAGACTGTATCAGATGACGCTGCTGAGAGCATAGCTGTATTTCTTGCAACAGCGGTTGGAAGCAGCACAACTAACGGAATAACAATTATTGATACGACAGGAAAGACTTTATTTAACGGTTCGGATAATTCGGGTTCAGTATCTAATATCTCATATTCCAGCAAGCTTAAGTATAAGTCACAGATTGAGTCTACTGTTGCGGCTGGAGTTAAGAATACCGCACTTTCGACTTCTTTGTTTAATGATGCGACAGTTGCTATTAATCTTGATCTTGACTGGGATACAGTTAATAAGATTGCAACTGAGTATACAGCCCAGGAGGGAAGAGAAGAAGGCTTATACGATACTTCATATGAACTTCAATCGACAGGAAACAATGGAGCGGGTGGAACACCTGGAACTACAAGTAATGGTGAGGGTGGAACGACATACGATCTTACAGATGGAACATCAAGTTCCTCTACATATACTGTAAAGCAGTATCAGTATCTTCCTAACCAGCTGGTTACTACAACTAATACTGAACCAGGGAAGATAGTATATGATTCATCTACGATGTCTGTTACTCTTATTAAGAATGTTGTATATAACGAAGAAGATTGCAAAAAGCTGGGATATCTTGATAACATGACATGGGATGAATTCAAGGCGCAGAACGCTGATCCTGTTCAGGTACAGGTTAATGCTGACTGGATGAATATGCTTTCTAATGCAACCGGAATATCAACTAACAACATAACAGTGCTTGCATATAATGTTCCATATTTTTATGATGCTGCTAAGACAAGTGTGTTAAGCAGAGCATCATTCTGGATACAGATTGCACTTGCAGTTGCAATTCTCGGTATACTTGTATTCATAGTTTTAAGAAGTGCAAGGCCTCTTACTGTAGAAGAAAAGGAGCCAGAGCTTTCTGTAGAAGAAATGCTTGCTTCAACTAAAGAGAATCAGCCTACTGTTGATGAAATTGACCTTCAGGAGAAATCTGAGACAAGAAAGGCTATTGAAAAATTCGTTGATGAGAACCCGGAAGCAGTTGCATTGCTGCTTAGAAACTGGCTTAATGATGACTGGTGATAATTACTGGGGATAATTGAAAAAGATTAATACATATGATTGGAGATGATACATATGCCAAAGCCAACTGCAAGTAGTGAGAGAGAAATGGATGGTGTGGAAAAAGCTGCAACATTACTTATTGCACTTGGACCTGAGAAATCAGCTCAGATTTTTAAACATTTAAAAGAAGAAGAAATTGAACAATTGACACTTGAAATAGCTAATACAAGCAGTGTGTCACCTCAGACAAAAGAGAAGGTACTTAATGAGTTTTATGAAATATGTCTTGCACAGCAGTATATTGCAGAAGGCGGTATTTCGTATGCTAAAGAACTTCTTGAGAAAGCTCTTGGCGAGGACAAGGCGAGAGATGTTATTGGAAAACTTACGGCAAGTCTTCAGGTTCGTCCTTTCGAATTTATCAGAAAGACAGACTCTACTCAGCTGCTTAACTTTATTCAGGATGAACATCCTCAGACTATTGCTTTGATACTTTCTTATCTTCCGGCATCACAGGCATCTAATGTTGTATCATCACTTCCACCAGAGAAGCAGGCAGATGTTGCGAAGAGAATTGCTATGATGGACAGGACATCGCCAGATGTTATTAAGCAGGTAGAAAAAGTGCTTGAAAGAAAACTCGCTTCTCTTGTGAATCAGGATTACACTATTGTTGGTGGTGTTGATGCAATTGTTGAAATACTTAATTCTGTTGACAGAGGAACAGAAAAGCATATTATGGAAACTCTTGAAGTTGAAGAACCAGAGCTTGCAGATGAAATCCGTAAGAAAATGTTTGTATTTGAAGATATTCTTTCTCTTGATAACAGAGCTATTCAGAGAGTTCTCAGAGATGTTGACAATCATGACCTTGCTCTTGCACTTAAGGGAGCAACGGAAGAAGTGCAGAATGTTATTCTTAATAACCTTTCATCACGTCTTGCTTCTATGATAAAGGAGGATATGGAATATATGGGTCCTGTCCGTATGAAAGATGTTGAAGATGCACAGCAGAAGATTGTTAATATTATCAGAAAGCTTGAAGATTCAGCAGAAATTGTAATATCACGAGGCGGAGGTGACGAGATAATTGTCTAATCTGTTAAAAAAAAGCTCTATAATTAATAATGATGAGAGGGTTATTGATTATAATGAGCTTATCAGGAAAAAGATGCAGACTATAATGGAGTCCAGAAATAATGAAATGGATGCAGATGGTTTTATTAGTGGTCTGCATGCTGATATTGTAGAAGAACTTATATCGGATGATAATACAGCAGATGCACGTACAGATGATTCATCAGAGGGAGAACATCAGGCTGCAGCATCACTGGAAAATATTAATGCAGAAGCTGAAAAAATAATAGAAGATGCAAGACTTCAGGCTGAACAGATAATAGCAGATGCCAATAAAAATGCGGCTGCTGCATTTGAAGAGGCTAAACAGAATGGCTACTATGAGGGTAATGCGGCTGCACAGGAAGAGGCAGACAAAAGGCAGGAACAGCTTGAAGCAGAATATAATAACAGGAAGAAAGAGCTGGAGCAGGAATATAATGAGCTTAAAGAAAAGGTAGAGCCACAGCTTGTTGAAGTTATTACTGATGTGTTCAGGAAAGTAACGGGAGTTGTTGCAGAAGATAATCAGCAGATTATTTTGCATCTTATCAATGATGTTATGCATAATGCTGATGGAAGCAGGGATTATGTAATAAAAGTATCTCCTGAAGATTATAAGTTCCTGGTTAATAATCAGGGAAAGATATATTGTGCTATGTCAAGAGAGGTTAATATTGATATAGTTGAGGATACCGGACTTGAAAGAAATCAGTGTATGATAGAAACAAATACTGGAATATTTAATTGCAGTCTGGATATTGAACTTAATAATCTTATAAAAAATATAAAGCTGTTAAGCTGCGTGTAGTGATTGAGATTATATATTATTTGATATAAGGAGGATGAAATGCTGGCAATTAATAAAAATAAATATTTATCATTGACAGAAAAATCCTTCTATAAAAAGTTGGGAAAAGTAACTAAGATTGTAGGGCTTACTATAGAATCTGTCGGACCAGATGCAAAACTTAATGATTTATGCAGGATTTATTCTGCAGATAACAGTCAGGAATTATATGCGGAGGTTGTAGGATTCAATGATTCAAATGTATTGCTGATGCCGTTTGATGTTGTAGATGGAATCGGCCCGGGATGTGTAGTTGAAAATATGGAAAAACCACTGACAGTTAAGGTTGGGGATGGAATATTGGGACATACACTGGACGGACTTGGTAATCCTACAGATGGATCAGAACTTGAATTGACAGATGAGTATCCTGTTGAAGCTGCTCCACCTGATCCTATGGACAGGGAGATAATAAGCCAGGTCCTTCCATTGGGAGTTAAGGCGGTAGATGGACTGCTTACAGTTGGAAAAGGACAGAGAATTGGTATATTTGCAGGAAGTGGTGTAGGAAAGAGTACGCTTCTTGGTATGTTTGCAAGAAATACGAAAGCTGATATTAATGTTATTGCTCTTATAGGAGAGCGTGGCAGAGAGGTCAGGGAATTCGTGGAAAGAGATCTGGGACCAGAAGGAATGGCAAGGAGTGTTCTGGTTGTTGCTACTTCAGACAAGCCTGCACTTATAAGAAATAAGGCGGCAAAGACAGCAACGGCTATTGCAGAATATTTCAGGGATCAGGGCAAAGATGTACTTCTGATGATGGATTCACTTACAAGATTTTCCATGGCGCAAAGAGAAATAGGGCTTGCTTCAGGAGAACCTCCGGTTACAAGAGGATATCCGCCAAGCGTATATAGTGAAATGCCTAAGCTGCTTGAGAGAGCGGGAATGTCAGATAAGGGCTCAATAACAGGATTGTATACCGTTCTTGTTGATGGTGATGATTTTAATGAGCCTATAACTGATACAGCCAGAAGTATTCTGGATGGACATATTGTATTGTCACGAAAGCTGGGACAAAAAAATCACTATCCTGCTATTGATGTGTTACAAAGCATATCAAGATGTATGAGTCAGATTGTTGACAGGCAGCATAAACAGATGGCGGGACGAATGAAGAATGTTATGGCAACTTATAATGAGGCGGAAGATCTTATTAATATTGGCGCTTATAAGAGCGGTTCCAATAAAAATATAGATTATGCCATTTATAAGATTGATACTGTTAATAAATTTCTTATGCAGCAGACTGATGAAAAATTTGATTATGATGATGAAATATCACAGTTATCAGATATATTTGCAGATTATGAAGCATTTGAAAATGGAACTCTTCAGCTTAAGAGGTAACGGAGGCATGAATGGCTAAATTTTTGTACAGTATGCAGAATGTCCTTAATATTAAAGAACGACTGGAAACGCAAGCTAAAACAGAATTTGCAGAAATGAATAACCGTTTATCAATAGAACAGGATACAATGCGGCGTCTTGTTAAGAGAATGAATATGTATGAGCAGCTTGCAAAGGATTCTGCAACACAAAGCATTGATATTGCCGAAATGCGAAGATGCAATGAGGCTATTAAGATAATAAAAAACCAGATAACACAGCAGGCTGTAAGAATAAGGATTGCGGAAAGAAATGTTGATAATGCAATGAAAAAACTTACAGAGGCTGTTCAGGACAGAAAAATTCATGAGAAGCTGAAGGAAAAGGCATTTGACGAGTTTAAGCTTGAGTTAAATGCACAGGAAATGAAAGAGATAGATGAGACAGTAAGTTTTAACTATAATAACAAAGATGAGTAATTGTTGTTTGGAGAAAGAGTATTATGGCTAAGAAAAAAGATGTTAATGTTGATGAACTTGATGAAGATTCAGGGAAGAGTGGCAAGCTTATAAGCGTACTTGTTGCAATTCTTATAATTATAATATGGCTTGTTATATTTGCACTGCTTATCAAAATGAATGTTGGCGGTGTTGGAAGTATGTTAAGACCGTATCTTAAGAATGTTCCTGTTATCAGTAAGATTCTGCCGGATCCTACTGATGAAGAGATTAAGGAAGAAACCGGTAACCAGTACAAGAATCTTTCTGAAGCGATAGACAGAATAAAGGAGCTGGAAGCAGAGCTTAAACAGTATACTGATTCTGACAATGCTTCATCGGAGACTATTGCAGAGCTGCAGGCAGAAATAGCACGCCTTAAGGTGTTTGAAGATAATGCACAGTATTATCAGGAGTTAAAGGATAAGTTCGACAGGGAGGTTGTATATACTGATAATGCTCCGGATATATCTAATTATAAAACATGGTATGAAAGCATTGATGCTGAAAATGCTGCCAAGCTATATGAACAGGTTATAAAAGATCTTGAATATTCGAAGAAGGTTAAAGAGTGGGCAGAGACATATTCGAAGATGGATGCAGCGAATGCGGCAGCAATTTTAGAGGAAATGACCGGAGATACAAATCTGGTATCAGATATTCTTTTGAGTATGACATCTAAGCAGAGAGCTGCTATTCTTGCCGAGATGGATCCTGTATATGCGGCAAAGCTTACTGTAATTATGTATCCTGGCAAAGGTTAAGTTTTGAGGGATATGTTCCGATACACATAGAGGATTAGGAGTATTCTGATCTAATATGCAGGAAAGGAGGAAGAATAATGGTAAGTTCAGCTATTTCGGGAATTTCACAGAAAAGTGTGAGTGCAGTTGGTTCTATATCGGGCAGACAGAATTCACAGGATTCTTATGGGACGGATTTTTCTAAGGTTATGAGTGCATCATTGCAGAATGCAGGTCAGGGGAAAAAGGATTCCTTTGGAGTATCAGGCAATAGTGTGACAGAAACTACAGCTGCCAAGCAGAATAATAATGTTGCCAAGCAGGATAAAATACCTACTGAAAATAAATCTGATGCTGTGAAAGCTTCTAATGAAGGTAAGCTTAAAGAAGATATATCAAAGGCGGTTTCTGATATTAAGGATAAGATTAAAGAAGCTATGGATGTTTCTGATGAAGATATCGAAAATGCAATGGGGCAGTTAGGAATTGGTATTGCTGATCTGCTTAATCCACAGATAGTTACAGACCTTGTGGTTACATTAAGTGGTAACAGCGATTCATTAGAATTTCTTACAGATGCTTCAGCAGTTGCTGCTCTTGAAGATATTCTGAATGTTGTTAAAGAAATTACACAGAATCTTACAGAAACTTATAATGTTGACATTACATCTGTTAAAGATATTGTCAAAGATCTGGACATGACTTCTGATAAGAATACTGTTGACTATCAGGATGACAGGAAGAGTGATAATAATCTGACTGAAGATACTGCGGAAAGCATAACTGATGTGATTGCAGAAAAGACTGCGGTTAAAGGTGATAATGCAGCTACGGATGAAAAAAAGAATGATTCTGATACACATTTGCAGGATAAGAGCAATGGCAGTATCGAAAGAATGGCATCTGATATGACGCAGAGTATTCAGAAGGCTTTTGGTGAAGTTATGAGTGAGACATCCGGAGTTAATGAGGTTGATATTGTAAGACAGGTTGTTGAACAGATTAAGGTTACAGCAACTCAACAGCTTTCAAGCATTGAAGTTATGCTTAATCCGGAGAATCTTGGAAAAGTGCATGTTGCAGTTACTGCAAAACAGGGAATTGTTACAGCACAGCTTACGGCACAGAATGAGCAGGTTAAGGCTGCGCTTGAAAATCAGTTGACAGCACTTAAGGAACAGTTTAACAATCAGGGCATCAAGGTAGAAGCAGTTGAGATTACAGTACAGAGCCATGGTTTTGAATCTGAACAGAATCTTGAAGGCAACAATTCTAATCAGGCACAGCAGGAAAAGAAATCTCACAGAAAAATTGATTTAAGCAGTCTTGAGGAACTTGATGAATCTGATATGACTTCAGAGGAAATAAGGGCTAAGGATGCTATTGTTAATGGCAACAGCAGTGTTGAATATTCAGCATAATTATAATAAGAAAGGAGAATATGGATGGCTAGTACGATAGGTGCATGGTCTTATGTTAAGAACGATGGTTCATTGTCTACAAAGGATGATGTTAATACTAATATAAGTTCAACAGGTAAGAATAATAGTTCGGGCAATAAGACAACTCTGGATGTTAATGAGTTTTTAAAACTTATGGTTGCTGAAATGCAGAATCAGGATCCACTCGAACCAACAGATAATTCAGACTATATGGCTCAGCTTGCTACATTTACACAGGTAGAGGCAACCAAAGAAATGAATACCAATACTTTGCAGGGAATGGCGTCTGATCTTGTTGGAAAACAGGTTATTATGACAACCAATCAGAATAGCGATGGATTCATCGGAGGAACAGTAGATTACTGGGAATCTATTAATGGAACTGTATATCTTGGAATTGGCGGAAAGCTTTATGATATAGCAGATCTTGATACAGTTATGGATAAGTCATACTATGATAAATGGAGTGGAAAGACAGATACAAAGACAGATACAAAGACAGATGCAAAGACAGATGCAGATAGTAAAACTGATACAGGTAATACTAAGACAGAGGAGTAACCGTTATGATGAATAATATGATTAATGGAAACATTACTTCTATTGAACAAATGACTGATTATATTGGCAGGAATGATTCCTTAAACAATGTAAGCAAGACTTATGAGGGAAAAACATTTGCTGATATATATAAACAGAAACGTTCAATTGAAGAGGTTATTTCTGATAGTGATATTGATGCATCAAAGAAATTGAAATTCTCAAAGCATGCAGGCGAAAGGCTGAATGAAAGAGATATTCAGTTATCGGATGAACAGATGACAAGGCTTGAGGAAGGAACCGAAAAAGCAATTTCGAAAGGAATCAAAGAATCTCTCGTTATAATTGATGATCTTTCTTTTATAGTTAATACAAAGAACAGGACCGTTATTACAGCGATGGATCAGAATAACAACAATGATAATATCTACACTAATATTGATGGAGCGGTTATTATATAGCTGGACCGAAAGGAAGCGGATGTTCCTGACTGCTTGATGGAACGAAGCTCCTCAATATGGTGTCATCAGGATATTACATATGGGCAAATATGGAGGAACAATATTATGATGAGATCAATGTACTCTGCTGTGTCAGGTCTTAAGGCACATCAGACGAGAATGGATGTTATTGGTAACAATATCGCCAATGTTAATACTGTGGCATTTAAGTCGCAGTCTATGACTTTTTCAGAGGTTTTTTATCAGACAACACAGACCGCTTCAGGACCTAATGCTGAATCAGGTAAGGGTGGTACTAATGCAAAACAGATCGGACTTGGTTCATCTGTAGGTTCTATATCAACATCAATCTCAACAGAGGGTGCATCTGAGAGAACTGATAATGCATTTGATTTAAAGATAGGCGGAAGTGCTTTCTTTATTGTAAATAGTGCAGGCAATACTTTCTTTACAAGAGCTGGTAATTTTAAGGTTGATGAATCAGGCGCTCTTGTAACATCAGCTGGTGCTAATGTTATGGGATGGCAGGTAGATGAGACAGGTAAGGCTGTTAAGGATGTTGTTTCAAAACTTTATGTGAACAGTCCGGAATTTGCATATACATCTCCTCAAAGGACATCTGCTGTTAATTTTACTGGTAATATTAATGCAAGTTCTAAGGATACTATTACAACAACTCTTAATTTTTATGATAGTCTTGGCAATTCTTTCCAGGCTACTGTTAATTTGGATTATGCCGGTGTACAGGGAGATAATACACAGTACACTATGACATGTGTAGGGGTTTCTAAGAATGGCAATCCTACAGATCTTACATTTACAGCATCCGGACCATTATCATTTAATACACTTACAGGTCTTGCAGATCAGTCTAATGCTAATATACAGCTTACATTTTCTAATGATGCGACTTTGGCACAGACTAACGAAAATATTGATATCAGAACTATTGGAGAGAGCGAGACAAGCCCTGTACTTACACTTAGCGGTTCAGGACTTACAATGTATGCTGATAAGACATCAGTTAAGGGTGATCTTGGAATAGATGAGGTTGGAAAAGGTAAGGCTGTTGGTAAAATGACATCAGTTGGCATTGATAATTCTGGATATATTGTTGCCAGCTACAGCAATGGAGATACTAAGAATATAGGTCAGATAGCAGTTGCTACTTTCTCTAACCCGGAAGGTCTGCAGAAAGAAGGAGAAAATCTTTACTCTGCAACACTTAATTCAGGTTCATTTGATGGTATTGGTGAAGATGTTACAACATCAGACGGCAGTATTTCATCAGGCGTACTTGAAATGTCAAATGTTGACCTTTCATCAGAATTTACTAATATGATTACAACTCAGAGAGGATATCAGGCTAATTCGAGAATTATAACTGTTTCAGACACACTGTTAGAGGAACTTATTAATCTTAAGAGATAATTTTTAAGTATAAATGCCCCGGAATTAGATGATTTCGGGGCGTTTTTGTCTGTTTTTTTCAAAGTATAACTTGCATTAATCGGTATGAAGTGTTTTAATATATTTAGTTGATTTTAACGGGGGTACTATACCTTATCTTGTATCGGAGGTATTATGATTGAAGTAACGAGACTTAATGGGAAGGATTTTGTTCTTAACGCAGAATTAATTGAAGTTATGGAGGAAACTCCGGATACTGTTATTACTCTTACAACAGGACATAAGTATGTCGTTAAAGAAAGTCTTGATGAAATACTTGACAAGATATTTACATATAAAAAGAATATAATCGGCAATATACATGTCGTTAAGACAGAAGCTGAATGATAATATATAGAACATAAGAATTTTGGAAGGGGCAATTATGGATTTAGCTACACTATTGGGAATAATTATTGGCTTTGGCATGGTTGTACTGGGAATTATAACGAGTACGACCAATCCTACACTGAAAGGAATTATGGATACTTTTGTTGATATCCCGTCGATAGCGGTTACTATTGGTGGTTCTTTGGCGGGTATGCTGACATCGTATACATTTAAGACATTTATCGGACATCTTAAGGGATTCAGCATTGCAATGAAAGATCCTAAGCTTGATAATGGACAGGTAATATCTAAGATTATTGAGCTTTCTAATACAGCCAGAAAAGAAGGCCTTCTGGCACTTGAAGAGGTTGCTCAGGGACTTGACGATGAGTTTATGAAGAAGGGAATTCTTCTTATAGTTGATGGTACTGAGCCTGAACTGGTAAGAGGTATTCTTGAAACAGAACTGGTTAATCTGGATACAAGACATAAGAGTACAATTGGTTTCTTTGATAACTGGGCGGCACTTGCTCCTGCATGGGGAATGATTGGTACACTTTTAGGACTTGTTAATATGTTAAAGAACTTATCTGATTCAGCGTCAATCGGACCTAATATGGCGGTAGCACTTCTTACTACGCTTTATGGTTCGTTGATTGCTAACTGGCTCTGTGTTCCTATATCTAATAAGCTTAAGCTGCAGAATAATGATGAGTATCAGCTTAGAGAGATTATTATTGAGGGGCTTCTTTCTATTCAGGCAGGAGAGAATCCAAGAGTTATAGAGGAAAAGCTTAAGTCATTCCTTTCACCATCTGCCAGAACAGCGTTATCTGAGCAAGGAGGAGGTGAAGGCTGATGGCAAAACAGCGTACAGAGGATGCACCACCAGCGGCTCTCTGGAAAGATACATTTTCAGATCTTATGAACCTGCTTTTGTGTTTCTTCGTTTTGATGTTTGCAATGTCAACAGTTGATTCGCAGAAGTTTGAAGAGATTGCAGCTTCACTTTCATCAAGCTTTAGTGTTCTTCCACAGGGTGGTTCAGCCTTATCTAAAGAAGGTATTCTTGTAAGTAGTGGTGCAAGCCAGCTTAATGATTTAAGCACTTTTTATAATAATATGGGACTGAATAATGATGGTAATATGTCACAGGATATTCAGAATGCCTATGATGAAATTGAAAAAGAAGGACTTGAACAGTCAGAAAATATGGCTGAAGAGATTAAAGATAAGCTTACTGCAAGCGGTGTGGCAGACCAGATAGAAGTTACAGCATACAGCAAGTATGTTATGCTTAATGTTAATGGTGGAATTTTATTTGATTCCGGTAAAGCTGAATTAACACCACAGGCACTTACATTGCTTGATAAAGTGGCAGATGCACTTATAGAGTATGATGATAATGTAATTACTATAGAAGGTCATACGGATAATGTGCCAATTAATACATCGCGTTATCCTAATAATATGATGCTTTCTTTATACAGAGCATATAGTGTTTTTGATTTCTTTGTTTCTGACAAGGGCTTTTCAAATAAAACAATGTCATCTTCCGGCAGAGGGGATGCAGTTCCTATTGCAGACAATGGAACTCCGGAAGGCAGAGCGCAGAACAGAAGAGTTGAAATAAAAGTGTATAATGCAATTAACAGTTAACAGGAGGATAACTCATGAAAAAGAGTATGCTTAATGTGATAACACTTGCACTTGTATTGGTTAATCTTATACTTACGGTGTTGCTCACATTTTCACTTGTATCTACTAATAAAAAGACGAATTCCTTAATTACCAAGGTCGCTCAAATTATTGACCTTGATGCGGGTGGAGGACTTACTAATAATACATCAGGAAGTGGAAGCACTGGCATAGAAGATATTAAATATGTTGATGTTAAGAATAACGACAGTACAGATATTATTGTTTCGTTTGTTGATAATGGAAAAACAAGATATGCTGTTCTTACTGTATCTTTAGGACTTAATTCTAAGGCTAAGGATTATAGTACGGTATCGACTTCAATCGATAACGGTATGAAAGTAATTGTTAATAAGGTTACTAATGAAGCTAATAAGTATACATACAGTACTATTAGTGCAAATAAGACTGCTATAGAGACTAATCTTCTAAAAGAAATGCAGGAATTATTTAAGACAGAGACGATTGAATCGGTTCTTGTTAATATGGTTATTCAGTAATGATGATATATACAATAATTATTAAAGGAGGTGAGGAAGATGGGAGAGGTTCTTTCACAGAGTGAAATTGATAACCTCTTGAAAGCTCTCAGCAGCGGAGAATTAGATGTTGATGAAATGAAGAATACAGAAGAAAAGCAGGTCAAGAATTATGATTTTGCAAGACCTTCTAAGTTTTCTAAAGAACATTTAAGAACTCTTGAGATTATATTTGAACATTTTGGCAGACTTCTGGCAACGAATCTTCCTGCTTACCTCAGAAAATCGGTGAGTGTTGATGTCGTTAACTCAGAAGTTGTTATATATTCAGAATTTTCTAATGCACTTTCTAATCCTGTATTGCTTGGAGTTGTAGGAATGCAGCCGTTGTCAGGCAATATAATTATGGAAATGGCTTCAAATCTTGGATTTGCCATTGTTGACAGATTGCTTGGTGGTGCAGGTAATTCGCTTGATAAAGAAAGAGATTTTTCAGAAATAGAGCTTTCTATACTGGAAAGAATATTTACAGTCTGCGTTAATCTTATGCAGGAACCATGGGAGAATGTAGTTAAGGTTAATCCAAGACTGGAAAGAATTGAAACTAATTCACAATTTGCCCAGATTATTTCTCCGAGTGAGACAATTGCGATTGTAACCATTAATTTAAAGATTGGTGACGTTGAGGGACTTGTGAACATATGTCTGCCATTTGCTACATTAGAGCCGGTAATGGATAAGCTGAATACCAAATACTGGTTTTCTAATATGCAGGAGAAAGATACTAATACATATGAAGATGCAATTGAGACTGTTATTGATAAGGCAATGATTCCGGTAAAGGCAGTGCTGGGAACATCTAAAATCAGTGTTTCAGACTTTGCGAATCTTCAGATTGGCGATATAATAAGGATTGATAAAAAAGTCGATCAGGAACTGGAAGTGTTTGTTGGAAATATTAAAAAGTTTAAGGCTCTTCCGGGATATTACGAAGATAAATATGCAGTAAGAGTTACAGAAGTAATTAGAAAGGAGAGTGAATAAGAATGGATGGAATGTTATCCCAGGACGAGATAAATGCACTTCTTAGTGGAATGGGGTCAGGAGGAGATGATGCTGAATCAACAGGTACAGCTACTGTGACTGACACACCGGATAACAACTCAGCAGAAGACAGCTTTACTCTTACAGAATCAGAAAAAGATGCTGTTGGAGAAATATCTAATATAAGCATGGGAACAGCAGCTACAACACTTAGTTCGCTTCTTTCTCAGAAAGTTAATATTACAACTCCAAAGGTTGAGGTTGCAACATGGGATGATTTATCAAGGGAATATGACAGACCATGTGTTATGATGCAGATTTCATATAAAGAAGGTCTTGCTGGAAATAATGTACTTATTCTTAAGGAAAATGATGTTAAGATTATTACAGATCTTATGATGGGAGGCACAGGAACTGCTAATCCGGATGAACCGCTTTCAGAGTTACATCTGAGTGCAATAGGTGAAGCAATGAATCAGATGATGGGTTCTGCAGCAACATCTATGTCGTCAATGTTTAACAGAAAGATAGATATTAGTCCTCCAGTTGCAAATCTTGTTGAAACTTATAATGAGTTAGATGAGGGAATGCCTGTATTTCTTAATAAACCTTTCGTTAAGGTAGCATTTAAAATGCAGATTGGCGACCTTATTGATAGTGAGATTATGCAGTTATATCCTAAAGAGTTTGCACAGGAATTATTGAATATGTTTATGCCATCATCTGATGACAGCAGCAATTCGCAGCCACAGCCAGAACCACAGCCGGCGTCGCAGGCACCGGTACAACAACCAGCACCACAGGCCCAGTCGGTACAACAGCCAGCACCACAGGCCCAGTCGGTACAACAGCCAGCACCACAGGCCCAGCCGGTACAACAGCCTGACATGAATATGCAGCAGGCAGGTATGATGGGACAGGCAGTGCCACAACAGGGAATGGCTATGCAGCAGGGAATGCCAATGCAGGGTATGCCGTATGGATATGGAATGCCAATGCAGGGTATGATGGGACAGCCAATGCCAATGCAAGGCTATGCACAGCCACAGGATGTCAATGTTGCTCCGGCAGCATTTCAGCCATTTGCTACAGATGTCAATCCAATTTTACAGAAAGAAAACATCGAACTTATAAAGGATGTTCCACTTGAGGTAACTGTAGAACTTGGAAGAACAACAAAGTCAATCAAGGATATTCTTGAATTTGCGCCAGGAACAATTGTTGAGCTTAATAAGATTGCAGGAGAATCTGTGGATGTTCTTGTTAATGGCAAGTATGTAGCTAAAGGCGAAGTGGTTGTTATTGAGGAGAGTTTTGGTGTTCGTATAACTGAAATTATCAAATAAATTATTACAACTTTCTAAAATTTGTAAAAAACAGTAGGAAAATTGTGATTTTTGTTGTATAATGCATTAGAATGAATTTGGTGAAAAATTTGTTTTTTCGGATAGGAGAAATTTATGGCAAAAAATATTTTGATTTGTGATGATGCTGCATTCATGAGAATGATGATTAAGGATATTCTCACAAAGAACGGATACAATGTTGCAGGTGAAGCAGAGAATGGTGCTAAGGCGGTAGAGAAATACGCTGAATTAAAGCCAGATCTTGTACTTATGGATATAACAATGCCAGAGATGGATGGTATTGAGGCACTTAAGAAGATTAAGGCATCAGATCCTTCGGCATCAGTTATTATGTGTTCTGCAATGGGACAGCAGGCTATGGTTATCGAGTCTATACAGTCAGGTGCTAAAGATTTTATTGTTAAGCCATTTCAGGCTGACCGTGTTATTGAGGCTGTTCAGAAGGTTGTTGGATAATAATGTTTGTTTTAGCAGGATTGAATAGTAGATGGGAAGCGTTTGCACAGTTGCTTACGCTTCTCGTTATTTTTATATTTGTATTAGCGCTTACATATTTTGTTACAAGATGGGCTGGCAGTATGCAGAAGAATAAAATGGCAGGCAGTAACATCCAGATACTTGAGACTATGAGAGTGACTAATTCAAAGTATATCCAGATTATCAAGATTGGCAGCAAATGTTTTGCTGTTGCAGTCTGTAAGGATACTATGACCTTCTTATGCGAGGTTAATGAGGATGAACTGGCATATTCGTCAGATTCAAGAGTAATCAATACCGAAGGTTTCAAGACAATACTAGAGAAGTTTAAGAAAGACAGACCGGATAATTAGTTAGGCAGGGACAGATAGTTTATGTTACGGTGGATTAGAAAGCACAAAAAGGCATTAGTTGGAATATCATTAGGCGTTGGAGTATTTTTAGCAGTTGTTACAATGCTTACATATAGGGTAATGGCGGCAGATACAGATACTGCTTCGGGAAACAGCTTGATCAATATCGGTATATCTGCAGGCGATGGTAATGATATGGCTAGTGTTTTACAGATGCTTCTGGTACTTACGGTTATTTCACTGGCTCCATCGATTCTTATTATGCTTACATCGTTTACGAGGATTGTTATAGTTCTGCATTTTACAAGAGCAGCTATAGGAACGCAGACGGTACCGCCTAATCAGGTTATCATAGGTCTGTCTTTATTTTTGACTTTTTTTGTTATGTCACCTACATTTACAGAAATTTATGACAGTGCTTTAAAGCCGCTATCTAATAATGAGATATCGGTAGAGGAAGCGTATGAAACAGGCGTTAAGCCGCTAAAAACATTTATGCTGAAGCAGACATCTACCAAGGATCTTGATACTTTTTTTAAGATTGCTGGATATGAGGAAGGATCTGTTACATCTGAAGATGATATTTCTATGACAGTACTTGTGCCGTCATTTATTATAAGTGAATTGAGAATAGCATTTATTATAGGATTTCTTATTTATATACCATTTATTATTATTGATATGGTTGTATCTTCAACTCTTATGTCAATGGGTATGATGATGCTTCCACCTACTACGATTTCTGCACCATTTAAGATTCTGCTTTTTGTTATGGCAGATGGATGGAATCTTATAATTGGAAATCTTATAACTACATTTAAGTAAGACAGGGGGAGAATGACATGGATGCTGGACAGGTTGTAACAATTGCAAGGCAGACAATATGGGTTATAGTCAAGACATCTGTACCTCTTTTGCTTGTTTCTATGATAGTGGGACTTATAATAAGTCTTTTTCAGACTCTTACTTCAATCCAGGAACAGACACTTACATTTGTTCCTAAACTTCTTGCTATTATGATTGCGCTTATGCTTATGGGAAACTGGATTCTTAATGAAATAGTTTCTTTTATGCAGATGCTTTGGGGAAGTTTTGGTCAATATGTTTGATGGCAGGTATAGGGTGTTATGAATTTTACTTTTGCTTTAGCACAATTTGAACTATTTGTTTTGATATTAATAAGGCTGGCATCTTTTGTATTTGCTGCGCCTTTTTTTAATATGGCAAATGTACCTAACAGGGTTAAGATTGGGTTTTCATTCTGCCTTACAATTATGGTATATTCGCTATTTCCTGATATGTCAGTTGAATATAATGGAATGATTGAGTATGCAATTATTGTTGTTGAGGAAATTATAGTAGGAATTCTTCTTGGTGCAGTATCATCATTCTGTGTCCAGATTATTATGTTTGCAGGTAAGATAATAGATATGGATATAGGTATTTCAATGGCGCAGCTTTATGATCCGACAACCAGAATGCAGGTTGGAATTATGGGGAATTTTTATTATTACATGATGATGCTTCTGCTTATTATTTCTGGAATGCATCAATATCTCGTTTCAGCTATAGTTGAGACATACAGAGTTATTCCTATTGGTGGAGTAAAATTTGGAGCTGGTATTTATACTGGCATAATCGGGTTTGTGTCTGATTTTTTTGTTATTGGATTCAGAATAGCATTGCCCGTTTTTGCTGCTATACTTATGCTTAACTGTGTCCTTGCTATTCTTGCAAAGGTTTCACCACAGATGAATATGTTCGTTGTTGGTATGCAGCTTAAGATTTTTGTTGGTATATTTGTTATTCTATTTACGATTTCAATGCTTCCATCAGTTTCTAACTTTATTTTGGATGAAATTGAAAAAATGTTTGCGATATTAGTAAGGGGTATGAGTTAGTGCAGGATACATTACTTTATATGAATCTCCAGTTGTTTGCTAAAGACGGACCGGGCGGAGAAAAAACTGAGCCGGCAACCAGTAAGAAGCTGGATGATGTAAGAAAAGAAGGACAGGTTGCAAAGAGCAAAGAGCTTATAACTGCTGTGTCTCTTATGTCATTATTTATAATCCTTAAAATATATGTTGGTAATATTGGTACTAAACTGATAGACTCATTTAAGACGATATATGGACTTATGGGAAAGGTTATTGATGACAGTTCTAAAGGAGTGACTGTTAATATGGCTGCAAGTATTACGAGTCAGGCATTTACCATTATTTTAAATGCGGTTATACCCATTCTTATTATTGCAGTTATTATTGCCATTCTTGGAAATGCATTACAGCAGAGATGGATGGTTACGGCAAAGCCTTTAGCACCTAAGGCCAGTAAAATTAATCCGCTGAATGGATTTAAGAGACTTTTTTCTGTAAGACAGCTTTTTGAACTTTTAAAAGCTATAGCAATGATGTCGATTATTGTTATTATGGTGTATAACTGTGTAAAGAAGAATATGAACATTCTTCTTACATTTTATGATGTTACTCTTTATACGGCTCTTGCAACGGTTGGCAATATAATTATTAATCTTGGAATTCAGATAAGCGCAGTATTTCTTGTGGTTGGATTTGTTGATTTGCTGTATCAGAGACATAAGTTTAAAAATGATAACATGATGACTAAGCAGGAAGTTAAAGATGAATTCAAGAATGCAGAAGGAGATCCGCAGGTTAAAGGTCAGATAAGACGGAAAATGCAGGAAATTTCAAGAAGGAGAATGATGCAGCAGCTTCCTGAAGCGGATGTGGTCATAACTAATCCTACACATTTTGCCGTTGCGTTGAAATATGAACCTGATGAAGGAAAAGCGCCTGTGGTTATTGCAAAAGGGGCGGATTATCTGGCTTTCCAGATTAAAGACAGAGCTAAAGAATATAATATAGCGATTGTTGAAAACAAGCCGCTTGCGAGAATTTTGTATCATAATGTAGATATAGGAACAGAAATTCCTCCTGAATTATATTATGCGGTTGCTGAAATTCTTGCATCTGTTTTACGCGCAAATAATAGATAATAGTCGAAATATGTGATATGATATAAAATAATGACTAAATTGAAAGGAGAGAAATAATGAAGATCAAAAAAAATGACCTGTTTATCGGAATATACCTTCTTGCAGCGGTTTTATTCTTCATTATTTCAATTCCATCATGGCTGCTTGATATTTTACTTGCAATTAACATTCTGGTTGCACTTGTTGTACTTTTTAATTCATTGTTTGCTAAAGAAGTTCTGGATATGGCATCTTTTCCTACAATGCTGTTATTTACAACAATTTTCAGAATTTCTCTTAATGTATCATCAACTAAGCTTATATTAAAGAATGGTTATGCTGGTAAGGTTGTTGATACATTTGGTAAATTTGTTGGAAGTGGTAATCTTGTCATTGGTATTATCATATTTATTATTCTTATTATTATTCAGTTTATTGTTATTAATAAGGGTTCTGAACGAGTTGCTGAGGTAACTGCAAGATTTACACTTGATGCTATGGCAGGAAAACAGATGGCTATTGATTCGGATCTTAATACAGGTGCCATTACTGATAAGGAAGCAGCAGAAAGAAGAAAAAAGTTACAGCAGGAAAACAGCTTTTTCGGTTCTATGGATGGTGCTACCAAGTATGTTAAGGGAGATGCTACAGCCGGTCTTATAATTACAGGTATCAATCTTATTGGTGGTATTGTTATGGGAATGGCGTACGGTGGACTTACGATTAATGATGCAATGTCTAAGTATACTATTCTTACAATTGGAGATGGCTTATGTTCTCAGATTCCTTCATTGCTTATTTCGCTTGCAACAGGTATTCTTGTTACCAAAGCTTCAAGCGAAGGTGAACTTGGAGATGAAATTGTAGGACAGCTTTTTTCTATGGACAGAGTTCTTATTATGGTTGGTGCTGCACTTATTCTTCTGGGAGTAACAACACCTCTTCCATGGTATATTTTTATCCCATTGGGTATGGCACTTATAATTTATGGCAGAAAACTCAGAGCTAAGGCAGGAGAGACAGCAATAGAAGAGAGTGCTGAACAGGAAGAGACAGAAGCTTCAGAAATAAGAAAGCCAGAGAATGTTGTCTCTTTACTTAATGTTGATCCTATTGAACTGGAATTTGGATATGGAATTATTCCACTTGCCGATGTCAATCAGGGCGGAGATTTGTTAGACAGAGTAGTTATGATAAGAAGACAGATTGCTTTGGAACTTGGTGCGGTTGTACCTATTATAAGACTGAGGGATAATATTCAGCTTAATCCTAATCAGTATGTCATTAAAATTAAAGGTATTCAGGTTAGCGAAGGTGAAATTCTTTTTGACCATTACATGGCTATGAACCCTGGATATGTTGAAGAAGAAATAACCGGTATTCCTACATTTGAACCATCTTTTCATCTTCCAGCTATATGGATAACTGAAAGCCAGAGAGAAAGAGCAGAATCACTTGGGTATACGGTTGTTGACCCACCATCAATCATTGCAACACATCTTACTGAAGTTATAAGACAGCATATAGCAGAGCTGCTTACAAGACAGGATGTGCAGAATCTTATCAATAATATTAAGGATAATAATACAACTCTTATTGAGGAGCTTGTTCCTAAGCTTATGGGAGTTGGCGAGATACAGAAGGTGCTTCAGAATCTCTTAGAGGAGGGAATATCTATAAGGGATCTTGTTACAATATTTGAAACGCTGGCTGACCATGCGGCTGTTACAAGAGATCCTGATATACTGACTGAATATGTAAGACAGGCATTGAAGAGAGCTATTTCAAGCAAATATTTCCTGACAGGTGAAGTAACGAATGTTGTTACTGTAGATCCGGCTATTGAACAGGAGATTATGAATTCGGTCAAGAATACAGAGCAGGGTTCATATTTATCACTTGATCCGGAGAGAAGCAAGAAGATAATTGAAGCTCTTGGAAATGAACTTAAGAAATTAGAGGATATGGGAAAGAATCCGATAGTTATTACATCGCCTATTGTAAGAATGTATTTCAGAAATCTTGCAAAGGACTATTATAAAGACATTATTGTGATTTCATATAATGAAGTTGAATCAAATGTTGAATTACAATCAGTTGGGATGGTGACAGCGTAAATGATAGTTAAAAAATTTCAGGCAGATACAGAGACGGAAGCTATATTAAAAGCCAAGGAAGAGTTAGGCAATGGTGCAGTAGTTCTTAATGTTAAAACATTGAAACAAAGGGGAATATTCCGATTGTTTAAGAAGGATGTTGTTGAGGTTACGGCTGCATTAGAAGAAAAAGATTTTATCAATGGGATTAATAATAAAAAACCAACATTTGATAATAAGAAGGCAGCTAATAGTGGATTTAATACAGGAATTGGCAATATGAAGAGTATTACAGAGTCAAAGCCTGTTATAAATTTAGTGGCTGATGAAAAAATAGATGTTAATGGCAATGCTGCAAATATTGAAAAGAAACTTGATTCATTACATTCTCTTTTAGAAAATCAGATTACATCATCATCAGCTGTACATAAAAAACAGGATACATATGTGCAGAATACGAATTTGAATGATAAAGATGTAACACCGGGTAAACAGATAGTAAAGGAACGTGAAAATGCAAATTATAAATTTTTGCAGCTGATATATAAGAAGATGATAGGGAATGAAGTTGATACCAAATATGCTGATGAAATTATAAGCGATATAGAAGCTTCATTAAAAAAGGAATCTAATATTGACAGTATTCTTGCAGCTGTTTATCAGAAAATCATACTTAAGCTGGGTACACCTAAAACTATTTCGTTAGGAGATAAGCCAAAGGTTATACTTTTTATCGGACCTACAGGGGTTGGTAAAACTACAACTATTGCTAAAATAGCGTCTCATTTTAAGCTTGAAAAAGAAACTAAAGTTGCATTTATAACATCAGATACATATAGAATTGCTGCAGTTGATCAGCTTAATACATATGCTTCGATTATAGATTGTCCGGTTAATGTGGCTTATTCTGCGGATGAAATAGGTGAATGCCTTGATGAGTTTAAGGATTATGAACTTATACTTGTAGATACAGCCGGAAGATCGCATAAATCTGAGGAGCAGATGGAAGAATTAGACAATCTGATTGAAATGATTGCTTCGAGAGCAGATGAATTTGATCTTGAAATATATCTTACATTAAGTGTGACAACTAAGTATAAAGATTTAGTAAATATTGCGGATAAGTACAGACATATTGAAAACTGGGCACTCATATTTACTAAACTGGATGAAACCTGTTACCTTGGTAACATGCTTAATATGAAGCTGTATACAGGAGCACCACTTTCTTATACAACATCGGGACAGAATGTACCTAATGATATAGAGGTTATAAATGAACAAAGACTTGCTAAGTTATTATTGGGAGGTAATTCGTAATGGATCAGGCAGAAAATCTCCGTAATATAATAAAAAAACAAAACCAGCGGGATGTCGGTAATGCGCGTGTTATTGCTGTAACCAGTGGAAAAGGTGGTGTTGGAAAGTCAAGTGTTTCGATTAATCTTGCAGTACAGTTTGCCAGAATGGGAAAGAAGGTTATAATTCTTGATGCTGATTTTGGTCTTGCTAACATAGAGGTTATGTTTGGTGTGATTCCGAAGTATAATTTAAGTGATTTAATGCTTAATGGAATGGATATAAAAGAAATAATAACAGATGGACCAGAAGGCGTTAAATTTATATCAGGGGGGTCAGGAATAGCGAAGCTTGTTAATCTTGATAAGGAACAGGTTAAAAGACTTGTTAATAAATTATCCGAACTTGAAAGTATGGCAGATGTAATAATTATTGATACCGGAGCGGGTATTTCAGCATCTGTAATGGAATTTCTTGTGGCAAGTCCTGAAACTATTCTTGTTACAACACCAGAACCTACATCTATAACTGATTCATATGCATTGATGAAGGCTCTGAGCATGAATGAAAGTTTTAGAAAGAATGAAACTTCAATTAAAATGATCGCAAACAGAGTAACATCAGAAGATGAAGGCAGAAAATTATATGAAAAACTCAATATAGTAGTGTCAAGGTTTCTTGATATTAATATGTCATATTTAGGCACGATTCCAATGGACAATAATAATATAAAGGCTGTTATGAAACAGAAACCAGTTTCACTTATATACCCATCATCAGCTTCTTCCAGACATTTTGTTGAAGTTGCTGAGAAAATTATGAATGAAGAAACGGATATTCCACCTCAGAAAAGAGGAATTAGAGGATATCTTAAATCTGTTTTTGCTAAAAACTTACGATAAATGAGGTGAATGCATGTTTGAACCGCTTGTTATTGGAGGAAAAGTTGAAGCGTATAAAAAGAATACGAGTTTAAAAGAAGATGTCAGGCCTAGAGAACAATTCTTAAGTCAGATAATGGATATTAAGGATGAAAGCATTGTATGTACAATGCCTGTTGATAAGGGTAAACTGATTGTTCTTGAGGTTGGAATGGAATTAGAAGTTTGTTTTTATTCCGGTAAAAATGTGTATAATGCTGATTGTGTAATATCTTCGAGAGGAAAAGAAGGTAATATTTTTACTATGGAATTAAAACTTATTACGCCTCTTAAGAAATTTCAGAGAAGAGAATATTACAGACTGGAATGCACTCTAGAAGCTGATGTCACGATTATTGATGAAGATGAATCAGCACATTTTAAAAAGACAGGCAGTCTGCCGGATGTTCTTTCAATGCCGTCAGAAAAAGGTATAATAACTGATATAAGCGGAGGTGGACTCAGGCTTATTATGAATAAACAGTATGAAAAGGATACTGTTGTTGCAGTGAAATTTTCAATTGCAATAGGTGGCAGGAAAAGGGATATGTATCTTCCAGCCAGAATTATACTTTCTTTCCGAAAGACTAATGATGAGAGTGTGTTTGACAACAGGCTTCAATTTATCAATATTAAAAGCGAAGATACAGAGGATATAGTTAAATATGTATTTGAACAGCAAAGGTTTATGAGGCAGAAAGAGAGGGGAATGTAGAATGGCAAAAAAAATCCTTGTAATAGATGACTCTGCACTCATGAGAAGAGTAATATCTGATATAATCAATGAAGGTAATGATTATGAGGTTGCTGCGATTGCAAAGGACGGACTTGAAGGCTTTGATATGATTGTTTCTAACCCTAATCTGTATAGTGCGATTATTCTGGATATCAATATGCCTAAGATGAATGGCCTTGAATTGTTGCAGAAGTTACAGAAAAATCATATTGAACAGACTGTTATAGTAGTTAGTACGGTTGCCAAGGAGGGGGCTAAAGAAACCATTCAGGCCTTGGAGTATGGAGCTTTTGATTTTGTAACTAAGCCTGAGAATTATTTCGAGACTAAGGGTAATGATTTTAAAAGGCGTATTCATGATATGCTTAATATTGCCACAAGTTCAAGAGCTTCAGTGGAAAGAACAAAACCGGCGGTCAGCAGAATAACACAATCAGGCAGTAAGCTGTCATCTTCTCTGACAAGCAGGCTTTCATCAGATAAAAAAGCATCTAATGATGCAATATCTGCGTTAAGAAAAAGAAATGAGGTTTATGATACACTTCCACCTAAAGTTAATCCTGCAAAGTTTACTAATATTAAGAGTGGAACAAGGAAGGTTGTGGCACTTGCGTGTTCAACCGGAGGACCTAAATCATTACAACAGGTAATACCAATGCTTCCTAAGAATCTGGATGCCGGAGTGGTACTTGTACAGCATATGCCGGCAGGGTTTACAGCATCCTTAGCAGCCAGGCTTAACGAAATAAGTGATATTAATGTTAAGGAGGGGGCAGACGGTGATGTTATACAGAAAGGCTGGGTATACATTGCACCGGGAGGAAAACATATAAAAGTTGTTAAGAAGGCAGCAGAGTATGTGATAAAGCTTAATGACGAGCCTCCTATAGATGGATTAAGACCATGTGCCAATGTGATGTATAAATCACTTGTACAGTGTAATTATGATGAGATTACATGTGTTGTCCTTACAGGAATGGGAGCTGATGGTACAGAAGGAATAAAAGCTCTTTCAGCAGGCAAAAAGAAAATCCATGTTATTGCACAGGATGAGGAAAGCTGTGTTGTGTATGGTATGCCTAAGGCTATTGCACAGACAGGACTGGTTGATGAGGTTGTTCCTCTTAATAAAATTGCTGAAACTATAACGAAGAATGTGGGGGTATCTTAAAATGGATGTAAGCCAGTATTTAGAGATATTTATTGATGAATCTAACGAACATTTACAGAACTTAAGTGATGGTATTATGATTCTTGAAAAAGAACCAGATAATAGTGATACTATTAATGAAATATTCAGGGCAGCACACTCTCTTAAGGGTATGGCTGGAACTATGGGATATAAGAGAATGCAGAATCTTACACATGATATGGAAAATGTATTCTCAGAGGTCCGCAACGGAAATATTAAAGTAGATTCAAGAATGGTTGATGTGTTATTCCAGTGTCTTGATGCACTTGAACAGTATGTTAATAATATTCAGGAAACATCAGATGAGGGAACAGATGATAATGAACCTATAATTAAGGCTCTTAATTCATTTATTGTTAATAATGAGGATAAGGGTGCACTTCCAGAAGAAGTTAAGAAGGAAGACGTTTCTGCTGAGGAAAAGAAAGAAGAAAATGTTGAAGCCGGCGATGGCTCATATGCTAAATATAACAACATGGTGTTTGCTGATTTTGAAAAGAATGCTGTTAATGAAGCTCTTGAGAAGAAAATGAATGTTTTCGTTATCAAGGTGAGTGTTGATGAAAACTGTATTCTTAAGGCTGCAAGAGCTTTTCTTGTATTTAAGAATCTTGAAGGTCATTGCGATATTATTAAGTCAGAGCCGTCAGCACAGGATATTGAGGATGAGAAGTTCGAACTTGATTTCAGTATAGTTGTAGTTACTGAAGAAAGTTATGAATCTATTATTGGAATAATTAAGAATGTATCAGAGATTAAAGATGCTGCAGGTGAAGCCATAACAACTCCTTTTGCAGAAGATGATGAAAAGGAAGAAGCCAAAGAAGAACCAAAGCATGAAGAAAACAAGAACCAGTCAGAGACAAAGCCGGCTGCTGCATCAGCTACAGCAAAGAAACAGACTCCGGCAGCTAATAATAACAAGTCTGGCAAGACGGTAAGTCATACGGTCCGTGTAGATATTGAAAAGCTTGATGTCCTTATGAATCTTGTGAGCGAACTTATTATTGCAAAGAACGGGCTTGTATCTGCAAGTGTAACAGAAGATGGAACAACATCTGTTAATCAGAAATTCGGTGAGCAGATTGAGTATCTTGAGAGGGTGACGACTAACCTTCATGAGTCTGTTATGAAAGTAAGAATGATGCCTATTGAGAGTGTATTTGCAAAATATCCTAGAATGATAAGAGATCTTAATAAGAAGCTTGGCAAGAAGATGGAACTTTACATGTCTGGTGAAGAGACTGAACTTGATAGAACAGTTATTGATGAGATTGGAGATCCAATCATGCATCTGTTGAGAAATTCTGCTGATCATGGTCTTGAAAGTGCTGAAGTGAGAGCGGAGAGAGGAAAGCCAGAGGTTGGTTCTATATGGCTTGATGCTTATCAGGAAGGTAACAATGTTGTTATTGAAGTAAGAGATGATGGTAATGGTATTGATGTAGAAAAGGTTAAACAGAAAGCTGTTGAAAAGGGAAATCTTACTCAGGAGCAGGCAGATGCACTTACAGAGAAAGAAGCTATTGATCTTTTATTCAAGCCAAGCTTCTCAACATCTGATAAAGTTACAGATGTATCAGGAAGAGGTGTTGGACTTGATGTTGTTAAGTCTAAGATAGAAGCTCTTGGTGGTGATGTTGAAGTCAAGACTACATATGGCGAAGGAAGTACATTTAGTATAAGGCTTCCTCTTACACTTGCTATTATTCAGGCACTTATGGTTAAGGTTGGCGAAGAAAAGTATGCGATAGCGCTTGGCTCTATTGAAACTATTGAAGATGTACCAGTAAGTGAAATTAAGTATGTTCATGCTAAGGAAGTTATTAATCTCAGAGGCAATGTAATTCCTCTTATAAGATTAAGAGAACTTCTTGATGTACCGGGTGAACCTGAAGAATCAGACAATATAGTTATAGTAATTGTCCGTAAGGGAGATAAGCTTGCAGGTCTTGTGGTTGATAATCTTATTGGACAGATGGAAATTGTTATTAAGTCACTTGGTAAATACATTAATATTAACAGAATGATAAGTGGTGCCACGATTCTTGGTGATGGTTCTGTTGCCCTTATTATTGATGCCAATACACTTGTATAGAGGAGGAATATGTAATGGAAAATGTTAATGTTATAGAAGATAAGAGTGCAGAGTCAACAACTTCTGTACAGTATATTGTTGTCAAAATAGGCAATGAGCAGTATGGTATTGATATTAAATATATTGATAATATTGTCAGAAGCCAGAGCATTACAAGAGTCCCTAAGACACAGGCATACTATAAGGGTGTTATTAACTTAAGAGGTGAGATATGTCCTATAATGAGTATGCGCCTTAAATTAGGACTTGCAGATGATGAATTAACAGATAAAACAAGATTCATAATTGTAAAAGTAGAAGGTGCATCTATTGGCGTGATTGTAGATCAGGTTAAAGAAGTTGTTACTCTTGAAAGTGAAGAGATAGAGCGTGTAAGCAGGTCAACAGGTGATGATGCGGCAGCTAATTATATCAATGCAATTGGAAAAAAAGATGGGGAACTTATTTCACTTTTGGACATTGTAAGTCTTGTTGTAGAGAATGATTAATGTAAGAGGTGAAGGTATGTCGAAAATCGATTTAAATCAGCTTAATGATATACAGTATGATGTTCTTAGAGAAATAGGCAATATAGGCGCAGGTAATGCTACAACAGCATTATCACAGATGCTTAATCAGAAAATGGATATGTCTGTTCCTAAGGTTGCACTTGTGCCATTTAATGAAATATCAGATGTTATGGGGTCCGAGGATCAGACTGTTGTTGGTATTATGTTAGGCTTTGAGGGGGATGTGGAGGGAATGATGATGTTCCTTTTTGACACAAAATCAGCACATCACCTGGTCAATACTCTTATGATGAGAGATAAAGAGGATGGAGTCGAAGAAGGAGCAGAATTTTCTGATATGGATATGTCGGCTCTTAATGAGATTGGAAATATTGTTTCCGGCTCATATCTTACAGCAATATCCAAGCTTACTAATCTTAAAATGATATCAACTGTTCCAGAGATGACAATTGATATGATAGGAGCATTACTTAGCGTACCGGCTTCTGAATTCGGTAAATATGGAGATAAGCTTTTACTTATACAATCCCAGTTTGGAGAACTGGATTTTGTTAATGGATATTTCCTTATGATTCCTGAACTTAATTCATATGACAAGTTGTTAGAGTCGTTAGGTGTGTAGGATATTTTTGAAAGAGTTATGATTATGGGAAGTATGATAAAGGTAGGCATGGCTGATTTAAAGGCGTGTAAATGCCCTGATTCTCTTACAACATTGGGATTGGGCTCATGTGTAGGCGTTGCATTATATGATCCGGTAACAAAAGTGAGTGGACTGTTGCACTGTATGTTACCGGATAGTACCCAGTTTAGAAATAATACCAATGTTGCTAAGTTTGCAGATACTGGTATAGATGAACTGATAAAACAGATGAAATCTTTAGGAGCTAATGACAGCAGGCTTGTAGCTAAGATAGCCGGTGGTGCACAGATGTTTGCGAACAGGACTAATAGCGAAGCTTTAAGAGTAGGGGAACGCAATGTTATTGCGGTAAAACAAAAATTAAAAAGTCTCAATATAAGAATTCTGTCACAGGATTGTGGTGAAAATTTTGGTAGAACAGTGGAGTTTTATTCGGAGACAGGTGATTATGTTATTAAAGCAGTAGGTAAACCGCAGAAAGCTATATAATTTATAATATGAACATGCTGATTGAATAATTGGAGGCTTTATGAATAAATTTAGAAATTTGCCGGCTCTGATTACATTGCTGGCAGGATTTATAACCAGTGTTATCATGATTGTACATAGATATTCACTGGTTAATTTTATGTGGGTACTGATAGCAGTTATGGCTGGTTTTTATATTTGCGGGGTACTTATCAGGTTTGCACTTAATAAAGTGGTGCAGAATAAAGAAGAAAAAGAAAATACTACAGAAGCTGAAGAACAGGAACAGAAAGAGGGACAAGAATCCGTAGAAGAATAATAGTGGCGCTAAAGCCAGATTTATGTTATTATTTCTACATATTTTATTATTTTGGGGGCACTGACCATGGATGAGGCAGGCAGGGATAAACTGTGGAAGAATTATATATCAACCCATAGCAATGAGTATAGGGATGAATTGATAGTTGAGTACGCACAGCTTGTTAAGCTGGTTGCTGGAAGACTTAATATGTATCTTGGGTATAATGTAGAATACGATGATCTTGTAGGTTATGGAATATTTGGGCTTATTGATGCTATTGATAAGTTTGATTATGGCAAGAATGTAAAGTTTGAAACATATGCCAGTTTAAGAATAAGAGGTGCAATTCTTGATCAGATAAGAAAAATGGACTGGATACCGAGATCTTTAAGACAGAAGCAAAAACGCATAGAAGCTGCAATGGCTAAGATAGAAAGCGAAACAGGGCATATTGCAAGTGATGAGGAGCTTGCTGCTGAGTTAGGAATAACACAGGATGAATTGTCAGACTGGCAGGGGAAAATGAAGGCATCTAACCTTATATCACTTGATGAATATACAGAAGCTGGAAGTGAAGTTAAGATGGAATCGGTTGGTAATTCACATTTTGACCAGCCAGAAGATGCCATGGAAAAAGAAGAACTTAAGAAAATGATGGTAAAAGCGATTGACTCGCTGACAGAGAAGGAACGTAGTGTTGTTGTTTTGTATTATTATGAAGAAATGACATTAAAAGAAATAAGTCTTACACTTGAGGTTTCCGAGTCAAGAGTATCACAGCTACATACCAAAGCACTTAATAAAATGAAAAAATTATTAGGTGATTATGTATTTACTTTATAACATATAATTTCAAAAGGGGATTATGGCATGATAGATAACTGCAGGACTGGATATTTTCAATTTGATGCCAGACAAGACGGACTGTATTTTATAGTTTTTCCTCCAAAGGATGGAAACAGACCGGTAAGTATTGATGATGTATTGTATTACATTGATAAGAAGAAGATAAATTGTGACACTGTAAAACTCGGTCAGGCTGTTAAGGCAGGCTGTAATACAGAAACAGAAGTTAAAGTATCTGAAGAGATAGTTCATCCGTATGCTGAATTTGGTGATTACCGTATAAGTGCAGACTGTATGAGAGCAGAAGCGGTTTTTTATCCGCCTTTTGTAGGAGCAGATATGCTCACAATGGAAGAAATCGTAAAAGATTTACAGTATTTGGGCATTAAACATGGTATAGATAATAACAGTATTGAACAGATGCTTTCGGTCAGGGAATATGGTAAGGTATATAATGTAGCTGCAGGAACTGCACCGCGGGATGGACAAGACGGATATATTGAATATAAGTTTAATACTGAATTGAAGCCGCGCCCAAAGATAAATGATGATGGCACTGTGGATTTTCACACGCTTGAGAATATTAATCATGTTAACAAAGGCGATGTTGTAGCTGTGCTGCACAGAGAGGACAGAGGAGATGACGGCATAGATTTATTAGGGCGAAGAGTACTGCCTAAAAAGGTTAATCATGTGGTGTTCAGACATGGTAAAAATCTTGTTCAGTCAGAGGATGGTAAAGAACTCATATCACAGGTTAGTGGGCATGTGGTATTAGAAGGCGATAAAATATTTGTTTCAAATGTACTTGAACTTGTTAATGTTGATAATTCTACAGGTGATATAGATTATGACGGAGATGTAGTAATAAAAGGCAATGTGGTTGCTGGCTTTACTGTGAAGGCAGCAGGTAATATAACTGTAAGTGGAATTGTTGAAGGAGCTACGGTTATTGCTGGTGGTTCAATTACATTTAACAGAGGAATCCAGGGTATGACAAAGGCTGTAGTAAAGGCTGGCGGAAGTATTGTTTCCAAATTCATAGAAAGTGCTGAAAGCGTATCGGCAGGTGGAAGCATTGAGGCGGATTCTATCCTGCATAGTAAAGTTACATCCAAGGAAACTATAAAGGCTTCGGGAAAGAATGGTCTGATAATCGGTGGGGATGTAAAAGCAGTATATATGATTGAGGCTAAGGCAATAGGTAATACAATGGGAACCAATACGACAGTAGGTGTTGGTGTTAATCCTGCGATGAAGAGAAGAGTGGATGAATTAAAGAACAGCCTTGATAAGCTTGGAAATAATAAAATCCAGTTGAATCAGCTTCTTTCTGCTATTAGAAAAAAACAGGAACTGGAAGGCAGTCTTGATGCGGAAAAACATGAACTCCAGACTAAAACAATGCGTAATGTCATAATGCTTGAGCAGGAGATAACAAAACAGAAGAAAGAACTTGAAGAATTAAGAAAACAGATAGGCGAAGAAAAGCGGGCATGCATAAAGGTTTATGATGCAGCATATGTAGGAGTTAAACTGGTGTTCGGAGATCAATGTATGTTCCTTAAAAAGAAATATGATTATTGTCAGTTTGTTAAAGAAGGAGCAGATATTAAATGTGTTGCAATTTAGAACGCATTTGAATGGAGGTATCATATGGTTATTAAGCCGATAGAATTTGCGATGATACAGCAGCAGAACAATGTTTCTAAATCACAATATAATATAGAAACAAGGCCAATGGCTGAACAACAGGCTATAACACAGCAGGTTGAAAAGAATGCAGAACATAATTCACAGCAGGTTAATAAAAAAGACAATGCTGATAATGAGAATGCCCATTATGATGCAAAAGATAAAAGTAATAATGAATACAGTAATGACAGAGAGCACTCTCGTAAGAAAAAAGACGATGGCAGGGTTATTATAAAAGGTCAGGGCAGTGCGGATTTTGATGTTAAGATATAATATTTGGAGGAAGTAATGAACGCAATTGAAGTGTTTCTGATAATAGCGGGAATAATCTGCGTTATAGTCAGTGTTGTAATGAATTTTTCAGAACAGAGTGAAAAAACAGAAAATATTATTCCAACTGATTTGACGGACGAACAGAAGAACAAGATAAAGCAGCAGGTTGATGTCATAATTGAAAATCAGGTTAGTGGTTTGTCAGAAAAGACAGAAGCAGCTCTGGATAAGATATCAAACACTAAAATTCTGGAAATGAATGAGTATGCGGAGAGTGTTCTTGGAGAAATTAACAGAAACCATAATGAAACAGTATTCCTGTACGACATGCTTAATGAGAAAGCTAAGGAAATAAAGACAACAGTTAAGGATGTTAATAATGCTAAAAAGCAGGTGGAAAAAATTCATGCTGAGGTAAAAGAGTCTGATGATATTGTTGTAAATGTGCATGATAAAACAGATAATGATGCAAAAACAGCATATGAAAATGATGGATATACTGATAAAGATACCAAGGATACAGCTAAGGAAAGACTGACGGCACTTGTTAAGAAGAATGATGATAAGATAAAATCCTCTGATGGCAGGAAGAAAGTGAACAGACAGGCTGAAAAACTTGCTCCTGAGATGTCTAATAATGAGAAAATTCTTAAGCTTAACGAAAAGGGTATTGCTGTAAAGGAAATTGCTAAACAGCTTAACTTAGGAATAGGAGAAGTGAAGCTTGTCATTGACCTTTACAAAGGTGGTAAGTAATTATGAAATTTAAATATTATATGAGAGGATTTGGTGCGGGGCTGATAGCTGCCACAATAATACTTATGATTGCTGGAAAGATTGACGATAATAACAAATCACTTTCAGCAGATAAGAAGCAGACAGACAGTACCGGTTCGGTGATAGCGTTTACTACTGAAAGTTCTACAGAAGATAAAAGCCAGAGTGAAACAGAAGAACAGACTGAAACACAAAAACAGGAAAATAAGAGCACTAAAGAAATAATTATATCAGAAACAAAGGCTACACATGTTGCTGAAGAGAATACTACGCAGCGTCCAACAGTCAGGATAACGACAGGAGATGGGAGCGGAGAGACTGAACTTATATTTTCAGGGGTGTATACAGCTGCACAGGCAGCAGATATATTATTTGATGCAGGTATCATAACTGATAAGACAGAATTTTATACATATATGTATACAACAGGATATGATAAAAAAATGCGCGATGGAACATACAGACTTAAACCTGGAGATTCATATGAGACAATTGCCAAAACAATTACTCAGACAAAATAAAAAAACACTTGCAATATATTGCATGTGTTGATATAATACACTTCGTGTGAGAAAACATGCAGGTGGATTTTACGGCTGGTGCCGGTTTACGCGCCGGTGGCCGGAAAAGAAGAAGCCCGCAAAAGATTAATTAACCAATGGAGGTATCAAAATGAGCGTAATTTCAATGAAACAGTTACTTGAGGCAGGTGTTCATTTCGGACATCAGACAAGAAGATGGAA
>ERZ1034901.157-NODE-157-length-54417-cov-25.364648_pt1 | contig 54417 bp, 83 predicted proteins | sample MGYA00520628_ERZ1034901 | MGnify/ENA primary metagenome ERZ1034901 (study PRJEB33766, sample SAMN09781783) | gut metagenome | biome: gut microbiome | host: Homo sapiens | place: Madagascar | study: EMG produced TPA metagenomics assembly of the PRJNA485056 data...
AGCAGTAATATTAGCATTAAAATAATAATATGGTATTCTCTATTTAGAACTTTTTATATTTTCTATTTCTTTTTCGTCTGTAACTTCTACCCATGTTCCTGATTTATTTTCTATCTACTATGTTCCAATAATAGGATAATCTTCATAAGTTACTACAGAGTATTCTTCCTTAGTTACTACATCAAAATTTATTTCAGAATGTCCATAATTAAAAATATAATATTTATTATCAATAGATGTATAATAACATTTTAAAAAATCATTATAGTCCTATATACTAGAGTATTCATCATCTCCCCAATAAGAAGGATTATATAATCCTGTTAATAGCAGCCATCTATAATCTTCTTTAGGAATACCATTGTAATAATAAGAAATTCTTACATAAAATAACTTATTAGGAGCAAATATATTATTACTAGCTTTATTTGATATAAAATTATTTATATCGAAATTCTCAGAAAAAGTACCATTATAACTAAGTCTGTTTTTGGTAATATAAGTCCATCTTGGGGTACTATTATCAGTATTTATAGTTCCATCATCCTTTAAATCAATTTTATCAGAGGCTATATCATAAAAATTAAAAGTAATATCACTAATTACATCATTATCTCTAGGATAAGATTCATATCCCCAACGTAAATTTACTCTATCCCCACTGACATAATAATTCCAAGTATTTAATTTCATTACCCCAGAATTTATATTATCAGTATCTAAACTACCACTAACTCCTTTATCTGGAAGTTGCCCTCCATTTATTAATCCCCCATCATAAAATCGCATAATTGGAGTAACATTCCATTCTATACGCTAATTTGAAGAAAGTTTAATATGAACAGTAAATAGCTAAGAAAAAGAATATAAATTAGTAATAGGGTCATATACAGGATAGCCATAACCTGTTGTATAACATTTATATTTATAATATTCCTTCTCTTTATAATTTGGGATACTAAATTCTAACAACTCCTAAGTTGTACTACCACCTATATTTAAAGTTAATAATAAACCTCTAATAATATTATCATCATAACCATCCTATGTAGGTTTATCAAAGTAGTATTTATATCCTTCATGAGGTTCTACTAATTTTTTTCCATCTATTTCTATTTTATTCAAAAAACCAGAACCATCAGGACAGTTATATTTATAGTTAGCGTATATAAATAAAACTATTGGAGAATCTATTTGGATAATATTCTTATCATCCTTTTTATCCTCTGAATCATTAGGGTTTGAATAAATAGGATTCTTAACATCGTTAGTTATTTCAGATGGTTTATATCCAACTACACTTACATCTACATTATCAATCGCGTTATATTTAGCATATAAAAATAATCTACCAAATAACTTACTATTATAAGTATTTAATTTACTCTAAACACTTGTCTAATCCATTAATTCAGAAGATACTAGTCCATCCTTGTCTTTTGTAGACATCTCATTCTACCAATATCCGCAATTAAATTTATATAAATCAGAATCAGTATTTAAAAACTAAATCTATTGCCCCTCTCCATTATAACGCTTTAATTGATTAGTAATATCCCGTAATTGTCCATTATTATCTAAAGTAGCTACTCCAAAAGTATACATTCTATTCATTGGAGTTTTTACTAATCCACCTTCTACATTATTATAATTAGATATAAAATTTTCTCCAGTAGTGCCAAACATACTAGATATAGGCAGTCCTACAGAAAATTTATCTCCGGACCTAATAATAGTTCCTTTAGGGAATATTTCACATTTAGTTAAAAGACTATTAATTTTATACCACTATTCGCCATCTCCTTCTTTTTCTATCTTAGTAACATCCGGGAACTTAAAGGTTGGAGTTACTTCTGATATTTGTGTAGCAGTTTTCTATCTTTGAGGAGATGGGAAACAACCTATCTAACCTTTATTTGTTAGAGGATTATAACAAGCTATATAAATAATTCCTCCATATTCTTTCATTCCAATGGGAATATATCCTGGAGGTAATTTAGCATTTTCTACTTTAGCATTACCCATATCATTTTGTAGTACCATTTCGTTACCATTCATAGTAACTAAAGTAGCATTTAAAGCATCTGTTAACACCGTATTAGGAGTCATTAATGGATGATTATCTAATACCATCCCTTCGTTGAATGTATTTTGTGCTTGCATTTACAAATTCATATTTAGTATTAGTAACTGATAAATTTTCAAATTTTAAAGGATTCCTTTGATATATCAGTGTAGCATCTTTACTTATAAAGTTAGCTCTGTATCTAGTACTGCCAACATCTAAAGGGTAAGGAATTTTATAAAAATAGGATTTAGAAGGTTGCGCTACTTTGCATTCCTCAAAATATTTATAAAGTATTACATTTCCATAATTAAATTTAGTCTTAGGTCTTCCTCTAGAGTTTTTAGACTATTCTATTTTTTCATACTACTATTTGGTTATACCAAAATAATAATATCCATCATATTTCTTTTTATTCCAGATACTTAACATTCTTATCTTAAATGCTAATTTCTTATAATATTTATAAAAATGTTGTAGAGGGTTAGAACATATTTTACCCATATAAAACCAAAAATCATGACGATTAATTAGTATATCTCCTCCTCTACTATTAATTATATAAATATATCTCCATCCATATTTTAATATCCTCTATATATCAGAATGAGGAATGAAAGGAAATTTAGCATAAACCTATTCATAATAATCATCTAAAGTCTTTACTTGCATTAACAGTATTTTACACCATTATTTATGTTATTTATAAATTCATCTCTTAAAGAAGTTCCTATATAACAAGGTTTAGACCTCATTAAACATTTTCCCATCCATCTAAAAGATAATTTATAAGTAGTAAAATTAGTTTCTAAGAAATCAATATCCTAATCTCCACCTTTCTATCTTCTACATTTAAATTCTTCTTGAGAAGTTCTTCTTACATATATTTCAGCATATTTTTTTCCAGTAGGTAATACAAATGTAGTATTATTTCTTATAATATCAGTTATTACTAACTATACACAATAACATAATATTCTAGCACATATAATACACATATCAGCTGTTTTAAATATATTTTCAAAAGAACACCCATTAAATTTTAATTTCTAAAATGGGAATTTAGTATATAAATCTCTTAGAGTAAAAGCATAACCTAAAGCATAATTCATTGTCTCTTAGTTGATTTGTTATAACTATGTCGATGCCAGCTAGTTTTCGCATCTAGTATCTCATTCATTTCATTCTGATTAATATGACTAGGTACTCTGGCAGCATCCATATGTTTATTTAACTTAAGTTCTATCTACTAAGCCATTTGCATTATATTAGGGTTATTAGTACTTATAGAACGTTTAAATAATGTCCAATATGCACAATAATCAGCTATTGCTATAGCTTCATCATTAGTTAGCTCAGGAAGTCCATTATCGTCTAATATTTCTCCATGATATATTACTAATACAGGCATTCCTGCGGCATCTTCAAAATGTAAAGCATGGTCCCAGTACTAAAATTTAGCAAAATGTCCATGCCCATATAATATATTAGTATTATGTTTAAATGCTTCAATATACTCTTCAGTCCAATGAGAATTTAAATCTCCGAAAGAATGTTTATTGGTAGTTCTATTCCAATCCTCTCCTGGGAATAATACTGCTTCAATATCATCTTCATAACAATTACATGGAAGAGGTAAAGTATTATTACAATCTATATTTCCTACATATTTATAAACTCTAGTTCTTTTATTTCCAATAGTTTCAAAGCATACTAAAGCTAATTCTTCGTAATCTTCTTCAGTTAATTCTAGACCATACATCTATTGTAAAAGAACCAATGGGTAATGAAAATCAACCAGCTGCATATTCTTGATTATTTGGTAAATTTGGTGGAGCAACTTGTCTATAATAGTATAATTTTAATTTTGTTAATCTCTATTTAATTTCATTATTAATAAAATTAAAATTATCATCTTCAAGTGTTTCAGAAGAACAACAACTATATCTTTCAAGTTGTCTAGGATCTTTAAATATAGCTATAACAGACACTTCTTTTAATAATGGAGCATTAAATACCCAGCAATCATACATACCATTTTCATTTGGAGTAGTATCTATAAAAACCATAGGTTTAGTAATTTTACGTCTTTTATATTTACTATAAGTAAATGAAGGTAAAGAAGTGTACCATAAAAATGGTAACTATTTATCTGTAGAGCCTATATACTATATAGCCTATTCCCCATAATCATTTAATAACTAGGGTATCTCAAAATGCATAGTAGGAGTTCCAAATTCCTTCTTACATCTACAATTCTCTATATTTTTACAATCTACAGGAATACAATTTATTTCAGTAAGCAAATCTTTATAAGGTAATATTCCTTTTAAACTATACTCTTTTATTACCTAAAGTCTCATGTCTATTATGTCATCTTTAATTTGTTCTAAAGACATTGACATATTAGTATGATACCCTCTAAGACCTCCTACAACATCATTCCTAATAGCTGAGGCTAATTTGTCTAATATCATATATAATAAAAAAGGCGGAGGCAATACTGCCTTCGCCTCTTATTTAGTTAATTAAAATTACTTTTCGTTCTTTTTAGCATAAGTTTTGTCAACTTCTGCTTTAAATGCTGCCAAATCAGCTGCTACTTTATCAGCCTTTGCAGAAGCATCAACTTCTACGGCACCAGCTGTAGGAGCCAATGGTGTAATACCGGCTGCTGTAAGTGCTGCCTCAAACTGAGTCTTAACAGTCTGATTTACGAAGAATACATGAGTAGTAACACTCTTAGTTTCCTCACCCACAGCATCTCCACCGAGAATACCTCTATTCTCGCAATATTCTAAAGTATATTGAGTATAGGTAGCACCTACCATAGGTCTATCATCCTAATAAAGAGCATTCCATCTAGTCTATTCAGCAGTTGGAAGTCTAAGATTACGCATAATCCACTCGAATGTTCCAAAGCCTTCATTACCTTTAGTAATCTCAGTTACAGCAGTTGCTCCATAATTTTCAACTGGAGCATATTCACCTCTAGGGGTGCAGCATCCTGTGGTAGTGCCAATACTAGGATCGAAATATTGAAGCTCTACTTTAGAGAAAATCTAATAAGGGTCCTATGCTGTCAATACTAACTTAGTAGTATCCTTAGTAGCTTTAAGTTGTTCAGTGTCCATTGTAAACAACTTAAACTTGTTAATCATCTTAATTATTTTATCTACAATAGCTCCGGCATCCTCAGTAGAAGTTGCTGAAAATTCAAAAGTCCAAGGACGACCTTTAACAACCCAAGTATTAGAGTATAATGGGTTATTATTACTCTGTGTCAAGTGTACATAAATTTCTACTCTAAAAGTACCTTTAGTAGCTTTAGCAGCAGTGAGTACTGCTTTTACTTTAGACATATCTATAGTAGCTTTAGCATTAGCCTAAGCTACTGGATCTTGCTTATAGACAGAACGAATGTTCTTTACTTTAAATCTATTTACTCTTTTTACATCAAAGTACTTAGAGTCTCCTTTAAAACGGTCCACACTTGGATTTGTATAATCCTTAGCGCTGTTAATTACAGTAGTTGTTGTAAACTAAAACATAATTTAAATTAATTTAATTATTGTCTACGAGCCTATTGAGGCTATTCCTATTGTTGAGCTGGCTAAGCAATAGATTGTGACATAGGTATATTTGATTGTAATCTAGGATCACCATCGTGTTCCATAACTAAATGTACCAGCTCGTTTATTATCTCTTGACATACCTAATCTGGGAACTCCATAATCTGTGAAGTATCCTCTGTTAAATCCATTTGTTCTTGTGTTAATCTAATATACTGAGGAGCTTTAATGTAATCAACTGCTACTTTTGTTAATGCAAATACTGATACATCATGTCCGTATCTAATTTCACATCTAACGGTAGAGCTATTACCATATCTAAATGGTGCATTCTTCTCTACTACTGACTAATCAACAGTTCCAATTTTAATAGTTCTAGTAAAGTTAGCTACTCCATCAGTTGAATCCTATTTCTTAGAACCATCTGTTCCAGTGCCCAGTCCTTTGTCTTCAGGAGCTGTATAAGGATTCGTAGGAAGCTTATCAGAAGTATTTACATTATGAATGTAATAATAAGGTCTCCAAGGAAGAGGTCTATTATAAAAATCATTCATAATTGTAGACCAACTATCAGAAGTAAGTCTTTTAGCAGCAAAAGCTACATCAGAATTAGCATTCCAGCACTTGTGCTATTTCTTTAAAGTATATATACAAATGCAATTAAGCATATGCAGATAATCATCAGGAAGATTTACTTCAAACACTGCTCCATAAGGATTTTTAGCATTTGAATATAAAGCATCACTTTGTACTTCAGTAATACCCGCTGTAGTATATACGTTAGAAGGTTTAGGAGTAAGAACTGCTGTAGCTTTTAATACTCTTAAATCATCAGTAGTTTGCTGATTAATATCATAAATATTATAACGTTTATTTATGTATTGATTAACAGCTTTATTTATATAATAATTGAACTCATCTAAACGCATACTAGGAGCATGCTATTTAGATAATTCAATTAAACAAGATTCAAGTATTTGTCTTGCAGTCATAACTAAATTTTATTATTTAGTTTTCTTAGTATCTTTTGTATCTTTAGGAGTTATAGTATCGTCAGCTTTTACATATAATTGTGGATATGTAGCCATCATAATCAATCCTTTTAATTTAGCATTATCAGGATTTGATAACCAATTGATAGCTGAATCATCTGTAGCACCTAAAATATTATCATTATAGCAAAGTAAATTGTCCTTTACAATAATAACATTCTTTTCACGAGCATCAATTAAGAGAATACGCAGTTTAGAACGAGAGTCTTCGTAAAGGTCAATAATCTTAGCAGGATTCTTCATAGCAATTTGAATCAAGAAGTCTGTAATATCTGCACTAGGTACATTATCCATCTTCTTACCAAGAACTTTAGCTCTAGTAATCTGACCTTCTCTACTATCATCAATAATATATTTCAATGCTTTAGATAAGGTTTCTGTTCTCTTAACTCTACGTACAGAATCAAGTCCAGGATGTTCGATATAATATTCTGCCAAACCATAACGTGGATGAGGATTCTTCCATCCCATTGTACCATCAATTAAATAGTTACCATTAGCATCTTTAGCATAACGGTCAGGGGCAATATATGAACAATTTTTAATACACTCCCATAAAGCTGCATCTTTCATATTTTCAAGGTTGAATTGAATGCCGTCATAAATTTTAATTTTAGCATTTTCAGCTACTAAATAAACTTTACCAGCACTTAAATTTTCTTTATCAGATTCTGATAAAATCATATTTCCTCTATCATCAACCCTTCTTACGCAGCTAGGAAAAGAACCTGTCTTTTTATCTCTACATGGATTTATAGTAATATTAGAACCTACTTTACTATAAACACTACGTAAAATTACAATATTATCATTATATTCCTATGTCATATTAATTCTTATTATCAAATACAAATATAAGTAGGCAGAATAACTGCCTACTTTTATCTTAATAATTGTTGTTTACTATATTTATAGTAAAACTAACGTAGTCTTTTTATTAAACTTCGCGAGCAATGAAGGACTTATATGGGTTAAATACACCAATACCTCCATAACCCCAAACAATAAGTTTACTAGCAGCAATAGCACTAGAAACTTCTCCAGAAGACAGACCATCTGCACCACCAACACCAAGTACTTTATTCTGAATGAACTCACCATTCTTGAAAGTAAATTGTGCTACACCTGGTTTACCAGTAGAGTCATCTGGACTTAAGTCAATACAAGCAATAAATCCTTTCTCGTTACCATATTCACGAGAGAAAGCTCTATCAACAGTGAAAACTAGTGTGTTACCAAGATAATTATAAGAAGTATAACCTTTAGCACCAACTTCTACCTCACCATTAGCCTTCATAGAATATAAGAATGTTCCATCTGTATGGAAGCTTTGTAGATATTCTCCTAAAGTTGTGGTGATGTCTGCATCAGCTTTTTCGTTCATAACGAAGACCCACTTATTTCCCTTAGGATTATTAGCCTTCTATGCCATAGTAGTAACAATAGTGTTAAGAACATCTACTGTCATCTTATTATAAGCATATTTATCAGCATAAGCCTCAATTTGTGGAATCAATCCTGGACCAATATAAATTGGTCTACCTGTCTGCGGATCTTGAATAGTAGATTTTCCATTCTTATCTACAGAACTCTTGTTAAACAACAGACCGTTATTCTTAACGAACATAAAGTTCTCAAGCAGAACTTTTTCCTTTTTGTCCATCTTATAAACAGTCTCTTGCATAGCTCCATTACCCTTACCCTGGGAGATATTTACAAAAGTATCTTCCATAGCAGCATATAATGCTGAATAGGTTTCGTCGTTACGGAACTGGGTAATATATCCACGGAAACGTGAAATATTACTTTGATATTTGCAGTAACCTTCTTCATGCATTTCTGGCATTGAGTTACTCTAGAATCTTGTCAACATACCAATCTGGCAAGCATCCTTATCAAGTACTGAGCTATAATCATCATCAATTAAACGTCCTTGAATCTCCCAATAATTATCAGCACGTCTCTATGGTCTAGTAATACAAATAACTTGCTATCTAGACTCTTCAATCATGAAGATATCATACTTTTGATAATAATTCTCTTTAAAAGCAAAAGTAATTTCTGTACCATTAGCACCATCTTCTGTAGGTACAGCAGCGAATTCAATACGTTTAATTTGATTAGTTTGAATCTCATATTCATACATTAATGAGTTCAAACGCTGGAACTTATTACCACTCTTAGTGTTATTATAAATAACATTTTTAAGTGAAGTAGTTAAATACTCAGCAGTGTTCTAAGGATAAAGGTTTGCAACAATTCCCAAACGAGCAGGTTTTACACCTAAGAACTTATAAAAATCTTCATATGTTCTAGTATTACCCATAGTAGGGACTTGTGTAGTAAAATTTGCAACTAACATAATTTAATTAATCTTGTAAATCGTAAATATTTTTATATTTATTAGGTTTAGAGACCAATCCAGTCTTTCTTGTTTCCTTAGGACCGAATATCACAGTCTTCTTACCACTTTTACCATCTTCTAAGCCTTTGGCATAAGAAGTACGGCGAATTTCTGTTATCTAATGTTCGTAGTAATTCCGCATATTATCAATAGCTTCGTCTCCATGAAGAGCATACCAAGACATTTTAGTAAGAGTTTGTGGGTCGTTAATTGCTTTATTAAGATAGCTCATACCAGTAGCATCCTACTAAAACATAAAATTATATAACTCCTACTTATCAGCATTTGACAAATTAAATGCAAAGTCATTACCCTAATCTAGGTTATTTATGGAACCAATAATAGCTTCTTGAAACTACTAAAGTTGCTCAGAATCTTGAGCCTATTTTTGAGCCTACTCTTGTTCTGCTAACTCTTTCTCTTTTTGCTGATATTCAGAACGAATACCTTCTACCTATTTAGAGAACAAACTTTCGTTTTGTTTAGCAGAGTCTAGAGCAGCAGCGGCTGTCTCATCATCAACATCTGGAACTCGACTTTTTAAATCAAGTAAGTATAAGTCATCATCGGAAAGTTCGTCTACTTTATAAGAGACTGGCTATTCCTACTGATAATTCTTAACTGCTTCCTAAGCAATATAATCAGCATATTGCTAGGTTGTTAAATTATTATTACGGAGATAATTGATTAGTTGTATTTCATCCTCGTCAAGATCGTCAGAATCATTATGAGTATCTTCACGAGTTCCTTTTAAAATATTTAACTAATCTTCTAGTGGCAGAGAATCAAAAGGCAATTCTTGAATCTATCCATTTTCATCTTCGTACTAAATTTTATCTCGGTCAGTAATATTTTGTTCTTTAAGTAACGCAGTAATTACGTCTTCATCTTCTTCTTCCTAATGTCCATTTTCATTGTTATCATTGTCGGGGACATTGTTATCTTGATTAGAATTATTGTCTGGGTCCTAATTATTAGGAATCAGTACATCATCCATCAAATCATCATTTAAATCATTAATTCCTATTGCCATATTGTATATTATTTAATAATATTATACTATGTTAAAAAAAATAAAAGTCAAAATAACAAAATTACTCAGTTAAAGATTTTAATTTATCCTATAAATCTTTTACTGCTTTTTGCAAATTAGCTACCTAAGATTTTAATGTAGTAATATCATTTGTATTTGTATTCGTATTATTAGAAATAGTATTTAAAGTAGAAGTCCAATTATCTACTACAGATAATACTCCGGTGTCCGTAATGGATAAACCATTACCCACCATAACTCCTCCTAAAATACTGGAAGTTGCTATAGATAAAATATATTTATTAGAATTTACCCATTTAGTAGTAGCTAAATTTTGAGAACTGTCTTCTTTAGGTAATTCCCATCCCTCTTCTAATTTAGGAAAATTATCAGATTTTTTAAATACTGTATTTGTTAAATTTGGACTATCTAGATTTGGGGATATTAAAATTTGATTTTTTGTTATTGCACAATCTGAATAAAATCCATTACTAATTTTTAATTCGTCTGGCAATTTACCTAAAATAGTTTTATTAATATTATTACCATATGTAATGGTATTATTTTCTATAGAAAATCCTATTAAAGTTGCATCAATAGGTTTATAATAACATATAGTTTGTTGACCTATATTAGTAGGGTCTAAAGATTTATCCTATAAAGTAACTACCGCTGTATTTTCATTAGAATCATAAGAAGTGATAATAAAGTCATACACACTTCTATCAAATTCTACATGTAAAATATTTTTAGGCTAGTAAAGGACAGAATATTTAAAATATAAGGTAATTGCTTTAGTGGTATTATCTACTTCTATTTTAGTAATAACATTATTAAAATTATTATAATAATATTTACTATAACAAATATTAGCCTAATAATTCTAATTAGAATCAGAACAGATTATATGGTCAACCTTTAAATAAGATTCTCCATTATTGTTAGTGTATAGCTAAAATGCACCTTCATATCCTTGTAAAGCTGTTACTAATAAAGTATTTTTTATTTCACAATATTGATCACTTATTTTTAATAAATACTACTAATTTAAAACTATATCCAAATAATTTGTTAAAGTTATTTTAGATTCTTGTAAAGAAGTTTTCCCTATATTTAGGATAGATAAATTTAATGTTCCTAAAGCAAAATAATCAGTAGTTAATACCTACTAGGCAGATTGATTACTAAATAAATATAATCCCTAGTTATTAATATATGCATAACCATTACTTATTTTCTACTAAGCTTCTTCTAAAGTATCATAATATACTCCAATATTTTTTTGTGCCTATATTTGCTAATCCTAAGTAATATCTAATTGTGGTAAATAAGATACAGAATTTTTATTAGTGTTATCATTTAACGATAAAACAGTGTCTTGGTATTTTACATATAAAATATTATCAATTAGATATAAGCCATTATCAATAATACTATCTTTAGAAGAAGCTTCCTTAATAATATCAATATCGACATTTATTTTCCCATTTTTTACTAGGTCTATAAAACTAGAACCTATCTAAACTTTTACTCCTCCTCTAGTTTTTAATAATAAATCTCCACTAACATTACCAACTGTTTCATAAGTTCTTCCAAAGAATTTTTCCATATTATTCTATTGTTATTATTATATTATCAGGGTCTTTCAACAATTCTGCCATAATTTTATTAAAATAATATACAGAATTAGTTACTTTACCCACTACATCGTTCTTTCCAACTAATAAACAGCCTAATGTGTCCGATGGTTGATTTCCTGGATGTGTAAGTACTCCATCAAAGCCAGGAACATTAACTAATCGTGGTAATTTACCATCATAAGGCTTAGCCCAACTACGAGTTTTAAACTTAGGACTTACTGTATTCATATCTATTTTATAAGTGCCAGTAGGAATAGCAGTCTAGCCATAAATCTTTCTCTTTTTAATCTCATCTTCTGACATACTCTAAGTTAAACCTCTGTCAGTATCTTCTAATGTGTTTGCAAAAAAAACACCATTGATAAATAACTTACCAATGGTGTAATTAGATTTTTTAGCAATTCTTTTTACTAAAACTTTTATCATTTATAAAATTATTAATAGTTTCTTGCTACTTCTCCATTAGTTTAGCTATCTAAGAAAGAGAATCTTCAATTTTATTAAATCTCTATTCATTTTGCTATTTTTCTTTTAATATTGGATTGAGTTCTAGAAGAAGCTTATCTGCCTTTTGTAATATTGTTTTCTATGTATCTACAGAATCTATAATAAGTTTTGCATTAGTCTTCATTGTCTCAAGTTCCTATATTAAATCTTTCTAGTCAGTGGCTAGTACTAAGTTATTAGCTCTAGTAACAGACAACTATTCAGGTATAGTATAAGTAGCTTGTTTATCTTTTACATTTATAGTAACATCAATTACTATTTTACCTTCCATGTTAGGTTGAGGTATTCCTACAGCAGTAACAATACCTTCGTCAATGGTTACATTCATCTTATCAAGAATGTACACCTTGTTGTGTTGTTTAATGTCTCTAAATGTCATATCGTGATAATAAAAAAGCCCAAGAAGTTAGACTTCCTGGGCTTATGGTTTACGCAGTAGTAGTTGTAGTTGTTTTCAACTGTGAAATTAAATACTAATTCTATCTAACTTGACTAAGTTCAAGTCTAGCATCATTATATTTCTACTGCAAATCTTGATTCCAATGTGTATTAAGAGTATCAATTATATGCTGAGTATTACGTTGATTGTCTCTTAATATTTCGCAAGTTTGTGTTTGAGTAGCATAGTTTGTAGACGCAAATCCTCTTTCTACTCCAGTAGCTAATGTGTTGATAGCATTATTTAAAGAATAGTTAGAATCACAGATTTTACTAGCTATAGTATTTGTTTGATTAGCAGTAGCTATTTGCTATTCATAACCCATCTTTAATAGATTCTGCTAAGTCTGGCAGCAACAATCCTTTAACTGCTATACTATATTTAAATCACCTAAGTTGGCAGCATTGATTACTCTCTCAGCAGAGAATCCAACTTTGCCAGCTACATCCTGGATTCCAGAACGTACAGCGCATATAGCGTTATTAAGTGAATTAAAATCACAGTTCAGATTACTTGCTAACTAAGTAATAGCATTATTATTACCCTTAACAGCATCCATTAATAGACCACTATTCTAGTTATCTGACATTTGATTTCTAATGGCATTTAACTATCCCTAAATTTCTGCATTCTAAACACTATTAGCATTGTTACCCCATAATCCATTTCTTCCAAACATCATAAGGAATACCAAATAGATAAAAGGATTATTCATCCACTAATTGTTGTTTAACATAGCAGCCATTGCCATTGGATCATTGTTGTTCTTACCCATAACAGAAGCCAATAAAGCATCATTGTTATCAGTACAATAAATTTTTTCTACAGTGTCGCTCATAATTAAAAATTTTACTCAATTTCAAGGAAAAACTCATCTATAAATACTAGTATCTAATCGTAATGTTAATATATATTAAATGTTATTCAGTCAAAATAAAAAATAAGGAATTATTAAAAATAATAACCACATAGTCACTATTCCTAATAATTCCTTATTACTTTATTTATTAATTAAATTTAAATAAAAGATTTCCAGTCAATTTCTAAATTTTTATTTTTTACATCTGCCATCCATCTGCAAAACTAAATACCCTCATATCCATCTTTATCATTTGCTACTTCTATAGCATACATTACACAAGATTTAGCATCTTTTAACAGTAAAGGATAGAAATCTGCATGAGCCATGTTAGCAGTATAAATAATATCTCCTATAGTACTACTAATTGGAATAATATATCCTAATTCATCAATAATCTATTTTACATCAGAAGCATCCCAATGTTTGTTAGTTCCATCAGAATTAACCATCTATTCACTGGCAAAATCTGCTAATTTAATAGTAAAATGTTTACCATGCTTTTCTAAGTACTACTCTTTTGGTGTCAAAGATTTAGAAATTTTTTTAATAATTTTCATAGTCGTAATAATTTAAAAAGTTATTTAATTAAATATAATATCTAAATATTTATATTACTTACTTGTAACAAATAAGTCATAAAATACTTCCATAAGGTCAGTTGCTTTTATTTTCTGACCATTAATCTCATACTCACCTTCTGAATTGATATCAAGAATATCAAAATATTCATCTTCTGTAAATGAATCATTAGGGGTTTCCTTAATTTCTTCATTACCTTTTTGGATTAAGTACTCTTGATATTCTGAATTAGCTTTACTGTTAAGTTCATTAAACTTAGCTTCCTGTTCAGGAGTGCGTTTTGTCTTACTAGCTAAATCTCTTAGTTCATCTGAAACAATTTGCTTACTAAACTCTTGGGTATCTTCATCAAATTGTTTTTTAATCTTATTATAGGCAAGTCTAATTCGCATAATCTTAACTTTCAATTCTTTAGAAAGTTCTTTACCATCATTAGCTAAAAGAATCTTTGTAATAAGATTCTGTTTTGTTAAAACATCATTTAAAGTCATAAATCATTTATTTTTATTAAACATACATAATTGTATATTATTTTGTAAAATAGCAAAAGTTAATTAGTGTTAATTACAACAATAAAATTCTATCCACGCATTATATTTTTTAACATATATAAAAAATCTTGAAGAAGCACTATTATAAGCGTCACTTATAGTTCCATGTTTTACATAAACAGTAGATCTATCAGCTCCTATTATGGCACAGTTTAAAGGCTAAACATATAAATCAATACTTCTATCTCCGATCCCTACAGTATATAAATTTTTTAATAAAACTATCTAACCGTCTTCTCCAGGTAAAAATCTTATTAGCCATCCTTTAACATTTAATGGTAGTAGGTTAGATTTATCAGCAATAATACATGAAATTGCCTATACATTAGATTCTACATTTGTTATGTAATATATATTTCCTGAAATTATACTACTTACATTAACATGCTCAGATAAATAATATGGAGTTATACAAAATCCCTAATTAGCACTAAGACAAACATTCGAGCTTAATTTATTATTTAAATATAACGCAGATATATCAGGATTACCACTACTTCTAATACTTAATTCTCGTGTTTCATTTCCTATTACGAGAGTTCCAGTTGATGAAGGATAATTTAACGTGTTACAATATAAATTATAGAAACTTGCATTATCTGTAACAGACAAAGTTGTAGCCTATAAAGCTGTAGCCTTTATAGTATTAGGAAATGTAACATTTAAATTTTCGTCATACTTATACAAATGCCCAGTATTACCCATTATACTTCTAAAATCACTAGAATCAATGCTATACTTAGTAAAACTAAATAACCTAATTCTACGTATCTGAGCATTTCTTAACTAGATATTATTGGCATCGTGTTTAAATTTAAATCTAACAAATCTAGCACCATCCCAGCCAATATTTACTGCTGAATTGTTAATTCCACAGAAATTTATATAGTTAAATTGATTCCAGCCATACATACTTTTTGTAAAAGTATTTTTAATGGTACCATCTTTAGCTATTATTTCTACTGCACATATGGTATTAACACCATTGCCTATGTCAACACTAGCCCAACATAACTAACTATATAAACTATTAGGTATTTCAAATGTAACCAGTAATTGATTTACTCGAACTGGGGCTGAATCACCCTCATTCTATTGATTTCCTGAATAAATATCAACATAATTTCCATTATTAGCATATAAACTAAATTTCTACTCATCAGATAAAACATAATTAGTCCAAGTACGTCCGTTATCCCTAGAATAATTTACGGATACATATCTAGGGTCTAAAGCATCAGTAATAGCAGTAACTCCGGTACTCATGGCATCTCCCCAAACATAACATGCAGTACCATTATTGTTTACATTATAACTTGCTGGTAATATACCTCCTCTATTAGTTACTAATCCATTTAAAAGAGCAGTACCATTCACATATAATATATTATTATTTACATCATTAACATTTGATCCTATAATTACAGAACCTCCTCCATGACATATATTAACATTATAAGTACTTCTATAATTTATATACAAATTACTTGTAGTAGTATTAATTTCATCGTTATTCTATAAATAGATATTACCCACTTTAATAGAATTGGTTGCTACCAAAGCAGATACTGTAGGAGAAGTTGTTGTTGAAGAAGTAGTAGAGATTTTAACATTAGCCCAATAGTAGTTGTCTATAAACTATGTATAGTTAGAATCGTCTAATACAGTTCTCCAAGAATACCAATCTTCACAACAATCTCTCAGGGAACGCCAATATAAACCAGTATTACACCATCCGCCTGCTATTTCTACAGTTCCTGCAATTCCTCTACCAAATCCCATTACAGACGTATAAGTTGTAGGAGCCCCAGTATTATCTAATCCAGTACTATACGAATATACATCACCATAATCCTGTGTTCTCCCAGTCTAACAATTTTTCGTACCTAAACTTCTTAAATACTAAGCAGTATTTACATCAGCATTATTTATCTATGAAGTTAAGGCTACTGTACCTGAAGCAAGTGGGAATTTAATTTGGTATGTTGTCCTATTAGGTCCATTATTAAAGTCATCATCAGTAACATAAGAAAGTAAAGGAACATTATTCCAATCATCATCGTGATTATATTCTCCAAAATCCCAAGAACCATCTTTAGTTTTTAGGGACCACAAAGAATGGTAACCACCTGAAGAAGTTTCTCTTAATAAAGCTCCTTCTCTTCCTTTACTCCAAATACTACTCTTTGCACCTCCATATACTTGTCCGCCTACACTTATATTATAATTTGCATATATGTTGTTATTGACATTTAAATTTTCTCTAATAGTCATATTTCCAAATTCTGCTGTACCATCAGTGCTAATAGTCCAAAAATCAGTACCATCCTAAGAAGCAATATCCTAGAAATATAGCCATCCATTATTATCTGCATCTCCTATATATAAGTCACCGCCACTATGTGTACCTATTCTAGCTCCATCATCCATAAAGCCTCCTGATAATTTAAGGTATACATTATCGTGATTATGATTAGAGTTAGCAACAGTTAATGTAGTATTATTTATTTTTATAGTATTGCCTGATATTGAAGAATTACCATCATGGAGTATAGTTCTCCAAGGATTCCAAGGATTCTAAGAATCTCTATACCTTTTTGTTCTAAAGAACATATCATCCATATTAACGGTCATACCTAATGCTATCTAACCTATATAATCAGATCCATCCGACATTCCATTTCTATGTACCAATTGTATAACATTATACCATCCAGGGATACCTTTGGGAGAGGTATCTGCTTTAGTAGACCACACAGATTTAATAAATGAGTATGTATCTAAAGAGTTAAAATCTGATTTATCAGTGACTATAACACCGGCTCTAACAAAACTAGAAGCGTGTTCACCATCTAAAGTATCTGCGTCCCCAGCACTTGAAGCATAATTAACACGTAAACCAGATATAGGCGTACTAGTTCCATCACTTAATAATAAGTAATCAGAACTACCCTAATAGGTAGTCCCAATTAACTTAGCATATCCATCTTTTGTTTTTAACATATTCTCTTAAATTTAAATTTATATGTATGTTCTTTTAAATCTATATTAGCAGATATTTGTAGTTTAATATATGAAGGGTTTGTCTCATTGGTGGTTAAAGATTCCTTAGTCCTTAAATAAATAGTATTAGAATAATCGTGTCCCACTCTATGTAATATAATTTCATCAGCATTATTAGAATTAGTATATCCAGTGTACCAACTCATTATGCCTGAGAAATAGTTCTCATATATATCATCACCAGTACCGTTAATATAAACCTATACTATATAAGTACCTGACTAAGTTAAGAAACTCTTATTTCCACCATAGAATTCATCTATATCCATCCACTCAGAAGTAACTGTAATGTTTTTATCAAATTCATGTACTGGTTCATTAGAAGTCTAATCAAGAAGAGTGTAGCCACCATCTGCTGTTAATACATACTATTCAGGATTTTTAATATCTGCATTATTAATAACCCCAGAATGGCTAAATCCTGCACTTGTTATTGTACTTGCGGCAGTTATAGAAGTAGTATTTACACCTGCTACAGTTAACATTTTACTCTTAGGATTATAATATAAATCATCTCGGGATTTAAATAATTGACTTACACTAATCTGATTAGCAGTAGTATTATCAGACCATATTAATGGGTAAATAGCATCTCTACCAGTACTCTAGTATATATTTACCTTAGTAGCTGAATTAGCACTTGTAGCATATGTGGCATTTTCTACTTTAGTTATTGTAGTACCATTAATAGTACCAACGCCATTATTAGAAACATAAGTAGAAGACGTATCAAGAATAATATATGGATCTTTAGTAGTATCAGAACCCCATCTTAAAAGCTATTTATCCTTATTTGCATTATTTAATCCTATATATCCATATACACTTGACTTTCCACTAAATTGGATAGAGGCTCCATTAATAACATCATCTCTTTTTATAATTAATGCTCCAAAATCCGTAGTGTTGATAGTTAAACTACCAGACATAATGTCTCCAGTCTTCTGTACATACTTAGCATCTGCATCCTCACTACTATATACAGTAATATCCTATCCATTTAATGTAATAGTAGAACCCTTTATACCTGAATTTTTAGATGTTAATATATTATGCCAAGATTCTGTAGCGCCATCAGATATTTTAAGTTCTCCCTAACTACTAAAAGCTAAACATGATTTTATTAAATTATCTCCCTCCTAATAATTAGTAATGTTTAGTAAAGCAAATTCATCACTATCAAATGGAGAATTACTTAAAGAAGTATCAGTAGTTCTATAATAAATACCATTATTTATAAGAGTAGATACGTCAGTGTTATTAGCTAATTCATAAACAGATAACTTACTATTTAATAAAGTATTTAATGTATCATTTACATTAATACCATCTAAGAAGTTCTTAATTTCATCCCATCTATCAATTATTTTATTGGTATCTGAACCACTAATAGTAGATACAAATCTATAAGCCGCATCCCAATTATTTATATTTAACTCCTAAAGTTTCCATTCATTTACTGTTCCAGTAGATAAAATAACCTAATTAGCGGTTGTAGTAGAACCTATAAGACTAAATGTTACTTTACCTTTGTCATTAGTTACACCAATATAAGTACTACTAGCTAAGTTAAGAGTATTGTCACCTATAGATGTTCCATTTACCTAAATTTGTCTCCAGGTATCTTGTACTCCTATCTCATCTAAAGTCCAAGACACATCTGCACTTCCATCTACATTTTTAGAAGCATTTCCTATTGTAAATTTACATGGAGTTACCCATGCATTAGCGCTCAATGCATTACCTTTTAAACTACCATAAATTGTATCAATATATGCTTTAGAAAAATACCAACTATCAGTACCTAAAGAAGAATGTCCTGAGCCTGCTTTACCTGAAATATAAGGAAGTATACCATTATTAGGAGTCCTAATCCAGTTATTATCCCCATCAGGAGTTCTTATACCCCAAAATCCATTATTAATTTCCGCAGATAAGACTGGATTAACACCATCATTCACATAAACACATCCATTTACTTTAATAGACATTTTTCCTGTTAAAGGATTATCTTTTCTAAAATCGATAGAACCACCACCATCGTCATTCCAAGAAGCAATAGAAGTACCCTTAGTATTACCCCAAGTAGGTTTTAAATTAAATGATGAGAATCCATAAGGGAGTTTAGCCATATAAATTCCAGTGGTTAAATCCTTAGCTATGGAGCCATCATAAGATACTTCATTACCATTAATATCTCTAAATTTAATAGCTTCAGGATTTTTTAAAGAAGAAGGCTTGCTAGATATATCTGCCCAGTCAGCCCCAATTCTAATTCCTTTAGCCCATAATTTAGCTGTGTGTAAATCAAAAATTATACTATCATTGGCTGCTGTCTATGCGGTGACAGCAGCCAATGCGTCTATAGGATTATAAGATATCTTCATAAATTATTATAATTATTCATATTCATAAGCCCCAGTACTTACATTATACCAGGCAATTCCAAAGCCTACGTCAAATTCATCGGTATCCGCGTTCTAATCTGCGGTCTTTACATAAATATCTCCAGTAGGCATAAAATTCAGAGATTTATCCTCTATAGATGTTCCTCCAACTTTAATGGTTCTCCAAGTTGCATCAATAGTAACTTGACCATTAGTGTTATTTAAGGCTATATGGTCTCCAGCTATTAGGTTTAAAATATTATCTCCAATGCTGATTCCATTTATCTAAATAGTTCTCCAGGTATTAGAGAATGAATTAATTGGCATTTTATACCAACTAGGAGTAGCCTAACCATCTGATGAAGCTAATAAATAAAAATCCTAGTTTATAAAATCTGTATTAGTACTTATAACTTGTGGAGCTAAACCATCTGCATTTTTTGAAACAACTTTATAAGTAGTATCAGCCCAAGGTACATGTACATATAACTACTAATTAGTGTCAGTTTTTACAGCATAATTTTTACTTGCTGGATCATTAGTAGTATAATTAGTATTAGCATTTACTGATAAATTTTTATTTTTACTATCCCAAATAAGAGAAATACCAGTACCATCTATAAATTTAAGAGCAGCACTATCGGATGTAGGTAATACCTCTTTCGCATTAACATCTACAGCTCTACGTCCCCTAATAGTGGCAGTTTTAGTAGTACCACCAATAGTAACAGTTAATGTATCATTTGCATAGGTTAAAGCTGTAAACAAAGCTTTCTTCGCAGAATCTATTAACCCTCCAGCTATAATGTCTGACTAATTTGCCCAAATTGGACTAGTTTTTGGACCATTACTAATTAAAACTTGTCCTACAACTCCAGAAACAGTAGGAGCAAAAATGTTAAATGATTGGGAGTCGTTAGAATAAAAATTTCTTGGAACTCCATTTATCGTATGCTAAATCTAGCCATTAATATTGGTCTGAGCTACAGTCCAAGCAGTAGTTTCACCAGTTGGGTCTGCTTTGATACAAATAAGTAAATCTCCTACTTCACACTATACAGTTGCATAAGTTCCGGCAGTCACTACTCTATAAGTGTCACCTACCGTAGCAGTTTTAGATGGAAATTCTGCTGCAATTCCATTAATAGTATAATTACCAATAGATGTTAAACCTATAGTACCTTTAAATCGCATTGCATCGTTAGCTGCGAAGGACTAATTAATTTTATCCTGAATAGTTGCACTATCCCATAGGTATTTATTACTAGCCTCATCATTATTTATTGGCAGTCTATCAATAGGAATTATTCCAGTAGCTCCCCAAGGAATGTAATCAACTCCGTGTGATATAATATGCCCATCTTTGGTAAAATATAATTTAATATAATCACCTTTGTTAGACTATTCTAAGGATAGATTACCTTTTACTTCATCATAAGTGGTTGCAAAATTTAATAATGCCATGTTATTTAATTTTTTAAGTTTAATTTCCCCAAGTGAGAGAAATCTTGTTATTAATTACTTTAAAATCATCTCCGAACTCTATATTAGAATCTGTATTCCCATCATATTGAGAATAAATAGTATTATTCACCGATACTGTCTATGTTTTAGTAGGTTCTACTTTTATAATATGCCCATTCTAATCATACTATATTAGACGAGATTTTGGAACATCATTAGGAGTAATCTTATTAGTATGATTAATCATTATAGAAACTCCTTCCCTAGAAGAAACTAATCCTGAATCTTTAGGAGTAATTATTTGCTCTATTTTTCTAGGCAAAATTTTGTCTAGAGTAGTCACCTAACCATTTTTAATTAAAATAGCTTCTGCTACAGTTTGTGGAAATACCTGCTCTTTTGCTAATATTACTTTAATTAATTTATTGCTCATCATATAAAGTACTAGGAATATCATAATTCACTGTGACTGTAGTTCCTGACGATGTAGTAACATCTTGAGCTGTTAATACTGTAGATTGTAAAGTGTTAAATTCAGTTTTAGTTACATAATTATCTAAATTAACGTCAGTTGTTAAAGAGCCTATCTATTCCCAAATATAGTTAGAATCTTTATTTATACAAATATATTCAGTAAAAATATTTCCATCTGCTCCTTTAGAATTAGGAACTAGATATATAATATTTTCATAATCTTTTTTTGGGTCAGAAGGCAGCACAGAAACTATTTTATACTGGAATCCTAAAGTGTTAGTATTAGTAACGCTAATAGTACCATCAGGAGTAATAGTAATACCATCACCTGCTGTTAGTTTATTCTACTTATTCTATAAAGTATTATTAATTGTAGCAAGAGTTTTATTGATAGTATCTATACTTACAGTATTAGCTCCAACAACTCCTAAAGTATTTTTTAATACCTTATCTAATGTAGTAATTCCTAAAGTTTGTAATCCTGGAATATTAGTAGTATTTACTACAACTGCCTCAGCTAAAGTAATAGGTACAAATTCCTAATTATTCTGATATAATCTTTTTATTTGTGTACTCATAATGTAAATAAATTTTCTGGTATATTATAATCTGTTTTAGATTTTAAAGAAGATTTTACAAAATCTAAATCCTATATAGCTTCATTAAGATCATCTCTGGTAATAAAAGACGATAAATCTACTCCTGATAAATTTTTTATAAATTCATCTATCTAAGTTTTACTATATACATTTAAATTATCTCTAGCTAACTATTTTTCTAATTCTGTTTTAAATTCTCCTAAAAAGTTCTCTTTACATAAATGCTAATGCCACTAAGGTTTAGGGCAATCTTTATGTAAAGTATTATCACAACCAAAGCCAGTATTTATTTTATCAATAATAGAATCTTTATTTAATTCTTTAAAAGGTTCTTGTTTTATAACAGGTTGTTCATTATGAATTATTCCATAAGTCTACTTAGGAGGCTCTTTCTACTTAGGAGTACATATAGAAATAGAAATGGGCTAAGAATCCTTGACTCCTAGCCCAATATCTTTTTTAACTCTAATTTCCATTTAGAATAATCTTGTTTGGATATTTAGCGGTGTAGTCATAATTAAGTAATTCTTCAATAGTACTGAATTGTTTAATATTTTGTAAATGCTCTGCAGTGGTGGCAAAACACTTACCTGCATATACTTCTAACTAATTGAGGAAATTCTTTAATTTATCTGGAGATATAATTAAATAATTATCATTTAATTGTAAAGTTATCTACTTTGCACCACTATCTATCAATCTAAATAAACCTATTCTAATATCTTTACTTAACCAATACTATTTATCCTAATAATAAAATGAATTAACATATTTAGAAGTATCATAATAAGCAATAGATTTTTTTAATATAGTTCTTAACGATAAGAAGTTCAAAACTCCTTCTCTCATTGTTAATATTTCAGACCATTGCTTACTAGTTGGAAATAATTCTTTATATATGTCAAATATTTCATCTAATGTATAAGTAGAATTTTTAACTAAATTAATATTTAACTATTCCATTATTTCTTTTGATAATAAAATTGTACACAAGGAAGAGGTTTATGTTTTATTAATCTCCAACCCTTATACTAGGCTGCGTTAATACCAGTTCCAGTATTTCCATCATTAGTACCAAGTACCCACTGATAATCATATCTCCAACCACCAGAATAACTACTTATTTCCTAGTAAGTATAATTATGACAAGTGGAATCTGTAGTAGTACATAAGTTATTAGAATCAGCCAAAGTATTCCAAGCAGTTGGCATATAATTACCTGCATTTTTATAAGCTATTGAGAATATAGGGTTTTTTAAATCTCCCTATTTTTTAGGTACGGAATCTGATATACTATATTTTATAGGGATATCTCCAGTAGAGAAATTCTCTCCGACAGCACTATAACCCCTATAATAAATTAGTGTAGCTAATTCTGAATATGAAGGAACATACCAATTACCTTTACTAAAATAGGTCGAGAAAGCTGTAGTATTTTTCTCTTCTTCAGTTACAGTAGGTTCATATAAATATGTTTCATAAAAATACGGGAACAGTAAACACTACATTTGTTCAAGATTCTAATTATTTATATTTGGAATCTTAGTTAATAAAGTATTTAAATTTTCTTTCGTAGTTATACTACCAATACCATCAGAATATTGAATTAATTCAGGGTAAGTTTTAACTAATATTGGTAATAATATAGTATTTACATTATTTATATAAGCCTAAGTATCCGATTTTCCAGTAAATGTAGAAGGCATTTTCTAAGTAAATTCTGAAGTAATAGACCCCTTGTTATCTATGTAACTATTTACATTTTTATTGAGATAATAAGTATCTTCAACTCCAGGCACATGATTCTTTAACCAAAATCTCACATTAAAAAGATTTTTTCTATCATCAATAGCTCCTTCATTACCTTCGTTTGAATAACCTACATATTGAGGGTCTAGATATTCTTTACCAACTATATAAGCCTTTCCTGAGGTATCATTAGTCCTATCTATAGCAAAGATTAATCCCATTAAAGTTTTATTTGTCATATAGGCATTAGAATAAGTTCCATCTGCATAAACAAAGTTACCCAATTCAGGAGCTCTCCAAGCAAAATAGACCTTAACCGTTTTGGATAAAGGATTACCTTTAGTAAGGTTTACTGTAATAGTAGCTGTAGTATCTTTAGTAGAAGAGGCTGTTTTTAAAGTAATAACACCAGTTCTCTTATTTATAGTTGCTACATCAGATACATCAGAATTAAAACTATAAGTAATATCAGGAATTACCTTTCCTTCTTCAGTAACTAAAGCTACATTATTACCATCAAGACTTAATCCAAATGGATTTCCTGAATATCCTTCACCATAAACAGATACTTCTGCTTCACAAGAAATATTATAAGCAATAATTTCTTTATAATTAATATATAACTTATTAGACTCAGAATCTATATTCCCGTATAAGTTTACTAAGTTAATTTTATCAGTGTAACTAATAGCTTCTGACTCGTTATCAGAATTAACAATCTTTAATTTACCAGTAAGTGTGGCCTTTAATAATATTAATTTCTCTAAAACATTTAAAGAGATGTTACTATTTAAATTTTTTAAAGTAACTGATTTAAGACTAGGGCAAGAGACTAACTATTCACAGAAATTGGCGATATCAAATTGTCCAACTTTAGCACAATTAATATTAACTGTTTCTAAGTTATTCAAACTTTCAAATCTAACTTCTTGTAATCCTTCATTATCAGTAATAACTAAGCTAGTTAAAGATGCCGGATAATGTATCTTAGTTAGTCTACTACCAGGAGGTAAAGTAACATTAGATATATTAGTTCCAGTAAGAATTACCTCTTTTAACTTAGGGGTATGCTTAGAATCAAGATTTATAGTAGTTAATGAACGTACATTAGTTAAATCTAATTTCTCTAAAACATCACACTTTAGAGTTAAAGAAGGAGGCTAAAATAAAGGCAACGCATCAGATCCAGTATTAACTGAAAATTCCAATAACTTAGGGGCTGACAATGAATAATCTCCCTAGCTAAATATTACCTAACTAAAGTTATCAAATCTTTGTATATAATTACCTCCAAGTACATAATAAGAAGCATCATTACTTGCTAAAGATATAGTAATTTTAGTAGTTTCTCCAGCACTTATTCTATTAGGAGTGTATAAATTACTAACACTACCGACTAAGTATCCTAAATATAAATACTAATAAGGGGTAATTCTTACACTATAAGATTGGGGATCCTAAGTATCCTCTTTTACTTTAATAGGAATACCTGCACCTTCACGTCCAAATGTTGCTATCCTAGCTTGACTTAAAAACATAGTAAGTCTTTTACGCATGAAAGCTATTTCACTCTCTAAACAACTGCCATGTTCCTAAGATACTGGAGTTTGTCCATTATTAGTCCAAGTTACTCCTGCCTCTTTCTAGTTATCAAAGAATATTTGAGCACACTCATAAGCTAATCTAGATACATAATTATATGTTACAGCGGGATAATATTTCTATACATAATAAAAATATTTAGTCATCCAAGTATCTAAAGAAGATTCAGTAGAACCAAAACTCATCTACTTGAGCATCTTTAATAACATAGCATCAATTTCTTCCTTATATGTTATATCTACTAATTCAAAGAATGCACTAGAACCACCCCACATCTATTTATAAGTTTTATCAGATTCTAGTGAAGGTTCTAATAAGAAATAAGGTTTCTTCTACAAACCTCTATTATCAGTAGCTAAAATGGTATCCAGATCATCTTGTAATAACTAAATTTTACAATCTTTGTTAAATAATTTAAAATATGTATTTTTAGCTCTGTTATCAGTACCTGCAAATAATCTAATAAAAGCTTGATGATAAATTATGTCATCAACATGGAAATATGTTCCAAATTTATTTTTAAAATCAGTTTTTAAATCTGTTATATAAGTATTAATATTTTCTACTCCTGAAGTTTCTAACTATTCATGGAACTTCTTTAAGTTAAATGTTTCATACTCATAAACATCAGTATTGTGAGCACTTCTAACTGTAGATAATTTCTATGAGCCATCATTATTTAAGACTGGTAATCCAGCAGGAACCCATAAATTAGAATATCTATCATATCTAAATACATCCCACTAAGCTCCTCTAAAATAGGTATTGTCCTAATAATTTATACTTGTAATATAATATTTCTTAGTTATGTCTAAAGTAGAATTACGAGGATCATTTAATGAGTAAGTTTCTTTATAAGGCAATAAATTAATAGTATGCATATATACAAAGTTATATGCTTCTATAAATTTATTTAAAGTCTACTGTCCATCAGCAGACATTGTATTTCCCTTATCGTCAGAACTATCTAACCCAAAATCAACATCAAATGAATCAGATAATCCATAAGAAATTGCTCCTTCGTTTACTATTAACTATTTAGTCTTCCAAGTTTCACCACTTAATTCTACTACAGAAGGACTCCAAGGAGCTAGCCAGTTACATAATTCACCATTATTCTCAGCTCCTTCTAGTAAAAGATATCCAGGAGTTGTTTTAGAATAACCGAATGTATTTTTATCTCCTTTAGCTGAACCCCAAGTCTAAAATCCTGCAAACATTATTTTAGAATCATCTAACTAAGCTAAGTCAGATAATTTATAATTGGATACGTCCTATAAATCAGTTTCTACATAGAATGCTATAAATGTATCTTCAAGACAAGCTTTTCTCCCTTTTATTTCATCTGTAGTAAAACCAGCTTTATCCACACAAGCATCCCATAAATCATGGAAAGCTTTAACTGCACCTATTTTATGAGACTACATAGAAGAAGCGTAATTAAACTTACCACATGACTTCTTTATACCGATAGTACAATCTTTATCTTCAGGCATATAGTAATACTCACTATTATACTAATAGTTATTTGGATTACTGTCTGTAGGCTCAACATATTCATCAAGTTCCTCGTTATAACATCCCTATGAAGTAAATATAGGATTTTTCATCTAAATGTTATACCAATAATATTTCATAGCAGAGGTGCCTTGACCACTTATTGTTGCTTTAGTAAATCTACCAGAACAACGATTTATTTGTGCTTCTGATAAAATATGATTTTCTTCAGTGGCTACACTATTTACATAATTTATAAATACTGTACAATTATCAATAGATACTCCTTTAACTAAATTAAACTAATTAGGATATCTATGAGTGTTTGGCATTATATATACTAAAGTATTATATAACGACTTAACTTTATTATAAGAGATATAAGTATCATTATTGGCATCCGTAGCAACTAAGTCATTCAACTATTGAAATTTAGATTTTTCAGTAACAGAAGACATAGTGGACACATAATTATTTTTTATTTCTTTTAAAGTTAAAGCTCTATTATATACTCTAATTCCATAAATGTCAAGATCAGCAGATTCTGGATTAATCTATAAATTAAATCCATCATAGTTAAAATCTGTCAGATAATCATATTTATATAAACGGTCAACGCCTCCATTTATAAATACTCTAACTAAATTAGTAGTTTTATTAGCTATTTTTTTAACTTCTACTGGAACTTCTCTTGCAGGAGCTTTAAAATTAGGAACAATTTCAATTAAAATATGAGTTCTTGTATCTCCCTAGAATATAGAACTTTTAGCAGTAGTATCTACTTTAGATGTATCTACACTACCATACTGCCAATTAAGCTCTGTAGGATATAGTATAAATCTTCCTAATTTTAATAAAGGTTTAGTTTCATCACTAATATTATAAGATTTAAAATCCAACTCAAATGTAAATCCTTGAGTAGTTAACTAATCAGATAAATTTAAATTAATTATATTATTAGGATAATTTCCAGCAGATAGTCTAAATACAGATAAAGTATCATCAGTAATTAATCCATCCGGAGATATTGTTTTATTAATAACTTCTTTAGTTATGATATTAGAATTATCAGGAGCATACTAATCAAAATAATAAGAACAATCAGAAGTATAACTGAAAGAACCTTCATTAGACACCTTGATAATTGTAGGAGTATCCCAAGATATTATATCTTCTCCATCTATATTTACTACTAATACAGTACTAAATGTTTCTTGGGCGGCAGTTATTCCTAAGAAATAACTAATATCTTGTTCAATAACTCCATTATCTCCAGTTAAAGTTATTGTCTTAGTTTTATTTAACTTATAGTCTTCTGAATTACCTGTTTCAGTAAGTTTAGTAACTATAGTAGATTCTTCTTGGGATTGTTTTTTAAAATATATAGATAATTTATATAATTTACTAAATTCCCAGTTATTTACTCCAGTAGTTATTTCATTTATAGCATATAATACTTTATCAAAGGATGTTACCCCTTTAGTATTTATTACCTAAACCTTTAAAGGTTCGGACTGAATAGAAGCATTGTTAGCTACTGCCACATAAGCCTCAATTTTATTTACCCCCGTATCAGCTAATGCTAAAATTAAATTATCCTAGTTTTTAAATACAAGATCATTATTAATTTTATAATAAAGTAAATAAGAAGCACCTCCACCATCTTGTACTTCAAATCCAGCAGTGCCTGAAACTACATAAGTACTACCAGAATATCTAAGTTTAGGATCTACTACCTACACCTTTTTAGAAGTAGTAGCTGTTACAATTTTATCTTCTATGTTAGCAGAGGATATAGCTCTAACAGAAACATTAGAAGAAGTTACTTTATTATATAAATTTGTAATTTCTATATACTATATATCAGCAGAAGATTTAATTCCCTATTCCAACTATACAAAACCACTTCCAATATTAATATATAATTTCTAAGTACTATTTACATGAGTAACATTATTAGTTAATGGGTTAATAGCGGTATAAGTATATTTTACTCCTAAGTATATTTTTGTACCTAATTTACAAAGTATGGCATCTTTATCTATCTAATTACCTTCGGGTCCTATATTATTAAAATATATTCCCTATATCTATATAGAATGATTATATTCAGGTTGGGCTACACTCACTTCAGTTTGAACAATAGTACCTCCTTCACTATTAGTTATAGTGAGCATATTATCAGAACTGTTATATTCCATACTAGCAGGTAAATGTCTAGATATTAAATCTTCTACTTGCTAACCTGTAGTTCCATCCCAATTCGTTGTTAAATCTAACTATTCTTGTTTGTCTAATTTCTAAATTGCCATTTGTTTTAATTATTTTTCCAAAAGTCGTTATCTAACCAAGGTTTATCTTGTATCCATGTACCACTTCCAAAACAGCTTTTTATTGCATTATAAACAGTTACCCAAATTAATTGAGAACCTTTATATATTGCTCCTATACTTCGTTCTGTAAGCTATGATACCTAATCAATTAACTATCTGATATTCTAATGAACTTCAGTTATTAATTTACCATTTCTATATATCATTGTTTAAAAATCTTTATTGCTGGCTATTAATTGTATATACAACCGATATAGGATTGTTAGTACCATCTGTCCACCATTTACCTGGCAGCAAAACTACTTTAAATGTATAAGTACCAGGTTCAGAACCCCCAGTACCAGTTACAGTATATTTATCTGTACTTTCTAAAGCATGTATGGAGCCATCATAATCAAAAGTCTAATTCTTTGGCTTCTCAACTTCTATACTACTGATATAATCAAATTGTAAATTATTTTTAGTGCATAACTAATTTACTACATCTTTAATTATATCTATTACCTATTTCTATGTGTAATAACCCCGTTTTAGAAGATCACTGGTAATTATTCCACTGTCATTATCTTCTTCCCCATGAGTCATATAATACACATCTTGTTCTTTACGCTCTAAGTTATCGTATTCTGTCTAATTAAGTACTATTATTTTAGGAACATCTTTATCTAAAGCAACCTTTTCTCCATTTATTGCTACTTGCTAACCTATACTAAGTGTAGTACCTTCATTGGATATAGATTTTAACTAAGCTTCAGAATTAGTAGTTACTTTAGCATTTATCTAATTAGTAGTTTCTTCTTTATATTGGTTAAGATTTTGCTAATCAGTATCATACTGTGATTTTGTAACAAATACAAAGTTATCACCTTCAATACCATCACCTCGTAAACTTTCTTTAGTTACAAAAGTATCATCGACCTTCTATTTTGTATAATAATTATCTAAAGTTTTAGATAGCTTAGATTCAGGATTAGAACTGTCTATATCATTAAGAGTAGCATAAACTTTAGCTAAATCTTGTAATGCTTTATCAGTTTTTTCAGATAAACTATTTAAAGCAGATATAGTTGCTTTCTTATTTACTTGATTAGTTAAATCTTCAAACTAAGTATATGATACATAATACTATCCTTTATCACTTATACTCTCTTCATATATATAATAATAAGTATCTTGATGTATCCAGGTTTGGCTATCGTCTTTTGGAGTAAAATCTGAGTTAGTATTATCCTACCATTTTTTATATTCCTATTCTGTACAAGTAATTATCTAAATTGATTCATAAGAAGCCTTCCATCCTATAGCTTCTCCTATCTTATTTTTATCTATTAAAGTATAGATATTACCATCAGCAACACATACTACAGGCATTCCATTATAAGCATACTTAGAAGGAATGCTATATAAATCTGCCCTAGTGTCTACAACCAGCCTAGTGTCTAATGGTTTTGGAGTTTGCACAGTTAATGAAACTCCAATGGTCGAATCTCCCTAGTATTTAAATCCCATTACTACATTAATTTAAATTGTAACTAATGTGGAAGTACTACAGAGTATTCATCATTTTTTGACCATACCTTATAAGTAGTTCCATTTATCTATTCAGTTGTCTATGTCCAGCCATTTAGGTCTACATTTAAGAACCCAAGTCCACCATTTACTTTAAAAGATAATAACTAAGAATTGGCTCCTGGTAATTTAATAACTGCTCTACCTGAAAGTGATATTTCCTATATTCCAGAGTCGGTATTAAATGCTACTAAATTCTATTTATATGTCTAAGTACTTGTACCTACATACCACGGATAAGTAGCTGTCGTAGAAACCGAAGTTGAGATACTGCCAGCTTCTATTCTAGAATCTGTTGTCTCCCCCTTATTATTAACTAAATATTCTCCAGCCCCATAATTAACAGTTGCCTCATATTTATATACTCCTACTCCAATATAAGAAGCATTATCATAAGAAGAGTCATTAAATAATATAGTTTCTACTGTTGAAGTCTAAGATCCAGCATCATTCTATGTAAAAGTTAATTCAGGATGTAAAAGAAGACTTCCTACTTCTACTAATTTAGGTAATGCTGAATAAACTAAAGTTGGGGGAATTAAATTTCTCACATAAGCAGGAAATAACATTAAATCTAATATGTCTGATATAGTCTTACCATTTAAAGACTCAGCAGTTGTCCCCTCTTTGATTCCTCCTACTGTATAAGGAGAAGAGCCTGTAGTTCCTGTAAGATATTTATCTGAATTTTTTAAAGATTCAATAGCAGTAGTATTAGATTGTACCTATTTTGCATTATCATTTACATAAATACCATCTTTTTTAACTACGACTGCATTAATTTCTTCATTAGATACTTTTACTTCTAAAGTATTATCTTTTAATTCTATAGTTTTAGAATTTGCTAAATGTTGATTGATTCTATTAGTAATTTTATCATCAACGTTTAATTCCTCTAATTTTTTATCAAATTCTAATATTGACTTATTAATCTATTCTATAGAACTATTAATTGTTGTAATATCTTCAGTATTCTATCGTATAGAAGTTTGTAATCCTGTAATATTCTACTAAATAGTCTTAACATCCTCTAATAACTATTTAATATTTTTATCACTAACTTCATAAGACTAAATTAATCTTATACAATAGTCTAAAGCCTACTATACAGTTTTTATATCTTTATAACTATCTAACTATGTATCTGAAGGATAAGTATATTTTCCAGTAGCTCCTAGAATACCTAGATTCTTTAAGACTTTATCTTTTTCAACCTAAGTTCTATATTCTCCTAAATAATTGTTTCTTAATAAGGGTATTTTAAATGGAGGTACTGGTTTACCTTTTTTGCAAGGTTCTAATTTAGCATTATCTACCTAAGTGTAAATAGTCTGTATTGCCATAATTTAATAATCGCTATTTAATAAATTCCATACCTTCTAATTGAATAGGCATATTAATAAAGCTAATTAAAGCTAAAATATATTGATAATCATCTCTATATCCTTTAATAGCTTTATTAATATACTTATTATATTGCTTTATAGCTTCACGTTTTAGAGCATCCACAATCAGAATATAATTTATTAGTATTAATATTAGAAGTAGTACAAAATCCTCCGCAAGTTTTAAATTGCTCTATAATACGTTCTGCTTCTAAAAACTATTTAAATCCTACTAAATAATCTATTATATTTAATGTCATCCATATAAAATCTCTGGCATATATATCAGAATCATATTTTGAAGATTTACATTTGTTTAGTAAAGCATCATATATTTTTTTACAATAATTTATATAACACTACTATAAATTACCATTGAAAAATATATCAATTTTACAGTGTAAAATATTTGTTCCTTCATAATTACGTTCTAATAATTCTTTTACTTCAGCTTCTACAATTTCTCCCTTAACTACTTTCTTTAGTTTATCATCTTCAATGAAGTATATACCTTCTGAAATAAATTCAGATAATTCAGTATCAGGGTTTTTTAAAAAGTTATCATACCACTCACGTGTTGGAAGAACATAATGATTAACTATATAATAGCCATCTTCTTCAACATGGAAATTACAAACATCTACATCATCCTCATGTTTATGAATTAAGACATCCTATAATATAGCTTCTTCCATATTTACTTTAAGAATGGTATTTAATGTTACGGTTTTACTATATTTATATTTTAATGTAGAGACTCCATCTATTTCTTCTATTCTAGAATCTGGATAATCATTTCCTTCTGGAATATAATAACCATATTCTTTAGAGAAATCTTCAAGTGTTATATCTCCCTATAGGGAGTTATGTATATCAATACTAAATTCCATTATTTAACAACTGATATTAAGGTAGGAGAACTCCATACCTTAGAACCATTTACCTAATATACATCATTTACTACTGTGGCATTAATCATCCACAAATACCCAGTAAAATCCTCAGTAATTTGATTTTTCCAACCCTCAATATTATTATAGTCATCACTGTTTTCTGTAACAGGAGGAACATCTACAGTCTCAGTTACTTTATATTTATAAACAGGAATACTATTATATGCCCATTTAGCATTTTGAGCAACCTTAAATTCTCCCCACTCTCCAGTACTAGTTCTTGTTCTAATAGCTATATATCCATTTGGATTAGTAGCTGAAATCTCTACAGGATACGTTTTCCATATATTATTCTCAGATATACTTAATATATTTTCTAGAGTGTCATTATAATTATCTTTTAACACTCCTTGAACATTGATCTTATGATACTTTACACCTACTGCCTTAGTATCGGCAGACCTTGCTGTGTATAAAGTTTGCGTAAACTAAGACGATACACTAGCCAATTCGTAAGATACACTAGTTGCTGAATTTTCAGAATTATTACTACTAGCTTTTATTTCAGTCTTTTTCCAAGTATAGGGATTCTCAGCATCTGGTTGCACAAAGTTTTCTCCCCATGAAATATTTTCGTTATCTTTAATATCACTAAGATTCTTGGAATCTGTTTGTGCATAAGAAATCTTTATATTTAATGTTATAGCATTTTTAGTAATCTAATCTATAGACTTTGTTAAATTTTCTAACCACTCCTACACATTTGTTTGAGTTCCTCCTTCAATAGCATCAATTGCTTTAGCATTAGATTTTGGATATATTTCTCTTCTATTCTCCCCTTCTTTGCTATAAAGTTGTGTTATAATTATATTATCCATTAACTTCTTAACTATTTTACCTTATCATTATAAGGATTACCATCATATAACTACTATCTTTCTAACTCAGTACGTTTAGCATCTTCTTCAGCTTGTCTATCTTTAAACTGTCTGTCAGTCTGAGCTTTAAACCACTCTAAGCTCATTTTCTATTTAAGCTCTTCCTATTTAAAGTTATCCGCTTGTTTAGCTAACTATTGTATCTACTATTCATATTTTTGAATCTGTTTCTAGGAATCTTGCAACTACTACTATAACTACTATACCTATTGCATAGTCTACTAAAGCTAATTATTTTCAGCTTTCTGTTTAGCTAAAGCTTTACGTATTCTAGTTTTTATAGAAGTAAGACTTTTACAAGTAATAGCCTCAAATAGTATATCCGCAGGAAGTAACTACGCCTATATAAGCTAAGGTAGTATCTATTTCATCTACTCTATTTCCTAAGTAATATCCGAGCTAGTTTTAACAGTTATACCATAATCGGTAACTGTGAAATTTTCAGGCAATGCAGTAAATATTTTCTACTACTTGTCTCCTAAATTAATTATTCCTGTTAATCCTTTTTTATAAACTTTCTTTCCAGTATTTAAGCAGTCAATTAATATTTCTTCAGTTAAAATATCCATTTGATGATAATACTATTTAGTTATAACAAAAGAATTATTGACACTAGTCTATACATTAGTAACAGCATCTTTCTAAGAAATACCGTTTAATCTTTCTTTAAATACTCCAGTTATAGAAGATACTGTTTGTTCAATACTATCTATAGCTAATTGAATAGCCTAAATAGATTGCACTTTAATAGTGTCATCAAAACCATTAAATATAGTATTTATAGGAGCCTATCCGCTTGCCATTCTTCCTTCCTAAGAAGTATCAATTAGTCCTAATCCAGACTTTTTATAAGCTAGCCATTTTTGTATTCTTTCAGAAAAATTTACTCCTAATTTTGCAGGAATTAATGATAAATCTATCCATTCTCCAGTAGTTCCACTAGTAGCTATAAGATTATCTCGATAGTAGCATAGAAGATCATATTTATCTTGTAAAGTCATACAAGCTTTTACCAGAGAATATGGTTCACTATTTTCATTTAGATAAAATACGCCATTTACTGATAAAGTACACTTAGATGGATTATCCTAAGTTCTTACAACATCTTTATCAACTTCATCTATTATATAAATATCGGTTCCTATTTTAGTAGCGGAATGTCTATGCATAATAAAGTCTGAATCTGTTTCAATCCATTCTACTTCATATACTTCTATTAACCTATGGTTTAAATATCCTTCTTTAGGATAACCTGGTATTATTTCAACTCCTGACTATATTCCTGGATTTAATTTTCCATTAGTAGTTCTTATATAAGTAGATGTGCTAGAATAAGAATTTGTCCATCTGTCTTTTATTTTCTCAATATCTTCTTTAGACAAATCTTTTCCGTAAGTATTTAAAACTTCAGCTTCAGTTAGCCATTTACGAATAACTATTCTACTACAATCTTTTACATAAGGAGAATTTGGATTACGTTCAGGAAACGTATTTAAAGGACTTGGAGATTCTATCTATATATTAGTACCACTAGCTGAAGGTTTTACTCTATAAAAAGTATCTCCAGATATAAGTAAATCTAAAAATATCTTTCTTAATTTATTTATTAAATCAGTATTTCTAGACTGCATTATGTATTCAATAACATTCTAAGCAGCTTCTTCATATTTAGAAATAAAAGAATCTTCTAAGTCTCCTACTAAATCTTCCATCTAATTCTAGACCATTATATCTGTAGGGTCTTTACCCTGTATAACCTATATCAAATTATTTTTTAATTTCTACTAAAATACTTTCTATAATTCAGAATAAATGTATATCTACTTTTCTCTAAATATAGTTGATACAGTCTTTTCATCTTTACAAGTTACCTTTGGAATAATTGGCATACCTAAATACTCACCTATTAAAGCATCTAAATGTTTTTTAATAAGTGGTGTAAATTCTACTGAAGTAGGCTATCCTATTCCATAATTATCTTCGAGATACTAAAATTGTTCAGCATCACGAACACCGTTATAATAATTATAACATTTTTGAATAGTAGTTTTATCTACTACTAACTCTCCAATGTGTTTATTAATTAATTCTATTACTTCTTGTTCTGACATGATTTACAAGTATCGTCGTGTGGACAAGTATTTAACTATCCAGGATATATTTTATATCCAGTAAAGTACTTCACTTTATCTAATCTTCGCATTCTAAGTTCTTCTTTTATATATTTAAGAAAAACCTCCTCAGTAGGTGAGTCTGACATTATTGATATAGGATAATCATCGTGTCTCCAACCTAACTAAAGTTTATATCCTATAGGCAACTTAGTAAGTTTTAATAAACCTACATATTTACACTCATACATAGTTTCAATAGCCTCTAGGATTGCTTGTTCTAATTCCTAAATTGTCATATGATATATTATTTATAGTTGCTTTAGTTTTTATTTTTTTAGGTATCATACCCTAACGTCTATATCCAGTTTCTGGGTCTATATAATAACCAAAATCCTAAAAAGAATCATCAATATTTTCTACCTATCTAGGAGTTACTCCCATCATATCTTCATCACCTAATTCACATAATCCCATAGCTGCTATAATATCAAACTTACGTTTCATTTCATCAGTATAACGACTTAATTCATCAAGCATATCCTCAAACCATATATTATGACAAAAATCATTTACGTAGTCTCTAATTAAATCAGTTTGGTGATCAATAATAGCTACAGAAGCTGGAGTACCTATAGTTCTACGTTTAGGATTATTTCCTGCTGGATAAGTAGCGACTGGTCTATACATAAAATAATTTAAATATTTCTTTTCTCTAGCCCACGAAAGTATGGACACACGAGTTGCTTCTAGATTAGCTTTACAATTATAATATTGTAATAATTTTATAGCTGTTTTATAAGCATCGCGAATGTCATTAGGTCTAGCTTTGTACACAGCTACATAAGTAGGATCTTTTAATCCAAACTATCTTCTTTTAATTACAATACAGAAACTAGAAGGGTCCTTAGTTAAGGCTGATGTATCTTCCATACCTAAGTCAATACTATCTATGCCCGCTACATATAGACCGTTCATCTTTTCATATTTTAATTCATTACCGTCCTCATCATAAGATGTCTATGTCCATATTGGATGTTCTATTATTTGTACATCTCCATTATTATTCTTTATCCATCTTAACCCAGTAATGTTTTCTCTGCTATGCTAGCCATTTTTAAAAATATATTCTAAAGTTCCTTTTTCAGGTTTAGGGGAATCTTTATGAATTCTTATATTAGCTAACTATTCAGCTATTAATATTTTATTAAATTTATTATTACCTTCTAATGAAAAAGCTTCTTCTCCATCAAAACAATATTCAGCACAGAAAGTAGTAAATTCTTCAGGGTCTTGAGCTTTTAAATCTCTAGTCTTATTAAAGTAAGCCTTACCATCTTCATCATCTAGCCAACCTCGATTATCTAATAAAGATAATTCTTTTATAGTTCTAAATGCTGGTAAAAAGAAAGAGGTAATAGCATATTCTCCGTTTTTAGTAAAATTATGACGGTAAGGAAGTACTCCAAAGAGTTGAGGCTCATAATACATTTTACGAAGACCTTCCATCTAAGGTCCAGTTTCTCCCAGTATTGTTATCCTATAGGCTTTTTATCCTATAGTTCTATAACTTCTCATTTGTTATAGCTCGGCGTACATTTTCATCTATAAAGATGTCGAACACTCTTGGAAAGGTTATATTTATTCACTTTCTACGCTCTACAGTGATTCAGGACCTTTCGTAATTCCTGAATTTACCTCGGTATTAGCATCCCAGCTTTCACCGATTTTGCTCGATTTTCTCAAAGAAGATTCCTCTTCTAAGCGGCAGAAATATAAATATTTTTCATATTTTCGTTGCATATAAATTGTAGCTTTTTCATATAAATACCTAGCAAATTTTCTAGCTATAGCTCCATTGAAAGTTAATTGATAAGCTTTATTTTCCCAATCTTTTGAAGATTTATTATGGATATACCCATGTTTATTACCAAATAATTTTTTAATACTATTTAAAAAACTTTCAGTACTAACAATACTTACTTGAGTATTTATACTAGTATGTTGTTTATTCCAATAATAACTTAAGCATCCATCTCCATCAACATATCCCCTGATAAAATGTAATATGAACATTTTATTATTTTTAAATATTTCTTTTTTTGGAAATTCTAATATAAGAGATTTACAAGGCACACATCCTAAATTATTAAGAGTTTCCCATAGATGTTTATTCCTAACATATAGTCTACATGCGTAGTGCTCATTTCTCAATATTGTTTTTATTTCAGTAGTTAATTTTAAGAATTTTCTAAATTTTTCCAAATGATCAATATCTTTCAAAGCAAGGGTTAATTCAAGTCTATTACCTGTTTTAGAAATATTACCATCTGCGTATAAAAATCCCAACCAATAGAATTGTTCTTCAGTATCCATAGAATCAAAAACTGTTTCATCAAGCCTTGCTCTATTTTGGTAATTAACTACTTCTATTCTCATATCTTTCAAATGCTTAGATATAGTTTGTCTTTTCACACCATACTTTTCTCCTACTTTAGTTAAACTTCTTTCTTCTTCAGGAGTTTCTAAGTATTCTTTAATTGCTAAATTTATTAAATTTTGTTTTGTCATTTCTGTTGATTTATTATTCATAATTCAATTACTTTGTTATATTTATATTATTGTTATCTACCGGTTCCTCCCATCAATCTCAAGCCCCACTATTTACCAATCTATCCAACCAAAGCGTCTGCCTAAGTATATGCTTTAGTAAATTGGGGCCAAAGTCCACACTCTTCAAACATTAATATATCTGTACGGTCACCTCTTAACTTACCAGGTTTATCAGTAATAATTCCTTGTATCTAAGAACCCCAACCTACTTCTATTTTTTGTCCATCTCTAATCTCGTAATGAGAAGCACGACGTAAATAATTACTATTTTTAGCCTAGCTAAGGTGAGCCATACCTCCATCAGTATTATAATACAGCCAGTTAATATTTGCCCAAACTTTCTCTAATAACTTATCTAACTATGTTTGTGCAAAAGCTGTGCATACATTTATGGAACCTTTAATTACATTATAACTATTAGAAATTATACTAGCTTCAATTTCTGAATATCCTGCACCTCTGGCTTTCATCATACAGGCATTCATACGCAATTTTCTAGCTAATTTTAAGTAGTGAAACCATTCATACTATCCTTCTAGAAAATTAGGAAAAATTTCCTAACGTCCCATACCTGCTTCCTCAACATTGTCAAGATCTTTTAACCTATAAAAGTTAAGAAAATAATAATGGTCTCCAGTAATAGTATAACCATGGGAAGTCATACCATATTTACATCGTATAAACTATTCTTTCCAAAAAGCTCTCCAACTTCTAGAATTTCTTCTAAATCTAGTATAATGTCCAGTTCTTATAAAAGTGTCCCTAGCTTCAGTAAACCATGAAGGATTAAAATCTAAACCTCTATATTTATTAATAGGTCTATACCCAGTTAATTCATAAGATAAATTAGCATCAAAATAAGGTATAGGATCTTCTTTTTTCACATCCCATCCAGACTAATCTCTAATTTTACCTAAAATAGCTTCATCAGTATCAGTCTCTTTTATTTCTAATACCGGTTTAGATTCTTCTATTATCTTCTAAGGTTTAAGACTTTCAACAACCTCTTTCATAGGATCTTCTACAGTACCATGTACTTTATTAATCATATCCTAAATCTCTTTAGGTATTTTAGGCTTCTTTTTAGGTTTTACATCATCAATTACTGTAGGTATTTTTTTAGGTCTTCCTCGTTTACGTTTAATTTCTTCTGCCATAATTAAAAGTCTCCTGGGTCAAATCCTTCTTGAGCATCTCCTCTAATACTAGATGATTCTTGCATAGAAGATTTTAATCTTCCTTCTAGAGCTATTAATCCATCAGCAGTTTCATCTAATTTAGAAATTTCCGCCATAATATCTTTAGCTTTAAAAATAGGTTTCCCAGTCTGAGGGTCTCTTTCTAGAGGGTCTACATTCTCAAAATAGTCTATTAATTTATCAACAGTACTTTCGGCAGCTTTAACCATTCTAACTAGTCTATTAGAATTTTGAATTTCCTAATATTTTCTACAAGCAGTTCTAAATACTGAATCATTAAATTCACTTTCTGTTAATCCTGAATCATCAATAGCTGCTTCATGCCTATCCTATTCATCATAATTATGATACGGGGAATTCCAATCAATAGCTAGATATATATAAGATAATTCTTTAAAAGCTCTTTCTTTATGTTCGCCTTTAGGGTCAGTTTTACTTTTATTACGATTATTATCTAATAAATCTTTAAATTCCTTTATTAGTAATAACTCAGTCTCATCAAGTTCAACTTTTCCTAAAGTCTAATTATACTAAAACCATTTACTCATTATTTCATATTAACATTAAATAAAAATAGCTAACCTCTAAAAGAATTAGAAGTTAGCTTATATCTTATTAATCTCCTTCATCATGGTCTCTATCCCACTAGCCACGCTAATCAGCTGTCCAGTATTTTGGATATTTACCATCAGGAAGTTTTTTTAAATCTTTTGGTCCTGGTCGAGGGTTCTAAGGTTTCTTAGGAGTAATTTTATTCTAAGGTTTTTTAACTAACTTAGGTTTAGGCTGATTTTTCTTATCATCTACTTCACCACCTAATTCTTTCTTTTTAACCTTACCTCCACATTTCTATTTAAAAGCTTTAATAGGATCAGAACTTTCATTGTGTGCATCAGCTTCACATTTTTTACATAATGTTCCCCCTATTCTATAATATGATAAATGTGTTCCCTAAGGACATTTACCATTTAATTGATTTATATAATTAAGTTTTGCACCATTCATAGCAGTTTGTACTCCCTATTGTTCTTTTGTAAATGACTAAAATAATTGCTTTAATTTTTCCTAATCTTTTAAGTCTGATTCTTGTATTTCTCCATTCTAAAGTTTTTGAGCAACCCATTGTTTGAAGGCTTCCATTACCTAATTTTTAGTGGCTCCTCCATCTTCAAATTTTAAAAGACCTCCTTCAGCATTATAAGATATAGGTTTGTTATTCTAACTCCACTATTTAAAAATAGCTTCAATATCCTATCCTGAATTTAAAGCTTTTCTTAAAGCCTTTCTCTAACCTCCAGTATAAGCATATGGATCTAGTCCTTTCTGAGACATAAAAGCTCTTACTTGTGATCGATTAAAGTTATTATTTATTGGAGTGTGTATAGAGGCTATTTCCTATGCACTAGGGGGAAGAATAGCCTAATCTATTACCTAATTAGTAGCAGGGCTGTTAAACTATGGCTTGAAATATACTCCAATATTATAATCATGTCCAGCATATTTACTATTAGCAGGAGTCTAAAATACCCCCATCATTTGAGAAGTCAAATTAGAAGCAGCTCTCTAAAAATTAGAATTATTTCCGACATTACTTTTGAAATTACGAAAATAATCTCCAATTCCATAATCTTGCTCTTCCTCAGTCATAGTATTATAATCATTTCCATTCCAAGAGAAATAGCGATTACCTGCCTTCCTGGCAGCATTAAATGCTTGTTTAAATGTCAACATTTTTATTTGGATATTTTATATAAAAATAATTAGGAAAATTTGGATTTTTCAATCTCCTTTGTATAGTATTATACTTGACTTTAGTTTTTTCAGAAGCTTCTTTTATAGAATTATATACTACTCCATCTATATTTATGATAGAATGATGTGACTATGACTTTCTATGTTTTGCTGCCTACGATAGTTTAGCTTTATGTTCTTCGGATAATACTCTACCTTTCTATCCTTCCCTTATATGTTTTGCATGACTTTCAGATTTCTTAACTCCTTTAGTAGAATTACTTATCTTCTATTTAGTCTCTTCGGTATGTTGATATCCCAAGTTACTTCCAGCTACAGGAAGAATATTATAAGCAGGTTTTAAATTATCAATCCAAAACTATTCTCTCATTAAAAGATTCTCTTTAATAGAATCATCAATATCTATAATTTCTAAAACTTCGAATTCAAAAGCTTCTCTACCATATTTATTATATGCATTTTGTAGGTGCTTATTAACATGCTTGTTATGTGCTAATCTACTAAAGTGCTATTTTCTTCTCTAGTCTAAATGTATTGTACTACCCACATAACATTTACCATTAACATTATTACTTATCAAGTATACTCCAGCTTTCATCCTTTCTTTAAATCTTCTAAAGGTCCTTAGTATTGAAAATTGCTTCCTACAAAACTCCATCTGTAGTAAACCATCTACACTTTATTCCAATTAATACATCAGTATCTTTATTTTTAAATACAGTAGTTACTTTTTTAACTACTATCATCTTAGGAACATTTCCAATGTCCTATTTTAAAGTAACAACCTCACCTGGTTGAAAATATATTTTATCTTCCATTGAATCTCTCTGTTAAATTATCATTTACTATTGCTATTAATCTTGCTTCATTTACAAGTTCTAATCCTTGTTTATAGAAAGGCACTGGAAGAATACTAGTTCTAGGATAAAACACACAATCTCCTATTTGTGCCCATTTACATTCAGGACCTACTTCTACAATTACTCCTGATTTGGCAATATTCTCTTCTTCTTCAATTTCACCATTATCATTATTTTTATATTGAGGTTTTTGACCCCCTAAATCAATGATAAGTCCACCAACCTTTTTAATACGTTGGAAAGGATTTTCAGCAAAAGGTTTTATAATAAGATAATTACCAATAGGTCTAATTTCAGCTTTAGATGACATAGTAAACTCCTCCACAGCTTTCTCTAAAGCTTTAGCGTGTTCTTCAAAACGATTTACATACTCATCTACTTGAGTATTAAACTTACTAATAGCTTCATTTTTTACTAAATCATCTGCTTGTTTCTCATTAACATTAAAGTGCATCCCACCACTCTCTAAGCCATTAACTGTCATGGCTAATTTTTCATTCTGATTAAAAATTGCTCTGTCTTTATTCATATCACCATTTATTTACAGGACAATGTGCATTTACAAGTCTTGTCTTGGCTTGAAGCCTACATCCACAACCATTTTGATAACCTTGGCGTGCATTTGTGCTCACATCTCCCGTTTCTACATTTAACCATAATCTACTATTACACATTCCGCCTAGAGCGTTACTAAATAACGGGCATCTATGACAGATTTTTAATCTAGCTTCAGAAATATCAGTATTTAACCCTAAGGCTTCTTTAGCATGACCTTCTATAATCTAAGCAATAGGTAATTTCATATTAATATACGATAGGTTTACGTCTTGCTGCTTTTTGTTGATGCTTTTTCTTTTTATAATAATCGGCAAGCATACGTTTCACTTCATCTTTTCGATAAATACAATGATATAGAGTATTTTTCATATTATGGTCATAATGATTAAGAATTAAATCTTTAATCACATACTCTGGATGTCTCTGCTGAAGCATAAATGCATAAGTAGAAAGTTGCAGCTCATAATGACCATAGTTACAATCCTCAACAGTATTTAAAGGGTATTGCATTTTAGTAGTACCTCTAGTAACTGTATTAAATCCTCCTTTTAAATCTATTTTTTTATTAGTTTTATGGTCTACAATAGTAACTTCATTGCCATACTTAACCATTAAATCAATTTGTCCTGCTAAGTTTAAAACATTATCAGGAGTAGACCAAGAAATTAAATACTCAGGATATACACCATTTTCTAAGTCTAATTTAGTATACCCTTCTTTACATATAAATTTACCTCCTAATCCAAATTTCTGTAAAGGCTTATCATCCTTCATATTATAAAAAGAATGCTCCAATTGAGAATGAATTTTTGTTCCCCTCTCACAAGACTCTATTTTATTAGCTTCCCATTCATCAAGAATATTTTGCTGTTCTTTATTAAGATCATTAATATCTACAGAATAAGCCTCTAAAATTTCCTTAGTAATTCTATGAGTATTGAGTAAAGTCTTTTTTAAATCTTTCCATACATCTGTATCTAAAATTTTTTCTAAGGCTTTATATTTAGACCAAAAATCTGAATCAAAAGGTTGTGCATAACTTCCTATTAAAGTAGTTACAGAAATATATTCTTTCTTTGGATTATTAACATCCCAATAAGTATGTGCGGAATCATTGAAAGCCACTCCATCATTTTCTTTATCAATCTTCATTGTCATCGTCATTCACAGTATCATCAAGTATTGTAGATAGTCGTTGAATTTGCGGAGAAATAACCGTATTATAATAGCCTAACTAATATTGTTTAGGCTTTTTATATAAAACTACTATTATCCCTATAGGATTTCTAACTCCTTCTATTGGATAAAAAGCAGCTGAGTATGCTCCGCTCTATTCTAACTTTTTATATAATCTAGGGAAAGTGTTTTTAATTTGAGAAAGACTATCAATTCTTAAATAAGCAGTATCGTCAATTTTACTTAACTCTTCTTGATAATTAGTATACTACAAAGTCTACCAATAGTCTCCAACATAATCATCAGAATATGATTTTACACTCTCTCTTATACAATCTAAATAAATATAACTAAAACCCTGTAAGCTATGTTTAGTATTATGGTAACTTAATAATAAAACATTACTACAATCAGGATCTTTTATTTTTATATTATCAATACACTAAGCTATGTAAGGAGCTTGTTTAAATCCATTATCCTCTTCTTTTCGTAATTCTTCTTTCTATTTTTTCATAGCTTTAGAAAGAGTTTCTTCATAATATCTTCTAGGAATTGGATTTAGTATGAATATTAATAATATAAAAATAATTATAGTTTTAGTTTCTGAAGTTAAGCTGGAAATAAAATTCCATAATTTTTTTAAATAATCTAAAATAACCATTGTAAATTTTTTCATATTACTATAAGTAATATTTATATATATGTTATCTATAATAACATTAATACTATATTTAATAGGTAAAGTTATTATTATTTTGTACTATTTAAGTATATATATAGGTTATTTATATTCAAAAGTATTTTAATCTTATTTATTACATTATGACTAATTCTGAACTACAAGAAGGAATTTGTTCTGCCTATTAGAATTTAAAAATTAAAAATTAGTTTAGTTTTATAAATAAACTAAAGAAAGGCGGATAGATAAAAAATAAAAAAGATACTATTCATATAAAAGATAAAAATAAAGGTAAGTTTACTGCTTCAGCTAAAGCAGCTGGAGAATCTGTATAGGAACACGCTAAGTCTGTGTTAAATAACCCTAATGCTACACCTTTACAAAAACGTCGGGCTAATTTTGCTAGAAATGCTGCTAAATGGAAACATGCTAATGGAGGCACTATTCTTAAAATGCAATCAGCAGGTAAAATGCCTGGAACTAGAAGTTAGTATAATAATGTAACATAGATATACCAAGCTTTAGTAGATAAAGGAGTTAACCCACAAGTAGCTTTAGATATGACTAATCAAAAAGTCGCAGAAAAAGGTTGGACTGGATTTGCCACTGGAGATAATAAAAAATATCCTAATGCACAATCTTTTGCGTAGCATTTAATTGATTGGCATAGTAGAATGTATCCAGATTCGCTTAAAGCTTAGAATTTCTAGTAGTACTATAATGGAATACAGAAAAATGTTAAGCATATGTATAATTCCGAAAAAGGCTATAATGGTTATAAAAAAGATTTATTACTTACAAGACCTGGGGTAAAGAAAAGAATTAATTATTATAGAGCCACCCAAGGATTAGGACCGTTAGCTCTAGTTAATCTTAAATAGACTAATGATTATTCTAGTTATGCGTAAGAATAAATATTATAAAGAAAATAAAAAGATTTTAAATGAACATAAAACACAATGTATAATATGTGGAGAAAGTGCTAAATGTTGTTTGGAATTTCATCACATTGGGGAAAAATTATTTAATATATCTCAAGCTGTAAGTCACATACCTACAGATTTATTTATTAAAGAATTATCTCAAACAGTTTGTGTTTGTAAAAATTGTCATTCTAAAATACATAATGGTTTAATAAAATTATGAGTGAATATTTTAAATATGAAGCTTTAGATATTCCTGATAAACCTGCTACAGAAGTATTAAAAAGTAAAGGTTTAGACTTAGATTTTACTACTAAATAGTATGAGTTTTTCCCAGAATTAAATACTGGAGATTTTCATATTAATGGTTTAAACTTAGATGGATATTTTTCTATTAATAAAGCTAAAGAGCCTGTACAATATAAATCTAATTAGCTTAAATTAAACCATAATACTCCTAGTAAAAATAAATAGATATTAGAACAAACTTTAGATAAATATGGTATCACTGGCAATAAAAAGACTACTTTAATGAAAATAGCTTCTGTAGAATCAGGATTTAATCCTAAAGCTTAGTCTAAAAATAGTTCTGCCACGGGATGGTTTTAGTTTATAGACAGTACTAGAAAAAATTATTCTAGTTTATCTAGAGAACAGTTTAAAAATAGTCCTGATGCGCAAGTATTAGCCGCTTCACAATTATATGATGATAATGCAAAATTCTTAAGAAGTAATGGCATAGCAGCTACTGGAGAAGCTATAGCAGCATCATGGTTAAACCCAAAATGGACTAAAAATTACTATAAATATGGTATTACAGGAGGTTCTGATGCTAATGGTACTAATGTTACAAAATATATAAATAAATTTAGAAATGCTTAAATTAGTTCCTAAATATCAAAAAGGTGGTAATTTTACAACTGGAGCATTAACAGATATGCTGTATGAGAATTTTCCAGAACAGAGATATGGTAAAGGAAATTATAATAATGTCAATATAGCCCTTTTTAATAAGTATAAACCTACAGGAAAAGATTAGCATCGTGATGATAGAGTAAAACTAATTAATCATCCAACTCACCCTAAAAGAGGCACATTTAGTAAAGATGGTTTAAAATTTTACATGACTGACTTTGGAATGAATAACCCTAATCTTACATTATTTGGTGCTCCTGATAATTACCCAGATGGTCAAACTACCATGATATATAAAGGAGGAGTTGTATTACCTGAAATTACAGTGACTCCTACATAGAGATATATAGATAATCCTTATGACCAACTTAAAATATATTTAAAGAAATGAAGGATATAAATATACAATTAAATGAATTACAAGACTTTTTGGATTTTGTAAATGAAAGAGATAAGTAGTTATGGAATAAATATTTAAGACAATGAAAATAATTATAAATAATATTTTACCTCCAAAAGGTTTTAAATGTATAAATCTATTCGGAATATTGTTTTGTAGAAAAATGCTAAATAAAATAGATATAAATCATGAAACTATACATACTAAGTAGGTGCAAGAAATGTTATATATATTTTTCTATTTATGGTATGTAATAGAATATTTAATTAGATTAATTATATATAGAAATACTAAATTAGCTTATAAAAATATTTCTTTTGAAAGAGAGGCTTATTAGAATTAGTATAATTTAGATTATTTAAATAATAGGAAACATTATAGCTGGTTTAATTATATCAAGAAGATATGAAATGGATACCTAAATATTAGAAAGCAGGTAAATTAAAATTTAAATTGCCGCCCTAGCAACAATCTAAGTAGGATTAGGAAGTGGCAAGATATGCCCAATCTATAGGAATTTTTAATCCTACTACTTTAAAAAGTAGATTATAGCCAGCTGCTAAAAATCTAAGAGCTAAATATAATAATCTACCAATTAAAGAAAGAGTAGCTTTAACTAAGAAAAGTATGCCCCATAGTGAGGTAGTTACAGTAAAGGATTAGCGTGGAAATACTAAAACTAGTACTAATCCTCAAGCAGGAGCTATGTCAGGAGCTGATCCAGTAGGAGAATTTATAGTAGGAACTGCTGCCGGAAATTTAGGATTAGGTTTAGGTAAAATGGCTCTTTCTAAGATGGGCTAGAATACAGTTTCACATTGGGCTAGAAATAGTTTACTTAATGAGACTGCTGGAAATTTAACTAAAAATATTGCAACTCCATTAATGGAATCTGAGGCAGTGCCTTTAGAAGATGGTTTTGTTTATCGAACATTTACTCCTTCACACGGAGGTTGGGTAAAGGATGGTAGAGTATATAATAGAAGCTATGGTTTAGGGGATGTGAGAATTTAGGATGGTAAATATTATTCTGTCAGATAGGCTCATTTTAATAATCCTGATAAATTATGGTGGGATAAATTTGGTCATAACAGAGGGTAGGTAGTTCAAGTGACTAATGAAGCTAATACCCAAACTCTACAGGATGCAGCAAAGAATGGATTTAATTTGGATTGGGGAGCATTTAATAAGGGATATAAATTATCTGATCCAATAGAAACTGATAAGGTCATAACCTATAGAAGGGATCCTATATCGGGTACTATGATACCTAGTATGTCTGGTAAAATAGTAACTAATAAATAGTTGCCTTCTGAAATATTTTAGGCTACGGAAGATAACCCTATTATGTAGTTATCTTACTATAAACCTACTAGAAAAGCTTGGAGTACAGGAAATGCTGAAGGAAATAAAGCTACCTCTTATTTCTTTAAATAGTAGCCTAATCAAAGATTTGAATTAGTAAAAGATATTGAACCTAATAATTATTCAGTTCATTTTAAAACTGATAGAAATGGGTTAAGCTATGGTGATAAGATGTAGTTATTTGCTAAAGTTGCAGATGAAGTACCTGAAGGAGCTAATCTTTCTACTTGGGGTTCGGTATCTAAAGGAGGAATTCATGGTGTAAATAGATTTGGTAAGGACTTTGGATTTATTTAGAATGGAACTAGACAACTTACTATGAAGGGAACTAAAGAACCTGTTGAAGTGGGAGTATTTTAGAAGCCTAAATTAGATTAGGATATAGTGAGATTATATAGAGCTTCTGGTACTAATGGTAAATTTACTCCATCTCCGGATGGGACAGCTAAATATACAGGAATGTGGTTTACTGATAACCCAAGAAAAACATTAATATATGCTTCTAACACCCGCAGAAGAGCTATAAAAGAAGGGGTTGACAATCCTATAGAATTGTAGTATATAGATATACCCAAAACGTAGCTTAACCAATATAAAGCTTCTAATATAATAGGTAAGGATCCTAATATTGAATATGAAATAAATGAGGATTTTTTAATTCCACTTAATATGAAAAGAAATAGAATACCTCTTAAAGGAATAACTGGAAATATGTTACGAGATTCTCGATTAACTATTCCTGAGTTAGACCCTAACATATTTAGAGTAGCAGCACCTATGGGTATGAGTTTACCATTCTTAAATAATTCTTAGAAATGAAATAGTTTTTAATTAAATTAATAACAGCACACACTGGAGTAAGTAGTAAAAGAGTGTGTGGAATATTAGGATGGATAGTTAGTTTAATTATTCTAATATACTGTTCTATTAATTAGTTACAAGCTCCGGATATGATAGATACAGTTTTATATTGTTGTATGGGATTACTAGGTATAGATAGTGTAACTAGTATATGGAAAAATAAAGTATAAATATGCCAAGAGTAGATGAAAGTAAACAGAATAAAGGAGTAAATAATAATACTCAAAATAAATAGATGGCTATAGATATGGAGTATTAGAATAGACTAAGTCGCCCTAGATTTAAATCTCCATATTTCGGTGCTAAATATTAGTAGAGAGTTATTCCAGTTAGAACTTTAAATGGAGTACAAGATGTGTTTGTAGATAACAGAGGTACTGTAAAGTAGGGAGGACATGCTAATTCTAAATTATATAATTATAGTAATAAGAATAGAAACCATCCTATAAAAGGAGCTTATGCTAGAGAAGTAGATAGTTGGAATAATAATACTAGTCCTATTAAAGCATTAATTAATTCAGGAATAGGTTATGCTTTAGCTCCAACTGCTTAGGCAGTATATGATTATACTAAAGGTGCTTTAGATATATCTAAAAATCCAACTAAAGCTAGTAATTATTTAGTAATGCTTCCTGCAATAGGATATGCTATAAAAGCTCCTTTAAAACGTGGAGTAGAAGTAGCTATAAGAACTTCTAATAATGCAAATCCTATAGAAGACATAGTATATAATATGCATAAAGCAACTCCTAAAAAGCATGCTGGAGTATTATCTTATATATCAACTGGTGTAGGTTACAATACCTATGCCCCTGAAGCATACACTGGATTTTAGAAAGCAGCTAGAGGTAATGATATGATAGATGCTTATTTATATAACAAAACTATAAATCCTTCTTATGGAGTAAAGAAGATAAATGTAGATTACGGTCCACATGAAAATTATATAAGAAAGATATACCCATATAAAGATATTCCTGTATATGAAAATACTGAGACTTTAGATTTCTTTACTAAAAGACCTATGTAGAAAGCTTCTAACGTAACTAATAAGACTTCTTGGAAAGGTGCTAATAATAATTTGGACTTTGGAGATAGAGGAGTCGATGCTGCTGGACATTTAGTTTAGGAAGGAACATCTAATGGTAAAAAAGTATATAGAGCACAAGATATTTGGAAGTTTAATCCTGATGAATATAAGTAGAAATGGAGTTCATATGATTTGGACAGTGAAGCTGTGTTAGGATTAAAAATATTAGATAAATTAGGAACTCCAGTAATAGTAAGAACACCATGGCTGTATAGGTAATTACTGATAATGATTCAATATATGATTACTGGTATGAAGATGGGTAGTTGTATGGTAGAAGAAAATCAAATAAGGTCCCTTTTAAAATTAATTCTGATAAAGCTAATCAAATAATATTTCCACAAGTCTAGGCTAAAGGAGTAGATCCTTACAAGCCAACATCTACCTTAATATTTCATCCTGCAAAATATAAAGAGGTTCCTACTGCTAAAAAAGTAGCTCCTCCTAAATAGGAACAAGAAACAATATTAGAACGTGGTAAATAGTTAATTAATTTAATAGGGAATGGATTAAGTAGAAAACTACAATTATTTTTTGATTCAGAGCCTGAGCATACTAGTAAAAGAATTAAAATTCCTAATAAAAAAGTAACTAAAAATAAGAGAAAAGAAAATTTAGAAATAGAAATATCTCCAGATAGTTATACTATAAATGATACTACTAAAATAAACTCTAGAAGATATCGCATACCAGAGTCAATAAATTTAACAAAGCATACTTTTGGATATAGAAATAGAGGTGATTATACTCCTATAAGTAGTGTTGCTGCACCTATTACTGCCTTTACTAATTTTAAATCTAAAGAAAGTATAACTCCTAATAACTCGAATTATATAGGTATAGATTCTATAGGTAATTTTGTTTTTGGTAAGTACTCAGATATCCCTAATGGAAGTATGATTTCTCCAACATATAAAAATACAGTTACTGGCTTTAAAACAGGTACTAAAGGTAATATATTATTTATGGAAAGTAATTCTAATGGTTCTAGAAAAAGTCCAGTAATGAATGCCATAGTTAATGGTAAATAGGTAAATAATAGGTTAAACTTTCTAGCTAATAATGATAGGACAGATGAATATGGGTCTATAGCAGGAGGAAGAGTAATTATACGAGCAGGTAAAGAAATTCGTTTAGTTTCAGGAAGTATAGATAACATTAGAGATGAAATAGATGCTATGAAATCTAGAAATAAAGTTAAAACAGTTGATTTATATACTCTTGATAATGGAACTTACCATTCAGGATTAAGAACTTTTGATAAAATATTTACCAGAGATGATTTATTAGAATATGATTCTCAGAATACTGGTGGAGGAAATTTTTTGTATATAAAGCAATAAAATCACAATAGCCGAAGTTTCTCAAATGAGAAGCCTCGGCTATTTTTTTTGAAAAATTAACAAATATTCATCCCCAAATATTTATTAATAAATAACAGATAATTCATTTAACTTATCACAAAAATCAAGAGTTAATTGATTATCTTGTAAATCATTATCTCCTATAGTATCAATAATCTACTGTACTTCATTAAGTACTTTGTTCATTTTAGACTTTAAGTCTTTTAATTCTTTGTTAGTCATTAATCAATTTTTATATAACCATTAACATCTAGATTATCATATATAGAAGTTATTGTATATCCTGTAATTGGATTTCTATAATGATATTTTTTAATTTCAATATCTTCTTCTGAATTAGAATTTATATTTTGGTTGTCTTTAATCCATTGGTCTAAATCAGCTTCTGTTCCATTCTCTAATTGAAATAGAATCTTAGGTTCTGATTTTAATCGTTTTAATTTTTTAGTAAGATTAGTTGTTTTTAAAATCCTACCATTTAATTCATAAATTGCTGCTATCATGTTCTCCTTGAGGAAATTTCCAAATAAATTTATATGCTGTTTTATTTTTTCCTCGCATACATAATCTTATTTTTTGTTTTACTCCACTATTATAAGTTTTAGCATAACCATTATTTACTAACCAATGAGCAGCTAATGTTATACTTTCCCATTCTTTTATAAAAACTCCTTCAAGAGAATATTGTTCTACTTTTTTAGGGTCGGAACAACAACCTCTTCGATTATGTCTTATAGGAATATTATTAATAGTTAATACTTTTTTAACTGTATCTACTGAACAATGCATTTTGGCAGCACATTCAGTCATAGTACCTCCTAACGCGTAGGTTTCAATAATTTTATCATAATCAAATAGTATAGAGCCATCTCCACCTTTAGTAGCATTATAGCCATTGTGTCCGTAAGTTTGTAACTTTTCTATATACATTTTTTCATATGAATCTAGCTCATCATTTGGACACTCTATCAACTCTTCCACTACAAAATTTTCAATACCATACTTATTCATAGCATCATACAGAGGTCTTCTTTCACATCTTTCTTTTTTGGAATCCCTACAATGCTCTTGGAATCTTTTTGTAATTGAATATGTTGTTTTTCCAACATACTTCTTTTCATTAATTAAATTAGTAATACAATAAATATAACCCATGTTCAATTCTTATTTAAAAATTTAAACTTTGTTATGTTTTGAAGTAGAATTAGCGTTACCCGAATAGCACCACGTGGAGGTTTCTACTTACGCTATTCTTCTCCCACAAGGATTCGAACCCTGGCTAAAAGATTTAGAGTCTTCTGTGCTAACCATTACACCATAGGAGAATAATATCTTTATTTATAAGTACCTATATTAGTAATATTACTTCTAATATCATCGACACCTACTGTTATGTGTCCATTATAAGGTACTTCTTTTCCTATATTATCTATAATTAAATTAGGTTCATTAATAATATTTATAATTTCTAGTAATTGTGATATTGTAAGATTAGGAGCTATATTATTAATTTTTCTTAATATATTTATCATTTAAAAATTCCACTATACGTTTAAATTCTTGTTTATATTTTTTATATTCAGGTTTATACAAGTTAGAAGAAAAATCTTCTAAAGATATATCTGAAATAATTCCAAATATTAGGCAAGCATTATTAAATGTTTCATCATCTAATTTACTACAATATTTTTCAAATTCATCTACCTTCTTAGTCATGGTTATATGAATTACATTATCAATAACCTATAAACTTATATTATACTAATCAGGAAGTTCTTTAATACTTTGTATTAGTTGTTCTTTATCCATTTAATGTTTCTTTTTGATTACATGAGTAATATAGTCGAGGTAAGGAATATTAAAAGTTAATTTTTGTAAAAGTTAATATTTTAAG
>ERZ1034901.158-NODE-158-length-54415-cov-24.528109_pt1 | contig 54415 bp, 60 predicted proteins | sample MGYA00520628_ERZ1034901 | MGnify/ENA primary metagenome ERZ1034901 (study PRJEB33766, sample SAMN09781783) | gut metagenome | biome: gut microbiome | host: Homo sapiens | place: Madagascar | study: EMG produced TPA metagenomics assembly of the PRJNA485056 data...
ATAAATCAACTATTTCAAAGATCGAATTGCCCTATTTTATTGGACAGTAGTGATCCGAGCTATTAAAACTATACATTATGTCTGATTTATCAATTTTTGTTCTTGAGAATAAATCTTCCATCCCGTACACAGCCTTTGCGAATTGGCTGATTACTTTTTTCTCCCTTATCTTTGTTGTAGTATAGAAGTTTTTATTATCATTTTTCACTCTATCTACACATTCATTATATATGTAATCAAAATTGCTGGCATTATTATAATTTACTACATCAGATGTCATCCATCCTGTACGCAAAGAACGTTTTGCATATGACTTTCCTTCATCAATTCTAAAATTAGTATCGAAATCTAAGACCTCTCCTTTTAACAAGCCATCCCAATCAGCCGAAACGACAACAGTACTATTTCTGGCATTCAACCCAATAACTTTACCATCAAAACATTTGGAAAAAAGAGAAGGATTAATTTGATAGCTACCATCCATATTCATTTTTGACTCGAACAGCCCATTCTGACATCCAAGAAACAATCTTCCACCATAAGCACGCAAATCCAAAGGCATTGATTGACATACATCTATCGTGTTGCAATTTTCCTCTATATCAGAAAAATTGAGTTCAAAATCGATTTCTTCCGAAGCCTTTTGCCACACTTGCCTAAAAGTCTCTTTTATCTCTTCTATTCCAAATAGGATTCTCGCTGCTTCGCTTTTAGAATATTCATTACGAAGGAAAACGAGCTCTATCAAATTTGCATATTCTGGATACTGCGCTTTCAGGCAATTTATAATCTGGTGATAAGACACATTGACCACCCTACCATCATTCAGTACGATAAACAGATAACCACCATACAGATAGCAATCCAATGCGTTAACCTTTATAGAAAAATGAATAATCGGATTCATAGTTTATGCTTTAATAATTTACGACATACAGATATATCTATAACACCAATACTAAACCAATGATTAATTAATTTGTCTCCCAAATTCGTACTATCAGTAGGATAACCATGCCAAGATTCATCTTCATTTCGTGGCTGAGGAAAAAATGCTAACCGTTCCCCTGATATTCCCAATATGCATCCATTTTCTTTAATAGCATAAAGACCTTTATTGTCGTCATTAACCCATCTTAAATTCCTAATAAGTGGTTCATCTCTCAATACCCTTTCATCGTGTTCATCTGCCAAATTAAAAATATCATATTCAAATTTAGCATTTGCTATCCAACGAGTCTTGTCATTTAGCTTCTTAGCTTTATAGCTATGATAAGGAGCAGGCTGATAATAATGCCCCACTTTATTTGGTCCAAACTTGTTCATAATAAAAAACTAAAACTTACCCCTATTTACCTCTGGTTGATATCCGCCAAAGGAGTAACACCTTATTTTAAATGAATATTCAAAGTCCTATTTTGAGTCCTTTATTTATTATCGCTTTTCTATTCACATCACTCAATGACGGCACCGAGAAGAAAAGACGTTCTTTTGCCCTACTCGCTGCTACATAATACACACGATGAGTTTCATCATTTTCCAAATCTGAGTTCAATATAAAATCAAGATCTTTCTCGTCACCAAGGCAGACCATTACATTGTCAAACTCATCTCCTTTTGCCTTGTGAATAGTCCTTTGCATACCATCATCATCCTCATGTTTTACACATAAAGCAAGGTCTGCATACATGTGATTTTCATAAAATTTATGAGGATTACTTCCCTTTCTCAACGCAGACATACCTAATGAAAATTTATCATTCAGATAGCTGCTAAAAACCAGCAATGACATATTATTGATATTATCATAATCAGACAACATTATCTGAATTTTTCCAACAGCATCTTGAATATCAATATCTACTTTCTCCATAAAGTCAAAAGCTTTTTTGAAATTTCCCATCTTTGCATGTTCCAAAGCCTTGACAAATGTAATTATGTTTTTTTTCCTATTCTCATTTGAATCGTTTACATTATCTATCAAATGTGAGCTAATCGCATTTGGTTTCATCATCTTCTTCAATGAGTTTGCATTCATATTGTCAAAAGACAAAGCACAAACTTCACCATGAAGCAAGCTACAAATCTTTTGATAGTTATCTACATGATTTCCTACAAAAAGGGAAGGGATCGTACTATGAGTAGCCCTAAGAGAAGTTTGTTGTAGTCCTGTTCTTATAAAATTCAAGAAGTCTACGATTTCAATAGAACTTCGTCTATTGCCATCTATCACATATTCTTCAATACCAGCAAGAGTAAAAGCATTAAACTGCTTTGCATCAGCACCCAAAAAGTTATATATTGATTGAGCAGGATCCCCGACCACGCCTATTACAGAGCCATGACTTGCAATATTCTTAATGATCTCAACTTGGATGGGATTAGAATCTTGAAATTCATCAATGAACATATATGGAAATATTCGAGCGATAACTTCTTGAAGAAAAGGAAACTTAGTCACCAATTGGTAAGCAAAATAGATAACATCATCATAGTGCATCAAACCTTTGCTCCATGCTATTTTCTTGTAAGCTAGATAAGTGTCATTTGAAAGATTTGTTTTGCCTGCACCTGCTTTCATTGGATATTTAGTTTTACATACCAAATTTCCCCCACTACCAATTCGCCATCTTGCACAACGAATTGCTGCAATTAAATTTTGTTCTTTTGCATATTTTTGCCCTGTATAATCTTTTATTTTTTGTAAAGTCTCAAAAGAAAAATCATATCTGTCATCTTCTCCTTTAAGCAAATCCAAATTAAATCCCTCATCAGCAGCAATAAATCTCAGATATGGCTTGACAATATGGTTATAGAAGAAACTATGTATAGTACAAACCTCAACACTATTCATATTACCACCAAGACGCTGACCAATGGTATCAACGCCAACATTAGTATAGGTAATACAAGCAATCTTGCCACATTTACCCAACTTCGCAGAATGTCCTAAGACATTTTTTATATGGTTAATAAGCCAATATGTCTTTCCTGCACCAGGGCCTGCCATCACCTTGAAATGTTTATCTATTTGGATTATTGTATCCGATGTTATTGTAGTAGCCATGTCAGTGCTTCATCAATATATTGTGGAACAACGAAATCTTTTTTGTTAGCATTGCCATCAGTTAAATCGTAGTTTTCCTTGAGCTTTACACTCAATTCCAAAGCATTCTCACCTTTACCTACTGAATTAAGATATCTGGAAGCAAGCACAGCTTTCTTCTTGTCCTCATCGCTCCATGTAGAATTCTTGATAGAAGTTTCTATTCTATCATTTTCTTTAGACTTTTTCATTACTGCAAGCATTTCTTCAAGTTTATCCTTCTCCATCATTCTTTTCAATTCATCCTGATTACTAAGGGAATCTGTCAACAATAAAGGAGATTTCGGATTGTACAACACAAGGTCATATTCAAAAGTTTTACCTTTATCCTTATCTTGGCTATAAACCCTGATATTTGGATGAGTTGCATAAAGATTTATATCATTCTCTGCATTAACCTGATAATCGAATTTTACTGGTTCCATTCCACTCTCAAAAGGATAACACTTTTCCCAATAGCCTCCTGTTTTCAATTTTCTTACAGGATCTCTATCAGTTAAGCAAGCGACCTTGGTAGGAAGAGCATCACGTGAAGCATTCTTATCAAATAACTTCAAGAAATACTTGAAATATCGACTACCAACATTAACAATGGCCACATGCTTATCCTCCTTATATAAATATTACTTTTGTAATATATTGATAATCAAATAATTATCTTTGCTTAAATTTTATTTGCTGAAAATTTGCAGCAGTCTATTTATATCAGCACGCCCAGACAACAACCGAGCGTGCCTAATATAGATAGCTTATTTCAATTGTTTTTTACCTTTGCTGATTACGATACCTTTAGCGTTTTCACCCACTTCAATGCCATTTAAGTTGTATCTTTTTGTATCGGCTTTAGAAGTGTCCACGGAAACGTTTTCTATACCGTCAGTGTCAGACTTACGTAACTCGATCCATCCCTTTTCATCGTAGGTAGAAAGATGCAACAAGCCATTATCAAACATCGTAACCACGAAATTAACAACGCTTTCGCTATTCCATGGAAGCAAATGCAAAATGTATTTTCCGGTTTGTGAACAACTCAACCAATAGCCCTTAAACATCCAATCATTATTAGGAAAATAGAAACGTGTATAATTGCCGTCCTTTAGTTCCAGATACTTAGGTGTGTTACCTAAACGATACTCAAATGGAAAATTGGAGAAAGAGCCACCAAAGCCGTAAACGTCCCATTTGCCCTGTATCTCTATTTCATCCAAATTGTTGATTTGCGCATTTGCGCTCATTGCAAGCATAAGCAGCAATGTAGTTAATACCTTTTTCATACCTTATTATATTCTTAATAGTCCTACAACTTTATAAATACCGAACACATCGGCTTTGCGAACCTCAAAGTCTGGATATTCAGGATTGAATGAAACACACTTAAAGTTATCGCCATTATCATACAAGCGTTTAAGTACAGCACCGTCCCGAGTATCAAGAACATAGGTTTTACCCCATTCTATAACATCACAAACCTTTCTTATTGCTATTTCGTCGCCACCCTCAAATTTAGGCTCCATCGAATCACCCTTAACAATCATTGTGCAGTCGTATGGTGGGAAAGCCTTAATAATCGGCATTTGTTCACAATCACTTGATTTGATACTATCACTAAAGCCTGTAAGAAGTCCGGCAACAACCGCCATGGGAATACGTGGGCGTGTCTCGTTGTTTTGTTCCAGTTCGGGCACGCTTTCACGTGCATACACATCCCCCACACCATCCATAAGCCATTTTAGGTTTATGTTATAAGCATGAGCAATCTTTTTTAGGGTATCAACCGTTATGGTTTGTTGCCCCTTTAGCATCTTACTAAACCCTGATGGGTCTATACCAGCCCCCTTTGCAAAGGTGGTTGGTTTGGTTAGTGCATCATATTCGATGTGATCACTAAGTCGTTTGATAAGGTCTTTTTGTTCCATTTTGTGCAAATTTCCTTTAATTTCCATTAAATACCATTAATTATAAACGAAAATAATTGGTAATTCTTGGAAATTCCAATTATTACCAATATCTTTGCACTCGAAATAAGTAAGTAACTAACCTTACGAGTACAAGAAAGGCTGTCGGACATTTTGCCCAACATACCATAAACCCAACTGCAAATATACGGCAGTTTTTCTTTTTCTCCAAAGGTATAAGTAACTAAGTAAGTAATTTTAATAAAATTTATACTTTTATGGCAGACGAAACAGGAAAAGCAATCAAATTGACACGTGACGATTTGCGGTCAATTGACGTAGGAAAGACGAAAACGTTTTACCTACCTGATGCGAAAGCTTGCGACAACGGCAAGGCTTTAACGTATCAGTTTCAAAATTTGATGGGCTGCAAGTTCAGCGTTAAAACGGACTATACAGCCAATACACTAACTATCACACGTAACGCTATATGATTATCACCAAACCCGAAGTAGAGCCAGACGGTTTGTATAACCAAGGGCAAGCAGCCAAAGCGTTGCACGTGGATCGGCACACCGTCGCCCGGTACGCTAACGATGGGCTTATTAAGTTCAGAGTTAGAAAAGCCGGAAAAGGCTTAATTACTACGGGGGCGGAAATAATCAAGTGTTGGAAATCAATGTACCTTTAAAAATTAAGCCGTATGAAAAAAGTAATGAAGAATTGGCGTTATTGGCTAATGATGGCTATTGCCTTTATCGCTTTTTTTAATCTGATTGGGATGCCACACAATGATAACCCCAACTATTGGGAGTTAGTGATCTATTCCAAGTTTACAGCCGTAGCACTCGCATATATCGACATACGTTTGTACGTATGGTTTGCGAAACATAGAAAGATAGATGAGCTATTGGAGTACATCAACGAAGATAAGTAACATCATTAAACATATACAAAGATGAAAACAGATTTTAGTATTAACGTACAGGTCAATTTGGGTGTAACACCCGAAATCGTGGCTTTGATAAATGCCATTTTGAGCCACCGACCAACAGTTGCGCCGACCGCCGAGGAAGCACTCAACGGAAACGAGCAAGTAGATAACAAGCCAGAGGACACCACCCCGGCACAGCCTCAACAGCCTACTAACAAGCGAGGCAGAAAGAAGAAAGAGGAAGCAGCCGCCGACAAGCCAGAGCCTACCAAGGAGCCAGCCGGAGACGAACAGCAGGAGGCAGCAGCCAACGAAGCCGATGCCAACGGTGAGCAGGTAGCCGAGCAGGAAGAAGCCAAAGCCGAGGAGGCCGCCCCACAGAATGAGGGCCAGGCCAAAGCCCAGGCAGAGGCAGAACAGAAGCCATTAACCGCCGAAGACGTTAGGGCAGCTATGCACAAGACACGCCAACGTATTGAGGGCGAGGACTACAAGGAGAACACCAACGGCGAGGCATACAAGAAGTATCACAAGCCATTAACGGCACAGTTCAAGAACATAGCCGCTTTGTTAGGTGCTGAAAAACCGAGTGCTTTGCCGCCTGATAAGATTGCAAATTTCATTGAACAGTGCGACGGTTTGCAGATAATGGAAGACGGCACGATCGGTTCAAATTGCCCATTTTAATAACAACATTTAAGCATATACAATTATGGCAGGTAAACACGCTTTATTATCACCAAGTGCGGCACATCGTTGGATGAATTGTACCGCCGCCCCACTTCTGGAAAAAGACGTGGAGGATAAGGGCAGCACCTTTGCAGAGGAGGGAACGTTAGCCCACGCCTATTGCGCCAAGAAACTGAAAGAGTTTTTGGGTTTGTCGGTGGATGAGGAAAAAGCCGAGATAGAGCAGTTAGACGAGCAGTACCACAGTGGCGAAATGGACGAGTACACCGATACGTACAAGACTATCGTACTGGAAAAGTTCAACGCCGCCCGAGCTAAGACCAAGGACGCACAATTGTTGGTTGAGGTCAAGTTGGATTTTAGTCACTATGTGCCTGATGCTTTCGGCACGTCGGACGCTATCATTATCGCCGATGGCGTGATGGAGGTTATCGACTTTAAGTATGGCAAAGGCGTAAAGGTGTCAGCCGTGGAAAATCCACAAATGATGATTTACGCTTTGGGCGCATGGGACTTATTTAACTTTGAGTACGACATACGTAAGGTACGCATGACTATCGTACAACCACGTATTGATAATCTTTCGGAGTTCGAGTTAGATGCCGCCGACCTCATTAATTGGGCAGTCGATGAGCTGCAACCAAAAGCCAACGAAGCCTATGCCGGAGGTAAGCAAAAGCCGGGCAATTGGTGTCAGTTCTGCAAGGTTAAGGCAAACTGCAAAGCCCTATCGTCTATGTGTATCGAAGCACAGCAAGCCAACCCCGACCCACGTAAGATTAGCAAGGAAGTAATGGAAAGCACTATACTACCTTTGCTTTCAACGTTCAAAACGTGGCTAACTGGAGTTGAGGAGTACAGTTTGGAACAGGCATTAAGTGGCGTACAGTATCAAGGTTTCAAAATCGTTGAGGGGCGCAGTATCAGAAAGATAACAAACCCAACCGCCGTGATGGAACTTTTAGGCAAAGAGGGCTTTGCAAAAGAAGCCTACATTAAGCCTACCGAGCTACGAAGTATTACCGATTTGGAGAAGCTCATTGGTAAGAAACGCTTTGGTGCAATTTGCGCCGAGTACATCAACAAGCCACAAGGCAAACCAACGTTAGTGCCTGAATCAGATAAACGCCCGGCATTTAATCAGGCAGCAGACGATTTTAAAGACATTTAAGTTTAACATTTTAAATTCATACAATTATGATAGACCCTAAAGTAGTTAATGACACTAAGGTAGTTTTTGGCCCATGCCGCCTTAGTTACACCCACGTATTTGAGAAGTACACCCCAGAAGATGGCGGAAAAGGCAAGTATATGACTAACGTTTTGATTCCGAAGTCTGAAAAGAAGACTATCGAGGCCATCAAAAAGGCGATTGAGGCAGCTAAGAAAGCCGCTATCGTAGCAAAGTGGGGAGGCAAAGAGCCTAAAAAACTTGATATGGCTTTGCGTGACGGTGACGAAAAGGACGATGAGGTTTACGAAGACCACTACTATGTGAACGCCAAGAGCAACACACGCCCAGGCGTAGTTGATCGAAAGAAAGTGCCTATCGTGGACGAAGAAGAAGTTTACAGCGGCGTTTGGGCGATTGTGTCGGTAACTTTCTACGGCTACGACGTGAGCGGCAACAAGGGCGTAGCGTGCGGCCTCAACAACATTATGAAGTCCAAGGACGACGACCATTTCGGCGGCAGAGTATCAGCCGAAAGCGACTTTGGCGATTTGGACGGCATCGACGACGAGGACGACGACGATTTGTAAAGTGCTTTTTTCTCTACGATAAAATGTTAATGTAGTGGCCCCGGCGGTGGAAAGAGGAAGCCGCCGGGGTAATCAAACAACAAAGCGTATGAAAGAATTAGGCATAGACATCGAAACATATAGTAGCAACGACCTAACCGAGTGTGGCGTTTACAAGTACGTGGAAGCCGAAGACTTTACCATATTGCTTTTTGGGTATAGCGTGGACGGTGGTCCGGCGAAATGTGTGGACTTTGCAAGCGGCGAAACTTTGCCGCCGGACATCAAAGCAGCATTAACCGACCCCGAGGTAATAAAGACCGCTTTCAATGCAGCTTTTGAGCGTATTTGTATCGGCGTGTATTTAGGCATTAAAGGGCGATTAGACCCGAGACAATGGCGGTGTACGATGGTAAGAGCCGCCAGAATGGGTTTGCCGCTTTCGTTGGCTCAATGTGGTGAGGTGCTTAAACTGGAAGACAGAAAGATGACAGAGGGTAAAGCCCTGATAAGATACTTTAGTGTTCCGAACAAGCAAACCAAACAGGGCATAACAAAGATGATCCGGCACAAGCCGAGCGATGCGCCCGACAAATGGGCAACGTTCAAAGCCTACAATATCCGAGACGTGGACGTAGAGCAAGCCATCTTAAAAAAAGTCAGGAGATTGGAAGCACCAGAGTTTGACGAAGATTTGTACACCGCCGATCAGCACATTAACGACCGTGGCGTAATGATAGACCAAGTTTTGGTAAACAATGCCGCCCGATTTGACGAGCTATACAAAGATGAGCTATTTGCAGAAGCCCGAAAACTTACAGGCATGAGTAACCCGAACAGCCCCGGACAGATTAAACAATACATATCCGAGAACACCGGGTTTACTATTGATAGCCTCAACAAAAAGAATTTGGACGACTACGAGGTGCAGTTTAAGTATTGGCCCAAGGTGCAGAAAGTTTTGGCTTTGCGTAGGGAAATGGGGAAGACTTCCAACAAGAAGTACACAACTATGCAAAAATGTGTCTGCAAGGATAGTCGAGTACATGGTTTGTTGCAGTTTTGCGGTGCGGCACGTACAGGCAGATGGGCAGGGCGTTTAGTGCAGTTGCAAAACCTACCACAAAACCATTTGAAAAGTCTGGATGATGCACGCTATTTGGTAAAGCAGGGCGATTTGGAAGAGTTTGAAATGAACTACGGAAACGTTACCCAAGTACTTAGCGAGTTGATACGTACCGCTTTCATAGCCAAGCCCGGTTGCACGTTCCACGTATGCGACTTTTCAGCGATCGAGGCACGTGTGATAGCATGGATAGCCGGGGAAACATGGGTATTGGACGCTTTCAGGCAAGGGCACGACATCTATTGTGAGACTGCAAGCAAAATGTTTGGTGTACCAGTCAAAAAGCACGGCCCCAACGGAGATTTGAGACCGAAAGGCAAAGTAGCCGTTTTGGGTTTGGGCTACGGTGGCGGTGTATCGGCATTGGAAGCGATGGGCGGCAAGAAGTTGGGTTTAACAGAATCCGAGGAAAAAGACATCGTAAACAAGTGGCGAGACAGTAACCCACATATCGTTAAGTTATGGCGTACCGTTGAAAAGGCAGCTATCACAGCCATTAAGACAGAGCGAAGCATAACAATACAACAAGGTATCGTAATCGGTTATCGTTGGGGTATGTTACTAATTACCCTACCAAGTGGCAGGACTATTTGTTACCCACGCACGGAGGTTGGAATCGAGACAAACGACGGTTGGCGAGGCGACCACGAAATTATCGAGTATGAGGGTTTGAACCAAAAAACGAAGAAGTGGGGAAAGTTGAGAACCTACGGCGGTAAGCTAACCGAGAACATCGTACAGGCTACGGCACGTGACATATTAGGTTGTGTGATACTTAGAGCCGAGCAGCGAGGGTTAAACGTAGTTTTCCATATACACGATGAGATCATCGTTGAGGCTACGAAAGACCAGACGTTACCGATGGTTGAGGCTTTGTTTAGTGAGCCTATACCGTGGTGCAAAGATTTGCCGCTCAAAGGTGCAGGGTACACCACCCCATATTATCTAAAAGATTAAACAATAAAGCAATATGGCAAAAAGCAAGACAATAGAAATTAAGGTAGAATGGCATAAGGCGACCGAGGCCCCTAAAAAGAATGTGCCAATATATCTACTTTTCAAGGTTGGCAAACGAAAATATCCGCTTTGCCGATTAATGACATTTCACCATAGTAACGTCGTTCCGGCTGAATGTGATTGGGGAAAAGCCGAAACCCAGGAAGCACAATTACCTATCATGTGGACGTATGCAAGTCAGATCGAGCCGCTCATTACTGATGAGATAGTGGCAGAGGCGAAGTTTGCAGCGTGGGCATGGTATAAAGAAGATTAGTTAAACAATTAAAGCATATACAAAAATGGAGATACAGACAAGTAAGGCACTATCAGACGTGCAGCAATTCAGATACGAATTATTGCAATGGTGTGGCAACGTGGAAGATGCGGAGAAAGCCAATACCTTTGTAATGGGTAAAGACGAAAAGCCAGTACAGGCGCAGTTACCAAAATCCGGCATAGAGGACGGCATCTATTTGGTACACGCCGACGGCAAAGCAACTTTGTTTGAACAGGAGTACACCAAAGACGATAACATGGATAGTGAGGTAGTGGCTATCGGTTTGAAGATGGGTGGCTTTGGCATTAAGATAGCTTTGCACGATGAGGCTAACGGCGATGGTATCACACTAACCACAAAGAGCAATAGCGATCTAAAAGCCGACCAAGATTATTATATCGACAAGTACGACGATGCAGTAGCAGACATGGGCGGAGCAAGAAACACCAACCATTTGCGTAATATCCTGAATCCACAAATAAAGTTAGCTGATGATTGGTACATACCATCTTTAGGCGAATTGTACCGTATCTTTATCAACAAAAAGGCTATCAATGCAGCTTTGGAGTTTGCCAAGGGCGATAAACTGCAAGACCGTTGGTATTGGACTTCTACCGAGTACAGTGCTGCCAACGCATGGTTTCTGTACCTCAGCGACGGTTCTACGGGCAATTGGATCACTAAGGCCAGCAACACGTGCAGAGTTAGGGCAGTGTCAGCATTTATTTTTTAGCCCTTAATATTTTAGTTTTTAATCTTTAGGTACGGCGAAAGCCGTGCCATTATTCACATATACCGCCAATTATGAAAAAGATGTACTGCAAAACGTGCATATCATACGATCCTGATGAAGACAAACCCGGTTACGGAGTTTGTAAGCTATCGGAGTGTGAGGTTTGCGAGCAGTGCCCCGGTTGCATAGATTGGCGGTATTTTAAAATTTGGTACTTATAATATGGTTATTCTTTCTTTATTCGACGGCATGAGTTGCGGACAAATTGCACTAAGGGAATTGGGCGTAACGATTGATAAATACTATGCAAGCGAGATAGATAAGTTTGCAATCCAAAACACGATGGCGAATTTTCCCGACACCGTGCAGTTAGGCGATGTTAGACAAGTGGACGCTAAAAGTTTGGGTAAAATTGATTTGCTAATAGGTGGCAGCCCATGCCAATGTTTTAGTTTTGCCGGAAAACGTGCAGGAATGAGTACCAAAAGCAAAGAACAAATCGAGACCTTAACAAGGTATCTGGAATTAAAACAACAGGGCTTTGAGTTTGAGGGGCAAAGTTACTTATTTTGGGAGTACGTCAGAATACTTAACGAGCTACGAGAGACAAACCCAAACATCTTATTTATGCTTGAAAATGTTGAAATGGGCAAGCGATGGGAGGCAGTTATTAATGAGGCTTTGGGTATCGTAGGCGTTCATATAAATAGTGCTTTGGTATCGGCACAAGTTAGAAAACGTATCTATTGGACTAACATTAAATTGGCGCAGTGTGATTTATTCGGTTTACCTCATAGCGCAATACCACAGCCGACAGACCGACACATATTTATTAAGGACATCTTACAGGATGAAGTCGATGAAAAATATTTCCTTAGTCCTGAATATGTAGAAAAGTTATTAGCCTACAACAAACGTCAGGAAGAACACGGCAACGGCTTTAAGGCTATTTTCCACAAGGAAACAGACAAAATGTGTACATTAACAGTGGGGGGCGTAGTGTGAAAGACTTAATTTGTGTAGCCCAAAGGGGTAGATCATACCGAGGTGAGCCACAACACTTTGAGGAAAGCCCAAACCCCGGTAAGACCAACTGTTTAACAACAGTGGCGAAAGATAATTTGATAATGCAACGACCACGAGGCAAAAACAAAGGTGCTATTAATACCGAAAAGTCGCCTACGTTATCCGCTAATTCGTGGCAACAAAATAATTTATTAGTGAGCAAGCCAAAAGACGGAATCAGGCAAATAAACCCGAGCCGTGAAAGTGGAGGCACACAGCCATACCAACAAAACCGAGTTTATGCAGTTGATGGCAAAAGCCCGGCTTTGATGAACGGACACGGAGGGCAGACGATTAACGCCTTAGTGGGGGGGCTGCAAGTCAGACGATTAACGCCGACAGAGTGCGCCCGACTGCAAACTATACCAGAGTGGTATAAATGGGAAGTATCAGAAACACAACAATACCGTATGTTGGGCAATGGTTGGACGGTAGAGGTTATAAAGCATATACTTTCATTTTTACCCGATCATCTTAAAAAGTAAAACAACATGGCAGAAGATTTCAGATATATAAGATTTAAAGTTATTAGGGCGAGCGACCTAAAAGAACTTTTCAGGCAGTTGGACGATGAACCACGACCATTTGAATTAGTGGTACACCCACCAATAGGCAAAATCGGTGTGCGCCCGGTAACTATCAAGGCGAACAGCGAGGAAGATGCTAAGTACTTTAAAGGTATCTTAGATAAGTTATCGTATGAATCTTTAGAAAGATTGACGTATGGCACAGATAAAGTTAAACAATGATTTCCCGATCGACATAGCAACAGCCCATAGCCGTATAGCAAAGAAGTGGAAGAACAAAGCGACCACATGGGCGAAGTTGGTAGAGCGATGCAGCGAAACGAAGCGAACCACGGAAAGCGTAAGCGAGTACGCCAAGATGAGCAGGGAAGAACAAAGCAGCATCAAGGACGTGGGCGGTTTTGTCGGTGGTTACCTATCAGGTGGAACACGAAAGACCGCTAACGTGATGTGGCGAAGTATTGCCACGCTTGATATTGACTACGGTACGCCCGACCTTTGGGATGAGTTCACACTAAACTTTGACTTTGCGGCGATGCTTTACAGCACACACAAGCACACGCCGGAAAACCCACGCTATCGTTTAGTGTTCCCATTGAGCCGTCAGGTACGCCCGGATGAATACGAGCCACTTTGCAGGATGATAGCAAGCAAACTTAACATTGAGGTGTTCGACGATACCACCTATCAGTTAGCGAGATTGTTTTATTATCCATCTACAAGCAGAGACGGCGAATATGTGTTTGAGTACCAAGACGGCAAGGCGTGCAACGTTGATGAGTTCCTAAAGCAGTACCACGACTATAAAGATGTGGCACTTTGGCCAGTGTCGAGCCGAGAGGGTGACATCATCGTACACGAATTGAAAAAGGTAGGTGATCCAACCGAAAAGCCCGGCTTAATCGGTGCTTTTTGCCGTGCCTACTCAATAGAGGATGCAATCGACACGTTTCTACCTGATGTGTACGAGAAGACCGCCCACGATGGACGATACACCTACATTAATGGTAGTGTGGCGGCAGGTTTGGTTTGCTATGAGGGCAAATTCGCATACAGCAACCACGAAACAGACCCGGCGAGTAAGCAGCTTTGTAACGCTTTTGACCTTTGCCGAATACATCTATATGGTGTGCAGGATGAGGGGACGAAGATAACAGACAATACACGTTTGCCGTCGTACCTGAAAATGCAGGATTTCGTAGCCAAGGACAAAAAGGTAAGAATCTTACTTACAAAGGAGCGACAGGGCCAGGCCGATGATGATTTTGCCGACATCGAAGCAGAGGAAGCCGGAGACAGCGCAGTATCTGAAAACGCCGACAAGTGGATGGCTGAATTAGACTTTGACAAGAAAGGCAGCATCAAATCAACGGCAAGCAATATTATTGCTATTCTGGAGAACGACCCAAGGTTGAAAAACCATATATGGCAAAATCTGTTTAATGGGTTTAACTACATAACAGGTGGTTTGCCGTGGAACGCCGAGGCGACACAATGGGGCAATACTGATGATGCAAATCTAAGGATCTACTTAGACGAGAAGTACGGAGTAACTGGAAAGGACAAAATCAAAGATGCTTTGGTGGCAGTCGTTACACGTCACAGAGTACACCCAATACGTGATTACCTCAATAGTCTTACATGGGACGGCGTGCCACGCTTAGACCGCCTAATTATCGACTACGTAGGTGCAGAAGATAATGAGCTAAACAGAGCTATGACACGTAAGCACTTTACGGCAGCAGTAGCAAGAGTGATGAACCCAGGGTGCAAGTATGATTATTGCCTGATTATCGCCGGAGCCGAGGGTATCGGTAAATCGACGCTTTTCAATGTGATGGGCGGCGATTGGTTTAGCGATAGTTTGGTAACGATGGAGGGTACAAAAGGTATGGAGCAAGCCCGGAACGGTTGGGTTATCGAGTTACCGGAGTTGGGCAGTATCAAGCGGTCAGACGTTGAGCAGGTGAAAGCTTACATAAGCCGTCAGAATGATATGTACCGCCCGGCATACGGCAGCGTGATGGAATCCCACCCGAGACAATGCGTTTTTTGCGGTACGACCAACGAAACATATTTCTTAAAGGGAGAGACCGGAAACCGCCGCTTTTGGGTAATTGAGGTTGATGCTAAGTACAGAAAGTACCCCGATTTCCGTGCGGCTTTGCAAGCCGATCGTAACCAGTTATGGGCAGAAGCCGTGCAACGATATAAGGACGGTGAGAAATTGGCTTTGTCGGATAGTCTGGAGGAAGCAGCCAAGAAACGACAGCAGCAATTTAACGACAATTGCGACGACCCATTACAGGGTTTAGTACAGGAGTTTTTGGGTATGAAGCTACCGACCGACTGGAATACATGGGACTTAAACCGCCGCCGGGCGTACATAAAGAACCCCGACCCATTGGACGAAACGGGCGTAGAAATACGTACCAAGGTGTGTGCCGCAGAATTTCTTTGCGAAATGATGGGCATCAACATTTCAGATAAAGGGTATAAGTACGAAGCACGTAGGGTTAATAAGGTATTGGACGATTTAGGTTGGCTAAAATTATCGTCTGCAAGATTTCCGATATACGGAACACAAAGGGCATTTAGCAGACCAGAAGACGACGACGAAAGCGACCTATAAGGCAATGAAGACGTAAACAAAGAAAATGTAAACGAAGTTGTTTACAGGGCTATAAAGGCAGAAACGACAAAAAAGGAAAAGTAAACAAAAACAATAGACAGTTTATTTGTTTACACCTTTGTTTACACTTTTGTTTACGTCTAAAGTGCTGAATATCAATATATAACTATATATGTAAACAATGTAAACAATAAAATATAGTATAAGTAGAATAGTAGTGTTATATATACTATATACCTATATAAACTATATATTTACCCACATACGTACACGTATATAGAAAAGTTGAAAATTGAATGTTTACAGGGTGAAAGTTAAAAATATGAAGAAGTTAGAAGCAATAACACGCCACGCCGAGGTATCGGAAAAGGCGATAGAAAAATATTTGGTGCAAGAGGTGAAAGCCATTGGCGGCATTTGCCTCAAATACTCAAATGCAAACATGGTGGGTTATCCTGATAGAGTGGTATGCCTACATGGTGGTAAGGTTGTTTGGGTGGAGTTGAAAAGTAAAGGCAAGAAACCAACGAAGATACAAACCATAAGACAAAATGAGTTGGTGAGCATGGGGCACGAAGTCTATACAATCGACAACAAACAGATGATCGACGAATTAATTAAAGTTTGGAGGGCAGAACAATGAAGTACAGACCATACGATTACCAGAAAACAGCGATGCAGTGGATATTAGACCACCCACGATGCGGTTTGTTTTTGGATATGGGTTTAGGTAAGACGGTATCGACCTTAACAGCAGTACAACAATTGATGGACGATTGCGAGGTTAGCCGTACTTTGGTGGTAGCACCGAAAAAGGTAGCCGAAACAACATGGACTACCGAGGCAGAAAAGTGGGATCATTTGCAAAGCCTGAAAGTGGCAAAGGTGATGGGCACAGAGAAGCAGCGTAATTTGGCATTGGCATCTAAAGCGGACATCTACGTTATCGGGCGTGATAGTTTTGTTTGGTTAGTTGGTAAGTATGGCGGTCAGTTGCCATTTGATGTGTTGGTGATTGATGAGCTAACGAGTTTCAAATCTTCTAAATCAAACCGATTTAAGGCGATGCGTACAGCCATACCAACGGTTAATCGAGTTATCGGACTTACAGGAACGCCAGCACCTAACGGACTGATAGACCTATGGGCACAAATGTACTGTATAGACATGGGCGAGCGTTTAGGCAAGAGTGTAACAAAGTATCGTGAAACATACTTTGAGACCCACAAATGGAACAACGTAATAGTACGTTGTGACATCAAAAAAGGGTGCGAGGACATCATCAAAAACAAGATTTCTGATATTTGCCTATCAATGCAAGCAAAGGACTATTTGCAGTTGCCGGATATGATCACCCACGAAACCAAACTTACTTTGTCGCCAAAGGTGATGGAAGCATACAACAAGTTTGAGAAAGAAAAGGTTTTGGAGTTTACCGAATTGCATACCGGGGAAAATGCCAATATCTTAGCAAATAGTGCCGCCGGGCTGATGAATAAGTTAAGCCAGTTTGCCAACGGTGCAATATACGATGAGGCCAAGGACGTACACGAAATACACGATGAGAAGTTAGATAAGTTAGCCGAGATCGTGGAAGCTGCAAACGGCAATCATGTGTTAGTCTTCTATCAGTTCAAGCATGATGTAACACGTATCACCAAGAAACTGAAAGGCTATACCGTCAAGTCATACGATGGTGAAAAGGAGTTGAGAGAGTGGAACGCCGGAAAGATAGACGTACTATTGGCCCACCCTATGAGCACGGCGTTTGGCTTGAATATGCAGCAGGGCGGCCACTATATCGTATGGTTTGGCACAGGTTGGAATCTGGAATTATACCAACAGGCCAACGCACGATTACACCGACAAGGGCAGCAGTACCCAGTACAGGTGTATAAGTTGATTTGTGCCAACACCGTAGATGAACGAGCCAACACAGCATTAAGCGGTAAGCAGGGCGTACAGCAATCTTTGTTGGATAGCCTCAATTTTTTGGTAAGGAAGTATCACACAACAATAGACATCAAAGACGAATATTAGAGTATGGCAAAGGATAAAGACTATATAAGGCTGATACATACGGCCAAGTGGCTACGATTGAGACGTGACAAACTCAACGATACCCCACTATGCGAGAGGTGCGAGGAATTGGGCAGAGTGGCAGCAGCCACCGAGGTACACCACGTTATCCCGGTAGAGGATGGACTAACAAGGCAGGAAAAAGAACGCCTGATGTTTGATTACTCTAACCTCAAAGCCCTATGCCACGAGTGCCACGTTAAGGTACATACGGATATGGGCAGGTGTGGCAAAGTTCAAGCAAAGAACCGAGCCAAAGAGCACCTGAAAAGATTTGTGAATAAATTTTTGAAATGAGGTTGCAAGGTGAGACCCGGGGGCCTATTTTTTAAATGGGGTACACCCCCGGTTAAACCTCACCAACCCCCTTTTCCACACGTGAGCCGATTTTTGGGCCGCGGGGGTTTTTGCCCAGATGCAAAGCCCCGGCATAGTTGGCACGATATAAAAACGCCCACGTGTGTAGGTTAATAATAAAAAGCAATATTTATGAAGTTTGGAAACCAAGATGGCACAGGCTTTGGATTTGGCAGCTTTGGAGCAGGTCAGACCCAAGCCCCCCCACCCGATGAGGTGGAGCCGGAAGAAACCACAGCCGAGACAACCGCCCAGGCAAAGCGAGCGCACAGACGTACAAAGGAGTGTACCGAGTTATCGCAACGCTACGAGTACCGCCGGGCATTTAGTGAGGTCAAGTTATTGGAGGCAATGCAGTACGTCAAACTGCAAGACCATACCACCTACAATTTTATCACCGCCGGGGACGTGGATAGCCTTAGTTACCTGAAAGTGGTGCTTAATCAGCATGATTTGGACTATTGTTTGTTATCTACATGGTGCATGGCGGCAGAGGATATTTTGCAGGTACGGCAATGGTACGAGCAAGGGCGCATTAAGAAACTTGATATGTATTTGGGCGAGATATTCCCGGGCAGCTATAAGATTGAATGGCAGATGGTACAAAAGTTCTATCAGGACCACCCAGAGGCAGGACGTGCCGCAGTATTCAAGAACCACAGCAAGATATACGCAGGGTGCAACTACGATGAGGGCTTTTATTTCGGCATACAAACAAGCGCAAACATTAACACTAACCCAAGAACGGAGCAGGGAAGTATAACAGTTGATAAGGGACTGTTTGAGTTTTACAAAGACTACTTCGACGGCATCCGCTCATTTGAAAAGTAACGCAGCATGGAAGAAAAGAAACAAAAGTTTTTGGAGGCTTTGGCGCAGGGCTACGGCATCATAGCCACAGCGTGCGAGGCGATAGGCATAGGGCGCAGTACTTATTACCGATGGTACAACGCCGACTCAGAGTTTAAGGAGAAAGTGGACGAGATCACCGAGACGCAGGTAGATTTTGTAGAAAGTAAGTTGATGCAGTCAATTAACGCCAACGACACAACGGCTATTATCTTCTATCTGAAGACCAAGGGCAAGAAACGAGGTTACAGTGACAAGGCGCAGCCAAAGACCGCCGACCCATTGCCAGTTAGCCAGACTTTGCCGGAGCCATCCACCGAGGAAGACAACAAGAAGATAGCCGCCAAGATTAAGAGCAAAAAAGCGTATATCGTTAAGTTGTTGAAGAAGCAAGGCAAATATACCGCCGAACTTACATACCAAGTGGATATTACGGCTAAGTTGTTGGTACGTGCCGACATTTTGGGCGATGAGATCATGGCAGACGGACACCAGGCCGTAAACGTGGAATATAGCAGGGAGGGTAACGAACGCAAGACGATCGACCCGAAAGAAAAGCTATATATCGAGTTGTTGCAGCAGGGACAGAAAGCGTTAAGGGCTTTAGGCATGAACACCGAGAGCAAGGAACGAAAGAGCGACAACGATAGTTTTAACGACTTTATGGCAGCGATGCAGGAGGGCGACGAATGACAGAGGAAGAAAAAGGAAGATTTCGACAACTGAAAGCCGAGGTATCGGAGCAGTTGCAGCAGGGGCGCAGTACATACGCCGACCGTTACCGCCGTGCGCTTATCGAAACAGATAAGCGTATCGGCGATTATGTGTTTGGAGTGATAGACCACCCAGACGCACACAACTTGTATGAGATATTGGGAGTAAGACGCTTTTTGCAGATGCTTGATAAGTACGACTGGAAGCCCAAGCGAGTAAAGCGTTTTTTCAGGTTTTACGAGGCTTTGCGGTTTAGTGGCATCCGAGGGCGTACACGCTACAAGCTCACCCCGGTGCAAGCCTACCAGTTTGCCAATATCTATGGCTTTGCCCGAGACGATGGGCGCAGACTGATACGTACCGCCTACCTATTCGTGCCACGAAAGTTCAGCAAAACGACATCGTGCGCAGCTTTGGCGGTTTATGATATGCTTTTCGGCGATAATAACGCCCAGGCATACGTGGGCGCAAATAGCTACGATCAGGCTAAAATATGCTTTGATGAGATACGAAACATCATGTTTGATATTGACCCAAAGGAAAAGCACTTTAGGGTTAATCGTGAAAAGATTACTTTTAAAGACCGTGGACGTGATAGCCTCATACAGTGCTTGACGGCTAACGCCAAAACCAAAGATGGTTTGTTTGCCTCATTGGTGATAATGGACGAGTACGCCCAAGCCCGAAACACGGCAGGTAAGAACGGCGCAGACCTCAAAAACGTATTGACAACATCAATGGGGCCAAGGCGTGAGCCGCTAACTATCATTATCACCACGGCAAGCGATGTGGTAGATGGCCCATTTGCCCACGAACTTGACGGAGTGATGGCAGTACTACGAGGCGAAGCGGAAAGCGACACCATGTTTGCATCTATCTTCATGCCTGATGTGGACGATGCAGAGGACAGCCCGGAGACGTGGGCAAAGGTGCAGCCACATTTGGGTATCACGGTGCAACCGGACTACTACGAAAATGAGTATCAGACCGCCCAGTTATCAGCCGAAAATATGTTGGCTTTTCGCACGAAATTGCTTAATATTTTCACGATAAACGACGAAAAAACGTGGTTTACCCACGAAAAGGCAAAAGAATTATTGGGCAATTTCTGTATAGATCAGGTGCAGGGCCGCCCAGATTGTGCCGTGGCGTTTGATTTGTCGGTGCATGATGATTTCAGTGCAGTATCTTATACCGTGTACCTATCGGGCAATAAGAAGTTTTACACGCATACTGATTACTATTTTCCGGAGGGAGCGTTAAAAGGGCATCCAAACGAGCAGCTTTATAGGCTTTGGAATGAAAAAGGGTATCTTATTTTCTGCAAAGGTCAGAAGATAGACACGGCAATGATTACCGAGGATATATTAAGGCGCAGTAAGTTGGTTAATATTATCCGTATCGGCTATGATGCTTACAAGGCGCAGGAGCTAACGAGTATCTTAAAGTCAGTCGGAGCGAGGAACGTGCTAACCCCATTTAGTCAGACCTACGGAAACTTTAACCTACCAGTTGAAAGTTTTGAGATGCTTGCATGGAGTGACCCGGTAAAGATAGAGTTTAACGACAACCCTATTAACGCTTTCTGTTTGGAAAATTGCGTGATAGATACCGATAATCTGGAGAACAAAAAGCCGCTCAAAGTGTCACAATACCGCAAGATAGATGGAGCGATTACAATGCTAATGACTTTAGGTTTGCTATACACATTTGAGAGGTAATTTGCAAGTTTTTAGAACATAAAAATATTTAATAAAATAATAATTTTACCACAATGCGCCAAGGTGTACCACGATGCACCAAGGCGCATTTTGTTTACCCATTTTTGCTTTGTATCTTTGGGGCTAAAAAGTATAAATATATATGGGTATTTGGCAAAACATAGTAAAATTTTTCAGCCGTAGCACCGATGCAGAGGGCACAGTTAGCGAACCACAGACACCGGGGCCACGTACCGGAGACTATACCCAGTTCTTTAACTTTTTCGGTACAGGCAATACCGCTTTGTCGGTAGCTACTGTTTACCGATGTGTGCAGTTACTTAGTGAAAGTGTAGCTAATTTGCCATTTTTGTATATGAGATTGAAAGACGGCATTTTCGTGGAGGACACGAATAGCCGATTGCATTATCTTCTAACAGTACAGCCGGACTTTACAAAGTCGGCGTTTGACTTCTGGAAAGAAGCCGTAGAAAATGTGTTGTTAGATGGTAATGCTTATATTGTACCAGTGTACAACAGGGCTACTTTGGAGATAGACCGATTAGTTTTGTGTGGGCGCAATACCGTAAACCACGATGTGTATAACGATACCTACATGATTACCGATACCATCAACGGTATATGTGGGGTTTACGATGAAAGCGAGATCATCCACATTAAGGGGCATACAAGCAACGGCAAGCACGGCGTTAGCGTACTGGAATATGCAAGGCAGACGTTAGACATAGCATTAACCGGAGACCGGGAGACGCTTAAACGATTTGCCAATGGCGGTAATGTTAGGGGTATCGTAAGCAACGATAAAACTACTACCGGGTTTGGTGAATATCAGGATAAGGAATTGGAGAAGACCGCCGAAAACATAGATAGTCGTTTTCAGAATGGCGAGCGCATAGTTAGTTTGCCCGGTCAGGTGGACTTTAAGCAAATTTCACTTTCTTCTACTGATATGCAGTTTTTGGAGAGCCGCAAGTTTACGGTACGAGACATTTGCCGTTTCTTTGGTGTGCACCCATCTTTTGTTTTTGACGACACAAGCAACAATTATAAGTCGGCAGAAATGGCGAATGTGGCGTTTTTGAGTAACACGTTAAACCCACTTTTGCGCAATATCGAAAATGAAATGTTGCGTAAGTTAATCGCCCCTACCCTATGTTGCAAACGAAAATTTGAGTTTGACCGCAGAGGACTTTATGCAAGCGATTTGGATAGCAAAGTTAAGTATCAGGCGGCGACGATTGCCGCAGGTATCTATACGGTGAACGATTGGCGCAAGGTGGAGAACCGCCCACCTATCGAGGGCGGCGACAAGGTTTTAGTATCGGCAAATCTTAGAGATATTGCCAACGAGACCGCAGTTAATAACGCACCAGAGCCAGAGCCAAAGAAAACTAAAAAGGACGATAAAAATAAAGATGGAGACCAAGACGATGAATAAAGATACAATCATAAGACGGTGTTTGTGTACTCCTACCGAGTTACACGTCAGAGAGGCAGCAGAGGGCGAAGCACCGAGCCGCACAATAACTGGATATGCCATATTGTTTAACGTACCGTCAGCCCCATTGTGGAGCGACGAAGATAGCGAGGCCCGGGAAGTGATAGCCCCGGAAGCCGTTACAAAGGAACTCTTAGACAGCCAAGACATCAAAATGACGATGTTTCACGATCGGCAGTTGATTTTGGCAAGAAGCAATAAGGGCGGCGGTACACTTTCGTACACAGTAGATGAAAAGGGCGTGGCTTTTGAGTTTGACGCACCTAATACCGTGGACGGCGACAAGGCTTTGGAATTGGTACGCCGTGGCGACATAAGCGGTTGCAGCTTTGCGTTTTCAACACGCTACTATGATAGTGATTTTGTGGAGCGTCAAAGCAAAGTGGCGGCTAATGGCATGAACAATATTACCTATCGTGTCAAAGCGGTTACAGGTATCTTTGACTTTACGTTGGCGGCTGATCCGTATTACCCAGATACGAGCGTGGAGGCAAGAGAGTTTACCGAGGAGTTGAAGCGAGAGCAGAAAACCCCGGAGCCTCAACGGCCAACGAGTGAGCAGAAAGAGAAAGCGTTAAAGCAGTTGCGTGAAATGCGCCACGCTGCAAAACGCAGTTTAGTATAATAGTTTAATTTTTAATTTTCAGACATGGACAAAAAGACAAAGAAGAAAACAATTAACGTTCGTGAGCTGATTAACCAGTATCAGCAGAATTGCGACCGCATCACAGAGATTGCGGACGTATGCGAGAAAGAGCAGCGTGAGCGCAACGAGGCAGAGAACACCGAGTTTGAAACCCTCATGCGTGAAAATCAGTTGTTGCAAATGAAGATGCAGGCGGCAACCGCCGAGCATTTGCGTGAAAATCCAAACGCCCAGGAAGACGCAATTAAGATTATCCGTGAGAACGCCGCAGCAGGTCAGCGTACCGAAATCATGCTTTTGCGTGACATGATGATGGTGCAGGACGTGGCAAAGGGTGCAATCGTGCCGCTTAACGTTCAGGACATCTTGAAACCTTTGCAGGAGGGCTTTATTTTGGATAAGGTAGGTTTGCCTATGCCAACAGGTTTGGCAGGTGACTTTGTTTGGCCTATGTACGAAATGGTCGAGGCAGAGTTAGCAGGTGAGGGCGCAGAACTTAGCGACACAAAAATACCTTTCAGCAAAATGACCGCAGCACCGGAGCGTATGGGCATTGCCATCCCGGTAACTAACCAGTCGCTCAACCAGTCGCAGGGACTTTTGGAAATGATCGTGCGTGAGGTTATGCCGCTTGCAATCCGTCTTCTTTTGAACAAAATCGTTTGCGGCGTAAATAAGGTTAATGGTGCTACTAATTTGGTAGGCCCATTTGTGGCACTCAAAGACAACCCGGTTTTGCTTTCAGCCGTTCCAACCTTTAACGAACTCAACGCCCAGATGAAAGCCGCAGTACTTGAAACAGGTATCGACGGCAGCAACCTTTGTTGGGTAATGACAAAGAGCATGGAGGCGATTTTGGAGGGTACACCTATCAACGAAAAGGGTATCTTTTTGCCGATGATCCAAAACGGAAAACTTTGCGGTTTGCCAGTGTACACCTCAAATGTTATCCGTGACACTAAGGTATCGTACCAGAAGTATAGCGGCACAGCGTGGGTGGAAGCAGAAGACTTTGACCCACAGAAGAACACCGCTAAGTTTACCGTAACAAGTGCCGACGATGTTAAGAACATTTCGGGCATGAAGTCAGGCGACTACGTTAAGATTATCACAGGTACGGAGTTTATCGGTTTGGGTGATTGGCGTTATCAGCCAATGGGTATGTTTGGTACTTTGCGCTTTATCGTCGATCCATACAGCAAGGCACGCAAAGATAGCGTAGATTTCGTGCTCAACACGGACTATGCTACTAAGACAATCCGCCCAGAGGCCTTTAAGTTGGGCAAAGTCGGCGGTAAGAAGTAATCACAATTTATAAAGTTATAACGTTATGGCAGTAGTGAGTTTGGCACTTTTTAAGAAGCACGTAAGGGCTGATGATTTCGCCGATGATGACGAGTATCTGGAGCATCTATTAGAGACCGCAGAAAGCGCAGTTATCACGGCAACCAATAGAACCCAAGAGGAATTGGCGCAGATGGGTAACGGACATGATGTACCTACCCCCATAAAACACGCTATAATGATGTTGGGCGCACATTGGTATAATCAGCGTGAAAGTGTGAGTAACGTGCAGATGCACGCCGTGCCTGATTCGCTACAAGCCTTAATTAAACCCTATCGGAAATTAGCGGAATGAGAGCAGGAGAAATGAAATATCGTTTGCAGTTGTTGAAGCCTACGGCGACAACAAACGACTACGGCGAGGAAGCGACAACCTACGAGCCTATACGTACCGTATGGGCAGAGAGGAAGAAGCAGAGCGGAAACCGTAGCGAGGAAGTGGGCGAACATTTCCCCGACTATCGGGCCGAATTTAATGTGAGGGACGCACACCCGGTTAAAGAAAACTGGAGGGTGCAGCAGTTGGGCGGCTACCTTTATACGGTTGTTGCCATCATCCCAAACATTGATAGGGGTATGAACACTTTAGTTTGTGAACGAGTAAACGAGTAATCAAGTTATGGCAAATCAATACGACGATACGCAGTTGCAGAAGTTGTTTACCGAAATGGACGTTAAACACCGAAAGCGAGCCTTAAAAGGTGCTTTCAGGAGAGAAGCGAACCAAGTAAGGCGAACAGCTATTAACAATTTGCGCAGCTCATTACATAGCAACCGAGATTTGGAAAAAGGTATTAGGGCTATCGTATTTAAGAAAGCCGCCGGATTTCGTGTTACTATCGGCACGAAGAAAGCCAACCGAAAAACTGGAAAGGGCGAAAAAGGTATGCACATTAATCGCCAGGGACTAAAGAAACCTGTTTTGATATGGGCAGAGGGTGGAACGGAGCAACGAAAGACCAAGACCAAAACAAGGGTTTTTGTCAGGGAACGCCGAGGACACAATACCGGACGCATGAAACGATATGGCTTTATGCGTAAGACCCAAACAGATGTTAGGGACAAGGTAACGGCAGATTTGCGTAACGAGATAGTAGAAAGTGTAACTAAGACTGCAAATAAGTATGGCTGCAAATAAAACATCATTAAGCGCAGGTAGCATTATTCGTGATATGCTTTTGCAAGACCCCGAGGTAGCGAAGCATACTAAAAAGGTTTTCCCAGTTGCTACGGACACGGCGGTTTTGCCGTACATACTTTATCGTCGTGCCTCAATCGAGCAGAACCCGACAAAGGCAGGTTACCCCGGAGCTGATACCGTGACGATCGAGGTTATTTGTTATACCGAGAAGTACAGCGAGGGCGTGGAGTTAGCCGAGGCAGTAAGGGCGGCTTTGGACGGCAAGCAGGGCGAAAAGGACGGCTTAGTTATGCGCAGTTGTGTTTTGACTGATAGCGAAGAGGGCTACGATAGTGATGCCTATGCGCAGCAGTTAGTTTTTAACATTAAAATTTAGTAAGATATGAGTTATTGCAATGGTAGTAATATGTTGCTTTATTTGGGCGAAGATGCTTTCGGACATTGTACAACCCACACGGCAACAATGAACAGTGAGACCAAAGACCGTGCAGTTAAGCCAGCAGCAAGCAAAGCCAAGACTAACGGAATGTGGAAAGAAAAGGGCGTAACAGGTTTGTCTATTGCCATTTCAGCCGAGGGCCTCATCTACGATGGCGAGACCGAAGCAAGTTACCAAAAGATGTTGGCAGCGTGGAAGTCAGGACAGCCAGTTAAGATTAAGTGTATGCAGAGAGGTGAAAGCAAAAAGCCATATTTGGCAGGTAGCTTTATTATCTCATCTTTGGAACGTACCGACCCGGCGCAGGACGATAGTACTTATACTATCAATCTTGACAACAACGGCGAGCCGGACACACTCGACGAAACGGCGTTTACTGATAGTGCCGTGGCAGCATCCGAAGAACATACAGCATAACCCAGTTAATTAAGTTCATATATGAAAAAGGTTGAGATTAAAATCGGTAACGAGGTTTTCCCATGCCGTCAGACAATGGGCGCAATGCTTAGATTTAAGCAGGAAACGGGGCGAGAGGTTACAGAAATTGACGCTACAAGTTTCACCGATATTTGTACGTTCCTTTGGTGTTGCATCGTTTCAGCATCCAAGGCAGACGGCAAGAAATTCAAACTTTCTTTGATGGACTTTGCTGATAGTGTCAGCCCGGAAGATATGAACGAATGGGCTAAAGCTATGGGCCAGGCCAATGAGGAAGATGCCGAGACCGACGCAGACGAAAAAAAAAGTTTGCAATAAATGAAGTATTGGGCTTTGCTTTAGGTTGCATACGTCTTTCATACGATGATTTTTGTAGGCTAACGCCTGATGAATTTAACAGCGTATGCAAAGCGTACTTAGACCAAGAGCAAAGCCAATATAAAGACAATTGGGAGCGTATGCGTATGTTGGCGTGCATAACTATTCAGCCGCACGTTAAGAACAAACTAACGCCCCAAAAGCTATTACCGCTTACATGGGATAATCGTAGGAAGTCTAAGAAAGCGAAGACAGAACACATTACAGCCAAGGAAGCGGAAGAAAAGAGAAAACAAATTATCGCCCTATTGGGTGACAAATATTAAAGACTATGGCAGGTAAAAGTACTATATCCATAACGTTCAAATTGGACGGAGACGGTAAGGGGTTTAAAGACCTTTCGCAGAATGCGGACGGCCTTAAACAAGCCATGACCGCCGCTATTGTGGAAGCCGACAAACTCAAATCGTCGTTGATTAACTGGAGCCAAGGCGTACAGGCTTTGGGCGCAGTATCTAACGCCGTCAGTCAGCTAAATGGTACTTTGCAGGACATTACAGCCGATAGTAGAGCCTTTGGCGCAGCCATGAAAGCCGCTAACACGATGGCAGGTAAGAACGCCGAGGGCTTTGCGAACCTGAAAGGACAGGTAGCCGATTTATCCAAGACTTTGCCTATTGCACGTGATGAACTCGCAAACGGCTTATATCAGGTAATCAGTAACGGTGTGCCTGAAAGCAATTGGATAGACTACCTTAATAAGTCGGCTAAAGCATCCGTGGGCGGTATAGCCGATTTGGGCGAGACTGTAAAGGTAACATCTACCGTTATCAAAAACTATGGTTTGGCATGGGACGCAGCCGAAAGCGTGCAGGATAAAATACAGCTTACGGCGAAAAATGGTGTAACCTCATTTGAGCAGTTAGCCCAGGCACTGCCAAGAGTGACCGCCAACGCCTCAACATTGGGCGTAAGTGTCGATGAACTTTTGGCAAGTTTTGCCACGCTTACAGGTGTTAGCGGTAATACCAACGAGGTTGCAACCCAGATGGCGGCAATCTTTACCGCTTTGGTTAAGCCGTCAAGCGAAGCAACGGAAATGGCGGAAAAGATGGGTATTGAGTTTAATGCCGCTTCTATCAAAGCCGCCGGAGGTTTGCGTAACTTCTTAACACAGTTGGACGCATCCGTTAAGGAGTATGCTAACGCTAACGGAGTACTGGAGCAACAGGTTTACGCTAAGTTGTTTGGTAGTGCCGAGAGTTTGCGAGCCTTAACACCGCTTACTAATCAGTTAGCCGAGAAGTTCAGTGAAAACGTGGACGCAATGGCGAATAGTGCCGGAACCATCAACGCCGCCTACAACGAAATGAGTAGTACAGGCAGCGCAACCACACAAATGCTGAAAAACCAATTAGGCGCAATAACTGATGTAGTAGCCGGGTTTGTTGGTGGAGCGATGCCAATACTTAGTTTTACTTCACAGTTGGGTATAACCGCTATGAGTATTACAAGTTTGGTTAAGACCCTTAAAGCCCTGAATATCCAACAAGGCATTTTAACGATACGCTCAAAGGCAGGTGGCGCAGCGATGCTTTTGTTTGGACTTAATGCAAGCCGATCAGCAGCGTTTACACGTGTCTTTAGTGCAGCTTTGAAAAGTGGTGCATATTCGGCAACCGCTTTCAAAATTGCCCTTAAAGGTTTGATGATTACCACCGTGGTAGGTGCTGCAATCGTAGCGGTAACGTCTGTTATTGAATATTTCGTTAATAAGACCGATGAGGCTACCGACAAGACCAACGAGTTTAGCGAAGCCGAAGACGCTTACAAGAATGCAGCGGCAAGTACTAAGGTTGAGTTAGACAAAGAAATTAAGGCTTTGGGCGACCTCATTACTGCTAAAAAGGACACCACCGACGCAGTAAACCACCTTAACGCCGTGTATGGTGATTTGTTCGGGAGCCATAAGACAGCATCCGAGTGGTACGATACATTGACACGCAAAAGCCAGATATACGTTAAGCAAATTGGCTACGAGGCACAAGCAAAGGTGTTGGCTACAAAGTTGGCTGAAAAGCAAATCGAGTTGGAAGACAATTACGCTAAACGCCGTGAACTTTGGAAAGCCGGAGGCGCACAGAAGACCACCAAGCGGACAATAACCAACCGATCAACGGGAGGCGACAGCTACGAAGTTGTTACAACGGAAGATACTAAGGAGTATGCCGATTTGAAAGACAGCGCAAGGGGGCTGATACCGGAAATCCAAAGTTTGCAAAGACAATTGGGCATAGCTCAAAAGCACATGGCCGATTGTTCTAAGCAGATGGCGGCGGTTGATGCTAAGATGGGACATAACAACAAGACCGTTAAGGTTAGTGCAATGACCTATCAGCAGGTAGCGGACGCAATCGAAAAGACAGAAAAGAAACTTAAAAATACGACTGATAGCAAGGAAATAGCCAAGCTAAAGGCGTATAATACGGAATTACACAACCGTAAAAAGTTATTAGATAAATCGTTGGGCTTTGATACGTTCAAGGGTAATAAGAGCGGCAGCGGCAAGAAAAACAAGCCAGTTGCAGACCCTAAGACCTACGAACAGTTAAGTACTAATATCGAGTACTACAAAAAGAAGCTCACCACGGCGAGCACCGCCGAGCAAGAAAAGATAAGGGCGAATATCCAAGCATGGGAGAAAAAGAAAGCGGCTATCGAGTTAGCCCAGAAAGCCGCCGAGCGACCAACCGAAATCAAGACGTTGCAAGACGTTGAAAAGGAATTGGACTATTTGCAGACCCTACGAAAGACCGCCAATAAGAATGATTTGGCAGGTATTGACAAACTGATAAGCAAAACCGAGTTGTTGGGCGCAGCTATGCAACGCCCGGCTAAGTTGGAGACCTTACAGGACATCGACAAGGAAATAGAGTACCAACAGAAGTTGAGGGCTACGGCATCTAAGGAAGCTATAAACGGAATTGATGCAGAAATCAGTAAGTTGGAAACTCTAAAGAACTATATCGAAAATGCCACGGTGATAGATACACCCGACAGCGCATTAAAGACGTATGAGCAGCTTAATATTAAGTTGGCGTACTATAATGAATTGTTGGAGAAAGCCACCGAGGAACAACGCCCGGAGATACAAAAGCACATTAACGATATTGAGGGTATTAAGAAAGCATGGGACGATAGTTTAGCCGCTTTGAATAAGCCAGCCGACATTACCCAACTTGATACCATCGAGAAGTTAGATGAGGCAGTAAGGTATTATCAGGAGCAGCAGAGCAAGCAGAGTGCCGACGAAATCCAAAACACACAAAGGACGATCGACGCTTTGGAAGCGAAGCGAAAAGCGATGCAAAGGGGTATTGAAATACCATCAATGCAAAAAGAGATAGCCGAGATTAACGGACTTTCTAACCGAGAGTTTAAGATCAAGGTTAAGGGTATTGGCTTTGATGCACTAACCGATAAAATCCGAGAACTGCAAAAGCAGCTCAACGATACCAACAACCCGGTAACGGACGGACAGCGCAAGGACATCGAGGAAATGATTAGCACTTATGAGCAATGGCGCAAATCTTCTATTTCTTCTTTCGACACCGTAAAGTCTGGTTGGGACGGCATCAAGGGAATTGGCGACAGCATCAACAGCATAACCGACGCTTTGGACGGAAACGGAAACGCATGGCAGAAAGTAACCGCTATCGTGGACGGCTTTATACAACTGTATGAGAGTATCAGCGCAATAGTAGGTATTATTGATATGCTAACGACCGCCTCAACCGCCCATGCCGCAGCTAAGACCGGAGAGGCAGCAGCCACAACCGCCACGGCAACCGCCCAGGGAGTTGAGACAGCAGCACAGACGGCAGCAGCGGCGGCGATGGTTCCAGTTATTGCCGCTAACAAATTGGCGACCGCCTCATATATGGAGTTAGCCGCAGCAATGTTTTTTGCTGCCCATGCCTCAATACCATTTGTCGGCTTTGGCATAGCATCCGGTTTTGTCAGTGCCGCAACGGCGATGGTGGAAGCTATCGGAGTAATGCCATTTGCGAAAGGTGGTGTAGTGTCGGGGCCTACGTTGGCTTTAGTCGGTGAGTATGCCGGAGCAAGCAACAACCCGGAGGTTATCGCCCCACTTGATAAGCTACGTAGCATGATACAGCCACAGGGCGGTATCGGTGGAAACGTTCGCTTTGAAATCGAGGGCAGAAAGTTAGTTGGGGTAATATCCAATACAACGAGAGTAGCCGCCAAGAGCGGCAGAAAGTCAAACTTTTAATTAGTAGTTAATATGTATATACACGGCAGTTTTCTAAGTCAGCAGAGCGATACGATAACGGTACACATCGTTACTGGGAACGATCGCACGCAGACTATTGAAATAGGTACAGAAAAGGCAGATGTATATTTTAGTGAGGATCCGGCAGAAATCGAAAACGAGGTAAACGACACTTTCGATGTGCTTTTGAGAAATTCGGCTAAAATAAGATTGCTTTGCGGCAACCTGATTAAAGACCTTTTTAGTACCTCATGCCGTGATGCAGTCGTAAACATCTATAAAAACGATACGTGTATCTTTGCCGGGTTTATCGAGCCACAAACTTTGTCGCAGCCATATAACGACAGATGGGACGAACTGGAATTAAATTGCATTGATGCGCTTAGTGCTTTGCAGTATAGCAAGTATAAGAACGTGGGCGCATTGGGCGTTATCTATGCTTTCGTCAAGGCAGAGGCAGCGCAGCGTAGTTTTTACGATATTGCCACCGAGATACTGCAAGGTGTTACCGAGGGACTGGATATATTGGGCAACCAAAATATTAAATTCTGGTATGATGGCAGCAAGGCAGTTGATGCACAGACCGCCAACCGCTATCAGGTATTTAGGCAGCTTTCTATATCTGATTTGTTGTTTATGGGCGATGATGAAAGCGATGTTTGGCAGCAAGACGGAGTGTTGGAGGAACTTTTGAAGTACCTTAACTTACATATCGTGCAGGACGGCTTTAACTTCTATATCTTTTCGTGGGAATCCGTCAAGGCGACACCCGATAAGATTATTTGGCACGACATCGTAGCCAACGGCACTAAGACAACAGCGCAGCAAGCCGTAACAATCGCTTTGGCTAATGTAGCCGATTGCGATACCACGATAAGCATAGGCGACGTATATAACCAACTTCTATTAACCGCCAAGGTGGAAGACATCGAAAGCGTGATAGAAAGCCCATTGGACGATGATTTGTTGGATAGTCCATTTACCAATAAGCAAAAGTACCTCACCGAGTATTCAAGCGATGGCGAGGGAAGCCGAGCGTATAACGCTATGAAAGCAATGGTTAATGACAAAAGCACCGATTACGATGCAGGTACGATTACAGATTGGTATGTGCAGGTAATGCGTAACAAGCAGTGGAGTTTTCCGATGAAAGGTAATACCGCTGTTGATTTGGTGCAATATTTCGGAGCAGACGGCACGAACCAACACGCTTTGCCTATGTGGTTGGGAACGTCAGCAGGTGCAGCCATATTGGCTTTAGGCAGCGTGAAGCAGTACACGGCGAAGAACGACAACAGCCCAACGTCAAAGGTTAGTATGACTAATTATTTGGTAGTATCTGTTAATGGCAATGCCAATAACGATGAATCCCAGGCCCGACCAAATGCCGATACCATCAAACAAAATATACCATACGCCGTGTATAATGGCAATAACGCAGGTGGTGTTTTTTCACCGTCAGACGAAAGCACAACCAACTATATTGTTTTGTCAGGCAAATTGGTACTTAACCCGATAATGGAAGTTACGGGGACTTTCAGCAAAATGCGTGAAAAAATGGGGCACTCTATAGCGGAAGACCCTAATTTTAAGCCGAGTGGTGGAGGTGGTAGTGGAGGTGTGCCCCCTTATTTTTGGCATAAGACCGTACCAAGCCGAAACAATGGTGATGGACGCTATTACACTCGCCGATATTGGAAAGCTACCACACCAAGCGAGGAAGCCACATGGAATGAGGGTAAAGACGATGGGTTTTACCCATACACCGGGGAAGGCCCAGAGGAGTACGAATTTAAGTACAGTGCCGTGGGCGATGGCACGGACACCATAAGCAAGGTAGCCGTATTAGCCTGTATGTTGGTGATTGGTAACAAATGCGTAGTGGAGAAGACACCCGACAACGACCAAGGCGACACAGATAAAAATGGAATTCCAATACCATATACCAATGTGGTGGGTGAAGCCTATAAAAACTTTGTCTGGAAAGAGTTTAAGGAGCGAAGCGAGTGCAGCAGTGATGATGAATATTATCAGCAGTCGTTTACGATTGGCTTTGACCCTAAGATAGGCGATAAGTTGATAGGCACGGAGTTCGATTTGCAGAAAACTTTTTCCTACAAAGTGGGCATAGATGCCGAGGGTATCGGTATTCCAATTCGCAAAAAGGACAAAGTTAGCGGTGCAGTTAGGTTTATGATATTAGGCCCTGTAAACGTTACGTGGGACGAAATCACACGCCGCCACCCTACCTTTTTCAGGCACACCAAATGGGGAAAGAACACAATACCGCTGATGGCTCATGTTAGTAGCATCCTGATAAAGTCGTTTGAGGTTAAAGTTTATAGCGATAATGGACTAATCAGCAATGGCAATAATGATAACGATATTATCTATATGAGCGACACCAAAGAAACCTTTGTGAACAAAAAGGATGATTTGGAGTTTAAGATAAATTCGGCATTGACCGCCACAGAGTGCGCTAAGTTGGGAGTTAGCAATACGGTGAAGTTATCCACGCCGTTGAATATATCAACCGGGGACGGAGTGTTAGAGGTGTACGACCGAAACGGCAACGTTAAGGCGAAGCCCGAACAAATCTACGTAGATAGTTATTATACTGAATACCATAAGCCACGTATCGTAATGGAACAGAAACTAAGAGACATTGATAATGTTGTTAGTCTGTTTAACCATTATCGCCACGAGGCTTTGGGCAAAGAATTTTTCGTGCAGGGCATCGGCAGAAACCTTATTGAGGGACGTGCCGACCTCACATTAAAGGAGATTGGCACATGATCGACGTTAAGCAGATAGCAAAACCCAGGAACAGCGGCAGCGGTGGGGTATCCCCCGGAGGCGGTAGCTATGGAAGTATCGGCAAAATGGCCGAGGAAGCCAAGCACGCAGCCAAAGCCGATATAGCGACACACGCAGAGCAAGCCGAGTATGCAAACCGTGCCGGATATGCGAGCCGTGCCGCATATGCTGATAGAGCCTACGACCTTACAGAGGACAGCCCAGTTAATGACCGCTTTTTGTCAAAGATAGCCGCCGACATAGCGCAGGGGCATATTACGTTTCAACAAGGCTTAACGGCTATTGGTTTGGCGGTCTTCAAGGACGGCGCACACTTTGGCGAGTTTGTCAAATCCCTGTATGCAGGTAAGGGCGCAGGTATTGACGCACAAGGTAACGCCGAGGTGGAAAGCCTAAGAGTGCGCAGCTACTTTGAGTGTCTGGAATTGATAGTAAACCGATTGTCAGCAATCGAGGGCGACCAACTTCTAACAGAAGCGGACACAATCGAAAGCGTGGACGATTTGGGCAATGGTTGTTTTGGTTTGCACTTGAGAAGCAAATGGGACGGATATTTTACCGCCCAAGCCGAAAACAATGTGCTTAAAGGTATCATCAATACTTTGGCGCAGGGAAGCGGAAAGTATTACACGGCATGGTTTAGAGTTAATAGCGTTAATACCGCTAACAACTACATAGAGGTGACGCAGTACCCGGACAAAGAAGTACCAAGCGGCAAGAACTACCCACCGTGTGAAATGATGAAGATTGCACGATATGGAAACCAAACGGACACGAAACGCCAAGATTGTTTGTACCTGTCGAGCACAGAGGGGCGAATCGCCAAGCTAAAGGGAGTGACTAAGCCGATTTTGGATAACGCCAACTATGGTGCAGCTTTCGGAAGTTTGCCCGAATTTGTGTACGAGTTATTGGACGATAACGGCAACCCATTACCAATACGTGACGGTTTGGACTATATGTATATACCGGGTATCGTCACAATGGATATTATCAGGCTTAACAAGTGGACTGGTAAGCCGTTGGTTACGTATGTGGATCGTGGGGCGTGGATGCAAAGCGATAAGTACTATTGTGATGCCATCAACCCGGACACCGGAGAGTATGAGACATCAGACGTATGGTTTAATGGCTGCAAGTATAGATGTTGCAAGAACCTCACTAAGACAGCCCCGGCATGGAACAATACCGATTGGGCGATGATTGAGGGAAACCCAGACTTTGCCGTAGATTTCCAAGAGCCTGAAAGTATCTTAGACCCGGACAAAATAGATCTCACGCTAACCATCGTGGCGACCCTGTATAATATGAATATCACAGACGATATTTTGGACGCAGACGTAATGTGGACGAGATACAGCGAGGACGCAGAGGGAAACGAGAGAACGGCAAGCGACAATGTTTGGAGTTTGCGCCACGCCAATACCGGAAAGTCTTTGCACCTCACAGCCGAGGATATGGATTTTAACGGCTATATGCCTAAAGTTATACGCTTTACGGCTACCGTTACTTTACGTGACGGCATGGGCAACGAAGCAGCAACGGCGGCAGTCAGTTACGAGTATTAATTTAAACATAGCGCAGTTATGAAGACAAAAAGATTTGATTTCAACTTTAAGCCACTGCAAATTAATGTTAGCATGGTGGTTGAGGGCGGCGTATCGGATAGTCAGAACTACGACGCAGACACCGACACATATACGCCAGATTACACCATAGACGCATCTAACTTGATAGTGCAGCCGAATATCGGCAGACTTGACAAAGACGAGGTTTTAACGCCGGGCTTGATTAATCAAGACCTCACTAACGTAGTCTGGTATGAGGTGAACAAAGGGGCAGCCGACACCCTGATAGATAGCACTAACCTGGACTTTGAGGTAGTCAGCAAGGGTGCAAAAGCAGGACGTATTAGGATCAAGAAGAATGCCCAACCGCAGATACCTATGAATCTACGATTTGAAGCGGACTACAAAGACCCACGTACTAATCAGATACACCACATCATCAAGCCGTACCAAGTGCAGTGCAAGAACGCCACAACATATACGCCACTTCTGGTATTGGATGCCGCCGCCCAAACTATCTACAACCCATTGAGCGACCCGGACACGCAGACGGTACACGCATCATTGAGATTGGGCGTTAATGAGTGCCCGGAGAATAAGCGTTTGTTTGTTTGGGAGGTAATGAGAGAAGACGGAACATTTACCGCCGTAGGCAGCGACACCACGTTAGACTATGACGTAGAGGTAGCAGCAGACGGAAACAGTTGTACCGTTAATCGTAGCCTCATGGGTGCAGAACTCTATTTGCGATGCAGGGCGAAGTATAGCCCGGACGGAAACCCAAGCAGCGTAACACTATCGGACAACGCCCCTACTAAGTTAGTGGCATTTATTCGTAGAATCCCAAAATTTGAGTACGACATCGGCGAACTACCTACCAACCTACCAAGCGGTTTGTTAGAGATTGCGCCAACGGCGAAGATTTGGAACACTAACGGCATGATCGACAACCCGGAACGTGAGTTATTGTCGCTTTGGTATGTTGCGACAAACGCCCAGTCAGGAACGCTTAACTATTCGCTTATAGCGCACGGAATGACACCGACGCTTTCGACCGATAAGGTTAGCCAGACGTTAGGCGGCGTTTATGGTTTAGACGTTAAGGACGTTGGCCCGGCGTGTGCATGGGAAGATAGCGACGGCGCAGTATTCGTTGATGCAGACGATAACGTAATATTAATCAAATAACAATTTAATCAATATAAGATTATGGCAAGATACATTAAAGCAAATCCATTGGTTGCACGATACTTGCAACTGGAGAATGACCGTAACATGGTGAGCGATGGCAACTATCTTTTTTGGCAAAATGATATGTTGAAGTTTGGCCCACTAACCCAACTTAACGACATATTGGTTAAGATTGGAGGTATTGCACTTATGCCGCATGAGGCGAGAAGCGAGCAGGACGGCACTATTTGCCGACCTTTGCCAATGGCTACCGATGAACGCTTCCAGCAGCCTATTAAGGCTAACGTTAATGATGCTATCGTAGGTGACAACACCAACACCGAGCAGGGCGCAGATGGCGAGGGCGAGAACACAGAGAGCACCGACAATGGCGGCAACAGCAACGAGGGCCAGGCCAACGAGGAAAATGCGGAGGGCGACCAACAGCCGGAAGCGTCAGAGAGTGAGAAAACAGAAAGTAAAACCAAAAAGTAAGGAACTATGAGCGAAGCGAGTACAACCAGAACGATTAAGTTTATTGCGAAAGCAGGAACTTATACGGCATTGATCATGTGCCCAGATGGTGACATCTACCAAGAATGGGAGGGCATGGAATCCGACGTTACTAAGGTGTTCCCTAACTTTGAACAGACAAAGCCGAAACTTAACTTTGTCTGCATGAGTAGCCGAGTAGCCGAGGGAGTGGCAACGCCTGATAGTATGCAGTACTTTTTTAATGGTACGAAAATCGAGTTTAACGGCGATACGTCAAGCGGCATTTTTGCAGGCTACTTTAAGAAGTTTGCGCCAAGTGGCGACAACATCTACTATGGTTTGCAGATTGTTAAGAATTTGGTAAAAATCGCAGGTTTTGCCCCGGTAACTATCAAAATGGTGGCAGCTATAAGTTATGGTACGCAAAGCGATAATATCCAAGCTACCTATACAATCCCAGTGCAGAAAGCAACAGGTACAAGTTATCGTGTTACCATCGTCGCAGGAGATAACAAGGGCTTTGTTATTACCGACAAGGGCGGCAGTTGCGTTTTAAAGGCGATGGCATACCAGAACTACGAGGAAATCACCAAAGATTTAACCTACGTGTGGGAGAAGATGGGGGCCAGTGGTTGGGAGGTAATCAACGGCCAAACCGCCCAGACGCTTACAGTGTCAGGCAGCAGTATAGACACATACGGCGAGTATCGAGCAACTGTTAATCGTAGTGGTGTTGAAATCGGTAAGGACATACAGGGCGTTATGGACGCATCCGACCCCTACGACATCGACGCACGCCCAACACCGGAAGACGAGGCGATAAGCGAGGACGAGAGCGGCAACGGCAAAGTAACCTATACGCCGTGGATCGTCAAGCGTGGAACGAACACGCAAGCAATCAAAAACGCTAAGTTTTTCTTTGTCGTGAAAGATGCAGCAGGTGTTTACCTGAATAGTGACAGCGAGCGAAAAACAGCGATTGCAAGCTATGCCGTAACACGTGCTATGTGTTTGCAAAGTGGTGGAGACATCAGCGTAACGATAACATCAGAAAGTTAAGCCTATGGGTGTGTCAATAACAAGAATAGTTAAGTTTATACGCAAGGGAAAGGGCGTAATTGTCGCCCAATCCCGAAACGTATATAACTATACCTACAAAGAGTGGACGCAGTTCTACGGACTTAGTGGGCGGTCAGTCAATTGGGACGGAATCATAAATGTATCTGATTTTTCCGTAGGTGACACAATGGTTATTAATGGCACGGTATCAGACAAACAACGTATTACCATCAGTCTTTACGCTAAAGTAACGACCATCAACACAAACCGGGCTATAATAACGGCTCAATCACTATACTACATTGCAAGTGGTGAGAATGGAGAAGACGGAAACGATGGCATAGACGCAATAACCATTGACATTACACCGCCGATCATTTTACACAAAAAGACGGCCACCAATACCTCATACGCAGTTACCATTAAAGTATTTGAGGGTACAAGGCAACTGATAAGTAGTAACGGCAGTGGAAGCAGCTTTAAGTGTAACGTGGATACATCTAATTTCCCGACGGGTTTAAAAGGGAACACAGTAGCAGGCACAAATGTTTATACGCTTATTTTGGTGGTAGAAGCAAATTCCAATCCAAGCAAAGATATAGCAATATCTATTGTTTGTAGAGGCGTAACGCATAAACGCACCGTGTCATTTAAGACTGTAGCCGATGGGCAACCCGGAGCCAAAGGCGACAGAGGCCCGGCACTACGAGGCCCACAAGCGTGGAGCGATTGCGCCGTAGGCTATATGTTTCAGTCAGGAGCAAGTGGTGAGGAATACAAGGACGTAGTTTTGTACGGTGGCAACTATTATTCGTGCATCAAATCGCACACCAAGACTGCAAGCAACAATCCAGGAAGTGCAACCGACACCAATAGCGGACTTTGGAAGTTAGCCGACAAATTTGAAATGGTGGCTACAAAGATACTGTTAGCGCAGTATGCCTTAGTGAAAAACTTAGGTGTGGAGGCGATCGACATGAAAGACGCTAACGGTAACATCATCTTTCAGGCGAAAGACGGCAACGTTACTTGCAATAGCGGTACGTTCACAAATGGCACGTTCACAAATGTAAAAGTTATCGGCTCAATACGAAATCCGTTCAATTTGGCTAATGATAGCTTTGATGTTGATTACAGCGATAATGTGGCTATGCTTAGTAGCGGCGGCGGTTGGTTAGATGCCTATTCTATGCCGTGGGACGTAAGCCAGAATGGAAGACGACTAACCATTGTAAACTACAAATGGGGCAGTACAATGGCGCAAGGTCAAGCCGCTATTAGTGCGCCAAATGGCAAATACTTCTTTGAGGATGGAATCCAAAAAAGCAAGTTAAAAGTTAGCCGTGAAATTGTGGAAATGATAGGCTACGGCACTACTACGGAGTTCTACGGTTGGATTGTGCTAAATCGCATTGACTTAATGACAAGTCAAAAGTATGGGCATTGTTTAAAGGCTTTGGCATTTGGCACGGTATCGGGCGGAAACAGTAGTAGCAGCACATCAATAACAAGCAATACGTTTGATGGCAGCAAACTAACGGTAGCCCGACAATCTGAAGGACTTTATCGGGTGTTTTTTCCGAGTACGTGGTTTACTTATACAAGTAATTGCCGTGTAATATTAACCGGGCGAGGTGTATGCTACGGTGCAAGTAGCCCAGTAAAAGCCACTATGCACTCATTGGGTAACGGTTACTTTGATGTAGTCGTATCAGACGATGCAAGCCGAAACGATGGCAGCTTTGATTTTATAATTTATAATGGGTCAGATTTTGACATATTAAAATAGTAGTAATTATGGCAGTAAAGAAAACAAAAAAGTTGAGCGGTCAGGCAACAGTAACGACCATCAACACAAACCAGAAAATTCCGGTAACGGACGCAAACGGAAAGGTTACGCTTATCTCATTGGCGAACCTCAAAACCGCTTTGTTGGCAGGTATGAACCTTAACGGCTTATACGATGGTATCTTTATCATGTATCACCGTAAGAGCGATAATTACCCACTCATGGTTAAGCCTCATAAGTGGACATCGTTACAGAACAGCGGCGAAATTGCCGACGGCGTGGTAGTTGTCGAGGGCGGCAAAATCTTAGTCGTGGCCCCTACCGAATCAACTTCTAAGCTAACGTGGAGTAGCGCAGCTATCAGCGGAGGCGGTACGACAACAGGCGATCGTGTAATAGCGATGAACGATTGGAACGGTAAGGCGAACACGGCGGCTACCATCAAGGCAAGCAAAGCCGATGCCATCACCAATACGGCGCAGTATGCACCGGGCTACTGCAATCTGTATAGCCGTGCAAACGCTAACGGCAAAGGTTTGACAGCAGGTAAATGGTGGTTGCCATCGTTGGGTGAAATGTTTATGATTTATGCCAACATGACAAAAATCAATTATGCTTTGTCCCTGATTACCGGAGCCACCCAGTTAGTCGAGGATTGGTATTGGACTTCTACCGAGGGCAGTGCTACCTACGCATGGGGTCTGTACCTCGACGACGGTAATCCGGGCGGTTGGTTCACTAAGGCCAGCGACGCGGGCGGAGTTAGGGCAGTGTCAGCATTTATTGTTTAATTCTTAATTTCTTAGTCTTTAACCTTTAGGTACGGCGAAAGCCGTACCATTATAAGGCAATTTAATAAACAAGCAATGGCGGTAAAATTAGTTTCAAGTACAAAGATTTATTTAGATGCACGCAAGTTGTTAGACATCATTTTGGATATAGTACCCAATTTCCCACGTGCCTACAAATTCACCATCGGGGCAAAGCTGCAAGAAATTGGCGTTAATCTGATGCAGGAGATAGCGGCGGCGTACATCAATAAGGACAAAGCCGAGACAGTAAAGCACCTAACCGAGTTTCAGGCAGAGTTTGAGACAATGAAAACGCTAATGAGAATTGCCGGAGAAAGGGAGTGGATAAAAGGCAGAGGAAAGTTTGCAAATATTATCGAGTTAATGGACGAAATAGGTAAACAATCGTCAGCGTGGAAAAACAAAGTAGTTAATACACTTTGTAGCCAGAATCGGAATGTTACGACAGACCGAGAGCGCAGTTTTCCGTAATAAATGGGGTTTATGCCGTCATTTACGGCTAAGAACAAGATAATAGACCACAGATTGCGGCCACCGAGAACAGTGCTACCAACGCATGGAATCTGAACCTCAACGACGGTAATACGAACAATTGGAACACTAAGGCCAGCAACACGAACAGAGTTAGGGCAGTGTCAGCACTATTTACAGAAGACAGAAACGTGACAAATGATAATATACAATGGTAACGACAGAGTGGCTTTTAGATGCTTACTTTGATTGCCGTCATAGCAAAAGACGAACAGCAAGTGCAGTAGTTTACGAAATGGACTACGAAAGCCGTTTGATTGCTTTGCGTGATAGAATCAATAACCGAACGTATCAACCGGGTAAGTCTATTTGCTTTGTCGTAACACGCCCAAGATACAGAGAGGTATTTGCAGCATCCTTTGAGGATAGAATCGTACACCACTACATAGCTTTGCGCCTAACGCTACTATTTGAGGAAATATTTAGCGAGCGTACATTTAATTGTAGGAAAGGCAAAGGGCAGCTTTATGGTATTAATACACTGAAAGAAGATATAAGGCAGTGCAGCAATAATTATACGGAAGATTGCCACATTATGAAACTTGACTTAAAAGGTTTCTTTATGAGCATCGACAAAAAGTTATTGTCTGAAATGGTAGATCGTTTTATAGTCAGGTACTACAAGGGCGAAGACATAGACGATTTGCGCTACCTTTGCCGTGTCGTTATTTTACACAGCCCTGAAAAGAATTGTGAACGGCACAGCCCTTTGAGCTATTGGGAGAAGTTGGATAAGAACAAATCACTATTTACAAATGGTGAGGGTAAGGGCGTAGCCATCGGCAACCTGTTTGCCCAGATATTCGCAAACTTCTTACTTAATACGCTTGATTGGTTTATCGAAAATGAGGGTATAGAACATCATGGCAGGTATGTGGACGATTTCTATTGCATCCATAAGGATAAAGAAAAGCTATCGGCGTTAATGCCTAAGATACGTGAGCTATTAGCCAAGTTAGGTTTACGACTGAATGAGAAGAAGTTTTATTTGCAACATTACAGCAAAGGCGTGGAGTTTACCGGGTCAATAGTCAAACCCGGGCGTGTCTATACCTGTAACAGAACAATAACAAACTTTGTCGCAGCGGTCAGACGGCTAAACAAGGCTAACAACGAGCGTCAGGTATTACACGCAGTATGTAGTATCAACTCATATTTAGGTTTGCTACGGCATACCAACGAATACGCCACACGTCGCAAGGTGTTAAACATGATTGAGCCGCACGTATTCAAAGAATATGTGTACATCAAAGGGCACTACGAGGTATTGGCAATTAAGAACAAACATAAATTGAGGTATCAAACAATGCAGAGAATTAGAAATGGCGACTACTGATAAAGACCCCATTACCCTATCATCCGATAGGTTAGATATGGACTTATTTAGATTGCTACTTACAAGGTATGTAGTAGTGACCGAGCAGCGAGACGGCAAAGTGATTTACGAACTTAACAGCATCGAGCATCATGCAGATAATTGAAATAGTAGTATCGGTTATTACCGCTTTGGGTGGTTGGGAAATGATTAAATATGTAATGAATCGAAAGACCAACCGCCGAAAGGAGGAAGCCGAGGCCGACAACGTGGAATTTAACGTTTTGCGTGAGGCTATGGACTTTTTGCAAACTCAACTCAAAGACAAAGAGCAAAGATTTGCAGAGCAGACCGATTTAGTGAGAAAGCAGAATTTAGATATTTTGCAACTCAACAAGGAAAAGGCGCAGTTAGAATTAGACTTACAACGCTATAAGTGTGTAATTAAGGGTTGCGTTAAGCGTGACCCACAAAATGGTTATTAATATGAGAAAGATTAATGAGATCATCGTACATTGTACGGCAACCGCCGAGGGCAAGAACTTTAAGGCGGCAGACATCGACCGTTGGCATAAGGCTAAAGGTTGGAACGGAATCGGCTACCATCATGTAGTAGATTTGGACGGAACGGTAGAACCAGGCCGACCAGAAAGCGAGGTGGGGGCACATTGCCTGAAACACAACGCTAATAGTATTGGTGTGGTGTATGTGGGTGGTTTGGCATCCGATGGGAAGACACCAAAGGACACCCGAACACCACAGCAAAAGGCGGCTTTGGTAAAGTTGCTTACAGAGTTAAAGCACCGTTACCCTATTGCCACGATCCGCGGACACCGAGACTTTGCAGCCAAGGCGTGCCCATCGTTCGACGCTACAAAAGAGTACAAAGACATTAAGTAATAAGCCGATGAAGAAGTTTATAACTATCTGTATGTGCCTGTTAGCCCTGTTTGGGCTGATAGGCTGCAAGACAACAAAAAAGGCGGTATCGGAATCATCCACAACTACAAGAGAGGAAACCGACACCACCAAGTTAGCAACCGATAGCATCCACGTAGGTACTATCAAAACCGACAACCGGACCACGCTAACGTATTTTAGCGATTGGGGGTATATCGAGTTTACCAATAACGGCGGTACGCTCACGATCGACACTTTGGGCAACCTGAAAGCCGATGGCGTGAAGTCATACCAACACGGCAAGAAAGCCGCCCAGAAGCAAGCCGAGAATATCACCCAGAGCAAGGACAGCACCGACACCCATAAGCTGCAAGCAAATGGGGTGCAGAGCCGAGACAAGCAACAAGCCAACAGAGAGCCACAGAAACAAGGCGTGAAAGCCTTAAAATGGTATCAGCGTAAATTTACCATATCGGCTTTTTTATGTTGCGTAGCGGCGATTATTTACACTATATTCTTATATCTACAGAGAAAAAAATAAAATCTGTTTTCTTAATAGTGAAAGCCCGACATAAGCCGTGAGGTTAGTGCCGGGCGATTTACTATTTTCCAAATACGTAGTCAATCACTTTTCGGTTTGCTTCGTCTATTTTATCACGGCTAAACTTTATATACACACCTGTAATCTTAGAGCCGTGAACGTGTCCGAGGGCTTCACTTATAGTGTCCTTTGGTATATCTAAATCAGCGGCATACGTTGCCCAGGAATAGCGGCCCCAATATGATGTAATTTCTTTTTCTATTGGTTTCATTATTGGCAAATGGTTTTTTGTGTACTTTGGTTTGCCGTTGGCATCTACCTCAATGGGGCCTATACGTCTTAAACCCTCATTTAGATGTATCAGATAATTGGTATGTGATTTGTAGCGGTCAAACGGTGAAAGAAGATGCTTTTTGCCCTTATATCGCTCAATTATTTCCGCCGCTTCTGGCTCAACCTTAATACTATAAAGTTTACCTGTTTTTGCCCTACGGTATTCTATACGACCATCAATGTAGTTTGCAGGTGTTAAGTTAGCTAAATCTTTCATGTTAATACCCACCAAATAAATAATAAGTAAAAACATATCTCGATACTCGCTATCTGTTTTGTTAAGCTGCAAACCCATCATTAGGCGCAATTTGTCAATTGGCACAACCCTCATTGCTGTTTCTTCTGTTGGTATGTGGAAGTTACGAAAAGCATAGTTTTGGGTAATGCCATCATCTATTGCAAAGTTTATCACATTGCGTAAGTTACGTAAGTGCATAGCACGACTATTGACGCAAAGCCGTGGCATCGAATTTTGAAAGCCGATTATCCATGTTTTGTTAATCTCGTTGAAATGGACTAAATCGGCATCCCCACAATACAAATTTACTTTTTTCAAAGTTTGTTCAAATAACATTTTTGTACCACCTGTTTTTGTGTCGATCACCTTTCTAAACATTGCGCCTAAAGTTGGAACGCCTACCGTTGGGGCATCCAAATCCATATTAGCAAGCATTTGGCGAAGTTGGGGAGGCGTAAGTTTTTGCCAAAGCCCCTTTTCTCGTAACTCCAATATACGGTTACTTACTTGCGTTAATAGCATTTGCAGCACGCTATTAATTTTACGTGCGCCTTTGCCTATACATTGTTTTGTAGTGGCATCCCATTCGTCTGACTTCAAAAATATGCCTGTTGCTATATAGATGTTTGTACCATAGCCGACACAGATTTGCACCGGGTACGTACCATCTTTTAATGCCCTACGTGTGTCAAGTCTAATATTTGATTTTGCCATATTGTTTTGCTTTGTCTTTGCTTATTATTTGCTGAAAAATGCGCCCAAATATACCAAAATATACCATAAAAACAGCCACCAACGGCATATTTTTACGATTATTTAGGAAATTGGCGATACTGCCAATTTGCTGAAATTTTCTTTTTAATCATTGATTATCAGTTATTTATAAGCAAAGAAACAGCTTTCTAAAGCCACAAGCGGCAGTGTTCCTCCAATGATTTATTTGTATAATTAGCCATAATTGGAAGAAGCAATTCTTCTGCCAATCCCTCTACCATAATTACCTTACTGGCAAACAACATGTCTGATTTCGTCGCATCCAAAAATCTTTGCACATACTTCTTTGATATATCTCCATCGGCATTATTAGCAAATACGCGACTTGGATAACATACGCTAACCCTACCTGGGATTTCTGAATGGAGGCAAATCATATCATCCAATTGCAAAGCAGAAGTTATCTGCGTAGAATGAGTTGTGACAAATATCTGTCTTGCTCTATGATACTTTTCATGATTTTCCTTCAAAAACTTCAAGAACTTATATTGCATGGCTGGATGAAGGTGAGCCTCTGGTTCCTCTATCAACAATACAGGAAACTGTTTTGCACTACTACCAAGATACTGACCATCCGTATCAGCCTGCATTTTAGCCAAAAGAAGTGAGATAAATATCAGATTATTGTATCCCAAACCATTATTTTGAATAGGAATATCAAAACCTGTTTGATACTTCACAATCAAACGCAAAGCATTAAAAAGGTCATAATCACTAAATTCCCCCGAAAAATCAGGTTCTGCCCCATTGAAAGAAGCACCTGTATCTTTAGCGTACTCCAACATTTTATCCTTTCCTGTCTGCAAACGCAGTTTCAACATCTCTATCAAATCTCCAGCCTTCTCTCCAGTCTCACTCTCTTTAGCTTCAATTTGAGATTTCTTATCATCATTGCTTAATTTTGGGTCAGACTTTATCTCATAATCAATGAAAAATGCAAGAACCTCATGGAGCAATTGACTGCGAGAAGAAAACAAATCGTCCTCTACATTTCTCAATGCACCTAAAAACTGAAAATCAATCTTATCAATGTTTTCTGTCTCAGGCTTTACAGGATGGGCCATATCGCCAGCCCAAAGAGCATAAACATAATATCTTATGAACTTCTTCTCTATAATCTTCCAAATTTCTTTCTCATCATCAATATCTTTCACAGCTTCCAAGTATTCATATTCCTTTCCATCTTGTAAAGAAAACACATACGCCAATTGCGCCTCATAATCATCAGCCAACTTAGTCAACCATTTTGCAACCATAGGTAAATCATCAGGAAGTTCATCGTCCTTACTTTTAGCCAAAATCACTGCAATTTCCACCTTAGGAGCATGCGTTTTAAGTACATCCGCCCCTACATTATGGCTAAAGTCGCTCGTAAATAACCTTCGAGTTCTACAATGAGGTTCCAGAACTAATTGCAAAGCTCTAAGTAAATTACTCTTGCCTGAGTTGTTATGCCCGATCAGCACATTAATACCCTCATGGAAATCTATTGTATTTTCCACAAAGTTACGAAAACCTGTGATTTTAATTCTTTTTATGTACATGATATTACCTTTATTCTATTGGATATTCAAAAAATAAAAGGGGGATTAAGGTGGGTTCCCCCCAGACCCATTGAAAGAATAGATTAAAAAACATCCTTTATGCAAGTATCCCATTTTCTCAATTCAATCAGGTCAGAATAGACTTCTATCAGAAATTGCTTAGCCTAAAACCGCAAGGATTCATCATCAACCTTGCAGTAATTCCATGAAGCTAAACTAACACCAAACAATGTTAAAGGAAGAAATAAGTACTTGAAAAAGAAATGTGCCAGCCTCTTCTTCCAACACAAGAGGCTTTTCTAAATAAACTTATTCATAATTATAAATTTAAATATTATATTAATAAAATCTCTTGCTCGGCAACGCCCTACTCTCCCACATCTAATGCAGTACCATCGGCGCAGGCAGTCTTCACTTCTCTGTTCGGAATGGAAAGAGGTGTATTCCCTGCTGCTATTGTCACCACCCTAATATTTTTCTTAATTCACATTCTCATATACAGATGAGAAAGGATATAGATAACGTTGAACGAAGCCGTAGGCACATGAATTTCCCCATATCCATCAGGCAATGAAACCCGATGCGCACACTGTTCACCCATCACCTCCTCAAACCACTTTTGCATTCTCCGATTGAATCGGACAGAACATATACGAAGGAGTGAAATGCACCTCTATCGCCGTCTTCATCACGGGAAAATCCACATGATGATACCGCATTACCCGATTCGAACACACTTGATCCACATACTTCATGATTTTCCTGCGACCACCCGAAAGATAGATGTCTATATCTCCAGGCGTTCGCATATAAGGGTCAGGATAAAGCAACGCATTCCCCTGCCCCTTCAAGATACACCAAGCAAAGCCTGCTTCTGGGCGATACGATATAGCTCCTTCCAATCCACCTCCTTCAAAGAACCAGATATTTCCTTGGCAGAACCAATGCAGAATCGCAAGAAATCAAAGAAAATCTTTTGTTGTTTCAACATAAAGCTGTACTTTTGCACACATGAAAGATAAATTACAAAGAGCCATCGGTCATATTATACCGACGCTCCTATTCATTATATTACTTCCTATATCGGTAGTCTTCACTCCCATTCACTGGCTGTACAAGACTATCCGAAGATTTTTTCTGCGATAAATCTTGCAGGAAACAGCAAGCCTGCCATCACATAACGCTTACGGGTATGTGGTTCCTTCCACATTCGATAAACAAAGCGAAGATTCGTCTTATCCACCCATGCAGGATAATAATCTATCTCATTCTTGGAAGTCTGATGGATAAATCCACCACAGGTAAACCCGATACCCTGATAACCGGCATTCTTCACCTTTAGCAGGAACTTCTCTTGCATCAAGGCTCCCATTCCAACTATCAAGAAATCTGGATTTAACTCCGTAATATGCTTTGCCTCTTGTTCCATCTCATCCTCATTAGCAAAGTACCCATTCCGATACCCCGCAAACTTAACCTTAGGATACCGCTCATGGAATATCTCTACCGCCTTCTCTACTTGCTCCCGCTTCGAAGCCACGATATAGATAGTCTTTCCATGCTTGGCAACGTAATCAAACAACTCTGGAGCCATAGAAGTCATGTCGAAGCTTCTTCGAGTTACCTGCTTGCCATAAACCAACTTGATAGCTTTCACCAGCAAGCCACCATCGGCAAAAATACCATCCATCTTACCAAATAGCTCCTTATTGTCGAGGGCTGTCAAATAAGATACTGGGTTGAGATAGGTATATGCCTTTCCCTTATTCTCGAATATCTGATTAACGGAAAAGGATTCCGTTGATATAATCTTAGAAACTAATACTGAAACCATAAGCCTATTCTATATTTCTTCCCACGCCAAAGCATCTGGAGTTAACGTATTTGGCATCAAAACCGAAGAAGGTGCATCCAAATCTATACAAACATTCATTCCATACCTAAGCAATAATTTGCCCATATAATTTAGTCTGTACTTATCACCACCATTAGCATCTATCACGCTATTATAAATAACGCCACTTGACGATAGAACATCATCCGTTCCCAATTCGCTGTAATCGACCTTATATTTTACAAGATTTTTGAAATCTACATAAGGAAGTCGCTCTATCACTTGACACAAACGTACGAAATTGTCTATAGAAATTTCTCCGTTGATCTTAGCTCGCATCAAGTTACATAAGATGCTTATTTTATTGGCATTATCTATTTTGTCAATGACAGCCAACAACACTTCCGATCCTTTTTCTTGATTAGCTACGGTATATTCATGTAAGAAATTCTCTTTATCTCTCTGTGAGAAATCTGAAAGTCCATACAAAAACAAAACCATTTTCTTGTACAAGCGACGCATCTGATAGTTTTTTGTTACTTTGAATATTCCATTCAATACACTTAATATTGGGACTCCATCTAAAGCACCGCCCGTGATTATGGCATCCAATCCTGTATCGCCTACAGTTGCCAATAGATCCTTGCTGTCATCATTTAGTAATGAAACTTCAAATGAATCTACTAAATTTATTTCACTTTCTTCCATCGTAATTATTATTTAAACACATTACATGGTCAACATCAAAATAGCCGATGAGTTTCTTCACAGGATGAGAAGCATATACATAGACTCTTTCAACATTTACATCCTCAAAATTATCTATTTCTTATCTAACAAATCTAAGATTTTGTCATCCTCATTAAATTTTCTTGCAAAAAGCAAATTTGGATTATTTTCACAAGATGTTGTTATGTAGTTTATATCCTCAAGCGTAAACGTCTTAGGAGAACCATGCTGATTCGTATTCCAATCTATCAAATGACACATTGGACGCAAAGCTTTTTTATGCACTTCATCTGCACATAAAATTGAGCCAAACATAGTCTCGTCAGGAATATGAGTATATTGATAAAATTCCAAAACTTCAGGGTGTTGCTTCAAGAAAGACAATATATATCGTATTGTATCAATTCTCAAAACAAACCAAAACTCGTTAAAAACCATGGCGAGACATTGTGGATACTTACGAGGTTTGAACCATTTTTTTATTGCCTCCCCCAAAAAACTTCTGCGGTATCGTAATAATCTAAAGAATCCTACAATGGTCTTCAAATTAAAAGAAAAAGGACGGATTTTGGCCTTCATTCTTGCATCTTTTTCATTACAACAATCTATTGTATAATTCAAAAAACGCTCCATTCCACCTTTCTCAGATTTCTTCTTTGGATCAGGAATTGGATATATACTCAAAAAATCATTACCGATATTTTGTTCCAAAAAGTTTTCAATATATTCTGGTGATCTTACTGGATAGTCCTGACCAGACAACAAAGCGACGAAGCCACTTTTTCCGTCCTCTATAATTCTACGGAAACAATTTAGTACTGCATTCACCAAAGACAAATCTCCCCATCGGCAATCAACCCTTTGTTTGTCAGAAAGAAACACCACATTGGACATCCCCAACAAAGCATCTTTAAATTCTTGGATATGACTCTTTCGGTCAATGTGAATATAAAAATTTACATGATTTGAATTCAATCGATTCACAAGTCTTTTTACTTGATGAGGATGATTATATGCTAATATTATATAATTTATCTCCATTTTATCTTACAATTTATTTAGCAATTCCAAATAATGCTTTTTAAATATTTCAAACGTAAAATACTTCAAATATCGTTTTCTACTAATAGATGACATTTCTTGATACGTCTTTACTGAAATATCTGGTAGTAAGTTTAGGGTATTCACCAGCTGTTTCCAATCATCTTTATTTATGACAAAACCATTTGAACCATTTTCTACTATTTCACGATTGCCACCAACATCGCTACAAATGGCAGGAACACCTAACATATTTGCCTCTATCAAACTTATAGGCAATCCTTCATGGCCGGAAAACAACATCATAAAATCACATTTTTGCAATAATGCATAGATATCAGAGCGATAACCCAAACATTCAAAATGAGTATCATCCTTTATTTTATCTTGCAATACACCAATATCTTGTCCTGTGCCAGCAAACAAAATTTTAACTTTGTCTGTTAATTTGTCTTTCAACATGTCCACTAACATCAATTGTCTTTTTTGATCATTAATTCTACCAGGATAAAGGATGTTAGCTATTCCACCGCTATAAACATTATGCTTTACGGGGTGAACATCATCAACACAATTATATATTTTATGGATATTTTCCATCGGAACTCCAAAGTATTCATGAAGATTTCGCACTCCTTCATCAGAAATTGCTACAACCGTCTTTGGCATTATAGATAAAAGACGGAGATTATTGAATAAATTATGATGAATATAAACCACAGAAATTCTTTGAAATAAAACATGATTCAGCAACCAAAAAACAGGCAAGAATTTTCTTTGATGAAGAATCACGATAGATTTATAAAACATAAAAGGATTTAAAAATCTAATATAATCCTTCCTCTGTATATCCAAATCCTTATGAACTTTTGAGAAAGGAATAGTTCCTACAATTTTAGCCTCATATTCATCATATATTGCATGATGTATATCCATAAAAACCTTTTGAATTCCCGTAACCATAAACAGCTCGGAATTAAAGGAAAATACTTTTCTTTTCATCTAAAAAATGATTTATCAAATATCTATAAAATAAATGAGCCTTGCGATATGGATCACCGACTTGTCCTTTTCCCGCAAATTCTTTCATAATCACGATACTCTTACCAGGAACAGGCTTAGAGGAAAAGAACATTTTCTTTTGAAAAGACAGATTACAAAAAGCGACCATGTCCTTTTCTTTGCACAAATTTTGATCCATACCAATAACAAGTAGTTTATCAAAATTTACTCTTTTAGCCCTACGATACCATTTGGTAGCGGCCTCTTCCTCCGAGTGGTAATGCAAGAAGTGTACCTCCACCTTACCATCCAGCAAACCGATAGGATACCAATGCTTTTTCTTAGTCCATTCTTCTCTACGCTCATCGCCAAGGGCATACTTGGAATGCTCTACAAACTGAATTTTCGCCTCAGTAAGATAATATTCCAAATGTTGCAAAAACTCGATATAGTCTGGATACATAAAATAAAGTCCCAAAGTAGGTGTATTGTATTTCATTCCCAAATCTTGCATGATACGACCAGCAAAGCAATTGGATGTAATAATGGAAGTATCATCATCTATCATTTGGCGAACCTGAGAGACATAAGGCTTACGTTTTACCCAACAATAAGCATCCCACATACCATCATAGCAAGGCTTCAATATCTTATAAAGTAAACTATTTCTGTTCATGTCTTCTCTCATTTTTAAGCAGCAAAACGAGAGAAGGCTTTTATACTAATTTTGCCCCCCAGTTTTTGGGTTTAACTTTTTAATGACCTTTGCAGGATTGCCTGCTACAACCGAATATGCAGGAACATCCTTTATCACGACTGCTCCAGCACCAATAATAGAATCATGCCCAATAGTTATATCACCTATGATGCAAACATTTGGTCCGATAGTTACATTATCTTCTATACATGGGCATTTTTCTGAATCAAGAAAGCCCTTTGCTCCAATAGTAGTATTCTGACGAACAGACACATTATTACCTATTATGGTATTCGGATTAATAACCGTGCCTCTTGCTCCATGAAAGATTTCAAAATTATCGCCAATTTGCGTATAATATTTAATATCATACCCCAAGAGCAAAGAGTACAACACAAAGATTTTTCTATAAATTCTACTATGCTTAGATTTTAGTCTAAACCTATTAAAATACATTGATTTTTTATCCATATTCTACTTCTTAACAAAATAAAAAAAGCAGGGATGTACTCATAAGGAAAAGAAAAGTAGCTCAAAAAATATATATCCCTACTTTCCGTCCCTGCCTATATCAATTATCACTCGTCAAAGAATACACAAACGTGAATTCCATCACCAATTAAACCTGTCTGAATATTTCAACGAATTTTTCTTCCGTATTCAAATTATAAGTTGTTTCTATGCGTCCTAACTTAGAAGCTTTAATCATTGCTTCTGCAAGCTCTTCAATATTCTCTTTTCCTGCCAAATAACCAGTTTTTCCTTCTGCTACAATTCGCTCTATTACAGGAATGCATTTCAAAGCAGCAACTGGTGTTCCTAGATATAAAGCTTCAATCATAACATTAGGCAAGCCTTCATTTCTAGAAGACAAGACAAAACAATCTGCATTTTTCATATATACATAAGGATTTACCTTAAAACCAGTACATACTATAGAATCTTTTAATCCATTTTTCTCTATATATTTTTGCACATCTTGATACACTGGACTATCCTTATGATATTCACCTACTATATACAACTCTGCATTAGGTATAGTAGATTTTACAATTTTAAAAGCCTTAACCAACATATCAAATCCTTTAACTGCATGAAATCTACCTACCGCCACAAAACGTACTTTTTCTAAAACGTCAAATGGATTCTTTTCAGAAATACATTTCTTTATATATTCCTTATCAATAGCATTAGCAACCGTATGAACCAAACTCGTTGAAAGATGGAGTCCTTTAATTAACCCATCTCTCATTTCGTCAGTTTGAGCTATTATATAATCAGCAAAAGGATAGGTAAGTGCAAGTCTTAGCTTTTGAGCAAAGCTTTGAGTATATAGATAATTATCATTTCTGAGGATTACACTACATTTCAAAAATCGAGAAGCCAAAATCAAACGCCAATTAACAGGCATTTCCGGTCCATAGACCACGTCTGGCTTTTCAGCTTTAATAATCTTTCGAAGATTACTTACCATATTATGAGTAAACACGGGTTCTTTATGGAAAATGACTTCACGCTCAATAGGTAAAAAATTTTCTAATTGATTACTTGGTCCAAATATATGATAAGTCACATCAAATTCATCATCGCTCAAGCATCTAGATATTACAATCGCCTGACGCTCAGCACCACCACAGCCAGAAGGAATAAAAAATATAATT